>Ga0075024_100000166_pt1 | contig 20500 bp, 19 predicted proteins | sample Str013_2_FD_71389 | JGI IMG/M metagenome (GOLD analysis project Ga0075024, IMG submission 71389) | Freshwater sediment microbial communities in response to fracking from Pennsylvania, USA - Straight Creek_MetaG_SC_2013 | ecosystem: Environmental > Aquatic > Freshwater > Creek > Sediment... | reverse complement strand
ATGGCGAAGTCAAGTAAGGACAAACCGACAAAAAAAGCTGCACCCAATGATGCAGACGATCAACCGGCGAAACATTCTCCCAAATCCAAGAAACAACTAGAAGACGACGAGGATGAAGATGATGATGAAATTGAGGCAACTCCTGCCCCTAAAAAGGGTAGTAAGGCATCATCAAAAAGTAAATCCGATGAAGACGATGACGATGATGATGGCGTTGAGGTAGAAGATGAATGGGAAAAAGTAGAAGAGGAAGAAGACTGGGATCCGGATTTTGATGAATTTGATATACCAAAGTCAAAATCCAAGAAAAGCACCGGCGGCGCCAAGAAGGGCAAGGCCGAAGAAGAGGATTTAGGAATTGATGAAGAATTCAAGGACATGGATCTTTTTAACGACAGCGGCTTTGATGATGAAGACGATGACTTTTAAGCCTGCGATCTAGCATATCTTGGACAACGATTTTACCTTATTCCCCATAACCGATTTCGATCGCGTAAAAAAACAGCTATTGAATTGGGCCAACCAGTTCAATAGCTGTTGCTTTCTGGATAATCACCAGTACCAGTTCCAGTCATCCGGCTATGAATGTATTGCCGGTGTGAACGCGCTGCATGTATTGGAACATTCCTCCGGTTCAAACGCGCTGTTTCACTTGGAACAATTTCAAAAACAATTCCCGGGCTGGTTATTTGGTCATTTAGGATATGATTTGAAAAATGAAATTGAACCGCTTCATTCAGATCATCCCGATGGGGTTGATTTCCCCGATCTTTTCTTTTTTGTTCCAGAGGTGGTATTACAACTTAATAAACAGGAGCTTTCTATTTTAAGTAATGGAAGGCTATCGCCTGCTGAAATATTTTCCTCAATTATAGCCGCCTCCGCCGAAGTTCCTTCAAACGACACTACATCCTTATTGCTTCAAAGTAAATTTTCAAAAGAGGCCTATATTGAATCTATTGAGCGCCTGAAAAAGCATATTCTAAGAGGAGATTGTTATGAAATTAATTTCTGTCACGAATATTTTGCCAGGGAGGTTGTATTGGATCCACTGGCCATCTATTATGCATTAAGTGTGGCTTCGCCCAATCCATTTGCAGCCTATTATAAAATTAACGGGAGGTATATGTTTTGTGCGAGCCCGGAACGTTACCTGAAGAAAAGTGGCGATACTATTATTTCCCAGCCAATTAAAGGCACTTCCAAAAGATATTTACAGGATACTTCGCTGGATATGCAAAGCAGGAATTCATTGTTTAACAGTGTAAAGGAGCGATCGGAAAATGTAATGGTGGTGGACCTGGTAAGAAACGACTTGTCCAAAGTGTGTGAAGAAGGGTCGGTGGTTACAGATGAACTGTTTGGCATTTATTCATTTCCCCAGGTACATCAGATGATTTCCACTATAAAAGGGAAGCTTTCAAAAGGACGATCGATGGTAGATATCATTAAGGCTACTTTCCCTATGGGTTCAATGACGGGTGCACCTAAGATAAGGGTGATGGAGCTAATTGAACAATATGAAAAAACAAAACGGGGTATATTTTCCGGGGCGCTTGGTTACGTTACTCCCACGGGTGACTTTGATTTTAATGTAGTTATCAGGAGTATTTTTTACAACAGGCTCAACCAGTATCTTTCTTTCCAGGTAGGTTCGGGTATTACTTACTATAGCAATGCAACCGATGAATACAATGAATGCCAGCTAAAAGCAGCTGCTATAAAAAAGGTGCTGACCAATGCAGCACCCTGAATAAAATTAAATTGTATAGTAATACCCTTATTTTTTGGCCACAACTTTATTCACTAAAGCACTATCCTTAGCATTATTATTTGTGATGGAAACAGTACTGTTGAGTAAAATCTGGATAGATTCATTGAGAATCTGGTATTTGTTTGCATTAAACAATTCCATTTTATCGGCAGGCAATTTCAATTCATAGCCTGTTGTGCTGCTTCCCATTACCTTGTCAAAATCAGGGTTGTACCTGTTAAACTCAGTGATGTCCATCATCACATATTTGGCAATAACCAGTGAATGATATTTTCCTGAAATCGTCTGGCCCTTTGCATTGTTTAGTTCCTCCTGGCTTAACTGGCGATGAAAAACATACAAACCGTTTTCGCCATAATGTTCGGTGGTTTCCGATTTGGTAAGTGTGGTTAAGCCACCTTGTCCTTCAAAAATATAGTGTGTACCGATGAATTTTTTTACATGGTTCCTGCTTTCTGCCGGAAGATAGTATTGCAAATCCCAGAAATTGCGGCTACCGCTTTTGCGAATTGCTTTCAGCACATGGCCGGGTCCGCCATTGTAGGCAGCGATAACCAGCAGCCAGTCGCCAAATTGTGCATAGAGGTCATTGAGGTACCTGGCGGCTGCATGTGTACTCTTAATATAATTGGTTCTCTCATCTACCCTCCTGGATACTTTCAATCCCAGGATACGGGCGGTTCCAGGCATCAATTGCCATGGTCCTACAGCCCCTGCCCATGAAATGGCACCGGGATGGAGCTGTGACTCGATTACGGCGAGGTATTTAAGTTCTTTTGGAAGGTGGTGGGAAACAAGGATACCGTCCATGAGATTGAAATAGGGGCGACCCCAGTCTTTCATTTCGATTAAATCCTTTTCATGGCGATCAATATAGTCTTCAACGAAACTTACCGCCCGGGGATTTAGCCTGGGGGCAGTGGAACCTGCCAGTCCCTCATTTTCAAATAGGTCCTTAAAGCCCTTTTTTGGAGCTGCAGGGGCCAGTTTATGTTGAGCGGGTGCAGCCAGGGTTTCTAAACCGGTATCTTTTGTGGAAATAATTGTTTCAAGGGCAACAGTCTTTTGACCCATTGTAAAGGTTACGCCCATCAGCGACAATAAATTAACTAATAGAAACTTCTTCATTGCTGTAATTTTCATTCACAAAGCCAAAACCGACAGTTTTACAGTGGCTTTTTTCAGCAGGATACAAGAAGAAATGGAGGGGACGTTTGATTAAAGGGAAATTTCTAAGGATTGGATGGTTTCAAAAGTTGGTCTGAGAACCTCAGCAAAGATACTTCGCAAAATTGGTTCGACATAGCCTGCAGGCCAAAAGGCATGCCAGAACTGTGTTTGAACAGGGGAAGTGAAATAGCGGGAATACCGACCAGGTTGGCATAAACCGTATAGATATCAGCCAGATACATCGCTATCGGGTCGTCTGATTTTTCGCCAATCCTGAAGGCAGGTGAGGGGACAGTGGGGAGTAGAATTATATCAAAATCTTTAAAAATCTGCTGTGTTTTGTCAAATAATAATTTTCTAACACGCTGAGCCTGAGAGTAATAAGCATCGAAATACCCTGCACTTAATACAAAGGTGCCGAGAAGAATCCTTCGTTTCACTTCCTTTCCAAAGCCTTCCGACCTGTTTTGCTTGTAAAAGTCTGTTAATTCAAGGCTGGTATCCCTGTTTCTGCGGCCATACCTGACCCCGTCGTAGCGGGAAAGATTGGAGGAGGCTTCGGCAGTGGTGAGTACGTAATAAGCCGGGACTATATAATCCAACAGGCCAAAATCGACCGATTTTACAATATGGCCATTTTCCCCCAGCCTTTCGATAAAGGAAAAGAGGTTGTCTGCGATTTCTTTATCCAGCGCCGGATGGTGGAGGGCTTCGGCCAGGTAGCCAATACGCAAACCGCCCGTGGGTTTATTTAATTCTGCTGAATAATCAGGAACGGGCTCATCTGAACAGGTACTGTCAAATTGGTCGGGACCGGCCATTACCCCCAGTAAAAGGGCTGTATCATGGATGGTATGGGCAAATATGCCAATTTGATCGAAGGAGGAACCATAGGCAATTAAGCCGTGTCGTGAAATCCTTCCATAACCTGGTTTGAGGCCGATGACACCACAAAAATCCGCTGGTTGCCTTACCGACCCACCAGTATCACTTCCAAGACTTGCCATACACATGGAAGCCTGAACGGCCACTGCTGATCCGCCTGAGGATCCCCCGGGGACCCTGGTTTCGTCCAAAGCATTGAGGGTACTGCCGTAATAAGAATTTTCATTGCTGGACCCCATGGCAAATTCATCGCAATTGCAGGAGCCAATGATAATGGCCTCTTCATCCAACAGGCGCTGAACGGCGGTGGCATGATAGGTGGATGTAAAACCTTCAAGGATATGGGAAGCGGCGGTAACCTTATGTCCCTTATAGCATATGATGTCTTTAATACCTATTACGACGCCGTGTAATTTACCTGGAGGCTGATGATTGCTTCTCCTGGTATCCAGCTCTCCTGCTTTTTGTAATGCTTCTTCGGCATAAACTTCTACAAAGGCATTCAGGTTTCTTTTGCTTTCTATCTGGCTCAAAAAAAACTCAACGGCTTCCACACAGGTAGTGGTACCGTTGAGTAATTCGCTTTGGTATTGTTGTATTGATGTAAATCTAAACAAGGCTCTTCCAAAGAAACTTCTTTTATTGAGAAGTCATTAGAAAAATTAAGGTTGTGCTGGAGGAGTAGGAGGAGGAGTCGTTGAGTTATTGTCTTTCATACCCTCTTCGATTTCTCTTTTCACATTGGATTTAGCATCGTTGAATTCACGAACACCGCGGCCCAGACCTCTCATTAATTCAGGGATTTTTTTACCGCCAAACAGTAATAGAATTATCACCAGAATGATAATGATTTCCTGAGTTCCCAGCACGCCGAGTAATACGGGATGTAAAATGGCTTGTAGCATAGTTAAAATATTGAAGTACAAAGATAGTAAGAGGAGGCCAACGCTTTCTCTTTATTTTATTAAACTTGTTAACGCAAGATAGCGGCCTTTATGATAAAAACATATCGCTTAACCCGCAGATAACAAAAAGAGGATACAATTGACTTGCATCCCCTTTTAAAATAATATATTTTGTAAAGAACTTGATTAAACAGTTGCGCCTGAAAGCATCTTCTTTTCCTTAATCCTTGCACTCTTGCCGCTTCTTTCGCGAAGGAAATACAATTTAGCCCTGCGTACTTTACCGTTTTTATTCAGAACAATTGAATCGATATTGGGTGAATAAAGCGGAAAAGTTCTTTCAACACCTACGCCATCAGAAATTTTACGAACAGTAAAGGTTTGAGTAAAACCAGTACCCTGGCGCTTAATAACGTCTCCACGGAAACCCTGGATACGCTCTTTACCACCTTCAATGATCTTATAGTTAACAGTTACATTATCACCTGCTTTAAACTTAGGGAAATCTTTTCCCGGCGTCAGCTGCTCATGTACAAATGCTACGGCGTTCATATCTTAAAATTTATAGGACGGCAAAGGTAGCAGAAAAAATCTAATTTTCTGATAACAGGTTCTATTTTTTTATCGGGCAATGTTAACGGCCCTTCTTTCCCGAATAACGGTTACTTTAATCTGTCCCGGATAGGTCATTTCCGTCTGAATTTTCTGTGCAATTTCAAAGGAAAGTCTGTCACTGTCGGCATCCGTTACTTTTTCTGCTTCTACAATTACCCTTAATTCACGACCGGCCTGGATGGCATAGGCTTTTTCTACGCCAGGGTAGGTCATAGCAAGGGTTTCCAGCTCTTTTATCCGCTGCAGGTATTGTTGCATGATTTCCCTGCGGGCGCCTGGACGGGCACCGCTGATGGCATCGCAGGCCTGTATAATGGGAGAAATAACATATTGCATTTCCATTTCATCGTGGTGCGCGCCGATGGCATTTACTACTGCCGGGTTTTCGCCATATTTCTCGGCAATTTTTGCACCCAGCAATGCGTGGCTCAACTCACTTTCCTCATCGGGAACCTTACCAATGTCGTGCAGTAAACCAGCTCTTTTAGCCAGTTTAGGGTTCATGCCCAATTCGGCTGCCATTGTGGCGCAGAGGTTGGCAACTTCACGACTGTGCATCAGCAGGTTCTGGCCATAGGAGGAACGGAACCTCATTTTACCTACTATTCTTACCAGTTCTTTGTGCAATCCATGTATCCCCAGTTCAATGACGGTTCTTTCACCAATTTCCATTATCTGTTCTTCAATCTGGCGCCTTGTCTTTTCCACCACCTCTTCAATACGTGCCGGGTGGATACGGCCATCTGCTACCAGTCTTTGCAAACTTAAACGGGCTATTTCCCTGCGAAGCGGGTCAAATGAAGAAAGTACAATGGCTTCCGGGGTATCATCTACAATTAAGTCGACGCCGGTGGCGGCCTCGATGGCGCGGATATTTCTTCCTTCACGGCCGATGATCTGGCCTTTTATTTCATCGCTTTCAAGGTTGAAAACTGTAATGGAGTTTTCAATGGCTTGTTCGGCTGCGGTGCGTTGAATAGACTGGATAATAATTTTGCGGGCCTCTTTATTGGCTTTTTGCTTGGCTTCGTCAATTATTTCCTGCTGTAGGGCCAGTGCTCTTGTTTGCGCTTCCTGCCTCAGGCTTTCTACCAGTTGGGCTTTGGCTTCTTCGGCAGATAACTGGGCCACTTTTTCCAGGCGCCTGATGTGTTCTTCCTGGTGTTTTTCCAGTTCGGTTCGTTTTACATTGATCACCTCAATCTGGCGGTTAAGGTTTTCTTTGATGGCTTCGTTTTCTTTTATTTGTTTGTCAAGGCCGGCTTCTTTTTGGTTGATGGAAACTTCCTTTTGTTTGATGCGGTTTTCGCTTTCTCCCAGTTTACGGTTGCGGTCCAATACTTCCCTGTCGTGTTCTGCCTTTAATTGTACAAATTTCTCTTTTGCCTCTAATAATTTCTCTTTTTTTAAGGTTTCTGCGTTTGACTGTGCGTCGTTTACAATCTTCTGGGCCTGTTGTTCTGCATCTCCAATTTTCTTTCGGGTATTGGGTGCCGAAACCAGCCTACCCGCTATTATGCCGACAATTAAGCCGGCCACTCCAACAATAATCGTTAATATGGTTGAGTCCATTATTCAGTTTTTTAATACGGTTTACAATCCTGTTATTTACCATCTCCATTTGCATAAATGCTTTATGTGAGAATATAGTTGGCGAAAATACGAAAGATACCCCAAATTCTATATGTTGAAGTTTTGATAAAATGCCCTTTAACATAAATAGGTTAGCCTAAATTGCGTCGTAAAAATCAATTATTTGCATGAATCGTTTACTACTTTCATCGTTCTTACAGGTTATAGTTATAGCAGGGTTTTCGCAGGTATCCAAATTCCAGCTAAATGGAGATGTATCGCACAGCAGGCCACCCGCTGAATGGGTGGTTATGACTTATGATGTAAATGGCCAGCGCATCAAGGATAGTGTCAAAATTAAGGATGGCATATTTAGCTTTGCCGGCAATCTCCAGGAAGCGGTCCAGGCATCGCTTCGGGTAAAATATAAAACTGATCCGGTGACAGCAAAGAAACTCCCGTTTAGCTATAGCCGCGATTTTGCCTTTATTTTTCTTCAGCCGGGAAATATATCCGTGACTTCGGTGGATTCTTTTTCAAATATCAGGGTAACCGGTTCGGTGGCGGATATTGAGTTTCGGAAACTTGAATTGAAAAAGAAGCCATTTGATACCTTACTGGATAAAATCTTAATTGAGTATTATAAAGCCAAAGAGAACCTCGATGACAGGGCGATGAATATCCTGGACAAGGAGATGGATAGTGTTAATGCATTGGCCAATGATAAAGTGTATGGCGAATATGTAAAGCAAAACCTCCATTCGCCAATTGCCCTGTATGCATTGAAAAACTGGGCAGGCTACGAAATAGACCCGGAAAAAATTGAACCTGTATTCAATGCTCTTACACCCGCCGCCAGGAATTCGGGCGATGGCAGGGATATGCAGGAACGGTTGGTGATTGCCAAAAAAACAGGTATTGGACAGGTAGCCATGAAATTTACACAAAAAGATACGCTTGAAAAACCGGTGTCGCTTTCATCGTTTAGGGGAAAATACCTCTTGCTGGATTTCTGGGCCAGCTGGTGCAAACCCTGCCGCGCTGAAAATCCATATATCGTGGATGCTTTTAATAAATTCAAGGATAAAGGGTTTTATATTCTCAGTGTTTCTCTTGACAGACCAGGCGCGAAAGACAAGTGGTTGAAAGCGATCCATGATGACAACCTTAGCTGGACCCATGTTTCCGATTTACAATTCTGGAACAATGCTGTGGCCGTACAGTACGGGATACTGGCCATTCCTCAAAACCTGTTGCTTGATCCCAATGGAAAAATAATTGCGAAAAACCTGGAAGGGGAAGCCCTTTATAAAAAATTGGGAGAAATTTTTAAATAACCATACAACAGATTACAAAGTTTTGGACTCTTCTATTCATTAAATGACGATGGCGGTTTATCTTGCTTTAAATTCATTAAAAAAATATTATGCTAAAAAGAATTATTGTAATGCTACCTGCTTTTATGTTACTGGTGGTAGTTGTAAATGCCCAGAAAATTGCAGTCAGCAAAGGACAAAAAGTAGAATCGGTGGTAAATGTAAAGATGACCATGACCATGGATATGATGGGACAAAGCATGGATAACAACTCTGAGGTGGTTACTACCTCCGAAGTAGAAGTAAAGGACGTGAATAAGGAAGGGTTCCAGTTTGGAAATACAATTAAACGTATGACCGTTAAATCATCCATGATGGGACAGGATGTAAATTTTGATTCTGATAAGAAAGAAGATATGGATGGGCAAATGGGCCAGGTGCTGAAAGATAAAATTGGAAAATCTGATATTATCAATATTGACAAACAAGGAAAGGTGGGTAGTATAGTTGGCGATACTTCAACGGCGACTGGTGGTATGGGGGATGTAATGGCGATGACAGAAAAATTGAGTAAGGGGCAGCCTTACCCGCTGTTGATACAACTGCCCTCCAAACCGATTAAGAAAGGAGATACCTGGACCGATTCTTCGGGTACCGTTTCTACCTTGAAAACTGTCACCATCTATACCCTGAAAGAAATCAATGCGGGCGATTATATCGTTTCCTATACCGGTACCATTGCCAAGAATGGCACAATTCAGCAGAATGGTATGGAAATACAGATGGATATTGCAGGCACCGTAAAAGGGGAAAACAGCTATGAAGGCGCTTCCGGACTTTTAAAGATGGGCAATATGGTTAGTGATATAAAGGGAAGCTTTGAAGTAATGGGCCAAAGTGTACCAATGACCATCAATATGACCTCCATTACAAACACCCGAAAACTCTAGTCGCGAAACGGGTTTAAAAGCAGGGTTATCTAAGGAGTTAGTGTTTTATCCAGCAATGCTTCCAGCTTTTCCAGCTGTGAAGTCATTTCATTTATTGCGGGTAAGCTACCCCCGGCCTGTTGGGTTGCGTACCAAAGTACCACCATACCCAGGTAATCCTGCATATCTTTTCCTGCAAACTGGGTCTTGAATTCAATGACCTTGTCATTGATGAGTTTGATGGTTTTCCGAACCACTTCCTCATCTTTTGGCGCCACCCTTACCCGGTAGGACCGGTCCACTATCACCACATTTACCGGAATTAATTCTTCCATAACTTGTTGTTTTAATAAAACTGGTATATATTTATCCACACTTTTTCCACGCAAGGCTTATTACAAGTGTTTACCTATCCTGCCGCTACCTCCTGAAAAGCATATAAAACTCAAAACAAAACTGTCCATGTTTGCCAAAGTTAAGTCTCCAGTGTTTATCGACGCACTGAAACTGGAATTAGTTGCCGGAACCAATGCCTGCCTTAAAGGGGTTTTAAGAGATGATAAGGGCAGCATCTGGCGCACATTAGAAACCACATTACCTGATGAACAGCATGAACTCACCTGGCGCGGATTGAACGATTTGCCTTATGGTGTGTACACGCTTGAATTATCGCAGGGAGAAGATGAAATGAAAATGAGACTTGTAAAAAGAGTTTGACTTATTCTCCCAGCATTTCAATGCAACGATCGATTTCTTTAATGTAGCTGTTCAGGCGTTTCTCTAATTCTTTTTTATCTGCATCGCTCATGTTATTAGTAGCTGTTTTTAAAACAGCTACTTTTTGATCCAGCTCGTCTATCTGGCGCGCCTTCTCTCCGTATAATTTTTTTATATCACCCAGTTCCTTGTGCAGTTTGTCATTTTCCTTTTGCAGTAGCTGCTGTTGTTTCAGCAAAAGCTGCAGTTTTTCACTAATCCTTTTTATTTGTTCCTCGAGTGGATTCATAACACATGCATTTTTCCTGTAAACAAAAAAGGGCTGTTATTTTCTTATCTCCGCTTCCAGGTCTTTTTCCATTGCCGACATTATCTTGTTCATCATACCGTCTATTTCATTATCGGTCAGTGTTTTTTCCTCATCCAAAAAAGTGAAGCTTACCGCCATAGATTTTTTCCCTGCTCCCAATTTTTCACTTTCAAATACATCAAATAACTGAACAGACTGTAGTTTATTCAGTTTGATTTTGTGTACTGTTTTTTCCAATGCTTCATAGAGCGTGGTCTTGGGTACAATTAAAGCGAGGTCGCGCTGAACGGGTAATTGTTTGGGCAACTCTACTGCTTTAATTTCTATCTTCTTTATCAATTGCAGTACCAGTTGCCAGTCAATATCAGCAAACCATACTTCCTGCTTAATGTCAAACCGGTTCAACGGAGCTTTATTTACTTTGCCCAGCGTTGCCACTATTTTTCCATTTGTGTTTGCCTGCAAACAAAGGTCCAATTTGTTGTGCGTGGCTGCTGTAAACAGTATATTGGGCCATGCCAGCTGCTGCAACATTTTTTGTATCACACCTTTTATATAAAAAAGGTCGCTGTTTTCTTCCTTGTTTTTCCAGGAGGCGCTGCGTGATTGACCTGTGATATAAAGACAGAGATGTTCCTGTTCTTCATATACAGCAGGTCCACTGGTACTGTATGTTTTTCCAAATTCAAAAAAACGGATATTGTCGTTCCGGCGGTTCAGGTTATGCGCTACGGATTGCAGCCCGGTTTCCAGCATGGAAGGGCGCATCATGTTGAGTTCTGCACTGAGGCTGTTCAGCATTTTGACAGCATTCAGCAATTCATCTTCTGAATAAAACGCATTATTGGTAATAGAGTTGGTAAAGATTTCATTGAATCCCAAACCTACCAGGTAATTGGCCGTTTTTTCCCTGTACGTATGTTTGTAGCCGTCAGTATCTACCGAAGGGGTAATGGCAATCGTATGCGGAATTTCAATATTGTCGTAACCATCCACGCGCATAATCTCTTCTACTACATCCGCCGGCAGATGAATATCGGGTTTGCTGTAGGGAGCGGCTACCCAAATATGATCTATGCCTTCTTTTACGATATCAAAACCGAGGGCAGCAAGTATGTCTTTCACCGTATCGGGATGATAATTTTTACCGCTCAGTTTTTTCAGGTAATGGTGTTTGAGGTGAACGTTTATTTTTTCTTTTTTGTCGGGATAAACATCCACGATGTCTGAGGAAATGGAACCACCCGCCAATTCTTTTATCATCAGTGCGGCTCTCTTCAGCACGTTCACCGTATTGCTGATATCGACATTCTTTTCAAATCTCGTGGCAGCGTCGGTTCTAAGTCCATGTTTGAAAGATGTCTTTCTGATATCCACAGGGTTGAACCAGGCGCTTTCCAGGAAGATGTTGCTGGTTGTATCTTTCACAGCACTTTTTGTGCCGCCAAATACGCCGGCAATACACATTCCTTCTTCGCTGTTGCAGATCATTAAATCATCTTTGCCCAGTTTTCTCTCTTTTAAATCGAGGGTAACGAATGGCGTTCCTTCGGGAAGGTTCTTTACAATGATTTTATTTCCAGAAATGGCTGCCGCGTCGAATGCATGTAATGGCTGACCTGTTTCATGCAAAACGTAGTTGGTAATGTCTACGATGTTGTTAATCGGGCGAAGGCCTACTGCCTTTAGTTTTTGCTGCAACCATTTGGGGCTTTCTTTTACAGTAACGCCATTGATAGAAACAGCACTGTAGCGCTGACAGGCGTTTTTGTTTTCAATGGTAACCGTTATGGGAAGGCTGTTGTTATCGGGCTTAAAACTGTTGTTGTACGGCAGTTTTATCTTATAGTTTTTCTTATCGTGGTGAATGAGATAAGCGCATACATCGCGGGCAACACCCAGGTGACTCATCGCATCCATGCGGTTGGGGGTAAGGCCGATTTCATATATCCAATCTGTATATGGTTGACAATAATCTGCGGCGGGACTTCCTACTTTTGCAGTGGCAGGCAATACCATGATACCACCGTGATCATCACTTAATCCAATCTCATCTTCGGCGCATATCATTCCATAGCTTTCTACTCCACGGATTTTCGCAACTTTCATGGTGAGTGGTTCACCTTTTGAGGGATAGATGGTTGCTCCCACTGTAGCCACTATTACTTTTTGCCCGGCAGCTACATTGGCCGCTCCGCAAACAATTTGTAATGGTTCTCCTTTTCCAATGGAGACCCTGGTCAGTTTTAATTTGTCGGCATTGGGGTGTTGGGTACATTCCAATACTTCTCCAATAAACAAACCTTGCAGACCGCCTTTTAATTCTTCATACTGTTCAAGACTTTCCACTTCCAGTCCGAGGGAAGTCAATATTTTGCTCAAACGTTCGGGTTCTATTTGTACGGGTAGGTATTCACTCAGCCAGTTGTAAGAAATAGTCATACGATTGCTTCAATTTCAATTGCGGCAAAGATAACGGAATGGGGCGGGAGTTGAACCGGTAACCGTTTCCAATATCAGCTGTAAAAACCTTTATTGCATCAGGGTCTTACAACCTGTGGCTGAAGGGAAGTGAGTGCGCCGATATTTACCGGTTTGCCTGTATCGATACTGTTGCGTGCGGCAATACCGATGAGGCAACTCATGGCACCGTCCCGGCTGCCGGCACCCTGGCGCCAGGTATCTTCTCCTTCGGGATTGAATACTCTTTTTCTCAATCGCTCATCACCGCCACCATGACCACCTTCTGCATTGTCGATCCTGATTATTTCTCTTTTGCCAAAATTGGTGGTCACCTGTATTTCATCAAAATGATCTTCTTCCCAGGGTTGTCTTTCTTTAATCCAGGTGTCGAGTTTTCCTTTGGTGCCATTGAAAGAAATGCGGTAACCTTCATATGGATTGTAGGCCGTTAGTGAATAACTCACCTGTACTTTGCTGGCGTATTTGATTTGTACCGCCATTTTATCAAATATGTCGATGTCTTCTTTCCAAACGCATCCATCGCGCAGGTAGCCGTCATGCTGTTCATTGTTTACATACAAATCCATGTAGCGCTGGTTCTTTGTGATATCGTAATAAAACTGGCATTTGTCTTTAAAAGGGCAGGGCCTGCAATTGGTATGCCGGTAAGTATTGTTTTTACCGTAAAGGTCCAGTCCGCCAAAAGCCATTACTTCTTCCGGTTCGGAATTGATCCACCAGTTGAGCAGATCAAAATGGTGGGAAGCTTTGTGTACCAGCAATGAACCACTGTTCTTGCGAAGGCGATGCCAGCGTCGAAAGTAATCTGCGCCATGATAGATATCGAGGTACCAGTGAAAATCGACAGAAGTTAATGTGCCGATAGCGCCACTTCTGAGTAGCTCATATATTTTTTGCCTGTGAGGTGAATAGCGATAATTGAATGTAACGGTAACTTTCTTCCCGGTCCTTTTTTCTGCATCGAGTATTGCCTGGCACTTGAATTCATCCGTGGTCATTGGTTTTTCGGTGATGATATCGGCGCCGTATTCCATTCCTTTTATGATAAATTCGTTGTGGGTACCATCTACCGTGGTTACGATTAACCTGTCGGGTTTTGTTTCCTTCATCATCTTATCAAAATCTGTATACACAGGGCAGGATGCACCGATTATTTTTTTTCCGGTTTCCACCCTGCCAGCATTTTTATCGCATAGTCCAACAAACTCTACAAGGTTGCCAAACTCCTGCATAACGGGTGTGCCCCACATACCGGTACCGCGATCGCCGGTACCCACCATGGCGATGCGTTGTTTTTTTAATTCGGGAAATGCGGTCAATGATTCGGTAAGGAGGGAGCCTGCCACCGCGCCGCTGGTATGCAATAAAAATGATTTGCGATCCATGATGATGTGTTTTGCCGATAAAAGGTACGGAGAATGGAAACACAGGAAAAAATAAAATCAATAGAATCGCTTTATACATTTTTACTCAATGTGTGTTTCCAGTCGGCCAGCCAGATCTTCCTGCTGTCGAGTCCGTTATAACCACCATTGATGTATTTGGTAATTGATTTAATATCGTCGGCATCTGCCAGCGTATTGCAATTACCATCTGACCAATCAATAAAAGCAGCCTGCAAACCAATACTGATATCGCCAAGCTGATCCGGATTGTTGAGGAGGCTTTCATCATTGAAAATCCGGTGGCTAATATTGGTATAATTGTCTTTGCCGGTAGTTTGAATAGGTCCGCGACCACGAAATTTATAGCCATCCCCGCTTGCCGGGTTGCCATTTCCCATGCGGTTTGCATAAACAAAGTTTCCCAGTTTTTGAGGATTGCTGATATACTGGTTGGCGATATCGAGGGTTGGAAACCGGCGGGGCCAGGTGAGCATCAGGCGGTGGGGGTTGGAATAATTAAGGTTTTCGCTCAGGCTTCGGAAAGCATTGCTTTCGTGGCATACCTGGGCCATAAAATGCGCGATGCGGAGATAAGTATTTACCTGGTACTGATCGCTGTGACTGTTGAAAGCGGTCAGCACATCCTGTTGGATGGCTGCCGGGATGTTTACATCCTGCAGGTTTTGAAGGAGCAGATTCATGATCTAAGGTTGAATGATTGACTACAACAATGAAAAGCCGAGGGCGGTGTTTACCGTATCCTTTATTACCCCCAGGGCAGCGTTGATGGCGGCTTCAACCGCCAGTATGGTTAGTCCCTTTACTGCCTGCAGTACAATTTTGGCAGTATGTTTTTGCATGTCGACTAATAAAGCCGCCTGGTCGCTGGTAATGGTGCCGGCGATATTCATCTGTTCGATGTCGACGATATTTTGAGCCAGTGCTTTAAAGGAAGTGGTAGCGAGGTCCTGTGCTTTTGGCCATTTAGAACCAAAACTTGTTTTTGCGGCGCCCAGCATTTGGGAGAGTATTACATTTACGTCAAGTGCCATGATTGTTCGGTTTATGAATGATTAACTTTTTTTATCTACTTTTTCGCGCTTTAGTCCATTTTGAAGTGCCATCATTGCTTTGAGCCCCACCTCCATTGTTTTCTGTTCGATTTCAATTACCTGCACTGGTTTTGCGTTGGCATTGGCGGGGTTTGAGAATCCGAGTTTGTGTAATTTTTCAAAATCGAGAAATACCTGGCCAAATTCATCTACCTGGCTGGTAACTTCTTTGTATTTGGGAAGTGCGTCGCAGCGTATTTTACAGGTTTGAATTTCAGCTTCAATTTTTATGTATGTGTCACGGAATTTATCATAAGCATTGTCGGCAGCTTTTCCATCGAGAAAGTTTTTTTTGAGTGTAACAACTAAAGTGGATACATCTGTTGAAATGGATTGAATGCTTTGATCAACTGTTGAATCGTAAGCGCCGATTAACATTACCTCGCCGCAGCCAACCATGAATAGTGGTAATAATAACTGCAGGAGCCAGCGTTTTCTTTTGATGAGATACATACGTTTTAATTTTGTGCCTACTCTTTGTCCCGTTTTCGGCTGCCCGGTATTATATTTATTAAGTGTTCCGTTTATTTCTTGTCGGAATCAGTAGCTGGTTTAATGCCAGCCCTTCTCACGTTTATCAATTTGGACAGCATATCGAATCAGAAAGGTGCGCCCATGGAAATGCAGCCAGCCGCAATGAACCACCCAATGAGTACCAGTAATATATTTTTGAATGTGTCAGCAGAAGAACTGCCTGCGAAATCATCCTGCCACCAGGAACTTTTCCATCCCAGGGGTAGTTTTGTGGCATTGAGATTACTTAAGAGACTATCCACCTGTGCCCTTCTGTTTTGTGTATAGGTAGTTGCTATGGCAGCGTTGGCCGAATCATATGCTGCCTGGAGCTTGGCCAATTGGTTGATATCGGTAATGGAATCTATGGATTTTTTATAGAGGGTATCGCGGTGGGCCATTTCTTTGTCAAAGGATTTGTCGAGGAAACTGCTAACCATTGCCGGGTTGTCCACTAATTTTTCCGACATAGCCACCATACTGGTTCTTAACTGGCTGTCGTTGTAAATGGTTTTGCTGAGGCGGATTACGTTGAGGTTGAATGCCAAAACCAGGAGCAGGGCGATGATACGGATATAGGCGGTGACATGCGATGCGTACCAGCCTGAGACGCGTTGCATATAATCGTTGAACCAGGATTCAATTTTTTGCTGCAGTTCCTTTATGTCTTTGGAGGTGTCGGCTAAATTTTTCAATACGGTATAAATATTTCCCGGATTGGCGGACAATTTTTGCAGTCCGCTGATAAAATTTGTCCAGGTATCGGCTGCATTGGCAGTGGATTGTTTTCCTACCATATCAATGAGGGCCAGTGCAAAGTTGGGCGAGGGTATATAGGAAGGGAGATTTTTCAAATCTTTTTGCAGGCTTATTATCTGGGGATGCTGGAAGAAGACTGCAGTTTGTGATGATGATTGCCGGGGTAATGTCTTCAGGAGGTTGATCCTGCCTACAATGATGTCATCGCCGAATAATTGTGAAATGGATTTCCATAACATTTTTCCGCGGTAACGAAGATTTACTGCAACGAGCTCTTGTATGACATATGCAATGATGCTAAAAATGAGAAATACGAGCACCAGTGAAATGCCTGTTTCCAATAATGCATTCATGGTCGTGTGTTTTAGGATTGCTGCTAACCAGGAATCTATTTAGGACTTTTGGGGGAGTGTTTAGAAGGGATAGGCTGATTAAAAGTAAGCTGCTTTCCAGGAGCATCCAATACCACAATGTGGTTATATGGTTGGCTTATTGGTTCATGGTAAATCGTTCATAGTTGTTTGTATAAGGTATAAGGTTAAGGTGGGAGGATATGTAATAAGTATTAAGTTTTAAGTTAGTCGATGTAATAAGTAATAAGTTGTAAGTTTTACGTGCGTGTTGAAGAAAAATATAATTGTGTGGTATGAACAGCGTTGAAAAAATGCAGGACTAATGCGGCTTTGGCTAGTATAAACGAAAATTGGAATGTCTGCAAGTGTGCTCCACCCTGCATTGTAGCTGAAGTGTGCGACGCAACAAATGCTGAATGCAGTCCTGCGGCTGGTTTCAAGGTCCATGAAAACACTTAGGTGGGCGCAAACGCAGGCTGTGGCTGTATCTTATATTTTTATTGTGATCACCAAATATTTCGGGCAGATTTCTTTTGCACGTGATGTGTGAATTAAGATTGGGAAAGGGTGCTGAATTATTTTAAATTGTGTACAAACCATGTGGCGGTTGTGGATAACCCTTGATTTTGGTGGATAGTGCTGTGGATGAACTGGCTATAAATATTGATGAACATTTTCTTCCTTTTACGAAAAATAGGAAGTTATATTCGTCCTCCTGACCCAAGGGATAACGTTCAGTTCACAGTTCGATAACAATACCGTAACACAAGGCTGGAACACTAACCCACAAGTCATTGGTTGGATTATCCAATTAAGTGGCGGGCATTTTGTCGCCCTTTCCGAAGAAAAACCATCCGTAATGGATTAAGCAAACCAATGGTTTAACCTTTTTTGTACCTGGAATAAAATGGATTTAACTAACCTCAATAAAGACCGGAAAACAAGACGCAAGCCCTCGATTGACCTTAGCACCATGGTGTATGGCAAAGTACCGCCACAGGCAAAAGACCTGGAAGAAGCCGTACTGGGTGCCATTATGCTGGAGAAAAGCGCTTTTGATACTGTAGCCGAAATACTGAAACCGGAATGTTTTTATGTAGAAGCGCACCAGCGGATATTTAAGTGCATGCAGGGATTGCAGCAAAAGAATCAGCCCATTGATATTCTTACGGTGGTGGAAGAATTGAAAAGCAGGAATGAACTGGAGATGGTGGGCGGGCCTTATTTTGTAACACGGCTTACCAATACCGTTGTTTCGAGTGCTAACATAGAGGCACATGCGCGAATCATACTTCAGAAATTTATACAACGCGAACTGATACGTATCAGTGGAGAGATCATCAATGATTCGTACGAAGATTCTACTGATGTATTTGATTTGCTGGACGACGCAGAAAGTAAACTGTTTGAGATTACCAACAATCACCTTCGAAAGAATTTTGATAAGATAGACGATATATTGGTGAAAACAGTAGCCAGGATTGAAGACCTGCGGCATAAGAATGAAGATATTACGGGTGTGCCTACAGGGTTCCCCGCCATGGATCGCATTACGTACGGCTGGCAAAGTACCGACCTTATTATTTTAGCTGCAAGACCTTCCGTGGGTAAAACCGCTTTTGCGCTTAACCTCGCGCGGAATGCAGCATTGCATCCTACCAAGCCTACCGGCGTAGCCTTTTTCAGTTTGGAGATGAGTGCCGGTCAGCTGGTGCAACGTATTCTTTCTGCTGAAAGTGAAATATGGCTGGAAAAAATTGCGCGCGGGAAACTGGAGGAACATGAAATGAAGCAATTATATGCAAAGGGTATCCAGCGATTGTCTACGGCCCCTATTTTTATTGATGACACTGCGGCCCTGAATATATTTGAATTGCGTGCCAAGTGCCGCCGTTTGAAAAACAAACACAATGTTGGTTTGATAATCATCGACTATTTGCAATTGATGAGTGGTTCTGCCGACCGCAATTCCAATCGCGAACAGGAGATAAGCAGTATTTCAAGAAATCTGAAAGGCCTGGCCAAGGAATTGCAGGTTCCCATCATCGCGCTTTCCCAGTTGAGTCGTGCAGTGGAATCCAGGAAAGAGGGGAACAAGATGCCTCAGTTGAGTGACCTTCGTGAATCGGGTGCGATAGAGCAGGATGCGGACATGGTTATGTTCCTGTACCGACCGGAATATTACGATATTACCCAGAATGAAATGGGGGAAAGCAATAAAGGCGAAACGCATGTGCGTATTGCCAAGCACCGTAATGGTAGCCTGGAAACGGTGAAGCTTCGCGCATTGCTGCATATTCAAAAATTTGTGGAGGACAATGATTTTGACAGTCCGGGTAGCGGTGGATTTGGCGGAGGTGGTAACTGGAAACCAGTTCCTACGGATGATGCACCGGGTGGCGGGGCAAGGTTGTATGTTCAGGCAGGCAGTAAAATGAATGATCTGCCGCTTGATGATGAAGAATCACCATTCTAAGTTAACAGGGTTATAAGTAATAAAGAGCGTTGGTGCAAACCGGCGCTTTTTTATTTTGGGCGCTGCCTGTAAATGAAGGAGGCAGAATTAAGTTTTCTTATTAATCTTTGCTATAAATACAATTGGATGCAGCTTCCTTTCTTTTATATTGAAGATATTGGTAACAATAATGAACTGGTAGAACTGGACGAAGATACTTCCAAACATGTGGTGGGTGTATTGCGGATGAAAGCCGGAGAGCGGATACATCTTACAGAAGGGAAGGGAAATTTGTTTACGGCGGAAATTGTAAAGGACCATAAAAAGAAATGCGTGGTAAAGCTGGCAGGAACTGTGTTTACGGTAAGGGATAGCCGGAAAATTTGTATTGGTATTTCCCTGCTGAAAAACAATAACCGGCTGGAATGGTTCCTGGAGAAGGCAACGGAGCTGGGTATTGCCGAAATTATTCCCATGATATGCAGCAGAACGGAGAAACAACATTTTCGGTTTGACAGGATGCACAATATTCTGGTGAGTGCCATGCTGCAAAGCAGGCAGGTATGGCTGCCGGTATTGCATGAGCCGATAGCGTTTGAGAAGCTGATGAGCCAGGAGGACGTAGCGGGTTTCACGCAAAAATTTATTGCGCATTGCATGGAGGGGAACAAAGCATCGCTGGTGGATTTGGTGAATGGGTCATTGCCTTCTCAATTAATATTAATTGGCCCCGAGGGCGATTTTACGAAGGAAGAAATAGAGATGGCCGTTCAATTTCATTTTACGCCGGTAGCATTGGGTGATACGAGATTGAGAACGGAAACGGCGGGGGTGGTGGCGGCTACGCTTCTTAAATTACAGGCCTGAAACCGATAATTGCCGGCTCACCTGGCCTGGTCATTGTATTCGGATGGCATGGTATCTTTTTTCAACTGCGGCTCCCTCAATTCAAGGGGGCTCTTTTTCTTTTCCCGTTTGCGCATCCACATATTCAGCAATTCAACGCCAAAGGAAAAAGCCATGGCGAAATAAATATATGCTTTATCGATATGGCTGTTGTGGATGGGTTCCAAACCTTCAAAGAATAAACTAAAGCCTATCATGAGTAAGAATGCAAGTGCGAGCATTTTCAGGGTAGGATGATTATGAATAAAAGTGGAAATTTTTTCGGAAAAGAAAAACATGATGACCATGGCTATTACAACTGCGATGATCATCACTTTTACTATTTTGGCCAGTCCGACAG
>Ga0075024_100000164_pt1 | contig 20601 bp, 16 predicted proteins | sample Str013_2_FD_71389 | JGI IMG/M metagenome (GOLD analysis project Ga0075024, IMG submission 71389) | Freshwater sediment microbial communities in response to fracking from Pennsylvania, USA - Straight Creek_MetaG_SC_2013 | ecosystem: Environmental > Aquatic > Freshwater > Creek > Sediment... | reverse complement strand
CATCATGACCATGCATTCCGCCAAGGGGCTGGAGTTTGGCCAAGTGTTTTTGCCGGGCTGGGAGGAAGGCCTGTTTCCGTCGCAGCGCAGCCTTGATGAAAAGGGTCGCAGCGGATTGGAAGAAGAGCGCCGACTGGCCTATGTGGGCATCACCCGCGCCAAGCAGCGCTTGACGATTTCCTTTGCGCAAAACCGACAGGTGCATGGGCTGTGGCAATCCTCCCTGCCCTCGCGCTTTGTCGATGAGTTGCCGGAAAAACATGTCGAAGTGGCCCCAATGACGACGAGCTATGGCGGGCATGGATTGGGCACCTTCGGCACTTCGCGCTTTGACGAAGGCAAGGCCTTTGGCCAAGGCAGCTATCAAACGCCGGGCTGGCAGCGCGCCCAGGCCAACCGCGCTGCGGGCACAGCCGCCCGCCACACGCCCAAATTCATCGAAGGCGCATTGGTGATCGACGGCAACGCACCCTCTGCCTACAAACTGGGCGAGCGGGTGTTTCACCAGAAGTTCGGCTATGGCGAAGTCACCGAAGTGGAAGGCAACAAGCTGACGGTGGAGTTTGAGAAGGCCGGTGAGAAGCGGGTGATTGATAGTTTTGTGGAGAGAGGGTGAAATTAGTTTTCATCCTCAATTCGTCCGTTATCCCGGCGAAAGTTGGGATTCAGAAAGGCTGGACGCTCGTCCAGTTGAAAGTCTGGGTCCCGACTTTCGTCGGGATGACAGTGTAATTATGTTACTTACTTACCCCTTCCCTCAAATCACCACAATCCCATTGCACAAAACTCCCATCATTCACTGTGAGTCTGAGTCGTGCCGCCCGGTTTGCGTTTCGGGCGGCTGTCACCCTTCTGTTGATCTTTTGATTTCACGAATGGAGTGCATTATGGAAGACACTACAAAAACCACTGAAACAACGGCCCCGCGCGATGAGCGTGTGGGGGCTCTGGCTTATTTGATTTGGGAACGCGAGGGTTGCCCCGAAGGCAAGGCGGAGGACCATTGGCTTCTGGCTTGCTCGATCATCGATGCGCAAGATCAGGGCATTGAGCTCGATGACTTGCCGCCTTGGCTTTCGCGCACCGATATTATGCCGACTGCCGAAAAACTTTCGCAGCCCAAGGCCACAGTTGAAAAGCTTATGCACCATCCGCGGCATAAGTCGGCGGCCTGAAGGCACTTCGCGTGAGATAAAACAGCCGACTGCTGATGTGCTGTCGGCTGTGGTTGAGAATTATGCAGCTGCCGGCGCAAACTTCATGGCCACGCCGTTCATGCAATAGCGCAGGCCTGTGGGCTTTGGGCCGTCTTCGAAGACATGGCCTAAGTGCCCGCCGCAACGGCGGCAGTGAACTTCGGTGCGCTGCATCAACAACAGACCATCCACCTTGGTGCCAATGGCACCCGGCAAGTGATCATAAAAGCTGGGCCAGCCGGTGCCGCTTTCGTATTTTGTGGCTGAGTCATAGAGCGCCAAATCACAACCCGCGCAGTTGAACATGCCAGTACGGTGTTCTTTCACCAAGGGCGAAGTGCCCGGCCGTTCAGTAGCTTCATGGCGCAAGGTTTCAAAGGCGTCCGGCTGGAGCAAGGCCTTCCATTCGGCATCCGTCTTGGTCACTTCAAAAACCTCTGCTGGCGTGGTGGCGGCTCTGGACCAGCCTGCGCCCAGCCCTAAGGCGGCGAGGGAAAATCCAGTTTTCTTCAGTGAGTCTCTGCGGGTCATGGGGGAGTTCCTTTCGTGTGACAGATTTAAGCCTCTGCGTGGCGCAATACCACTCACGAAACCGGCCGATTTTTCAAAGAATTGTGAGGTCTCGGCAAGGCTTTGTGATGGCCTTGTGGCGGCTTGCTCTTAAACGGCCATTAACCATGGCGTTCTATCAGAGGTTGGTGCGGTTGGCCTGCTTTTTCAAGTCTCGGCCGCGAGTAAACAAGGTTCAAAAGTGCGTAACGGCGAATTCAGATTAATGGCTTGGGTTTGGCGGCTCTTTATCGGGTTTGGTGTGTTGTTGACGGCCCTTTCTGGAATGTTCGGCACCGCACAGGCAACGGTTACCGTCACCCCCACCACAAATGCCGCGACTTTGGCCGCCGCCATTTCGGCTGGCAATGCGGGCATCACGGTTGTTGGCACACCGGTTTTGGCCAATGGCGCCTCCGCCACTTCGGCTGGTGTGGCTGGCACTTTCACCACAGCCGGATCTAACCTCGGCATCACCGGCGGCATCATTCTGAGCACGGGGCAGGTTTCCCAGATCCCCGGCGTGCCCAGCACCAATCTTGGCGCAGCCAACCCCAATGCTTCGAATGGTAGTGCTGTCACCAACGGTGGTGCGCTCGGGTCTGCCACCGCAGAGTTTGACATTGTGAATTTCACGTTTTCATTCATCCCCAAGCCCGGCGTGAACCGCATGTCGATCGCCAGTGTTTTTGCCTCGGAAGAATACAATCTCTATTCCGTCCCACCTGTCACCTATAGCGATAACTTTTCGATGATCGTGAATGGCGGCGCTTATACCAACACCAATATTGCTACCATCCCCGGAACGGCCATTGGCACTGACATTTCAACTGTCAGCAACTATGCCAATTCTGGCTATTACCGCGACAACTCGGTGGCCACACCGCCCATTCCAGATATTGCATTTAATGGGGCCACCAATGTTTTCATCAATGCCTTTAACGTGGTTCCGGGCACGACCTATACGATTACCATTCACATCGCCGACGTTGCTGACTATGGCTATGACTCGGCAGCGTTTATTTCAACTTCGACAGTTCTGAACAATCCGCCTGCCCTTGATCTTTCGGCGGCGCTCATCGGCACCGGTTACACCGCGACATGGGCCGAAGGCAATGCGCCTGTAGCAATTGCTGCTGCAGATGCCAAGATTTCAGACGACGGCACGACGATCTCATCGGCCACGCTCACGGTAAACAGCGCTTTGGCAACTGACCTGCTCAGCGTGATCGGCACCCTGCCCGCTGGCATCACTGCATCAGCCTATAATGCAGGCACGGGGGCAATCACGCTCACCGGCGTTGCGACTTTGGCGCAATATCAAACAGCACTTGCCCAAATTGGTTATTCCAGCACAGCGCCTAACCCGGCTGGCCCTGCAAAGACGATCAATGTCATCATCAATGATGGCGTGGACAATTCCAATACTGCCGTGGCGACAATCAATATGGCGGCGATGAGCATCACTAAGGCGGCCAGTGCACCCACTGTCAACAAGGGCACGAACATAACGCTGACCGACGCAGGCGACACAATCGCCTATACCTATACTGTGACCAACACAGGCACTTTGGCGCTCAGTACTGTTGCGCCTTTGGACACCGGCCCCAAGTTTAACGGCATTGCTGGAACAGGCACGATGAGTGCATTTGCGCCAGCGACTGCCAACATCGCCATTGGCGCCACAGCCACGTTTACGGCGACTTATACGATGTCCGCCGCTGATGTGATCAACGGTGCAGGCATCTCCAATGGTGTTTCCAACACAGCCAAGGCTACGGGCAAGGAACCTGGCGGTGCGACAGTCACCTCATCCAACGCCACAGCAAATACCACAATCAGCACAGTGGCTGGCATGAGTGTGACCAAGACAGCCAGCGTGCCCACCATTGCGGCGGGCAGCAACGCGACATTGACGGATGCTGGCGATACAATCACATTTACTTATGTTGTTAAGAATGTGGGCAGTGTGGCTTTGACAGCGGTTGCGCCCTCGGACGCGGGACCGAAGTTCAATGGCATTGCAGGGACCAATGTGCTCAGTGCCTTTGCGCCCGTTTCAGTGGCGGCGCTTGCCGTTGGTGCATCGACAAGTTTTACCGCAACCTACGTGCTCTCGTTGACAGATGTCAAAAATGCGGTGGGCATTGTTGGGGGTGTTACTAACACAGCATCTGCTACTGCCAAGAATGGTGCTGCGACTGTGATAGCTGCAAATGCCACGGCATCAACCACCATTCCCGCCGTTCCGAGCCTCACCATTGCTAAAACGTATGTGCTGACCGATAATGTGGGCGGCACTGCGGGCAAAGCCGATTTGAATGAGACGATCACTTACACTTATGTCATCACCAACAATGGCAATGTGCCAATGAGCAACGTGAGCGTAAACGATATGCATGGTACGCCAGCGATTTTGGTCTCACTCGGTGCTGGCGGCATCACAACAGAAACTTTGACGACGCCGGGGCCTTATGGCGCGGCTGCCTCACCTGACACCACCGCCAATGATGGCATATGGACCACGCTGGCACCGGGTGCCACCGTCACCTTCAAGTGGGTGCATAGTGTGACACAGGCAGAGTTTGACCACGGTTAGAGTGTCACGCGATGGCCGGACATAGCGGCTCCGGCATTGCGTGGCAGTTTCAGGAAGGCGGGGATGGCGAGTAGCCCGCCTGCTGCCAGCAAAATAAAGGCCAAGGCGAAATCATGTTGATCCAAGGCTAGCGTTCCTCTGAACCATTGCGAGGTTTCCAGAATTATCGCAGCAATGGCCACACCCATAGCGATCGAAACCTGCTGAACCACAGTATAAAGCCCATTGGCGCGGGCAATGTCTTCATTATGGACATCAGCATAGGCGATGGAATTCAGCGCGGTAAATTGCAGTGAACGTGTCAACCCGCCGAAAACCAAAACAGCGTAGATCACCAGCAAGGGTGTCACGGCGGTAAACAACCCCATGGCCGCCATCAGGGCGCAAGAAATCACGCCATTGGCGAGAAGCAATTGCCTATAGCCAAACTGCCTCAACATGCGCACCGCCAAAAACTTCATGCCGATGGCACCGAAGGCATTGGCACAGGTGATCAGGCCAGATTGAAAAGGCGTGGCGTTAAAGCAGAGTTGCAACAGCAAAGGCAGAAGGAATGGAATGGCCCCTGCCGCTGTGCGATAAAAAAAGCCGGCAGAGAGCGAGACACGCAAAGTTTCCACATTGATCAAACGCAGATCAAGGATCGGGTGTTCAATGCGTTTGGCGTGTTGCACATAGGCATAGATCATCAATGCGCCGATCAGCACAAAGCCGATGGTTTCCAAGGGGTTTAGCAAATCACGGCCCGCAACGCTGAAGCCAAAAACAATGAGCGACAGGCCAAGCCCGGAGAGAAGAAAGCCCTTCACATCCAGGGGGCGGCGTTCGACCTCGGCAAATGTTGGCATGAAAACGGTGGCCAAAATCAGACCCAAAATGCCGATTGGCAGGTTCATCCAGAAAATCCATTGCCAAGAGAAAAAAGTTGTGATGAAGCCCCCGATGGGTGGGCCGACCAAAGGGCCGATCAGCGCTGGCACCGTCAGCCACGCCAAGGCCCCGACCAGTTCGGCTTTGGGGACTGAACGCAGAATGATGGTACGCCCGACAGGCACCATCATGGCACCGCCTAGGCCTTGCACCGCGCGGGCGATGACCAGATGGGTGAGGCTCGGTGCCCAGCCGCAAGCCAGCGAAGAGAGCGTGAAGACGGCAATCGCCAGGCGAAACACCAGCTTTGCGCCGAAGCGATCTGAAATCCATGATGAGATCGGCAAGAAGACCGTCAAGCTCAACAGATAAGTTGTGAAGGCGAGCTTCAGCGCCACCGGGCTGGTGCCCAGATCCTGCGCCATGGCGGGCAGCGCTGTGGCAATGACGGTTGAGTCCATGTTTTCCATGAACAAAGCAGAAGCGACCACGAGGGGGAGGATGCGGCTGGAAGAACTCATGGCGGGGGTGTAGCATGGTGGCATAACCTCGTACCTGATATTTCTGCAATACTGGCTTTCTTGCCCTGCGCGACGGAAAACAAATGGTACAAAACATAGGCCCCGGAGACATCATCGTCATTGGCGCTGGACCGGTGGGTCTTTCGGCTGCCATAGAACTGAAGCGCCGTGGTTTTGCGCCGCGCATCATAGATGCCAATGACGGGCCCAATCTGCATTCGCGCGCCATGGCGATCAACCCGCGCACGCTTGACTTGCTCGGTCCATCAGGTGTCACCGATGCGCTGTTGGCCAAGGGTGTTCATGCTAGGCGGCTTGTCATCCGCCGCAATGAAAAAGTGTTGGGGCGGATTGACCTTTCCACAATTCCTCACAAATACAATTTTCTGATGATCCTCTCACAGCACGAGACAGAGCAGCTGCTGGAGCGCTGTCTTTTGGAACTCGGCATCAAGGTTGAGCGCAATCTGGCGTTGCTCACTTGCGAAGGAACCGATACGCCATTGCTCACCCTTTCCAATGGCGAGAAAGTCCGCCCCAAATTCGTGATCGGTGCAGATGGCGCACATTCTGTGGTACGCAAGGCCTTGGGCATCAGTTTTCCGGGCGAGACTGACGAGGACGCCTTTGGCTTGGCTGATGTGGCGCTGAAGGATTGGCCCTTTGATTTCGAGACCGTCGTGCTGACCATCATGGACAATCACTTGGCACCTTTCCTGCCGCTGGCGGAAAACTATGGCCGCTTTGTTTCCACCCTGCCCGATTGTTTGAACCATTTGCCGCAGGATGCAAAGGTGACAAAGGTTGAATGGGATACCGATTTCAGGATCAGCTACCGCCAAGCCGAAACCTATCAGCGCGGCCAAGTGTTTATCATTGGAGATGCCGCCCATATTCATTCGCCGGTGGGCGGGCGCGGCATGAACCTTGGCATTGAGGATGCGTGCTGGCTGGCGTGGCTAATTGAACAGGGCCGTGAGGGCGAATTCACCAGCCTGCGCCACCAGATTGGGGCTGATGTGTTGAGCGTCACCCACCGCTTCACGGCCTTCGCCAAAGCACGGGGCCCGTTGCAAGACATTGTGATCAAACTGGCCCTGCCTGTGCTTTCACATTCGGTTTTCCTGCAAAAACGCATGTTCCAAAATCTGACAGCACTGAACACGCCAGTTCCGACTTGGCTTTGACCTTTCCCGGCCAAGCGCCCATAAAGGGCAAATCATGATCAATCGCTTTTTCGGTTGGCTGGAAAGACGCGTTGATTCTTTCCCTGCCTCTGCCCCTGCTATGCCCCAGGCCTCCACCTGGGGTTTTATTCGCTTCTATTCGCGGCCTTTCTTGCCGTTGATTGCGGCTGGACTTCTGTTGTCGGTGACCATCGCCGTCATTGAAGTGCGTATTTTCGCCTATGTCGGCAAGCTGGTCGACACGTTGGGTGCCGCTAATCCCGCAACTTTCTTTGCCGACCACGGATCAGAGTTGATGATTTATGCCGCCTTGGCGTTGCTCATCCAACCTAGCCTCGCGATGATAGGGGACTCTGTTGAAAACCAAGGCCTGCGCGGAAATTTCGCCATGCGCATTCGATGGATGTCGCATCGTTACATGCTGCGCCAGTCGATGGTTTTCTTTGAAAACGAATTTGCGGGCCGCATTGCCACCAAGGTGATGCAGGCTGCCCTTGGTGTACGCGATGTGGTGATGAAACTGACACAAGTGATTTCCTATGTCGTTGCATTCGTGTTTACAACACTTGGCTCCTTCAGCGCCTATGACCTGCGCCTCGCCATCCCCATGCTGGTGTGGCTGGTGCTCTATGCTGTCACCACACGCCATTTCGTGCCGCAGATGGGCAAGCTCTCCGAGAAACAGGCCGATATGCGTTCGCTGGTGACAGGCCGCGTTGTTGATACTTATACCAACATGCCCACGGTCAAACTCTTTGCCCATGCTTCGCGTGAGGATGATTACGCAAAGGAAGGCATGGGCTGGATGTTGCAATCGGTTTACGATTCGATGCGTGTTGCCACACGGATGAACATTGCGCTCAACGCCTTGAACGGCGGTGTGCTCACGGCCACTGCGGCCATTGCGATTTGGCTTTGGTCGAAGGGCGCCATCACTGTGGGTGCCATCGCGTTTTCTGTTGGACTCATTTACCGCATGTTGGGCATGGCCCACTGGGTTCTGTGGGAAGTGGCGGGGCTTTTCGAAGATTTCGGGGTTGTCAAAGATGGCGTGGATGTGATCGCCCGCCCCTACACCGTTGTTGATCTGCCAAAAGCGTCGGCGCTGAAGATCACGAAGGGTGAAATCAATTACAGCGACATTCATTTCAACTATGGCAAGTCCGTGGAGGAAGGCCGCGAAGTTGTGGCGGGACTCTCTTTGAATATCCTGCCAGGTGAAAAGGTTGGCCTTGTGGGCCGCTCAGGGGCTGGCAAAACCACCCTCACCAATTTGCTTCTGCGCTTTTGCGATTTAAGTTCGGGGTCTATCACCATCGATGGCCAGAATATCGCAAACGTCACGCAGGAGTCACTGCGCGCATCCATCGGTGTAGTGACGCAAGACACCTCCCTGCTGCATCGCTCGGTGCGTGACAATATCCGCTACAGCAGGCCCGATGCCACGCAAGCAGACATCGACGATGCCGCGCAGCAGGCCCATGCCGCTGAATTCATCGCCAATCTGCGCGACCTCAATGGGCGCATTGGCATGGATGCCCATGTGGGTGAACGCGGTGTGAAACTCTCCGGCGGCCAGCGCCAGCGCGTGGCGATTGCCCGCGTGTTGCTCAAAAATGCGCCGATCTTGATTTTGGATGAGGCTACCTCTGCACTGGATAGCGAAGTTGAGGCCGCCATTCAGGAGAACCTCAATCTGCTGATGCAAGGCAAAACCGTCATCGCCGTGGCGCATCGTTTGAGCACGATTGCGGCGATGGACAGGCTTGTGGTGATGGACAAGGGTCGCGTCGTCGAAGAAGGCACGCATGCTGAATTGGTCAAGAAAAAGGCCGGAATATATGCAAGCCTGTGGGCCAGACAGTCCGGCGGGTTCCTCATTCCTGAAGACATCAAAAACCTGGAAGCGGCGGAGTGATGCCTCTATCTCCTGTTGAAGGAACGGGAGAAGACACCTACTTCACCGCCACAATGAACAGCCGCGGAAACCGCAACAGCACCATGCCATCAGCTTGCACTGGATAGGCCTTGGTCAGCGCAGCTTCATAACGCGCCAGATAGTCGGCTTGTTCTTCAGCACTCAGCGGATCCAGAAAGGGCCTGAGGCCCGTGCCCTTCAGCCACTCGATAATCCCTGCCACACCCATGAGTGGGTGATTGTAAATCGTGTGCCAGATGTCGAGGCGTGTGCACAAGGGTTTGAGCGCCGCGTAATAGGCAGCAGGCGCAGGCAAAACATCGCGTGCCCCCGAAGCCGCCTGCAATTTATCAGCATACGGAGCATCTTGCCCTGCCCCAATCATCGCCACATGCGAGGGCTCACCCAGATTGTCAGGCATCTGCACGGCGAGAACGCCGCCAGTTTTCAAGACAGTGAGAAGCCGCTGCAACACCTTCAAATGCCACGGCACCCATTGAAAGGTCGCGTTGGAAAACAAGACATTCGCTTCCGCTGGCACCTGCCACTGCGCCAGATCAGCCAAGGCAAACTCAACTTGCGGCAAAGTCTTTCGGGCCTTGGCCAACATTTCCGGCGAATTATCAATGCCAACAATCCGCGCCTGCGAAAAAGCCTCAACCAACAACGCGGTGGAATTCCCCGGCCCGCAGCCGAGATCATAAACCAGCTTGGCTTCTTTCAGCGGCACTTGCGCCAGCAAATCCCGCGCTGGCCTGGTGCGCTCATCGGCGAATTTCAGATATTGCGCCGGGTTCCAATCAGCCATGAAGGCGTGTCACATCACCACCACGCGTGTGCCCAGTTTCACCCGGTCATAAAGCCAGATCACGTCGGCGTTAAACATGGCGAAGCAGCCAGCGGTGGATTTAGTGCCGATATGCTCGGGCACATCCGTGCCGTGGATGCGGTAACTGGTATCGGCGTTGTTGGCGAAGAGATAGATGGCGCGGGCCCCCATCGGGTTTTTCAAACCGCCGGGCATGCCTTTGATATATTGAATGAGATCTGGCCGCCGTTTCAAATGATCCGGAGTAGGAGTCCAGATCGGCCATTTCTCCATGCGGCCCACCTGAGTCTCTCCCTTCCAGTCACCATATTTGCCAGTGCCTATACCAAAGCGAATGGCTTTGCCATTGGTGATCACCAGATAAAGCCAATGGCGGGAGGTATTGACGACGATTGTGCCGGGTGCTGCTTGCAAAGGCGCATCCACCACCTGCTTGCGAAAGGTGTATTCCACCTTCTGGTCATCATCATCATGAACCTCAAAGGGTTCACCGGGCACCAGTTTGGCATGGGCAGGAGAGGCAATGCTGGCGGCAAGCGGGAGAGCGAGCAAGGTGCGACGGGTGATTTGCATTTCAGGTTTTTAGCGTATCAACCATTCCAGCGAAAGTTAAAAACTCAGAGCTTCTCGTAATCCACTTCCATGAATTTTTCTACTTCCGGAATCCATTTGCCTTGCACGAAGGCCATGTGGTCTGGATGGGTATTGTAAAAATCATATTCCTTCTGTGAATTGAACTCCATCGAGAAGCAAAACATAAAATCATTCTTCGGCGAAACCTGCCGCAGCTTCTGGAAATTCTCAACGCCCGGAATGGCGACAAGACAATCGGCGGCTTTGAGGAAGGCCGCTTCCCCGGCTGAACCCTTGGGGTGTTTCAGCCGAAACAGTGCGGTGTGGGTGATCATTTTGTGGTTCCTTCATGAGGGCTATTGCTAGCGCGCAAATTTCTTATACTTGATCCGCTTCGGCATCACGCTGTCTTCGCCCAGCCTTCGCTTTTTGTCTTCTTCATAATCCTGGAAATTGCCCTCAAACCATTCCACATGGCTGTCGCCCTCGAAGGCTAGGATATGCGTGGCCAGACGATCCAAGAACATGCGGTCATGGCTGATGATGACGGCGCAGCCGGCAAAATCCTCCAGCGCTTCTTCAAGCGCGGCCAAGGTTTCGGTGTCCAGATCATTGGTCGGTTCGTCTAATAGCAACACGTTTGCGCCAGACTTCAGCATCTTGGCCAGATGCACGCGGTTGCGCTGGCCACCTGAGAGTGTTCCCACCTTCTGCTGTTGATCGGCACCCTTGAAGTTGAAGGCACCTGTATAAGCGCGACTGTTCATTTCGCGTTTGCCCAGATAGATCACATCATTGCCGCCTGAAATTTCTTCCCAGACGGTTTTGTTGGGGGCCAAAGAATCGCGGCTTTGATCAATGTAGCCTAAGTGAACGCTCTCACCGATTTTGATCACACCTGCATCAGGCTTCTCCTGCCCTGTCAACATGCGGAACAATGTGGTTTTGCCAGAACCGTTGGCTCCGATGATGCCGACAATGCCGCCGGGCGGGAGTTTGAAATTCAGGTTCTCAATCAGCAAGCGATCACCGTAAGCTTTGTTCAAGCCTTCAAGCTCAATCACGTTATCGCCCAAGCGTTCGCCGGGTGGAATGATGATTTGCGCGGTGTTGGACTTCAGGCGCTCGTCATTTTTCTTTAGCAGTTCATCATAAGCCGAAATACGCGCCTTTGATTTGGCTTGGCGGGCTTTGGGCGATGCGCCGATCCATTCGGATTCACGATCAATCGCTTTCTGACGCGATGCATCTTCACGCTGCTCTTGCGCATAGCGTTTAGACTTAGCTTTCAGATAGGCCGAGTAATTGCCTTCATAAGGGATGCCCTTGCCGCGATCCAATTCAAGAATCCATCCCGTGACGTTATCGAGGAAATAGCGATCATGGGTGACGATGAGAATGGCGCCCGGGTAATCGCGCAGATGATGTTCAAGCCAATTCACTGATTCAGCATCGAGATGGTTGGTGGGTTCGTCGAGCAGCAGAAGATCAGGTTTCGCGAGCAGCAACCGCGTCAATGCAATGCGGCGCTTTTCACCACCGGAGAGATTTTCAACTGACGCATCGCCCGGTGGGCAGCGTAGCGCATCCATTGCCACTTCAACTTGCGCCTCCAAATCCCACAGGTTCTGCGCATCAATCACATCTTGCAGCTTGCCAGCCTTGGCCGCGTTCTCATCATTATAATCCGCCATCAAGGCGTTATATTCGTCCAAGATTGCCTTCTGCTTGGCCACGCCCTCCATAGCGTTTTCGAGAACGTTCTTTGTCAGGTCAAGCTGCGGCTCTTGTTCGAGATAGCCAATGGTGGCGCCATCAGCGATCCAAGCCTCGCCGTTATATTCTTTATCGATGCCCGCCATGAGTTTAAGCAAAGTGGATTTGCCTGAACCATTAGGGCCCAAGACGCCGATTTTCGCATCGGGATAAAACTGCAAATGCACATTATCCAAAACCTTTTTGCCGCCGGCATAAGATTTCGAAAGCCCTTGCATATGATAGATAAACTGACGCGCCATGAATTAAATCCTGCAACTAAAATGGGTGTTGCGCGCCTTCTAGACGGGTTCACCCAAGGTGTAAACCAAATGACTTACAAGTTGAAATTTGCGGGCATGTATGCCATATTGTCACAATGGCAAACAATTTGGCAGAACTTTGGTCCAGTGAGGTTTTGGCCCCTAAGGCTGGGGGACAAACGTCTTTTGCTGGAATTTTTCAAACCCATTTTAATGAGGCAGCAGAAGGTAAATATCTGTCTTTAAAGGCTGTTTCACTGCAAAAGGGTTGGACTAGCCGATTTAGTCTTCCGGAAATTTACGAGTTGGTCATTCCTGCAAGAACTTTGGCAAGGCGTATTGTACGAAAAGAAAAGCTCACTCAAACAGAAACTGACAAGGCGCTGCGCCTAGCCAGAATTGCCACTGAGGCTGATCGTGTTTTTGCAAATCCGGAAAAGGCAAACAAATGGCTGCGAACCCCACTGGCTCGGTTGGCAAATCAAACTCCCCTTTCGCTGTTGAAAACTGAGACTGGCGCGTTGGTGGTAGACCAAATTTTAGGACAAATTGATCACGGCATATTTGTCTAAACATGTTTTTTTGGCGCATATCGAACTATGGGGATATTTCTGGCGCTGGCGCAGCAAAGTATCCGGGTCGGTGGAACACAAAGGGACTGGAGATTGTTTACGCGGCTGAAACCCCAGCTTTGGCAATGTTGGAAATACTCGTCCAGAACAGCCGCGCCACACTTCCCGACACTTACAAACTTCTCAAAATTGAAGCTCCAGACCAAATGGAATTACCTGACATAGAAGGATTGAAAAACGACTGGCAGCTAGATGAACATTATACCAAGATAGTCGGCAGCAGGTGGTTGACCGAACAAACCTCCACTCTATTGCGTGTTCCGTCAGTTATCATGCCCGATTCATTCAATGTTTTGATAAATCCCCATCACAGCGATTTCAACAAAGTAAGAATTGCTGGTGTGACGCTGAACGCTCTCGACCCACGCCTCAAGTAATCAACCGCTCATATCCTTTTCCTTATCGAGCTTTTTCTGATAGCGGCCTTGCAGGACATCAACGATGACCAATGCGCCGAGGATAAAATAGAAGGTGCTTTTGGCCATGGGTTGGACTTCGAAGCCGAAGAAACTAAGCTGGGCAATGTGGCCACCTTCAGCCAATAGCATCGCGCCTACCAGCAGCAACACAAAAAGCCCAAGAACTTCATACAGCCGGTTCCTTTGCAGAAACTGCGCGACCTTATCTGAGGCCAGAACTGAGATTACACCCGCTAGGATCACCGAAACCAACATGATAGCGATGTTGTCGGTGAAAGCGATGGCCGCAACGACAGTATCAAAAGAAAACACCAGACACATCAATGCGATTGAGGCGAGAACCGAGCCAACCGAAGTGACAGTGCCACCTTTCGGCCCCTCGTTCTCCAAATCACTCACCGACAACATATGGTGAATTTCACGAATGGCTGTGCGGATCAACATTAAGCCGCCGAATATCACAATGAGGGCGTGGCCGCTGAGTGCGGTTTGTAGCCAGACAAGGTTCAAAGTCAGGAACGGGTGCTCCAGAGACCCGATCAGCCTGAGCACGATGAATAGCAAAATAATACTCATTGCCAATGAGATGAGCGTTCCGGCACGACGCACAAAGGCCTGGCTGTCAGGAGCGGCGCGACGCGCATCAATGGAGATATAGAGAAGATTGTCGAAACCCATCACCACCTCAAGGGCAGTGAGGACCAAAACAGTGAACAGGCCGCTGAACGAAATTAGCCCTGCAAAATCTTGAAGCAATTTCTCCAGCAAGCGCGCCCCCTTGTTCCTGATCGACAGGTGTGTTGGGTTATCACGGGCACGTGGTGGGCGCAAATCAAGCGACATCGCCGGACAACGTTCCGCCGACACAGCCGGAGGTTTGCATTGTCTTGCTCTATTGCTGTTCCAGCGCGTCTTTGATGATCTTGTGAAGATCATCGCGGCGATAGGGCTTCATGATGATGTAGCCGTTTTTAAAGCGTGGCTCATCTTGATGCACCATGGCGCCTTTTGGGTAGCCTGAGGTGTGGACAATTTTGAGGCCCGGCTTCAGGCTTTGGGCGGCCTGGGCCAGATCAAAGCCATTCATGCCACCGGGCATAACCACGTCAGAGAACATCAGGTCAATATCAGGCACTTCTTGCAACACAGCCAGCGCTTGGAAGCCATCGCCGGCTTCGATCACGTCATAGCCGAAATCTTCAAGGAAGCCGCAAGCGACGGCGCGCACGGCTTCTTGATCTTCAACCACCAATACCTTTGGCTTGCGCGCTGCGCTTGGCTTGGCAATCGGTTCGGCTTGGATGGCTGCAGTTGCTATGGCAACCAGATCGGCCACCGGATTGGTTTTGGCGCTTTCGTCCGCAGATGCTTGACGCGGCAAATACATTTTCACGGACGTGCCATGGCCAACTTCTGAATAGATGTTGATGTGGCCACCTGATTGTTTGATGAAGCCGTAGACCATTGACAGGCCGAGGCCTGAGCCTTGGCCCAGTGGCTTGGTGGTGAAAAAGGGTTGGAACACTTTTTCGAGAAGCTCGGGGGACATGCCGCCGCCCGTGTCTGTCACAGCCACCATCACATAGTTTCCCGGGGTTACTTCGGGGTGGCGATCAGCATAGTCTTGATCAAGATAGGAAGGCTGGGTTTCAATCACTATGCTGCCACTGCCTTCCATCGCATCGCGGGCGTTGATGGCGAGATTGAGGATGGCGGATTCGAGCTGCGAAGCATCAATCAACACATGTGGGTTGCCCGACATCGTTTCGACGGTGAGATTGATATTTTCGCCGATGCTGCGGGTGAGAAGTGGAGCCATTTCAGCAACGAGCGCGTTGACGTCTACGTCGCTGGGCGCCAATTCTTGTTTGCGGGCTACAGCCAAAAGTTGGCGGGTGAGATCAGAGCCTTTGCGCGCTGCGTCAATGGCTTCAGCCACACGCTTGGCGGATTTTTCATCAGCGCCCATTTTGCCATCGAGCAATTGCAGATTGCCGATGATGACAGTGAGAAGGTTGTTGAAGTCATGGGCCAAGCCACCGGTGAGTTGGCCGATCGCTTCCATCTTCTGGGCCTTTTGCAGCCGATCATCAGCCACGCGGCGTTCCGACATGTCGGTGATTTGAACGATCAGTTGTTCGGTCTCGCCCGCTTCGTTCTTGACCAGTGCGATTGAAATCATGCCTGCCACGGTCTTGCCCTGGCCTGTCAGCAAGCGCGTTTCTTGCAGCAAGACTGGAATTTCACCCGACAGCAAGCGGTGCATGCCTGCCATGAAAGCCATCTTGTCGTCGTTATGGAGGATGTCTTCAAAGTTCACATTGCGGCCATCGAGATCATCACGTTGCAACAGCGCGCTGAGTGATGAATTGGCCACTTCGATATGGCCCGAGGGCGAAACCACAGCCAGCCCGTGGGCGGCAGCAGCAAAGGCACTTTTGAAACGGTGATCAGCGCGGCCATTGGCGATTTCGGTAATCTTGCGCGCGGTAATATCTTCCAGCGTGCAGACGGAGCGTTCAAGTTTGCCCTTGTCGCCACGATACGCAGTCATCGACAACAACACAGTGGCCAATGATCCATCCTTGCGGTGGATCAGGATTTCGCCGTTGCGATATGAACCAGAGGTGAGAAACTTCGGATAGATTTCGGTGACAAGTTTACTGCGCGATTCCATCGGCAGGAATTCGCTGAAGGAGCGGCCCATGATATCATTGGCGGCGTAGCCTAGACTTTCACACCACGTGGTGTTGGCCGAAAGCATACGGCCCGAGCCATCCATGGAATGGAGCATGATGGGTAGATTATTCAGGAGCTTTTCATAAACGCCGCCGTTTTGATCGGGGAAAAAGGGCATGGCACCGCTGGTGGAAGCGCTGCGTTCAACGCGCCAGACTGGCTTTGGCTGCACTGATAAATCCCAACCCTTAAGACCAGCGCTTGTCATGATTCCCTCATCCCAGTGATTAGCAAACTCCTTCTTATTCGCGGTACGGTTAATGAGGGATTGCCAAGCAAAATTTATATGCAACAATCACATTGCAGGGGCGGATTGGTTAATGATTTCTAAATGCCGTGGGGCTGCCCACGCGCTTCGGCGATGACGATTGCGGAAATCAATGCATCATCGCCCGTGGCATTGGGCAGAAAATGCTTGTCGACACGGGTGGTGACTTTCGGTTCTCTGCTGCCTTGCGCCAAGGCCCGCTTCAGGGCCGCGGCTTCGGCCAGGGCTGTTGCCTGCTGCACGGCAGCTTTGGCGGTGGAAAAGGTCAAGACGGGGCCCTGCCCTGTCACCCTGAAATTGCCTGCACCATCACCATCGACCTCGGCCACGGCACTGCAGGACACCAGCCCTGCCGCAGCACCGATGGCGTTGGCCACTTCACAGTTGGGTGTGAAGATCACTTCACACGACAGGCGCCTGGCGACTTCAGGGTAATAAATTTTAACCGGACCGCCGACTGCGACGATTGGCACTTTGGGTGATAGGCGAATGGCGACATGCCCCATTTGGCCGGTTCCATTGCAAACAGCATCGACCAGTTCGCCATTTAAGGGTTTGCCAAAGGTCTGATGCAGGACAACGCGGGTAGAGGCGGAGACCGCCAAGTCCCAGATCTCTGTACAGAAACGTTTTAGGATTGTTTCATCACCCGCTTTCATTTCGCGGAAACGAACGAAAAGCTTTGCCGCCACATCGGCCCCGGCTGTGGACCAGTTGTCTTGCAGGCCCAGAACATGGGCTGCATCTGATGGTGTGAAGCTGCAATATTGGATAAGACCGCGTTTGCGCAAAGCCGCAACCGCGCGGTTGGACGCAGCACCCGTGGCGAATTTGCGTAAAGGCACCGGACGATCTGACATCCCGTGCAGAATTTCTGCTTCGCGCGCGTTCAAGCCGTGAACCGCGGCCGATTTTTTCGCGCCGAAGGGCAAAACGAGAAACTTGCCAAGCTGTGAGCCGCCCGTTGTTTCAGCCAGATCGGCTTCCAAGAGTTTTAAAACTTCAGGTTCGCGGTGGCAGAGGAGTGAAATAGGGACAGCGCGTTCAGGGCCGAGTTGCAGTTCTTGGTCCAGGGCCAATTTCACTTCACTGTCACCGCCAAGCCCGATGGTTTTCACATCAATGGCTTTGACCATGGTGCGCCAACCGCCCACTTCAGCGCCCTGTTCGGCCACTTGCGGCAAGCCACCGATCAGCAGACCCACATCCGTCGTCGTGCCGCCCATGTCTGACATCACAAAATCATCCAGGCCCGAAAGCCACTGCGCGCCGATCAAGCTGGCCGCTGGGCCGGAGAGCACAGTCTCAATGGGCCGGGATGTGATAATGTCTGCATTGGCGAGGCTGCCATCACCTTTGACCAGCATGAGCGGGCAATTGAGCTTATGCTGCGTCATGGCGCGCTCAACCGCTGCTGTGAGATCCGAGATGCGCGAGATCAGCCGGGCGTTCAACACTGCTGTTTGGGCGCGGCGCGGCGCATCCAGCGCGCTGGCTAGGCTGTGCGACATGGTGACGGGCTTGGCGCAGATTTTTGCAATGAGATCGCGCAAGACCTCTTCATGCGCGGGGTTGCGCACTGCAAAGGCTGAAGCAACGGCAAAGGCCGAAACATCGGATGCGTTGATTTTCAACCAAGGTTCGACAGAAGCGAGATCAAGCCTGGCCGCTTCAGCACCTGTGTGATCATGCCCGCCCGCCACCGATAAAATCGGCATCTGCGGAAAAGCGGCAACCAGCCCGCTGCGCGCCAGCATATTTTCATCAAAGCCAGCCAACACCAGGCCCACTGCACCACCATGGCCTTCAACCACCGCGTTGGTGGCCAATGTGGTTGAAACCGACACCATGCGCACGGCGGCGGGGTTGAAATTCGAAATACGTGCCATGGCTTCTGCCATCGCTTCCACTACGCCCACGGCCAAATCACCCTTGGTGGTGATCGCCTTGGCAGAAGCCAACAACATGTGCTTTTGTGCGTCGATGACCACGGCATCTGTGTAGGTGCCGCCCGTGTCGATGCCGATGATCAGTTCAGTTTTTTCCATAGGCTCGCTGTGTGCCGGGTTTCGGTCAGAGCCGCAAGGCGGATCGAAAATACGCCATTCACGGCTTTTTAAGGGACCGTCGCCAAACTGGCCCGCATGATTTCAAACGCCCCGCCCATTCAAATTCGCAGTGCCGAGCTGATTGGCGCACTCAGCCACGCGCTTGACCTGACCGAAGGCCAGCCCTCAGGGCATTGCACACGGGTTTGCTGGATCGGGATGAAATTGGGCGAGGCCATCAACATGCCGCGCCATGAACTGTCTGATTTATACTACACACTTTTGCTGAAAGACCTTGGCTGCTCCAGCAATGCGGCCCGCATCTGCCAACTTTACCTGGCCGATGACCGCAAATTAAAAGCCGATTTCAAGACAATCGATGGCTCAATGTCACAAGCCTTGCGGTTTGTATTGTCACACACGGGCCTCGACAGATCGATGGCTGAACGTTTCCGCGCTATCATCCATATCATGCGCAACGGCGGAGAGATCGCGCGGGAATTGATCGAGGCGCGGTGTCATCGGGGGGCCGACATTGCACGGCAGATGGGTTTCAGCAGCAACGTGGCTGAAGCCATTCAAAATCTCGATGAACATTGGGATGGATCGGGCAAGCCGGAAAGCAAAGTGCGCCGAAACATTCCCGTGGCCTCACAAATCGCGCTGCTGGCCCAGGTGGCTGACGTGTTTTTCATCGGCCAGGGCCGCGCCGCCGCCATCAAGGAAATCGAATCCCGTGCCAACACCTGGTTTGATGGTGACTTGGTCGACATCTTTCTCAATTTGGCTCAGGAGGACGCGTTCTGGGGGCCATTGGCCGACGCCGATTTGACACAGCTCGTTCTCACACTGGAGCCGCAAGAACACATTCGCCTTGCGGATGAAGATTATATGGACCGCGTGGCCAAGGGCTTTGCCATGGTGGTGGACAGCAAAAGCCCTTTCACCGCTGGTCACAGTGAGCGCGTTGCAGTCTATGCAGACATGATTGCGGAAAAACTGGGCTATAGCCCTGAACATAGGCGCTGGTTGCGCCGCGCTGCTTTGCTCCATGACTTGGGCAAGCTTGCCATCAGCAACCAGATTTTGGACAAGCCCGCTAAGCTGGACGAGGCCGAATTCGCGATTGTCAAAACCCACCCGCGCATTTCCGGCGAAATTCTACAAGCCATTCCAGCCTTCAAGGATCTTGTGCCCGTGGCGGTTGGCCATCATGAAAAGCTGGATGGCAAAGGCTATCCACACGGTCTTTCAGGGGACCAGATATCCCTCGACACGCGCATCGTGACGGTGGCTGATGTGTTTGACGCGCTCACTGCCGATCGGCCTTATCGCAAAGCACTCCCGGTTGAGCAGGCGCTTTCCATCATCGGCAAGGACTTGGGCACGGCCTTTGACAAGCGCTGCTATGATGCCCTCGCATCAGCCATGCGTGAAGCCACCGCAAACGCCGCCTGATCACCCGAAGCGATAGCTTGAGGCCGTGATCATCCCGAACACTTGCGTATCATGATAGACCCGCGTTGCCTTCTCACTCCATGCCGCGCCCACGGCTGCCATCAGCGGAATGAGGTGATCTTCCTGCGGGTGACAGGCGCGGGCTGCTGGCGCATTTTCCCAAGCTAACAACTCTTGTTCGCGCTTTTCGGGCGCTGCCATCAAAGCTGTATTCAACCAGGCATCAAATTGGGCCGAAGGTTCTTTGCCCTGCGGACCAAAGCCGCGCATGTTGTGATAAGACAGGCCTGAGCCCACGATCAAAACGCCCTCATCACGCAAGGGGGCCAAGGCTTTGCCCAATGCAAGATGTTGCGCGGGGTCATAGTTATGTTTCAGCGAGACTTGAAACAGCGGCATGTCTGCATCAGGATACATAATCCGCATCGGCGCAAACACGCCGTGATCGAAACCTTGCTTCGTATCCAGATGCGTTGGCAAGCCTGCGGCTTTCAACAGCTCGAGAACGCGAGTTGCAAGCGCTGGCGCGCCCGGCGCTGAATATTTGATCTGATAAGTGAAGTCGGGGAAATTGCTGTAATCATAAACCATGGGTGGATGGGCCGAGGCCATCACCGCAAAATCATCCTGCTCCCAATGGCCAGAGATCATCAGGATTGCTTTGGGCTTTTCCGGCAGTTGCGATGGGATCGCCGCCAGCGACACCTCCAGCGCCTGCATCATCTTGCGCATATCCGGCAACCAAGGCCAAGGCCCGCCGCCGTGGGAGATGAAATA
>Ga0075024_100000163_pt1 | contig 20622 bp, 17 predicted proteins | sample Str013_2_FD_71389 | JGI IMG/M metagenome (GOLD analysis project Ga0075024, IMG submission 71389) | Freshwater sediment microbial communities in response to fracking from Pennsylvania, USA - Straight Creek_MetaG_SC_2013 | ecosystem: Environmental > Aquatic > Freshwater > Creek > Sediment... | reverse complement strand
CCTGCTGGGCAGAGCGGAGCGTGCACTATGACAATCCTCACTGTCTCAATCCAGGGGTTCACCCTTCAAAATCACATATGTGGGATTTTCATTCTGTCTCACTCTAAGGGTGCACCTCAGGGAACCACTTGGCGAAAAACTAGGATTGGGATGTATTTGCTAAGTCCTTTAGACCTTGGGATGAAGAGGTAGGGGAGTAAGCAGATTGCCAAAATCGCCGGAATTGCCGATATCGCACGTCATCGCCGGGATCGGCAACCCAAACCTTCTAACCGCAGAGGACGCGGAGGAGAAAGAAATGTGAGAAATAGAACCCCGCAGGCGAGGGCGCCTGCGCTCCACAATCTGGAGACTTGGGATGAGTTGCGTAAGTCCTTTGGATCTTGGGATGAAGAGGGGGGAGGGCCCGCAGGAGCGGGCCAATCGCCGGAATCGCCGTGATCGCCGACATCGCGCGTGATCGGAAAACCAAAACCTTCTAACCGCAGAGGACGCGGAGGAGAAAGAAATGTGAGAAATCGAACCCTGCAGGCGAGGGCAGCCTGCGCTCCACAAACTCAAGACTTTGGGATGAGTTGCGTAAGGGCAATAATATCTCTGGCTAACCAGTCCTTATTTTAGGCCCCTTCCTCGATCTGAATTTTAAGACTAGCATCTCAGAACGCTTCTTGTGCTGGAAGTGAATCCTTGCCAGTAAGAGCGGAGTAAGTGAGTCTCTTTCCGGCGACCTGAGACAGCAGAATTTCAAAACGCTCACCATCGTTTACGGGATTCTCTTTGCTTCCCCGATTATTGAAACGGAATGATTGCTCATCCGCGTAGCGGTCAAGATGGAACGGTTCAACGGCAACGTAAGTTCCCCGCAGAGTCCGCTTGAACAGCGACCAGAAATTTTCGATTCCTTGCGTGTGAACCTGCCCTTCGACATAAGACTTAGTATGGTCAATCACGTCATGGATGAATTTGTCAGCAAGAGCATACCTGTAGGACGGGAAATCGTCCGTAATGATGTGCGAACCCGCTTCCACGTTATTCAGAATTTTTTCTTGCAGAGTGGTGCGCTTAACATCGGGAATCACCATTGCGCGAACCTGTCTCATGTTCCGGTCAAGCATCCCCATGACGATGGTCTTTCCGGGTGCGCGGTTATTCAGGGCCGGGTCATTGGCAGCGAGGGCCAGGATTTTAGCTCTGCGGGATTTGTGCATCCGCCGGGGATCAGGGCCGACAAAGGTTTCGTCCGTTTCCACGGGGCCAGCTCCTAGCTTCTCAAATGTGCCGTTTTTCATTGCAAGGCGTACACGGTGAAGCATGAACCATGCGGTCTTTTGCGTGACGCCAATGGCGCGATGAATCTCATAGGAGCTAACGCCGTTCTTGCAATTGGCAACCATCCACATGGTAAGCAGCCACTTGTCCAAGCCGACAGGTGAGTCCTCAAAGATCGTGCCGACCTTGACAGAGAACTGTTTATGACAGTCCTTGCACTTCCAACGCTTTTGGGTTTTTAGATACCAGTGCTCTTTGTGTTCACAAGCGGGACAGGCAGGGCCAGAGGGCCAGCGCATTGCAGCAACGGTATCAATGCAGGTTTGTTCATCGCTGAATTTCAGGATTGCTTGCTGAAGAGTCTTAGGGGATAATGCGCTTGAAGTCGGCATGCGGGTCACTCCGTTTGCTGATTGGCCCTGTCGGTAGCTCGAACTACTGATAGGGCTTTAAGTTGATCTTGGGGTGGCTGGGCGGCCTCGAACCGCCAACCAGAGGATTACAAATCCTCCGCTCTGCCTGTTGAGCTACAGCCACCGCAAAGGGAACAAGGGCTATTTATGCAGGTGAAACTGCTTAAATAGCCTTTTTGCATTTGGCGGTGATCTGTTTCTTAAACCGCTTGGTTTGTGTTTCATAGCGCTATTATGCAATATTGCATGTGAAGAGTCAAGACAATAATGCAAAATTGCATTGACTTTTGGAAGTGGGGAAATTACTATGAGTCGGTGGCGGTTTCTCGATTACTACACGGACGATGAGCCGCCAAGAAATGCAATTCAGGCGTGGTATAACAGGCAGGAAATATCGGTCAAGGCCGCATTTGACGCAACCCTGACTACTCTGCTCGGCATTGAAGATTGGGCAGACAAGGACGTAAGGGAATTCAAGCTCTTTAAAGAGGGAGAGTTTGCTGGTCTAGGAGAATTGAGGTTTTACATCACCGATAAGGGGAAAAAGAGAAAGTTCAGAATCCCTGGAATCTGGCGACCAGAACATCACGAGTTTATATTGTTAGGGGGATGTGAAAAGAGCGGGAGAATTAAGATTCCACAGGACGCATTCGAGATTGCGATGAGCCTCAAGTTGGCATGGGAACGAGATGGAAGGGGAAGCATCCATGAGCACAAATGAAGAGATTTGGGCAAAGTTAGAAAACAAAGAGTACCGCAAGTTGCTTGTAGAGCAACTTGCTAAGCGCGCATTTGCGACTCAGGTTCGCACAATTAGAAAGTGCCGGGAATGGTCTCAGGAAAAACTGGCGAAAGAAAGCGATCTTACGCAAGGCGTTGTGTCACGAACAGAAGACCCGAACCTTGGCACTACCTTCGACACCGCAGCAGAAGTTGCTTCCGGATTTGACTTGGCATTCATTCCCAAGATTGTCACTTTTAGTGAGTTCGTTAGATGGGTTCAAGAAGTGTCTGAAGGGTTCACAGACCTTCCGACTTTCGAAGAAGAGAAGGCAGATGTTGATGGAGTTAGGCAGACTCTAAATCAAGAACCTTTGGTTGCGAAGAAAAAACCTCCCGCTAAGGCTGCTCAGGCGTGGGGATCGGGAGATGAATATAAAACACCAGATGAAATGGCCGCGCAACTAAGTAAAGGGGGGCAATCTTCAAGTGGGGATTTAACTGCAATCGTGGGGAGAGGAAGATGAAAAATGTCTCAGTCTTCATGGCGAGATCGTTTGCGTTTATTGACCTGAGTTTAATTGATCCCAAGGGAAGAGTATTCTGGCCCGATCTTATCAAGGAATTAGCAAAAGAGTTTTCCTTCCAGAAGTCCCCACAGCCGTCCGAATTGGAAGAGAAAAAGGGCTTGGAATTTCGGCTCGGCAAAACTCGGGATGTGGTTATAGACGCCCTGAAGCTTTTCGACACCTTGGTAGTTGTTGAAACACATTCCAATACCTCAGACTCAGAAGAAGTTTTGGATGAACTTCTTCAATGGGCGAACGGAAAATTTGCTTTGACGTATACATCAAATATGATTCGCGGACGCGGGTATGTCAGCGATGTGTTTTTCGAAACAGACTTCCCGCTATTAGATGAAGTCTGTAAGCCGCTCACGACTTTAGGCGCAAAGACATCAGCAGCGATGGCAAATATTTGGCATGAGCAACTGGAGTACAGGCCGATTCACTTGAGTGTTGGACACGACCCTCTTATCAAAAAGAACGGCATCGCGCCTTTTTCAATACAACTTAGAACAGAGAGTCATATTTCAGACAATAGGTGGTTTTCGGAGGCTCCCTTACCCACAGACCTGCATATAAAGCTTCTGGAAGAATTTGAGGCTGACGTACTCGCACTAAAGAAGGTGTGAGCCGTCCCGCTACTTCCCGCGAAACACCGCTCCTTCCCGCGACTGGTTAGCCAAATATATTTATGCCTGCGTAAGTCTTTTGGATCTTGGGATGAAGAGGTAGGGGAGTAAGCAGATTGCCAAAATCGCCGGAATTGCCAATATCGCGACGTCGCACGTGATCGGAAAACGAAAACCTTCTAACGCAGAAGCTTCTAAACTGAATAAGGAGTATGATCACCACGCATGCATATTCATCTCATCAACCCAAGTGACACTTGTTTTGGAACGGCGGTGATCACGCCGCGCTGGCTATATGTACTTGCGGCGGCAACGCCAGCGGAGTTTGGTGATCCCTTGATCTGGGACGAGACGCTGGACCCCATGGTTCCGGAGAATATCCAAACGGGTGACGTGGTGGGAATTGGTGTCCATACGGGCAACGCGCTACGCGGATACGCGATTGGCCGGCTGGCAAAACAACGCGGCGCCACGGTGATCTTTGGCGGTATTCACGCCACGCTGTATCCGGAAGAGTCGTTGACTCTGGGCCAAGGCGATGCCGTGGTAAAGGGCGACGGCGACGTAGCCTGGGGCAGGGCGCTGGCTGATGCACGCAGTGGAAAACTGCAACGCATTTATGACGGTGGTCGCGTGGAGGCTGAGCATTTCTCTCCCGCGCGCTGGGACCTGCTGCCCAAAGACCGTTACATGTGGGCGTCTGTCCAGACGGTGCGCGGCTGTCCTAAGCACTGCTCCTTCTGCTCGGTGTGGCGCACGGATGGCCAGCAGCCGCGGCAACGCAATTCTGACGTGGTGATGGAAGAGGTTGTCACGCTACGGCGGATGGGTTTCCGCTTCATCGCACTGGCCGACGACAACTTCTATCCCGTTACGCTCACGGACATCAAGCTGGCGGAAAAGCAAGGCAACCAGGCCAAGGTGGACGAGCTACGCGCGATCCGCGAAGAACGCTTCGAACTGATGGCGCGCCTGGCCGAACTGCCGGGTGATCTGACCTTCTTCACGCAAATCACGATGGAGTCGGCCGAAGATCCGCAGTTTCTTGACGCCATGCGGAAGGCCCACATCCGCGGAGCACTGGTCGGCGTGGAAGCAGTTACGCCGGAAGGCCTGAAATCCGTTTTTAAAGACTTCAATTTGTCCGGCGACAACCTGATCGAACGGCTCCAGCAATTCCGCAAACACGGACTGCACGTGCTGGGATCGTTTATCTTTGGGCTGCCCACGGACCGCGCCGACACTTTCGACGCCACTCTGAGCCTCGCCCACAAAGCCGGACTAACCTTCGCACAGTTCGTCCTGCTCACACCCTTTGCCGGCACCGTCGACTTTGAAAAATGGGAAAAATCCTTTGGCGCAGACATCCCGCACGTGAACGGAACGCCAATCACCCGCTACTGGCTGATCCCGCAAGATCAGCGCCCGAAGATGTTCATGCATCATCCCACCATGAACTCAGAAGAAGTTCGCGTGCGCACACAAGGCGTATGGGACCGCTTCTACAGCCTGGGCGCCGTTTGGAAACGATCCGATTGCACGCCAACCCTGCGTTCGCGCCTGGCGTTCCTCTTCATCTCAAAACTCTACCGGCAAATGTACGCAAGCACCGGCATGGCCACAGACAGCGCACGCCGCAGCCGCTCCAACAAATGGGCGCGTTGGCTGGCAGTTCCCTGCCGCAAACTGTTTCAAGGCAAACCGATGCCGGGATTGCAAGTCCCTCCACGGCACGTTGCAACAATTGCAGCCGCAGTGGCGCAACCGAGTTTGCTGCCGGTGATCAGGTAGCGTTCTTGGTGAAATTCAGTTTTTGGTTCGTGATGATAACCATCCCTGATGGCATAACGACCCGCTGGAGTACTGCGCAGGCGTGATTCGCCGCGTTTGATAACCTAGTAGGTGATGGCTGATCCCAACCAGATTCGCGTCGTGCTGTTTGACGTGGGCGGAGTACTGGTGGACCTCTCCGGCGTTCCAACCATGCTGGCATGGATGGGCGACCGCGCATCCTCGGAAGACCTTTGGCGAATGTGGCTGACTTCACCCACGGTACGCGCGTTTGAAACCGGAAGGGCCACTCCGGAAGACTTCGCCGACCAGTTGATTGTGGAAATGGCGCTACCCGTGGGCCGCGATCATCTGCTGGAAGAATTCACCCGATGGCCACGCGACTTGTTCCCCGGAACGCTCGACGTTCTGGCGCGGGTTCCGCGGCGATACACGCGGGCCACTCTGTGTAACTCCAACGTGCTGCACTGGCCGCGCATGATGAACGAACTCCGGCTGGCGGACGCGTTCGACCATCACTTCGCATCCCACCTGATGGGAAAGATCAAGCCGGACGAAGAAGTCTTCCAGCATGTAACGGACTCCCTGAGTTGCCGTCCGGAAGAAGTTTTGTTTGTGGACGACAATCAACTGAACGTGGACGCCGCAAAAACAATGGAGATGCAGGCTTTCCAGGTGAGAGGAATCGTGGCCGCGGAAAAAGTTTTGATCGAAGCTGGAATCTTGGAAAGTTGATTGAGCGCGGTTATCGTCGCCGCTCAATCTTTTTCGAACTGACGCAGCAGTTTGCGGCTACGAGCTTTCATGGCGGACGTCCCACCGCGAACCGCATCGCGAAGTATTTCCAACACTTTCGGCCGCAACGTCGCATCGTTGGCTGCCAAATCGGCCAGACCCTGCAGAGCGAAGGTTTTGACGATGGAGCTGCGGTCCGTGAGATAACTGCTGAGAATGTGCACGGCTTGTTGGCGTTCCCGTGGCGTGAGCGGCAGCCGAGGAACCATCGCGGCAAGATGCCAGCGCAATTCCGGTTCAAGCGCATCGGCCATCAGTCCGAGCAACTCTTTCTTGTAAGGGTTGAGCAACTCTGGTTTTGAGCGGGTTACTTTTTCGGCGGCGTCGGCGGCCCGCATGCGAACCAACGGGTCGTCATGCCACAGTCCGGCAACCAAGTCGGAAAAAAACGCGGGGTTTGCTGAAACCAATGCAGCCACTTCGTCCGAGCGGCCGATCGATCGGCGGTCGCCTCCGGCAAGCAGCGTATGGATAGTCTTCCGCAGCATCGAAAAATCATACGCTGAACCCGGACTGATGTTATTTTAGGCACGCCTAAATCAAGCCAGTGCAGGAGAAGAAATTATCGCGCCGTGCAGGGCTGAGATACTTTGGTCAAAAGAGTTTCGTCGGGGAAAGTCAGCGCGCCGTCAATCGCGTCTGAGGGCGATTGCCGCGCGAACCACTGCAGCAGCACCTGGTTTTGCGGATGGTAAGTGAAGTTGTCAATGGTCACCGGGTACCCGGCAGCGGCATGCATCGCCAACGGATCGCCGGTTTCCAAGGTGTCCTGGCATCCGGCTGGGCCGGTGGGATATTGCCATTCAGGAACCACGTTGGTGCCGAAGGGATCGTTCATCCACTCCGAGATTTCGTGACTCATCGGCGTAACGTCCGCCAGCGACGGTCCCAGAATGCCGGGCTCGGTCCAACTGGCCCACACCAGAGTTTGCACCAGCTCAACGCCGCCCCGCACACCGGCGTCAAACGCCGTGTGGAAGCCCAGCACACAGCAGCGTTTGGGTTCAGAATCAGGCGCGAGAAAAACATTCATGGTCAGCGCGATGGGCAGCGCGTCTACTTTGAGATCGGCGAGCTGAACAATCGTGTTGAGTTGCGAAATGAAAAACGCACTGTCGACCACCGCGTAAATCGTTCCGGTGCTGCGATTGCGAAAGACCTTGGCAAGTCCGGCGGGCACTTCTATCCGCAACGGCTTGAGCATTTGCGGAGCGCCCAACAGGGTGTGCCAATCCTGGCCCATTGCTTTGAAAAACTCAGCGCGCTGGACCGCGTCACCGAACTGCGTGAAGCCGGTGCCGTATTGAGCGCCTCGGAAGTTGGGCGAGTTCCGTACACGGTTAATGATTGGTTCAGGATCGAGGACCAGAGGGTCGCCATTGTCGTCCACGTAGCCGTCAAAAATAAGCGACAGTGGTTGGATTTGCGTGGCAATCTGCGTAGTGCCGCCTTCTTGCGGCCGCGATCCCACAATGGTGTACGGCACCGTGCGGCCTTCCGCGGCAAACGAACCGTTGAAATGCGGCACGCTGAAGATACGTTGCTGGCGCACAGCAGCTTCGGCTTCAGCAGAAATTTTGCTGGACGAAGCAAAACGCAGCGACGCGCCTTGCGTGGCCAGAAACTGAGCGTCTGCTTCCGCGGGTTTGCGCAAACTTTCGGGTGGAAGCGTTTGGGCCAAGCCGAGCGCCGACGTCGCCAGCAACCATGCCAGCGCGCAAGCGACCCGAACCGAAAAGCTTCGTCTAAAAGACAGACTTCTGCTCCTGAAAATCCAAACTGTTATTGTCCGCCGATCTCGCCTCAAAGTCGATTGAAAATGTGGCAAGTGCATGAAAATACAATGATTTTGCCGCGCTTGGAAACGCCGGGTAATTAGGTTTTCCAATAAAAAACGGCTTGCCGATCTGCATTTTGCCTGGCCAATCCACTTGGGCGAACATTGCGTATAGTATTCGGGACTTATGAACATCACGCCGCAAAATGTCTTCGTCACCGGCGCCACCGGATACATGGGCAGCCGGCTGGCCGGCATTTCTCGCCGATCGAGGACACACAGTACGCGCACTCACGCGCGAAGCATCCGCGCAAAAACTGCCCTCCCGCGTGCAGGCGGTCATCGGTGACGCGTTGACGGACGGCTACACCAGCCAGATAGCTCCATCAGAAGCACTGGTTCATCTGGTGGGCGTGTCGCATCCCAGCCCGGCAAAAGCGGAGCAGTTCCGGTCTATCGATTTGAAATCGGTGTATGCCGCAGTGAGTGCCGCGAAAACAAGCGGCGTGAAGCATTTTGTCTATGTCAGTGTGGCCCACCCGTCCCCGATGATGAAGGCTTACATTGCCGTACGTCAGGAATGCGAACAGATCATTGGCGAAAGCGGCCTAAACGCCACGTTCATTCGTCCCTGGTATGGGGCCAGGACATCGGTGGCCTTACGCGCTGCTGCCCATGTATTGGCTGGCAGAGCGCTTTCCCGCCACGCGCGAATCAGCACTGCGACTGGGATTGGTCACGCTGCAACAAATGCTGAATGCTTTGGTGAACGCAGTGGAAAACCCAGCGGCGGGCCAACGAATCATGACGGTTCCCGACATCCGCAAGGCGCCGCCTGTTCAATCCGCCAAAGTCTGAATCGCCTCAGAGTACCAATATGCCGCCTACCGGGAGCAGCCGTGGTGCCAAACTGAGTCAGGCAGAAAGATATTGCACATTACTTTTGTATGCTTCCCCATGATATTCTGCAACGCAAACGCGGACGACAACACTATCCTCGTTGACGGTTAATCTCCCAATGACGTGGATCGTAGGCCCCTGCGGTCCTGGGAACTCACAACAACAAACCAAACGTTACTTTCAGGAGTTCAAACGATGCAAGTTCTTCGTCTCAAGGTACTTTCTTGTCTGCTTCTCTTTCTGTTGGTACCCGTCATAAGCTTTGGCGCGGACACAACTGTGGGCTGCCCCGGTGGAACGCCCGGCGCTTTCACCACAATCAGCGCAGCCCTCGCATCTTTACCGCTGGTGGGGCCCAATAGCATTTTTGTCAGCGGCAATTGCACCGAGACTATTGTGATTTCCAGCCGGACCGCGCTCAGCATCAACGCCACACCCGGTACCGCGACCGTAACGCCTGCCAATCCCAACGGACGGACGTTGCTCATTCTTGACTCCAACACCATTTCGATTGACGGCGTGAACTTTACCGGCGGACGCGGCATCTTCATCAACGACAGCAATGACGTGCAACTGGGTGACATGACCGTTTCCGGCAGTTCTTTCCAGGGGATCAACACCAACAATTCTGTAGTGGACATCTTCAACGCGACCATCCAGAACAACGTGCGTTCGGGCATCGCTTCCGAGGGCGGCAACTTGAGCCTGGACGGCGGAGTTACCGTCACCAATAACGGCAGAATCGGGGTGGCCATGTTTACCGGGCATCTCAGCCTGAATGGCGGAGATGGAACACCGGGCACGGAAAACGTGATCAGCCATAACGGAACTACAGGCGTGGAGTTGGCCAACAGCGCGGAAGCCGACATCAGCGGCGATAATCGCATCATCAGCAACAGTGGCACCTTTGGCCTGGTCGTGCTCCACACCAGCACGGCAATGATGTCGGACGGAATCATCAACAGCAACACCGGAATTGGAGTGCACTGCGGTGAAAGCAGCCACTGCGAATTTTCCGGCGCCACCAACATCAATAGCAATGGCGGTGGTGGAGTTGAGATCACCGACCATTCTGACGCTTACCTGGACGGCGGAATCATCATCTCCGGCAACACCGGCGTGGGCGTCCTGGTGGACTTGAGTTCCGTACTCAACAGCCTGGGCGGCAACACCATCAACAACAATACCGGTGACGGCGTGGTGCTGAATACGCTTTCCGTGATCAAGTTCGCGGCCAATGACACGATTACCGCCACACCCGGCAATCTGGCGCTGAACTGCAACAACGGTTCACTGGTCACGGGGGACGTGACGCCGTATAAGCCGAGGAGATGCGGTCCAGCTTTCCAAACTGTTCCGATTCACTAACCCGATTCGCGGGAGTTAATGAAGCCGGCGTGTGGCGAAACCTCTTGTGACAGAAGAGGCCGCCGCCTGACCGGCTTGGATTTCGTCGGAGTTTCTAGATTTCACATTCGATAGGAGAGACACAATGAAATTTCGTCTTGGGACCAAATTGTTGTCTTGTTTCTTGCTTATTCTCGCATCGAGTTTGGCCTTTGCCGACACAGTAACGGTTGGCTGCCCTGGTGGAACACCCGGCACATTCAGTTCGCTGGAAACGGCTGTGGTGAGCTCCCCCGATCACACTACGTTCCTGGTGTCCGGTACCTGCTCGGAAATCGTTTCGATCCAGAAGCGCAACGATTTGAATTTCTTTGGCAACCCTTCGGCCACTATTCAAGCGGCTGATCCGAGCCTTCCGGTGGTGAACATTTCCTCGTCGCAAGGCATCAGCTTCAACAGCGGTTTTACTTTCACGGGAGGCATAGGTCTGCAGATCAGTCTCTCTCCCAGTGTACGGTTGAGTGGTATCACGGTGCAGAACAGCACGGTCTTTGGCATCACGTCAGCGGATTCCGCGGTCCATCTAAGCAGAAGCTCGGTTACCGCGAGCACGCGTTCGGGCATCGTAGTAATCGGAGGCGCCTTCTACCTGGATGGCGGCGTCAACGTGAGCAACAACGGACGCCTGGGAATCAGCGTTGACTCATCGCACCTCTCCATTCAGGACGGACTGGGACCAAACATTGTGAGCAACAATGGTATTTCCGGGATCCAGGTCTTTGGCAGCAGTCAGGGCGACTTCAACGGCGACAACGAGTTCACCACCAACGGCGGACAATTCGGCTTGCTGGTGCTAAACAACAGTGGCGTCTCAATGACCAATGGCATCATCAACAGCAACACCGGGCTGGGCGTATTCTGTGGCGGAACCACTCACTGCGAGTTCAGCGGCACGCACATTGACAGCAACGGCTCCGGTGGAATCCAGATTGTGGACCACTCGGACGCCGCCTTCGATGGCGCGGTGGAAGTCTCCGGAAATACGGGCGTGGGCGTGCTGGTGGACCAGAACTCGTACCTCAACAGCGCGGGAGGCAACACCATCACCAACAACACCGGTGACGGCCTGATCTTGAACGCGCTCTCCGCGCTCAAGTTCACGGCGAACGACACCATTACCGCGACAACCGGCAACTTGGCCTTGAACTGCAACAACGGTTCACTGGTTACCGGCGACGTGACGCCGTATAAGCCGCGGAAGTGCGGTCCGGCGTTTCAGGCTGTTCCGATTCACTAAACTTACTTCGACAAAAAAGGCCGCTCCAACGAGCGGCCTTTTGTCTTTACTGGAAAAACAAAAACCCTTGAAACACGGAGGAAAGGAGTAAGCGGAGGGTCAGGGATTCTTCGTGATATTTCCTCCGTTCCTCCGTGTTTCAGGGTCTTTCTTCGAGGCCTCTCAGTTCCCTCCCGCCGCCCCTACGTTCTCACCCAGCAGGAACTGCCGGACAAACATGACCGTGGAGTAAAACAGAAAGTCCTGGTTTTTCTTCTTTGCATAACCGTGGCCCTCGTCGTTGGCGATAAGGAACCAGGTAGGAATGCCGTTGCTTTTGAGCTTGTCCAGCATCTGGCGGGATTCCGTCCAGGGGACCCGCGGATCGTTCTTACCCACGACGGCAAATACCGGTTTGCGGATCTTCTCTGAGTTATTCATCGGGGCAGTCCGCTCCAGGTATTCGCGCATCTTGGAATCGCGCTCGTCGCCATATTCAACGCGACGCAGATCGCGACGGTAAGCTTCCGTGTGTTCCAAAAGGGTTACCAGGTTGGAAGGCCCAACGATCGGCAACGAACAGCTGATCTTGTCGTTGTACTCATAGGCGATGGCCCACGTCATGTAGCCGCCGTAACTGCCGCCGGTAATCATGATCTTGTCGCCGTCAAGGTTCGGGTTCTGCTTGATCCAGTCCAGCAGCGCCCCAATGTCTTTGTGAGTATGGTCACGATTCATTCCGTTATCGAGCTTGAGAAACGTTTTGCCGTAGCCGGTTGACCCGCGCACATTCGGGAAGACCAGAGCCACGCCTAATTCATTCAGGTAGTAGTTGGTGCGACCCAGAAATCCAGGACGGTACTGGCCTTCCGGGCCGCCGTGGATATTCACAATCACCGGGCGCTTGCCGGGAAACTTCTTGGGATCGGGCTGGTACAGGAAGCCGGAGATCATCTTGCCGTCAAAAGTCTTCCACTTGATCAGCTGCGGCTCCGAAAAACTCGCCGTGTTTAGACCGCCGGTTTCGCTGTAGGTCCAGCGATCAACTTTGTTGGTGGTCACGTCAAGCGAGTAGACGTCTGAAGTTGAGCGCGCGGAGTTGAGGACGAACGCCAGATCGCGGCTGTTGGGATGAAAACGAATGCCTCCTAAGACGCCGTTGGGAATTCCGGCCACGGGATGGTATTTGCGCGTGGCCGTATCCATGAGATAGAGCTTGCTTAGTCCGTCCTCATTGGTGACGAAAGCGATCGTCTTGTCGTCTTCGCTGAGGCTGACGTCATCCACGTCCCACTTGATGTCAGACGTGAGATACGTTATCTGTGCCGTGGCCAGATCAAAGTACGCCAGGCGCTGAAATTCGGACTCGCGGTCCGTGACCATGTAAAGACCCTTGCCGTCACGGCTGAAGACGGCGCCGCCATAAGCCACTTCGTCCTGGCCGGTCTTGGGCGTCAACAGTTTCTTGTCGCCGCTGGCCACGTCCACGATCCACAAATAACTCTGGTTGATGGAGACTTCCTGGAGAATCAAGAGCTTCTTGTTATCCGGCGACCAGTCTTCAACGCCCCAGCCTCCGCCCTCGAGCTTCAGGAGCATGTGATCGGTTTTAGGATCGGCGGCGTCCATGACCCAAACATCCGTGTCTTGACCGGTACGGCGCGTGGAGTTGTAAGCTACGTGGCTGTCATGGTGGGCTTGTCTGAGTCCGGTATTGCGTGACTTGCCATCGGTGAGTAGCGTTACGTCTCCAGTGGCCAGGTCATAACGATAGAACTGGAACCACTCACCGCCGCCAATATCCTTGCTGAAGAGGAAATAATCGCCCTTGGGTCCATATTGAGCGCCGCCGACGCGGTCCGGGAAGAACGTAAGTTGCGAACGCGCGCCACCCGGCATCTTGACCATGTGTACCTGCGGTGTGTCCGCGAAGCGAGTGCTGATGAGCATCTCGCGCTTCGTCGGGTCCCAGCTTTGGAAAGCGGCGCCGCGGAATTCACCGTACTGGTTGCCTTTTTCCGCCACGGTGGCCGGAATTGCAGGAATGTTTTCCAGAACAAGATTGTCGCCAGGACGAATAATCGCCGGCGGAATGGCGGCAGCGCCTTGTCCTAACGCAGGTATGGCCAGCAATAAAGACAACAGCAACAGAACAAGTACGGGCAGAAACTTCTTCATCTTTTTCCTCTTCCTACAGCGGAAGGAAGCCTAATCGGGCGGCTCAACGCCCGTCAACATGCTTGGACGGCGTATAGTGCTTTTGGTTGAAGGATGGACGACTTTTTTTGTCGCCAAAAGGTTCATCGGTAGGACGCAGATGGCTGCGTGCCGGCGAGTTCCGCTAGTTTTTCAATCGCGTCAAATTCATAGATGTTTGTACCCGACGCGCCAAGCACAGCAGCGGTCACCATGGCCTTACCAACTTTCTCGGCTGAAATGGAACGATAATGCCGCATTGGTCCCCAGAGAGTCAGGTTGAAGAGCGGAGCGATCCGGGTTGCAAATTGCTCGCCAGGACGCACCTCTTCCCGCTTGCCCAGCAGCAGCCCGGGGCGAAAGATATGCAGGCTTGAATATCCCAGGTCAGTGAGTTTGTCCTCAAGCTCGCCTTTGGTGTGAAGGTAGAAGTTCTTGGCCGCGGCTCTAGCCCCAGCCGAGGAAACCAGGATGAAGCGTGTGGCCCCCGCAGCCAACGCGTGCTTGGCCGCCATCAGCGGATACTCCAGGTCCACGCGGAGGAATTCCTCTTGCGATCCCGCTTTGCGCATCGTGGTCCCCAGCGCACAAAAAATATCGTTGGCTCCAGCGAAGTCGGCAGGCGAGAGATGATCAAAGTCGACAATCTTTTGCGTGAGCTTTTGTTGCGTGCCCCCCACATCCTTCGGTAATACCAGTTCACGCCGCAACAGGACGACAACGCTGGCATACTGCGGTGACTCCAGCAGGATCTTGAGACAAAAACCGCCAACCATGCCGGAGGCGCCTACCAAAACAGCTTTTCGCTCAGTCATCGATCCAGGTTCTCCTTGGGGTCACATTAGGTTGGCGGAAATCATATACGCTCCTGGTACAGATCAGCATCCCGAGCGACCACGGCAATTTGGAGTACAAGGCTCCAGAATTACTTTGCAAATACAAACCGGCAAGACTTTGTTGAGGTTGATGATGAGCCAGACGGCGCTAGCGCCCTGACTCTTTAAACCTGAAGACACAATGTTTCGATGTGGAAGTAACAGACAATCATGAAAATTTTCTCATCAAATCTTGGTTACTTCTTTTTTAAAGACGTTTAATGGCTTTACTAGCGAAAATCCTGCTCTGAATCGCCTAATACTAGGCTAGAATGTGGCACCCACATTACAAGGATCGGCCCGCGGAAGCCACTTCAACAAATGGACCTTCGAAAGCTGTCAGTGCAAGAATTATTACAGCGCTGTCTCGAATCGAATGACGAAGCCGCATGGTCGGAGTTTGTCCGAAGGTTTCAGCCGATGATTGCCGGCGTAGTTGCGAAAAGCATCCGGCACTGGGCCCGTCCAACTCCGGAACTGGTTGACGACCTGGTCCACGATACTTACCTCAAACTGTTTGCCAACAATCGCCGGGCGCTGCGCGAGTTCGACTGTCAGCACGATCTGGCCCTTTTCGGCTTCATCAAGAAAGTTGCGTCGAACGTGGTGCATGATCGCTTTCGCGTCGATCGCAACCAGAAGCATGGCGGTCCTTTTGAAGACGAAGAACTGGATTCACCCTCGTTCGCGATGTGCGCTGTGACTCCGCCCGACAACATGGACCGGCATGTTTTGCGAGGCGAAATTGAAGACTCCCTGCACTCGTTAGCGTCTGAAGAAAATTTCGCCCGCGACTACACGATCTTTTGTCTTTATTACAGGTTTGGGTTTACAGCCAAAGCGATTTCGCGGTTCCAAGGAATCAACCTGACGGTGAAAGGAGTGGAGAGCGTACTTCTCCGTTTAATAAGGTGGCTACGCGACCACCTAGACAAGGCTTCCTGACGTTGTCCACTTCCCAAACAAATTCTCGTAGAGGGAGACGTCGCCGAAAAACTTTCCCGAAAAATCCGCAATTTCTTGTACGCAGAAGTTTGATATAGACTTTTGAGTTCTTGAATCAACGAGGCTGGCTTGCTGGAGCAGAGACAGATAATTCTGTGCGTAGGAATCCCAATCGCGGTATCTGCCCGACGTTGGCGAGACGACGGGCAATCGCTAAGCGATGCAAACATTGAGCTTAAATGCCTTCCTGAAGCGGACAAAAGGGCAAGGCCCGGCAGTTACGTTGATATTAGGTGAGAAGTGGGCAAATTGGATAAGCAGTCAGAGCACCTGACGGATGCTCAGATCGAGCAGTACGGGTTAAGGACCACGGGGCCAGCGGGGACGAGCCAGGATCAGCATTTAGAGGCACACCTTGCTGAATGCGAGTCCTGTGGCGGACGTGTGCTTGCCGCCTCGCGCCCAGCTCTCACCAAAGTATCGGACAAACCTGTGACTAATGCTGCCCGTCCGGACTGCCCCAGCGAAGACCAACTTCGCGACCTTGCCGCTGGCCTTTGCCGACCGGAGCAAGCTCCTGCAATTCTGCAACACGTCGCCCAGTGCGATCGTTGCGGCCCTATTCTGCGGATGTTCACCGAAGACTTTGACGAAGACTTGACCACCCTGCCAGCCGAAGACCAGGACATCCTGGGCAAGCTGAAAAGCTCTTCGCCAAGTTGGCAGACGAATTTGGTGCGCGAGGTGCAGAGCAGGAGCGCAGCGCGTGCGCAAGCGGCCGGCCAGCAAACCTCCAATGCGGAATCTTTGGTGGAATCATTGAAAAAAGGTGCGACAGGGTCCGGTTCGAGTGCAGGAGCAACAGGATCCGGGTCCAAGTCTCCCGATTCGCAGCCGGGCATTGTGCCGCGTCCTTCCAGATTCCGGCTCCGGTGGCTGCTCGTCCCCGCGACAGCCGCTGCCTGCGCCGCAATCGCGTTTTCTGTCTGGTACAACCAGCGCGAAACACCAGAAAAAGTCGAAAAGCTGCTGGCCCAGGCGTATACCGAGCAACGGACGATGGAGATGCGCTGGCCGGGAGCTGCCCATGCTGATTTCAAGCAGACTCGCTCCGGTGAAACCGCTTCCCTACTCAATAGTCCCGAAGCTCTGCGTAAGGCTGCATCCGCAATTGCCGACCGTTTGAAAAAGAATCCGGACGATCCTAAGTGGTTGCTACTCAGTGCAAGGCTTGATCTGCTGGATTGGCACTACAAGTCGGCTATGGCGACATTGAACAAGACGGAAGGCCAGAAGAATTCAGACCCTCGCTCCGTGAGGATGACGCACGCTCTCGCCTTATACGAACAGGCAGAATCTGAGCCTGAGCGACAAGCTCAAAGTTATGGCCGGATCATCGATTTGATGGGAAAGACACTGCAAAGCGAGCCGAATGACAGCGTAGCGCTTTTCAATCGGGCCGTCGCCTGCGAGAAAACTTACGCCTATGAGTGCGCGATCGCCGATTATGAATCTCTGCTGAACGCGAGCAAGAACAGCGATTGGTTAGCGGAAGCAAGAGACCACCTCACGAGGATCAAAGAAAAAAAAAATCTCGCGCGCTGACTCTGGATCGGCTGGGTGGTTCGGATAAGTCATGGAAACACCTAATCGGCTCTGAGCCCATTGACGCCATTGAGGACGAATCTATCCTAGGCGCCGCTCTTGAGAATTGGCTTCTCCAACCAGAGGCTGCGCTTGACCGATCCCAGGCTTTTGATCGGCTCAGCGCGAGTCTGGAAACCAATCACCACGATCGGTGGATGCGAGACTTTCTGTTTGCCAGCCATTCCCAAAGCGCCAACAGCCTTCTTCTTGAAGCCATCAGAAAAAACTACGCGGGAGAAGCGGAACATGCATTGCAGACCGCAATCCGAGCCCGGCAAGCTTATCTTCGCAAGCGAAACAAGGCTGGCGCTCTTCGCGCCGATTTCGAACGGGTCTATGCGCTACGTCGCCTCTCACGGCCCAAAAAATGCCTTGATCTGGCGCCGCAACTGGAAGGCGCCGCATCAAAACTGCAATACCGTTGGATCGAAATCCAGACAATCATCGAACAAGGCAGCTGTGAAGGCATGCGGGGCCGATCCGACACTTCTTGGGACCTGGCGGGGAAAGCGATCGACAAAGCGTCCACCGCAAATTATCAAATTCTGTACTTGCGCGCCTTAGGACTCCGCGGCAACCTTGACATGATTGAAGGCAGAAGTGACGCGTCATGGATCACCAACGAAAATGCATTGAAGCTTTTCTGGGAAAACGCCTTTCCCAATGAGCGCGGATTCCAGTTGTATTACAACCTCCAGGTGGACGCCGAAAAAAACAATGCAATCTATCTTGCTTTGACCCTGCAAAAAGAAACGCTCTCCATGATTGCCGGCCGTTCTCGATTTGATTTTGAAGCCCTTGCGCATTTCAGAATGGCTGGAGCAGCCCAGGCCGCGGGTGATCTAGGGACGGCGAATAAAGAAATAGAACTGTACAAGGTCTTGATATCGCAAATTGCCGACCCCACCGCAAGAGCGCTGTTCGAAGCATATTCGGACGTTGGGCTGGCGCGTCTGGCAATGCAATCCCGGCGCAGCGAAGACGCCCAAAAGCACTTAGATAGAGCCGCCCCTATCGCTTCGCTCACCAACAACTCCGCGCTCCGACTGGAATTCCTTAAAACCCAGGCTGATGTCGACTTTCTCACTCACAATGTGCGGGACGAACAAGAACGCCTTACCGAAATAATGTCAATCGCGAATGAGGGGTTCAGCTCGCTTAAATCCGTTACTGACCGTTGGCGCTGGAGGCGCGTGGTGGAAGGAGTTTATCGTCGGCTGCTTGAAATTGAGATGTCCTCACCCCATTCGTCCGCTCATGCCTTGGGATATCTGGAGTTCTACCGCCAACAAGAGAGTGCGGCTTCTCCGCCGGTTGTGGATCAGCATGAATTGTCCAGCGTTGAAAAACGAATCAACGATCGAGCGGGGCGTCTGCACAACACCACGTTAGTTTCGTTCGGCGTACTGCCCAGCAGCGCCGTAGTCTGGGTGGCCGATGACCGCGGTATTCGGGAGTTCAAGCTTACGGTCAGCCCTAACGAATTGAGAAAAGAGGTCCAAGAGTTTTATTTTCTCTGTTCGGACCCTAAATCGTCCATTGAAAAGGTAAACGCCTCGGGTTCGCGTTTATATCAGTGGTTGATTGCTCCGATTGAAAGCGCCTTGGCAAAAGACCGCAGCATTCTGGTGGAACCGGATGGGGTTCTCGGTCTGGCGCCCTGGGCGGCACTTCGAACGCCTGCCGGCGAATATCTCGGACGGAATCGAGCCATCGCGATCAATCCGGGGCTTTTTGCATCTGGAGTTGCTTCAGCAAAGGAAACAATAGCCAAGAAGGTGACGATTGCTATACCAGACTCGCTCCACATGAACGGGGCAAATTTTCAGAGGCTTCCCAATGCTGACGAAGAAGCAGCGGAACTTGGTCGGCTGTATCCGAAAACAAGGGTAATTCGCGGTACGAGTGTGACAGTGGCCAATATCGTGGATGAGATTTCTCGCGCGGACATCTTTGAGTTTGCTGGTCACGCGGTCACCCGGGAGCACGGCGGCGAACTGGTTGTACAGGGCATAGACGGAGCAGAAATAGTGTCTGCAAACAGCCTAGCGAATCTGCATTTGCGAAGAAAGCCGCTGGTAGTCCTGTCCGCTTGCTCAACCGGCACAGGCAGTGATGCAGGCCGCGATCCGAACGGCTTGGTACGAGCTTTGCTCAATGCTGGAGCCGGGCGGGTAATGGCCACGCGGTGGGACGTGGATTCGCGGGCAACGGCGGCTGCGACGCGGTTGTTTTATCGTGCGCTGAAGTCAGGGATGACGAAAGCGGAAGCACTGCGGGCGGTTCGCGGAAAATCGGCAAAAGGCGAGTTTGGCCACCCGTATTATTGGGCAGGGATTGAGTTGTTCAGTGCTAACTAGTCGTTCTTAAAGAACCGTTGGCCACGGCGATCAGAGTTTTTGGAAAACGCTAAGAGGAGACCAATCAAAAATGGTTATGCAACGTCGCTCTTTTGTAAAAGGTCTGGCAGCTACTCCAGCAATGTTTCTCACGCCCCATTCAGCGCTGGCGAATCTGAATGCCTCCGTTGACGACACGGTTGATATTTACTTGTTCGGGCTATTCCTAATGGAGTTCCAGGGCGAGAATCTGGTTCTTGTAACGCCTAAGTACGAGCATCACCGCTTCTGTATCGTATATTCAGATCTTGGCTACGAGAAGATGCCGGAATACATCAATCTATGGGACAGGCTTCTGCCTGGCAAGAAAGACAGGTTTTGTGATGAAAATCTAAAATTTCCCGCTAAGGCAATTGCGAATAATGGTTATGTGCTCGATCCCAACAATCCAAACAAGCACAAGCACCGTTGTACCATGGTGCTACCAAAACCGAGTGACATAACTGTGCAGATACAGCAGGATAGCACGCTATTTCACCCGGAACCACAAAGTTCCATCGGCAAATTGATTCAGAAAGAAGCTGGCAAAAAGCTAGGATCAGTTACCCATCTCCAATACAAGTCGCGCACTGGAAAGTCTTCGGCCTTCGCATATGTCGTTTCACACCATCCGTTGTCCCTGCATACCGTAAACGGGGCCCTTCGATCAGCCCGCAACCCTTGCGGGCAGGGCTTTGATCTCAAGATGCACGACATCCCGAAATTAACCTGTGGGGGTATGGGAGTCATCGAGTGTCCTGATTGGAGTCAACTGACTGGGCTGCTGAATTTCAACACTTCAGACAACAAAAGTCCAAGCAACTTATGCTCGTTCCATGTAGACGTAGCAAGCTGCCCTCAATTCGGTATCCACGGTTAATTCTGATTGGGTTTGGTTCAGTCTTATCCTTTGCGGTATCCTCCTCCTTCCTTTTGAGGAGGATACCGTGCTCTCATATACACGCTGCACGCTTCGCACAACCGCTTTCGGTCTGTTGGCAATAACAGCTTTAGTCTTGGGTTTGCTCGTTCAGCAGGCATCCGCGCTGCAAGCTACTGCGGAGAAATCGGCAGCTGCCAAACCGGCCCAGGCGGTAC
>Ga0075024_100000161_pt1 | contig 20685 bp, 15 predicted proteins | sample Str013_2_FD_71389 | JGI IMG/M metagenome (GOLD analysis project Ga0075024, IMG submission 71389) | Freshwater sediment microbial communities in response to fracking from Pennsylvania, USA - Straight Creek_MetaG_SC_2013 | ecosystem: Environmental > Aquatic > Freshwater > Creek > Sediment... | reverse complement strand
TCACGCTTGCGGCCGGAAGCGCGGGCCAGCAACAAATTCGCCACGTTGAAACAGGCAATCAATAAAACGATGCCCACCACGCCCATCATGATGGCGCCGGCAAACTGGAACACGCCGCGCTGGTTGGGATTGAGCACCGACTCCAGCAGGGGAAAGACAACAAAGTTCCGGCCTTTATTGGCCAGCGGGAAGTCACGCGCCAGATCGCCGGCAATGGTTTTCAACTCCGAGCGGGCCTGATCGGTGCTACCGCCGGGTTTCATGCGCGCCAGCAGATTGAAGCCGAGGAAGCGCCGCTCGTTGAAAAAAGATTTGGTGATTCCGCTGACCAGGGGTTCATGCATGGACATGGGGATCCAAAAATCGGGCCCACCAAGCGCGGTGGTTCCCTGGAAGCCGGGCGGCGCCACGCCAACGATGGCGAAACTCTGTCCGTTCAGCAGAACATTTGTGCCGATCACTTTCTTGTCGCCGCCAAAACGGCGCTGCCACAGTCCGTTGCTCAGGACCATTACAGGACCGGCGCCCAAGGTGGCGTCTTCGGCGGGAAGAAACGTACGGCCCAACGCCGGCTTCACGCCGAGCACGTCAAAGTAGTTGCCGGAAACCAGCAAGCCGAAATAGGTGTCCGGCACGCCGTTGATGGTCATGCTCACGTTCACGAAGGTGGTCAGCGTGGAAGCGGAAAAGGAATGAACGCGCTGTTGAATGTCCTGCCCGTTGGGAAATGAGACTGGGAAAAAGTTGACTCCAGCCACCAGGTCCGTGGTGGTGAAGACTTCCACCAGCGTTTCCGGCTTCTCCACCGGGATAGGATGAAAGAACACGGCATTCACCACGGTAAAGATGGCCGTGTTGGCCCCGATGCCCAGCGCTAGCGTTAGGATGGCAATGATGGCGAATCCCGGCGACTTGCGCATCACGCGCAACGCATAACGGACGTCCTGGACAAGATTATTCATGGGGCCTCCACGGGGTCAGTTAAGAGACGGAGAGCGATGGGGATAGGTTAGCAGAGGACCAAGAACACCCACCACGGAGGCACTGAGACACGGAGAAAAACTCTACACATGACCAGCGGACCGACGCGGCGAGCTTTCTGAGAATCGACGAAGACAGAGAAATTGGCGCGAGCGCTTGCCAGATCTCAAATAATTAGCTAATATGAGTTAGCTAGGTTCGCAATGAAAAAGATCACTATCCATCAGGCCAAGACCAACCTCTCCCAACTTATCGAGCGGGCGTGCCAGGGTGAGGAAATCGTCATCTCCCGCGGACCCCAGCCGGTTGTTCGCCTGGTGCCCATCGCTGGTTCAAAAGGACGCCGCCAGCCCGGAGCGTTACGCGGCAAGTTACAGGTCGGGCCGGAATTTTTTGAGCCACTCGCCGCGGCAGAACTCGGCCTTTGGGAGTAGCCTGAATGCGCCTTCTGCTGGATACGCACGCGCTTCTTTGGTGGCTCGCAGACGATCCGTCTCTGCCAGATTCGGCGCGCAAGCTGATTTCGCGTGCCAGCAATACGGTGATCATAAGCGCAGCGTCCGCCTGGGAGATTGCCACGAAAGTACGGCTTGGCAAACTCCCCGGCGCCTCCGATCTAACCTCCGATTTCAACGGCTATCTTCTGCGGGAGCGCTTTGAAAGCATGCCAATTTCAACAGAACATGCAGTTCGAGCCGGGCTCCTTCCTGGTCCCCATAAAGATCCGTTTGACCGAATGCTCATCGCGCAAGCCCAGTCAGAAGGCATCCCAATAGTTAGCAACGACGCTGCCTTTGACATCTACAAGGTGCGCCGAGTGTGGTGAAACAAAAAACCCCGGCCGTTCGACCGGGGCTTCACTGTGAACTCAAGAACATTTCTGACCTGGAAACTTCTCCTGACTAGTCTTCGTCTTCATCCCGCTCGTCCGGAGCAAACGTCACGCCGCGCAGGACTTCGCCAGCGTTGGCGGTACGCAGGGTCGTGAACTGGCCGATCTTACGATCGTCGTCGCTATTACCCTTCGCCGTCGGCAATGACGTTGCTGTCAGCACGTCCGTGACTTTCACCAGCTTGTTCGGATCGGCGCCCTGATCTCCGCTGGCGCTGATCGTGGACGTGATGGCAAAAATATCCACAGTCCCGTTGTGATGGACTTTGCCGGTGATGTTGCGGCAGCCGCCGGTGGCCGGATTGAACGCCGCCGGAACGTTGGCAACGCTATACGGCACACCGATATTGAGTCCATTTTGCAGAACGTATGCCAGATGCCATGTGCCGTTCGAGAGGATCCATTTCTGTACGCCGGCGGTGGCTTGACTGGCGGCGTCCGCAACGTTGCCGTTGACGGCCGGAGTCACCAGGGTTCCGTCGCCTTCATCGCAAACGTAGAGCGTGTTGGCGTCCGCGAAGAAAATGCCGAACGGAAACGAAACCGGAGCAGGTTTGCCGTTCTGGTCAGTGCCGGCGGCCAGTGCCGTGGGCAATCCGGGGAGAATTGTGAGCGGCTCGGTTACCAGTTGCGATGTCGTCCCCGTGGGCAACGTGCCCGCCACGCCAACCTGGTACACGGTGTTGATGCCGTTGCCGCCGCTGCCTTTGGTTACGAACAAGGTGTTGTTGAAGATGGTGAGGCCGCGGAAGTTGTTATCTTTGCCGGCTTTGTCAGCGGTTTTGTATCCGGCCTGCGTGATGGCAAATTCGCCAATCTTGTTGATCGCGGGCGGAATGGGCGGCGTCTGTCCAGGGAGGAGGAGTTCAACGCCGGTAGAGGTGATCAGGTTTACGCCTATCTGGGTTCCCGTCAGTTGCGCGGACGACAAGCCGCCGTTGTTGTCATTACCGGACATGTAGTACGTGTTGTTACCTTTGATGGCAGCGCGGCCGTTGTTGCCGCTGTAACCATTGCCGTCAGTAATCTGGATGTGGCCTTGCGCGTCCACTTCAGCCACGGAACGGAAATACTTTGAGACCACTGGATTGGTGGGATCAACCACGCCCGGCGTGTTGGAGTTGGAAACATCCAGTTGGTTCGGTCCGGTGACGAATCCCGTGCCGCCGTGATAACCAACAAAGGTGAATGACTTGCCGTCAACCGAACGGTTCAGCGCGAGTTCTGATTTTGAACTGAAACTGGTGACAATGCGGTCGCTGGGGACGGCCAGCGTGCCCAACTGGCGGCCGTCGGTGGAGAGGCTGTCCAGGAAGATGGGGGACGTGATGCCGAAGCTACCGTCAGGACCGTCATTGTTAAAGACCGTGGGATAGGTTCCGTCGGCGACGGCGGTAGCGCATTTTACTTTTACCGTGGTGGTGCCGCCGGCCAGCAGAGGCAGAGTCACAGTGCCGGCAACGCAGCCAGGAGGCAAGGTCTGCCCTACCTTAACCGAATCGGCAGTGCCCGCGTAGACGCTACGGCTCAGCACCAGAGTGCCGGACTTGAATTCGAAGCGGCCAGCGCGGTCATGGCTGTCTTGATCAGAGTTTTGTGCGAACGAAGATTGCGGAGCGAAGACGGCAAACGCCGCGGCAACCAGAAGCGCCGCCAAAATGGAATTTTTCTTCACGTTCTTTTGGCCCTCCTAGGCCACAAGAACGCTAAATCGTGAGGATACATATTAGTTTGCGGGTAGGTTAAAGTTCGATGAAACTGTGTAAAGGCTTAGTCCGGATCAAGGGAGTTGGCACGAGGGAATTTCAGAGGGCGAGCCTGCAACAAGCCCCGGGGCTTGATGCGCGCGGGCCCCGTAACGTCAAACATGAGTGACAACCATCACAGTAACCCGGTGACAAATGAGGCAGAGTATTTCTAATGTTCGCTTTCCCCAATGCGAACATCGAGCAGTTGAAAAGTGACGAGCTGTAGAAAAGTGAGGTAGTGCGCGCCATGTTCAAGCTCAACCACGGAGAAAACATTATCAGTGCTGTCCGGCCCGATATCAGCGTGTTTAATCGTCCCGCCGGACACCGTTGCGCGGAAGAACATTGTGGCCGGATTCCCTACAGAATGATCGTCATTCAGTCTTCCAATTCGAACGCCAGGTTGGTTTATGCGGCATTCACTTCCATGAAGCTTGCCGCTACTTCCCGGAACTCTACGTGCGCGAGCTGGCCAGCTAAAGAGTAATCTGCCCTAACTGCGCCGGCTGCAAACTTTTGCAGCTCCAAACAGTTCTCCGCAACACCGCTTGGTGACACAAATCACGGCAAGGGTGGCGCCGCTCTCCTAGACTTTGTTTACGAAACCATCCAAAGATCGGCGAATTATGAGTGCAGGAATTCAGCTACAAGTAGTCGGTATCAAAGGCAACTCCGAAGGCCGCATCAAGACGCTGGAAGAGGCCGGGTGCATCCCAACCGCGGAAACCGTCAAGTGTCTCCATTGCCAGGAGCGGTATCAATTGTTGATCGATCCTGGTGAAAACGATCCGGAGTGCATCAACATTCTCGACCTGGGCCGGTCCATTCACAAGATGGTTGAACTGGTGAGTGCAGACCACGCCAACGGACACGTCAGCGACCTGCTGGTTGTTGAGCAACAGCCGCGCCTCAAGCCCGTAACACCTCTGGTTTACGCGGCCCGCTTGGTAAACCTGCGCGCCGGCGAACGCATTGCCGCGTCATGGGCAGTTGAGTTCGTTCAGGATTGCCGCCCGTGTCCTCATTGCCAGGAACAGGCCTTCCGACTGGTCCAGATTAAATCGCAAGCCGGCAAACACCGCTACGTGCCACTGTGTGCTGAAATATTTTTGGAAGCCTGCAAGGCAATCCCAGAGCTGGTGGATTTTGAACTGGATTCAGTCTTGAAACAGGTTCACCAGAAGATGAGGGCTTAACGGAAGATGAGTGCCTGGGTACGTCCCTCTCGCGTTTCGCCGAAACATGTGCGATGATTTCAGCCATGGCAAACAAAAATCATCCAAAACGCGAAACTAAAAAACCCAAGAAAAAGAAAACCGTCTAAGCAGGCGCGAACCAGACCGCTCTCTTACCGGGAGCGGAATGCCCTGCCTGCACCCAAGACAACACAAGGACCCCATGGCCGCCAATTCGCAACCAGCCGGTACTCAGCCCCACAGCACGCAACCTACAGAAGTCTTCCAGGCCAGCCGCTTCACCAAAGGCAACTTCTTCTTCCCTACGCGGATTGAAGTTGGTCCGGAGCGCGTGTTGCGCATTAAGCCCCGGATGTTCGGCAGCACCGAGGAAAGTATCCCCATTGGCAAAGTAGCGTCCGTGCAGATCACCACGGGGATGATGTGGTCGGACATTCGCATCGATTCCAGCGGCGGATCGAATCCCATCGTCGGTCACGGCCATTCGAAGGCAGACGCCGAACGCATCCGCCAGTTGATCGAGCACTACCAGCAAACGGCTTCGCGAAGTTAAACTCTGCGATCATAACCCACGCAAAGCCAGCCTATGAGTACCACGCTTCCCGCCGGACCCACGCTCCGCTCGACAACGCAGCTTACTCCGTCGCAACGCGCAGTGTCTCTGGTTGAACTCATCATCGGCAGCCTGATCGTTATCGGGCACAACGTTTTTCACGTGATACCCAATGAAGTTCCCATACTGTTCGTGATTGGGCTGGTTTCTCTCCAGATCCGAGACGGCAACTGGCGCGTGGCCGGATTCCGCCGTCCGGGCTCGTGGCGGCGCACCTTGCTGCTCGCTGTATTTTGCGGGGTTCTCCTGCAAGTAAAAAGTTTGGTCACCGAGCCAATCGGCCTCTGGCTATGGCACACGCCGCCGCGGATGTCCGGGGTGTTTGCGGGCATCACCAGTTTCAAGGCTTTTGCAAAACTCCTGGGCCTAGTTTGGACGTTTGCCGCTTTCGGCGAAGAAGTGGCATATCGCGGATATCTTCTGCGCCGTGCCGCCGATCTCGGCAACTGGTCAACTGCGGCCTGCGTTTTCGGCCTGCTGTGGTCCAGCGTGCTGTTCGGTTTTGGCCATTACTACAAGGGGCCGGCCGGTGTTTTCGAAAGCACCGTCTCTGGGTTGATTCTTGGCGGCGCCTATCTGATAACAAAACGAAATCTCTGGGCCCCAATCCTCGCCCACGGTTTAACGGACACCTTTGCCACCGTGGCTACCTACCTCAAGTGGTAAGTCTGAAATGCCCCAGGTCCCGAAAAATTCTTCCTGGCAACCGCTAACGCCTTGCGCTTCTACACGTCTGATATCTTTAACATGTAGAAGTTGGAGGTGTCAGCAAAATGCCGCCAAAATCAGATCTTCCCCAGGGAACGCTGGACGTCTTGATTCTCAAAGTCGTCGCGCTCGGTCCCGTCCATGGATATGCCATTGCCCAGCGGCTCCAGCAGGTTTCGCGGGACGTGGTCCAGGTCCCGCAAGGTTCGCTCTATCCCGCCTTGCACCGTCTGGAAAACCGCGGCCTGTTGAAAGCCGACTGGAAGGATACTGACACTGGACGCGAAGCCAAGTTCTATTCCCTTACCCGCAAGGGCCGTAAGCATCTGGAGGCCGAGACGGCCGATTGGCAGCGTCTTACGGAAGCCATCGCCCTGATACTAGGACTCTCCGAAAAAGGTTTGGCCGAAGGCGGTGCGGAATGAACTGGTGGCAACGCCTCTGGCACCGCAAACAAATGGACGAGCGGCTGGACAAAGAGCTGGACTTTCATCTTCACCAGCGCGAATTGGATTTGATCGCGCAAGGCCACTCGCCGGAAGAAGCTCACCGCTTGGCGAGAATTGAATTCGGCGCTCCCGAACAAGTGAAGGACGAGTGCCGTGAAGCCCGCGGCACACTTTGGTTGGAAGACTTGCTGCGTGACTTCCGTTATGCCGCGCGTACTTTGGCGCGACAACCCGGATTCCTGGCCGTTGCCCTGCTCACTCTGGCCCTGGGCACCGGAGCCACCACCGTAATGTTCACCGTAATCAACGGCGTGCTGCTCAAGCCGCTTTCGTATCCTGACCCCCACCGCCTGTTGGTTTTACACGAACAAACCGACTGGAGCACGCATTGGGGCAACCAGTGGGGCTTTTCCCGGCTGAATTTTCTGGATTGCAACCGTAATATCCATTCCCTGGCCCTCGCCGCGTGGTCTTTTGGCGGCGGTACGGTAAGCGGTCCTGGTAAAGCCGAATACGCGGACGGCCGCGAGATCTCCGCCAGCTTGTTTTCCGTGCTCGGTGTTTCCATGGCGCAAGGCCGCGCGTTTCTTCCAGAAGAAGATCAGCCCGGTGCAACGCCGGTGGCCATTGTGAGCTACAGTTTTTGGCAACGCCATTACGGTAACTCTCCCCTCGAACACGCCGCTCCGCTGCTCTATGACGGAAGGTCGTTTACCGTCGTCGGCGTCACGCCGCCTAGTTTCCGCCTGATGGATACCGAACTGGACATTCTCACTCCACTCGGCCAGGACACCCGGCCCATCATGCAAACCCGCAACTTTCACGGCATTCGGGTGGTAGGCCGGCTCAGTGCGGGCGCAACACTGGCCCAGTCGCAAACGGAATTGGCGATGATCGCCCGTCCCCTTGCGCAACAGTTTCCTGACTCCAACAAGGGACGCACTTTCGTCGCTGAAGCGTTGCATCCGAACGTTGGCGATGTCAGTTCCACGCTCTGGCTGTTGTTGGGTGCGGTGAGTCTGGTTCTGCTGATTGCCTGCGTAAATATCGCCAGCCTTATGTTGGCCCGCGCCATCTCGCGCGAGCGCGACTTTGCCATGCGCATGGCTCTGGGCGCGAGCCGCTTCCGGCTGATCCGCCAGTGCCTGGCTGAGAGCCTGGCTCTGGGACTTGCCGGTGGAATGCTGGGAGTGATGCTGGCTGCCATGGGCTTCCGTCCGTTCATTACATTCTGGCCGGGCGAACTGCCGCGCGCGTATGAGATCCAGTTGGATTGGCACGTGCTTGTCTTTGCCCTTGCCGTTTCTTTATTCAGTAGTCTTCTTTTTGGTTTGGCCCCCGCGCTGCGCGCTCCGGTGCGCAACCTGGAGCAGGCGCTCCGGGCAGGCGCGCGGACACTCCCCGGGGCGTCACGCCGCATGCACAGCGGATTCATCGTTGCTGAAATTTCGCTGGCCGTTGTCCTGCTGGTCTCCGCCGGAGTTCTCGGCCGGACATTACTGCGGCTTTCATCCCTGCAACCAGGTTTTGATTACCACAAAGTGCTGGTTTCGCGGGCCGCGCTGTCTCCGGCCACACTCGCCGATCCCGCTCGCACCCGCGCCGCGTGGCAGGACGTGCTTGATCGCGCGCGTCGCCTCCCCGGAGTGCAAGCAGTCGCCATCGTGGACACTGTTCCCATGCGCGACGGCAACAACCAGATTGGCTACTGGACCACGCCCGTGCAACCATCGCAAGACAAAATGCCCTTGGTCCTGGCAACCAGCGTGACCCCCGACTACCAGCGCGTGATGGGTCTCTCTCTGCTGAAAGGCCGTTTCTTCACCGACGCTGACCGCATCGGCAACGAATCCGTGATGGTGATTGATGACGTGATGGCCCAAAAAGTTTTCCCCGGTGAAAATCCCATCGGTAAGCATGTTTGGATTGACCTGGGCGCTGACCCCAGGCGAGTCGTCGGAGTAGTCGGCCATGTGCGGCATTGGGGACTGGCTAGTGACGATCAGTCCAATGTGCGTTCTCAGCTTTATTATCCCTTTGCCCAGGTGCCGGACGATCTTGTGCGCCGCTGGTCAGAACTCATGTCCGTTGCCGTGCGCACCGACATTGACCCGCTGAATATCGTCGAACCGCTGGGCAAGGAAATTCGCGGAGCCGCCAACGACCAGGTGCTGTATGAAGTCCACACCATGGAACAGCTCATGGGCAGTACTCTGGCTCTGCAACGCTTCCTGCTGTTGTTGTTCGGCATCTTCGCCGGACTCGCCCTGCTGCTGGCCTGCATCGGAATCTACGGCGTGCTCGCTTACCTGACCAATCAGCGCGTGCCGGAGATTGGCGTCCGCATGGCTCTGGGCGCCAGCGCTCGTAGCGTGATGTGGATGATGCTGCGCCAAAGTGTGGTAATGATTCTGGCCGGCATAGCTCTGGGGACCACCGCCTCCTTCGCCGCAAACCAGGCATTGAAGCGTCTGGTACCCGGAGTCCAGAGCACCGAACCTTTAACTCTTCTACTCATGCTCCTGGTACTGCTTCTCGCCGCGTTGCTGGCCAGCTATTTTCCGGCGCGTCGTGCCAGCCGCGTGGACCCGATGTTGGCGTTGCGGCAGGACTAAAGCAGCAAAATGGAAGCCCCGGCCTTTATAGCTGGGGAAAACTTATTCCGGCTTGTCTTCCGCCTTCGGGGTCTTCTCCGGCTTCACCACCGTCAATGCTTTAATGATCTCTGGCGACCACATGGGTTTACCCGGCGGAAGTCCGCGCGGACCCGTTATTCCCTTCACCGATTCGTTGTACTCCGCCAGCACGGAACCGTCGCACATGGCTTGAATCAACTTTTGCCGTCCAATGGCCCCTTCCAAAACCACGTCCATGCGATAGCCAACCGTGTACCACGGCCCCTGATAGCCAAAGTACGTGAAAGCCTGTGCGTCGGCTTTGTCACCGCTGAGTTCGCCCTTGAGTATCTTCATGAAGAAGTTATCCAGTTCCAGGCGGTTTTGGTAGAACTGACCCATGTCCATGTCCCAGCGCTCATGCTGCTCCTGCGTGGCTGTGGCGCGAGGATGGACGTCGGGGCTGCCGGCTGCGGCCAGCATGGCAAAGCCTTCACCAAACGCGCTCACCCACTTGCGCACCATTTTTACTTTATCCGGCTGTTTGGCAGTATCCGCCGCAATTTCCTTGAGCGGACACGCGGTTCCAAACCCAATATGGTGCAACTCATGCGCAACGGTATTTTCGAAATCTTCCTTGGTCTTTTCTGTATCCAGATAAAGGAAGATGGCGGGATTGGTGTCCACTTCGAATACAAAAGAATTTTCCGCCGGCTTGATTGCGGGATAGATCGTCGCCTTGATGGTGGCATCTTCCGGCAGATACGCCAGAGCCAGGTTCGCCGGACGCGTTAAGTCCGCCTGCTTCCAGGCATCCAGTGTTTCCTGAAGTTTGTCCGCCTGGGCATAGAGTTCCGGGGACATCACAAACGTCTTGAAGGCCTCTTCCGTAAACGGACGATGCATGGACTCCTCGCGCTTCTTCAGGCGGCGATAGCCCTCGCTGTCAAACAACTGTTTCCAGTCAGAGTCAGCAAGCTCGGTGCTGGCGGCACGTTTGGCCAGTATGGCCAGCACGGCTTCCGGCTCGTCGGTCACTATTTGCACCTGCACGCGCTCTCCTTCCTGCGCAACCGCGCTGGGAGCAACCAACATCAGGCCAAGAATTCCAGCTAAAAGCATATTCACTTAGACAGGATAACCCGGCTCGGGGTTAGGTGACCGGAGAATCCAACGGCCAAAAGACGCGGCACTACCCGCCCCGGGCCTATTTACCCGCTTGTTATAAAATGCCGCCAACAAGCACGCGTTGCACGCCAATCAGGATAGGGACCGCAGCTTTCATACAAAACTATGCCACTTCATACCACCGCTGTTCACACCACCGCTGTTCACACAATGATGAACACGCCCCTCACGCTCACCGCCCTTCTGGAGCGTGCCGGAACGTACTTTTCGGGCGTTGAAGTTGTGGCCCGCGTGGCGGAAGGCCAGGTGCATCGCACAACGTGGGACAGTGTTTACCAGCGTGCGCGTCAACTTGCCGAATGTCTCCAGACTCTCGGTCTCAAACGAGGCGACCGCGTGGCTACCCTGATGTGGAACCATCACGTCCACCTGGAAGCATACTTTGGCGTTCCCGCTGCCGGCGGCGTTCTGCATGCTCTCAACCTGCGACTGCATCCGGACGAAATCGCTTACACCGCCAATCATGCGGAAGACCGTTTTCTGATCTGCGATGAAGTCCTTTTACCTACGCTGGAAAAGATCAAGGACAAAGCAAAGTTCGAAAAGATTTTCGTTGTATCGCATACCGGCGTCGCCGGCGCGCCTTACAGCGACTACCACCAGTGGCTGGCCACCGCCACCGGCAACTACCAGTTCCCGAACTTGAGCGAGCAGGATGGCGCCACCATCTGCTTTACTTCCGGCACCACCGGCAATCCCAAGGGCGTGATGTACTCGCACCGGGCGTTAGTCCTGCATTCGTTCGCTGAAGCCATGGCGGATGGTTGCGGTGTCTCTCAATATGATTCCTTGCTCATGGCGTCACCACTCTTCCACGTCAACGGCTGGGGACTTTCCTTCACCGCTGCCATGACCGGCGCCAAGATCGTTTATCCCGGACCGTTTCTTGACGCGGCAAGCCTGCTCGAACTTATCGTCAACGAACAGATCACGCTCAGTTGCGCGGTTCCCACCGTATGGCTTGCGGTGTTGGCGGAAATGGAAAAGCGCGGCGCGGATTGGCGTCCACCCAAGCCGGTTCGTATTCTCTGCGGCGGCACGGCCCCGCCGGAAAGCCTGATGCGCGGACTCGACCGCCACGGCGTGCGCCTTAACCATTCCTGGGGGATGACGGAAACCTCTCCTCTGGCCACCACCGGCCATCTGCGGCCTGCCATGCTCGCCTGGCCGCCGGACCAACAGTACTCCCAGCGCACGAAACAAGGATGGCCTTTACCGTTTGTGGAAACGCGCATCGTGAACGATCACGGCATCGCTCCCTGGGACGGGCAGACCGTAGGCGAACTTGAAGTCCGCGGCCCGTGGGTGGCGAGCAGTTATTACCACGCGTCGGAAACGCACGACCGCTGGAGCCCCGACGGTTGGTTCCGCACCGGTGATGTCGCCGCCATTGATCCTGACGGTTGCGTCCGCCTCGTCGATCGCAGCAAGGACCTCGTCAAATCCGGCGGCGAGTGGATCAGTTCTGTCGATCTGGAAAATAGTTTGATGAGCCATCCCGCGGTTCGCGAAGCCGGCGTCGTGGCGGTCCGTCATGAAAAGTGGCAAGAGCGTCCGTTGGCCATCGTCGTACTCAAGCCCGGCGCGGAAGCCAGCGCCGACGAGTTACGCAACTTCCTCGCGGCCAAGTTCGCCAAGTGGCAACTGCCGGACGATTTTGTCTTTGTCCCCGAGTTGCCGCACACCTCCACTGGCAAACTGCTGAAGGCCGAACTGCGAAAGCGCTACGCCGAATGGCAGTGGCACGAATAGGCATAAATATCTTCCATGCACTCAGACACAGCTCATTCCACCAGGAGAAAACGTTTCACTCGTAGCGTAGCGCGGTGTTCGGGTCCACGCGTCCTGCGCGCCGCGCGGGAATGTAGTTGGCCGCAAAGCCAATCGCCACCAGCACCACGGCGGACAGTAGATAAATCCACACTTCCGTGGGTCGCACACCAAACAACAACGATGTGATCAACTTCGCGCCAAGGAATGCCCCGGCGCATCCCGCAAGCAGGCCGAACAAAACGGGCGCCATGGAATCACGCAGCACCAAGCTCACCAGATCGTTGGCGGTTGCGCCCAGCGCCGCGCGGATGCCCAACTCCCGTGTTCTCTGCGCCACGCTGTAAGACGCAACTCCATAGACTCCAACTCCCGCCAGACCCAGGGCCAGCAAGGCAAACAACGCGATCAATGACGCGGCAAATTTGCGCGCGCCCACGGACTGATTCACCACGTCGGTCATGGTTACCGTGTCTGAAACCGGCAAGCTGGGGTCCACGGACTGCACCTGCTTCTGGATTTCCCGTCCCAGCGCCGCGGGATCGCCCGTCGCTTTCACCACAACGTTAAAAAACTTGCCGGAGACCTGATACATGCTCCGATAGACGTGCGGCGTTTTATCTTCATCCAAACTATTGAACTTGATGTTGCGGACCACCCCCACCACTGTCATCCAAGGCGGAGGCTGCGGTTTACCGTTCACTAGAATCTCGCGCGCTGGCCGGATGCGGCGTCCCACCGGATCTTCTCCCGGCCAGAAGTTTCGCACCGCCGCTTCATTCACCAGGATGACGTTCGGCGCATTTTCATCATCGGCGTCAGTGATCATGCGGCCACGTACCAGCGTTCCACCGATCGCACCAAAGAAATCCGGAGTCACCACAACGCCCATCGCAGTTGGTACGTCGCCTTTTTCTTCCTTGCCTTCCACGCGAAATCCCGCGGGCGTTAACGGCGACCGCAACGGGAGCGCGCTGGTCAACGCGGCATGTTCCACTCCGGGGATTTGCTGCAGCCGCCGCACCACTTCGCGGACAAATGGCACGCGCTGCTGGTTGGTGGCATAAACATCTGTCTTAGGGTCGTTCGGCACCGGCAACCATACATTGGCCGCTAAGACATTCGCTGACCGGAATCCCGGGTCCACATGCAGTAAGTCCCAGAAAGTACGAAGCATCAATCCCGCGGCTACTACCAGCATCAGAGACAGCGCTACTTCGGCTCCCACCAGCAATTTGCGCGAACGTCCGGACTGCCACGTTGCGCCGCCGCTGCGTCCATCTTGTTTGAGTGCGTTCGCGTCCACGCGGGATGTTTGCAGCGCCGGGGCCATCCCGAATACCACGCTGGTCAGCATGGCCACCGCCAGAGTAAACGCCAGCACCGGACCATCAATCTGAATGGAATTCACGTGCGGAAGCTGTATCGGCAGCCACGCCACCAGTGATTTCTCAACCAGCATTGCCACCAGCACGCCGGCGATAGCGGCCGCCATGCTCAGTACCGCGGACTCCGTCAAAAGCTGCCGCACAATGCGGACGCGGGTGGCGCCCAGCGCCGTCCTCACGGCAATTTCACGTTGCCGTGCTGAAGATCTGGCTAGCAGAAGGCTCGCCACATTCACGCAGGCGATCAGTAGTATCACGGCCACGGCCAGCACAATGGAAAGCAAAAGTGTCTGGGTGTTGCCCACCACGGTGTCTTTCAGCGGCGTCAGCGCAAGGTTCCATCCAGCAGTCGCAGGGTAGTCACCGGCGTTCTCGCGGCGCGTGGTTTCAGTGAACGCCTGCAACCGCGTCTGCGCTTCCTGGAAAGAAATTCCGGGCTTCAAACGCCCAACCAACCCGGGTAGGAGCCGGATCCTTCTCATTGGCGGCGGAAAGGGCGCCGCGTGGAAGCCCGCGGTTGCGTACACGTCTGGCGGGTTGGCGGTTGCCGGCAGCGGGTCACGAAAATCCTGGGGCAAAATGCCAACGATGGTATAGAGATCGTTGTCCATTCTGACTTGTTTGCCCAAAATTGCTGGGTCGCCGCCAAATTCCCGCTTCCACAAACTGTCACTAATGATCGCGGCCTCGGCAAAGCCTTCCGCCACATCGCGCTTATCGAAGAGGCGCCCGATCCGCGGCCGCGCGCCCAGCATCTCAAAATAACTGGGACTCACTCCCAACAGGTTCACCCTTGCCGGATGCTCACCGCCGGTAAGGTTTGCTGGCACCGGCCATACCGTGGAGACAGACTCAAAAATGCCGGCGCGATCTCGGAGGTCTTCAAACTCCGGAACGGCGAACGGCACGTTGCTGGCCCCCAGTCCGCACAGGCTGGCGTTGATCTGTACCAGTTTGCCGGGATCGCGGTAAGGCAGTTGACGCAACAGCGCCGCGTTCACCACGCTAAAGATGGCCGTGTTCGCGCCAATGCCGAGGGCCAGCGTGGACAAAGCAATCACCGACATGCCGCGAGCCTTGATCAAAGCCCGGACCGCGAAACGTATATCCTGCCAAACAGTCGTGAGCATCTTGTTACCCTCCGCGCGGATCGGCACCGCGAAACCGGCCATCCTGACCAGCGCAATTTCCCTTCCAGAGTGGACGGCCCGGGTTTGCTTCGGGAATCAAGCACATACGAATTCCGTGGCACGCCATTGCCCACAGGAGCGTTCGTTCATGGCATATTGGCGTTCGAAACCGGGCACTGCTTCGGATATACTCCGCAGCGACGCAACCCTTTGTCTAAACACCATGGCGACCAGCGAATCCATCCCCACGACAGAACAGAGTACTGGCTGCGCCAACTGCAGCTCGGATCTGCACGGCGGCTTTTGCCACCTGTGTGGCGAAAAAAAAATCCACGATCACGATCTCACGGTGAAGCATTTCTTTCTGCATGCGGTGCACGAGTTTACGCATCTGGATTCCAAGGTTTTTGCCACCGTCCGCTACCTGTTCACTCGTCCAGGATTTCTTACGCAGGAATACATTGCCGGGCGCAGATCCCGATACATGAAACCGCTGGCTTTGTTTCTTATTGGCAGCGCGTTGTACTTACTGGTGGGTTCCTTCGTGATGCTCTCTCCCTTTGACGTGCACCAACTGAGTAAGGCTGACAAGCGGGGGCAGCTTGACGCCGCCTGGACCAAACTGGCGGAGAAGAAAAAGGTCCCCAAGGAAGTGATCATTGACCGGGTACAGGAAACGATGCACAAGATAACCACTGCGGCCCTGCTAGCTGATGTGTTGGCCATGGCTTTGCTGCTTGCGGTGCTATTCCGCGGACGCTACTTTGTGGAGCACTTGGTGTTCTCGCTTCATTTCATGTCCTTCACTTATCTTGCTTCTATTCTGCTATCGCCTGTCTATGCCTTCAGGAACCCTGGAACCTGGCAAGCCATCGTGATGACCGTGATTGTTTCAACAGCCTACCTGACCTATCTGGTCATCGCCTTGCGAAGGGTTTATGGGGAAAGCCTGAGGGTCTCAGTGCTGAAGGGAATCGTTTCCTACGCTGTTACTCAGGCCGCCATGATTTTCACGGTGATCGTCGCCTTCGTATTGGCCATCATTCGCGCCGCCAAATCCTGACTCGCGTCTTTTTCGCGCGCCGGACCATGTTCCCGATTCATGACCCCAAAAGAAAAAGCACGGCTGGATTGGCCGCGCTTCTCTTTGTTCCCTTATCAGTGCGGGAACGCAATGCCGATATTTAGTTCTTAGAACCTGATCCCGATGCCGATGCTTGCTATCGGATAGAACTTCACAATCGAAGTATCCTTATTCAGTTTGTTTTGTTCATTCAGGATCTGCGCCTGGATGGTCGGGTCCGTGGCGGCATTCACGCAAGCCAGCCCGGTGACGGGATCACAAGCCGTCCCAGCCAGGCTCAGCGCGATCTTAGGCGCTCCCTGGAACACAATGCCGAAATCGTGAAAGATCGTGAAGTGATGGTTGTGCGGAATCGGGTTCCCAAACCCGAACATCACCATGGGCGCGCCCTTGTTCACCGTCAGCTTGCCGGTGCCGTGAATCGGATCGGCTGGACTGCTGCGCACGGAGATGCTGCCCAGGTCAAAATTCTGTCCGCCCGGCACATTGGCCGTGGCGATGACCTGGTTGCCGTTATAGATCAGAGCGCCCGGGCTGATATGGAACCAGTCACCCAGTGGAGTAACGTCGGCCAGTACTTCCACTGACCGGTAATGCAGCGACGCATCGTAGTGTATGCCGCTGGCGTTGAAGCCGTGGCTCACGTTCAATCCGCTAAAGCCTCCGCGGACGTTGAGGAAACGGTTAATAGAAACTCCGGCATCGACCCCCACGCCCAGCGACGAAAATTTCACCACCATACCCGGACGCGGACGGAAAAGCATGTCGGATTCACCCATCACCACCGGCGTTGGCGCTTCCGGCAGCGCGGAGCCGGCCGCCGGCGCGGCATCGTCATCCATTATTGCGGCACGGTAATAGGCGTGCGCAGAACTGAGGCACGCAAAAGCGAACACGAACGTGGCAACGGCGGATAAAAATCGTTTTCTCACGGTACTCCTGGCCCCGAAGAAATCGCTGGGGAAATAGGTTTTTGAAATTTGGCTTGTGTTTCCCGCAATTATGTTGCGAGTCGCCGCAGCGGTCAAATGACCTTGGGGCTAAGGGTAGGTAACTATCCGGCAATTACCACGTAGTAATACCAACTTAAGGCTTCTGGCTTTTCTTTATTTGGCAACCCTTATGTCGAAAAAATAGTTGCCATTCCGATTAGACTAGTCCTTATACATCAAACCATTTTGAAGTTCAGGGAAACATCTCAATGTTCTTCCGAGTGTCGCGCCATCTGATGAAAAGAGCGATTCATTTGCGAATGTTCTTCGTGTTGTGGGCTCTGTCGTGGTCCTGCCTGTGCTTGGGGCAAACTGCTAAGTCCAGCGAGAGCGCCGCCAATTCGCAGGAAAGGCAGAGGCCGGGAGTCGTCCTCGACCGGTTTGACAATGATTCTTCCGGCGCGAAAAAAGCCGGCATCCTGCCGGGAGACGTCCTGCTGCGGTGGTCCCGTGGCAGTGCGGGCGGAGAACTTAACTCTCCGTTTGAAATGGAAATGGTTGATGTCCATGAAGGCAGCCGCGGGCTGATGACCTTCGCAGGTCTGCGTGGCACCGAAAAGATGATCTGGACCATGCCGAAGATCTATTGGGGCGCACAGGTACGCCCTAATTTCCCGGACGAGTTCGTCGCTCTGCACGCTGAAGCCCGGGCCCTGGCCGACGCCGGTAAGTTCACGGAAGCCAGCGAACATTGGCAAGGCGCAGCAGCCAAAGCAGAACATGTACTGCCTGCATGGGTCAGCACGTGGTTCTTACGGCAAGCGGCGGAAGCCCTGGCGCAGGGACAACTCTGGAAGGAATCCGACGAAGCCTACCAGAAGGCCGTTCTATCATCGGCCCGCTCGGGTCCCGCCGAAGAGGCCCAGATACGGTACTTATGGGGAGCGTCATACTGGCAAAGAAATCTGTGGAAACCGGCCGAAGAACAATTGCTGGCTGCTCTGTCCCAGAGCCGGCAAACCGCACTGACTTTCTACACCGCCATCATCTACGACATGCTTGGGACGGTTGCCAGAAACCAAGGCAACCTGAATCAAGCGGAAGAATACACGCGACAAGCGCTGAATATCAATGCTCAGGAAGATCCCCACAGTATCCTGACGGCGACCAATCAACTCAATCTCTCAACCATCGTCTACAAGCGCGGCGATTTCCTGCAGGCCGAGGATTTTCTTCTCAAAGCCCTGGCGGTCTATGGGAAAGCCTCGCCGCGGTCCATGGGCACGGCGTTTATCCTGAACGATCTCGGCGAGATTGCCCGCGTTCGCGGAGACTTGAAGAAGGCGGAAGTTTACTTCCGGCAAACTCTGGCTTCGTTGCAGCGGATTGATCCATCGCTGCGCGAAGTGGCGACGCTGTTCACCAACCTTGCTGACGTCCTGGACCAGACCGGGGAGAGCAAGCAAGCGGGCATCTATTTGCAACAGGCGTTGGAGTTGGTCCAAAAGCTTTTCCCCGACGGCAGCCCGGAAGAAGCCGACATCCGTGACGGCCAGGGCACGCAAGCACAGCGACACGGCGACCTGGCGGCGGCGCGCGGATTCTATTTACAGGCCCTGGCGCTCAGAGAAAAAATAGCTCCACAAGACCCGCTGGCGGCCGATACGCTCAACAATCTTGGCGGCGTAAACGTTGCGCTTGGCGACCTCAAAGCGGCTGATATGTACTACGTCCGGGCTCTAGCCATCCGCGAAAAACTCATGCCGGGTAGCGTTTATTACGCTGAAACTCTCGCCGGCCTGGCCACGCTGGCGCGGCGGAACCACCAACCAAAAGAAGCGGCCCAATATTATGATCGCGCGCTGGCTGCGCTGGAGAGCCAGACCGCGCGCCTGGGAGGATCCAGCGACGTGCGTGCCGGCTTCCGCGCCACACATGAGAGCTACTACCGCGATTACATCGACCTGCTGATGGGCCAAAACCAGACCGTACGCGCGTTTGAAGTCCTGGAGCGTTCCCGCGCCCGCACGCTGCTGGAAACGCTGGCGGCAGCGCACATAGATCTTCACCGTGGAGTGGACTCCGCTTTGCTTCAGCGCGAACGCCATCTGGCCGCGGACATCAAAGCTAAAGCAGAACGCCGCATCAGTCTGCTGGGCGAGAAAAACGAGTCCGCGCAAGTGGCGGCCGTGGAAAAAGAAATCAGCGCCCTGGTTTCTGATTACAACGAAGTGGAAGGCCAGATCCGCGCCACTGGCCCCGCCTACGCCGCCCTCACGCAACCGCAACCCTTAAACGCGGACGCGATCCGTAAAGAACTGGCGGACGCCAACACACTTCTACTGGAATATTCGCTGGGCGAGACGCGCAGCTATTTGTTCGTGGCAACGCCCGAGACCCTGCGCGCGTTTACATTGCCCGGCCGCGCGGAAATTGAAAAACAATCCAGGCTGGTCCTTGAGCTAATCACGGAACGCAACCGCATCATCAAGGGCGAGCCGGATTCCAAACGGGAAGACCGCTGGCGCAAGGCGGAACTCGAGTACAGTGTCGCCTCCCGGGCCCTTAGCCAGACCATTCTCGGTCCGGTAGCGGCCCAGTTGTCCGCGCAACGAAAAGACCAACGGCTGGTGATTGTTGCGGACGGAGCCCTGCACTACGTCCCCTTCGGCGCCCTCCCGGAACCAGGCGGCACACCCACGCAGCCCTTTGTCGTACGGCATGAGATCGTGAACCTTCCCTCGGCTTCAACGCTGGCTCTGTTGCGTCAACAATACAAGGATAGAATGCCCGCTCCCCTTGAGGTGGCGATTTTCGCCGATCCGGTTTTCGACAAAGATGACTCGCGAATCACAGTCGCAACTGCAGCCTCACCCCAACAGGCGGTCCCAATAAAAAGCGCCAGCGCTGGAACACCAAGTTCCCCGCCCGCGGAAATCACCGCGCAAACAATTGCAGCGGTCACCGCGGAAGCCTCGTCCTCCACCCTTCTCACCCGCTCCGCGGAAGCCTTTGACCTAGAGCGTGGCGGACGGGTGGCTCTCCCCCGTCTCCGTTTCTCGCGTCTTGAAGCGGACGCCATCTACCGTCTCACGCCTCCGGGAAGAGGCATGGAGGCCGTTGATTTTCAGGCCAGCCGGGAAGCAGCCATCAACCCGGATCTGGCGAAGTACCGCATCATCCACTTTGCCACGCACGGACTGCTGAACAGCCAGCATCCGGAACTCTCCGGGCTGGTTTTTTCGCTGGTCGATAAGAACGGCCAGCCGCAAGACGGCTTCCTTGGCTTGCAGGACATTTACAACCTGAATCTTCCCGCCGACCTGGTGGTCCTCAGCGCCTGCGAAACCGGCTTGGGAAAAGAGATCAGCGGCGAAGGCTTGGTGGGACTCACGCGCGGCTTCATGTACGCCGGCGCTACGCGCGTGGTGGCCAGCTTGTGGAACGTTTCTGACGTGGCTACTTCCAAGCTGATGGCAGAGTTTTATCGGGCTATGGAAAAAGACCACATGCCGCCCGCAGCCGCGCTTCGCACCGCGCAAATCTCATTGCTGAAGCAACCGCGCTGGAGCCATCCTTATTATTGGGCCGCATTCCAGATTCAAGGGGAGTGGAAATAGAGCTAAGCTGCACATGAAAGATCTTAGTATTCGCTTGGCTTACGCCTTTGTTTATGGTATTATAAGTTTTTTATTTTCATATAGTTAAATGCGGATGCGCGAGAGACAAGCGAATCGTCAAAGGAAAGGTCCGGGCGAGAACTCCCTGAAGCGGCATGGGTATCTGAATCGCCCTCGGGATGTTTCGACTCCTCCTCGTCCCGGCCTGGCCGGGATTCAGAGTCGCTCAACATGACAGGGGGTGGAAAGGGTGTCCTGCACCCCGGAAGTGAGACAGTGAGAAGATGCCCACTAGGCAGGAAAGGAGCTGCGAGTGGCGAATGCAAGGGGAGTGAAAAAGCGCGGGCTGGAGTTTTGGCAGGCGGCGGTAG
>Ga0075024_100000157_pt1 | contig 20762 bp, 13 predicted proteins | sample Str013_2_FD_71389 | JGI IMG/M metagenome (GOLD analysis project Ga0075024, IMG submission 71389) | Freshwater sediment microbial communities in response to fracking from Pennsylvania, USA - Straight Creek_MetaG_SC_2013 | ecosystem: Environmental > Aquatic > Freshwater > Creek > Sediment... | reverse complement strand
TAAAAAATTATTTTAAAATAGCTATCGCGGTTTTAAAAAGAAGAAAGTTTTTCACTTTCATCAGCCTGTTTGGAATCAGTTTTACATTAACCATATTGATGGTCTTAACGGCTTTTATCAATAAAGTAGTCAACGATAAATACCCGGACAGGAAAAGAGATTTGTCTTTATATATAAACAATATGGAGCAAAAGGGCAAGAACAGCATGTCCTCAGGTACATTGTCATTTTATTTTTTGAATCACTATGCCGGAAGCCTGAAAACGCCTGTTAAAGTAGCCATTTCATCCGGGGCTAATGGAACAAATACTTATGTAAACAATAAAAAAATTTCAGTTTTTTATAAATACACCAATGCGGATTACTGGGACGTAACAGATTATGATTTTATAGAAGGCAAAGCCTTTAACAAACAGCAAATAGACAATGGAGAACGTGTGGCAGTAATAACTGAGGACACCAAAAAGAAATACTTTGGCGACATTCCTTCCGTGGTTGGAAAATATATTGAAGCAGACAATGTGCAATACCGTGTAAATGGCGTGGTAAAAAATGTACCCATTACATTATACATGTTGTACAGTGATATTTATCTCCCCTATACAGTTTCAAAAACGAATTATAGCGACAATAAAGATTATGGTGGGGGCTATACAGGTATTATACTGGCTGCCACCAAAGAGGATGTCCCCAAAATGCAGGAGGAATTTGAACAGATGGTAAAGAAGATTCCAATGAACAACAAAGATTATGACAGGATATACTGTCATGCGGATTCCTTTATCGTTGGATATGTTAGAACCGGCAACGAGGAGAAATCAGGTGTAACCATTGCCTTGCTGGCCGTCGGCATATTTGCCTTATTAATCATGTTATTACCCACACTGAACCTGGTGAATATTAATGTTACAAGGATCCTGGAAAGATCATCTGAAATAGGTGTGCGGAAAGCATTTGGTGCATCTTCAAGAACACTGGTATACCAGTTTATTGTTGAGAACCTGATCCTTACTTTGCTGGGCGGCATTATCGGTATCCTCTTTTCAGTAATTATTCTGCAAATTATCAATAACGCTAACCTGATCCCCAACCTGGAACTTTCATTAAACTTTACAGTATTGTTTGTTGCATTATTGATTTGCCTTGTATTTGGATTGTTGTCCGGTGTCTATCCAGCCTGGCGCATGTCAAAATTAAACGTAGTGACCGCCTTAAAGGCCCAATAAAAAATACTTCATAATCACAACCCTCGTATATGATTAAGCATTTATTTACACTTATCTGGAACAAGAAAAAGCAGAACTTCTTATTAATGTCTGAAATGCTTTTCTCCTTCCTGGTCGTATTTGCCGTTTTTACTTTGATGGTTTATTATTACAGGAACTACCAAAAGCCAATGGGTTTTGACTATGAGGACGTATGGGTGGTCAATTATAATAATTCATTAAAGACAAATAATACAGATTCAATTAACCTGTTTTATGAATCATTAAGAAAAACTGTTAAATCAATGCCACTGGTAAAAGAAATTAGTTTTTGCAGTGACAATGTGGTGTTGTATCAAAACACCTGGCAAGGGGGAATAAAATATAAAGGCAAGGAAGTGAATTCGGTTAATAATTTCAGGGTGGAAGAAAGTTATAAGGAGGTACTGAATATAAAGATGCTGGAAGGACGCTGGTTCAGCAAACAGGATGCAGTTTCCAAAAATCGACCCGTTGTTATAAATGCCAGTCTTAAGGAGGAACTGTTCGGCAATGAAAATGCATTGGGAGCCAGGCTGGGTGAGAATGATGATAAAAACAATATGCTGGTTATTGGCGTAGTCCAGGATCTAAAAGCTAAAGGAGATTATACCGTTGCAGGAAAAGCTATTTACGAACATATAGATACCGGCTCCTTTCACTGGCTGGGTAAGATAATGGTAAAGGTAAGGCCCGGTGCTGATGCGGCTTTTGAGGGGCGGTTGTACAAAACACTTGCCAATTCTATGAAAGATTCAAATGTTGAAATAGAGCACCTGACCGATAAACGTAAAAGCATTAATTATTTTGCACTGGTTCCGATGATAGTACTTTCTATTGTGGCCTTTTTTCTGATTACTAATGTTGCCCTGGGGCTCTTTGGCGTGCTGTGGTACAATATCAATAAAAGAAGGGGCGAAATTGGTTTGCGCAGGGCCGTAGGTGCCAGTGGTAGATCAGTCGCGGCCCAATTGGTGGGAGAAGCACTAATTTTATCAACGCTTTCCTTAATCATAGGAGTATTCTTCGCCATACAATTTCCATTATTAAATGTTTTTGATTTACCAGCGGGAACATATATTACAGCCCTTATTTTGTCTGTTGTATTTATCTACCTGGTTGTATTTATATGTTCGTTGTACCCGGGCAGGCAGGCAGCTGCCATCTATCCGGCTGTTGCATTGCATGAAGAATAAATACCAGTAACTTGAACCTTATAAGGCAATATGATATTAATAATCGACGACGATATAGCAGTTAGAGCATCCCTGGAGTTAATGTTGCAACAACATGGTTTTGGTGGTAAAAGCGTCTCCTCTCCTGCTGAGGCCCTTGTCTTCCTGGCAAAGGAATCCCCGGAACTCATCATACTGGACCTGAATTTTTCCATTGAAACTTCCGGCGATGAAGGGCTTAATTTATTGCATCAGATAAGAAAAGTAAAACCATTTGTTCCGATAATACTTATTACAGGATGGGCCACCATCGAACTGGCCGTAAAGGGAATGAAAATGGGGGCCAATGATTTTATCAATAAACCCTGGAGCAATGATTACTTATTGCAATCCATACAAACATTGCTGCACTTACAGGACAAAAAAAGTGTCAAGCTGAGTCGTCAAAACCTGGATCAGTTGTACAATTTCCAGCAAATAATCGGGCAGGATAATAAAATACTTGAGATCCTGGAAACCACAGGAAGCGTAGCAACAACGGACGCTTCTGTATTGATAATGGGGGAAAGTGGTACTGGTAAAGAGTTAATTGCAGAAGGCATTCATCAAAACAGTTTACGAAGCAATAAACCATTTGTAAAAGTCAACCTGGGTGGAATATCCACTTCTCTTTTTGAAAGTGAAATGTTTGGTCACATAAGGGGAGCATTTACTGATGCACGCTATGACCGGGCGGGCAGATTTGAAATGGCGAATAAGGGAACCATTTTCCTGGATGAAATCGGTGACCTTGATCCCAGTAGCCAGGTAAAGCTATTAAGGGTATTACAGGACAGAACCTATGAAGTATTGGGAAGCAGCCGTTCAAAAACGGTAGATGTAAGAGTGGTCTGTGCCACTAACAGGAACCTGGAAGAAATGGTGACAAAAGGAAGTTTCCGGGAAGATTTACTGTACCGGATTAACCTTATTACAATAAAGCTACCCTCTCTTAAAGAAAGACCGGGAGATATACCGTTGCTCGTGGATTTCTTTGTAACCAATTTTAAGGAAATTTATAACCGACCGGCGCTAACTGTTAGTCGCGATGCAATGAAATGGTTACAACAATTGCAGTTGCCAGGGAATATCCGCCAGTTAAAAAACCTGGTAGAGCGGTCGCTGCTGGTGAGTAAAAAGGATTACCTTGATACTGCAGATTTTCAATCACAACTGGAATCATCTCCCGACAAATCAGGCAAATTGCAGTTACCCGCCGTAGGAAGTATAACGCTGGAAGAATTGGAAATTCAAATGATACGTAAAGCAATGGAGTTTCATAAAAGCAGGATTACCAAGGCCGCCAAAGCCTTGGGTATTACGCGCAGTGCATTGTACAGGCGACTGGAAAAATACAATATTCCATACGATGAGACTTCGGACTAAATACATTCTTTTTATTGGCATTCTCCAATTGGTTACACTAGTTTTAACCTTCTTTATTTTCAATGACAATAAAATTTTATTCATTGCTTCCGAAATATTTATCCTGGTTTCCATATTCCTTTCCTGGCAATTGTATAAAGAGTTAATCCAGCCGCTTAAAACCCTAATGCAGGGTACCGATGCCATTCGTGACCGGGATTTCAATGTAAAATTCCTCAGCACCGGAAAATACGAGATGGACAAGCTGATCGGTGTGTACAATCACATGATTGATGAATTAAGACAGGAAAGGTTGCTGCAGGAACAGCAGCATTTTTTCCTGGAAAAACTTATTCAAACTTCTCCTACCGGCATAATAATCCTGGATTACGATCAAAACGTTCACCTCATCAACCCAAGGGCGCAACAGATTATTGGGATGGAAGAAAATGCCCTAAGAGGGAAACCAGTTCATGACACGGGCAACGAATTGCTCGTGGAAATCAGCAAGCTGGTATCAGGGGAAAGTAAAACCATCAACCTAAATGGTTTTGAAACATTTAAAATACAGAAATCTCATTTTATAGACAGGGGTTTTGCGCGCTATTTTGTAATGATTGAAGAACTGACAGCGGAGATACTGGCGGCGGAGAAAAAGGCTTATGGTAAAGTGATTCGAATGATGGCACATGAGGTTAACAATACCATCGGGCCGGTAAATTCAATTTTACAATCGACGCTTCATTCTCAGCAAAACCAGGAAAACATTAATGATGCCTTGAGGGTAGCTATTGATCGCAATAACAGTCTTAATACATTCATGCGCAATTTTGCAGATGTGGTGAGGCTTCCTGTACCAAATAAAAAATCAATGGATCTTCACAGGATGATTCAGCAATTGTCACAATTAATGTCGCGTAAAGCAAAGGAAAAATCAATTGAATTTCAATTCAACTTCAATGATTCGCCAGTATTTATTACAGCAGACCCAGGTCAAATGGAATTGGTGCTCATTAATATAATTAAAAATGCCATTGAAGCTATTGAAAAAGAAGGAACCATAACTTTTATTACAAGCTCCAGGCCAAAACAATTAATAATTCGTGATAACGGAAAAGGAATTCCTCCGGCAATCGCCGACCAGTTGTTTACACCTTTCTTCAGTACAAAAGCGGATGGCCAGGGTATTGGAATGACCCTTATTAAGGAAATCCTGATGGAACATGGGTTTACTTTTTTATTGACTACTTCAATGGAGGGCTATACTGATTTTGTTATCAACTTTGGTTAAACCCAGAAAATTTGAATATTGTGACTAATTATTCCTGGAAGATAAATATAGTTTGCCCAGGTCTGCAAAAAAGAAGAAATAAATACCCAGTCATTTAAATTAATTCAAGACGTTCATGGTTGCTAATCATGGATGTTTATCTTTTTAGTAATTCATGCCTGAGATTATTTATTCATTGCCCATTGCAAAAGATTATTTTTAGATATAATTTGATACTGCATGCATTTTTTTTCTACTTTACAGCATGCAAAAACTGACTGCCTTGTTACTGGCACTAATACTGTCTGTCTCCGCCTGGGCGCAACCTGCCCTTGATTTCAAAAAACTGGATTCCGTTTTAACACAGCTTCAGCTTACTGATCGTTTCAATGGAACGGTATTGTATGCAGAACATGGAAAAATAGTTTACAAAAAGGCTTTTGGTGTAGCTGATGTCCGCACTGGCCAGGCTTTACAAACGAATGCCTCTTTTAATCTTGCTTCCGTGAGCAAGCAGTTTGTGGCCTTGTGTATTTTACAATTGTATGAAAAGGGAAAACTCAAGCTGGACGATCCCATCAAAAAATACATCCCTGAGCTTTCCTACGATTCTGTCAACATCCGTAACCTGTTAACACATACCTCTGGTATTCCTGAATACTTTGAGGTATTTCAACAATACCGGAGTACCCTGGATACGCTTACCAATGAAGGAATGATACAATTATTCGCACGATACAAACGCGCAACGGATTTTCCTGTAGGTTCCAAATGGAACTATTGCAATACCAATTATGTTTTGCTATCCGCCATAATTGAAAGGGTATCGGGCCAGTCATTTCATGATTATTTTCAGCAACACATAGCAATACCATTGGGATTAAAAAACACCTATGTTTACCATGTATTGTTACCGGTGGTTCCTGCAAACCATGTATATGGTTTTGAAAAAGAGAACGGCGCAAAAAAATTATTTGACCTCTATAATGTAGATGGCGTAACCGGTGACGGAAATGTATATTCTTCCGTGGAAGACCTGCTGGTATGGGAACAAAGCTTATACACAGATAAACTGCTAAAAAAAGAAATCCTTGCACAGGCTTTTCAACCTGTTGTATTGAATAATGGAACCACTTATCCTTATGGCTTCGGCTGGTTTATCAATAAAAAAGATGAAAGCTTCTGGCATACCGGTGGCTGGCAGGGTTTTAAAAATATTATCTTTCGTGATATAAAAAATAAAAGCACCCTCGTCCTATTGAGTAACGGTTCATTGGTGGAAGGATTACAGGCTGCAAAAAAATGGTATGATGGCTTACCTGTAACGATTGCTGCCACTCAACTCATCAGCAATGTTTGGCTAATAGATGGAACCGGAACACCTGCCCGCAAAGCCGCCGTTCGCATTGAAGGCAATAAAATAATGGAGGTAGGAAACTTAAGCGCCTTACCCGGGGAAGAGACCATTGATGGTGGTGGCAAGGTATTGGCACCCGGGTTTATAGATACACATAGTCATATAGCAGGCTCACTGGACAAATACCCCGAGGCGCTTGCATGTATTAACCAGGGTGTTACTACTATTGTAAGCGGACAGGACGGTTACGGCAGTTATGTAGACAGTATAAAATCTTCTATTGAACATACACCTGTTGCTATAAACATTGCAACCTATACGGGTCATACGGCCTTGCGTGAGCAGGTAATGGGTGGGACCAACCTGAACAGACCGGCAACCACAGAAGAACTGGAGAAGATGAAATTGATATTACAGTCAGAATTGAAAAAAGGATCATTGGGATTGTCTACCGGTTTGGAATATGAAGGCGCCTATTTTTCCAACCGTAATGAAGTACTTGAACTTGCCAAAGCAACCGCTGCTGAAAAGGGTCGGTACATCAGTCATATCAGAAGTGAAGACATCAATATGGGTGATGCGCTGGATGAAATCATTACTATTGGCAGGGAGGCCAAATTACCGGTGCAGGTATCGCATATAAAACTGGCTTTGAAAGACGACTGGGGAAGATCGGCTTATATTATTTCACAATTACAAAGGGCCCGTTCTGAAGGCATTGATATTACAGCAGATTGTTATCCATACGAGTACTGGAGCAGCACGTTGCGCGTATTATTTCCCAAAACAGATTATACCAACCCGGTAAGCGCACAGTTTGCCGTGGATCATACATTTGACCCCACACAATCTATATTGGTAAGGTTTGCAGCCAACCCAACCTATGCAGGTAAAACCATTTCAGCAATTGCCGACCTGCGTAAAGAAAAACCCGCACAAACCATTATGGGCCTTATCGCCGAAGCAGATGCCTATAAAAAACAACATCCCGACGCAGAGGGCCTGGAAACAATAATGGGAAAGTCGATGACAGCTGTTGATGTTGTCAATTTTCTTGCATGGGCAAATACCAATATCTGTTCTGATGGAAGCAATGGTGGCCATCCAAGGGGTTATGGCTCTTTTACAAGAGTATTGGGCCATTATGTTCGTGAAGAAAAGATCATGAGTCTTGAAACCGCCATCCAAAAAATGACCAGCCTTAGTGCCGAACACACGGGTATTAAAAAACGTGGTGTTATTGCAGCGGGTTATTATGCTGATCTTGTATTGTTTGATCCAATCACTGTAAAAGACAATGCGGATATCAAAGATTCGAGAGCACTATCTACCGGAATTGAAAAAGTTTGGGTAAATGGTGTATGCGTATATGAACAGCAACACAGCACTAAAAAATACCCTGGCATGTTCATCAGCAGGTAAATAAATAAAAGTAAACCAAGCAAATGATTACAGATGTAGCAAGGCCACGCGCCATACTATTAACCAATGGCTTTCTGTCGCAACCCGACGCTAAAACAGCGCATGGATTGATTAGGGGTACCGACAGATATGAAATAGTGGGAGTAATTGACAATGAACATGCAGGAAGGGATGCCGGGGAAGTGCTGGATGGCATTAACAGAAACATTCCGGTATTTGTTTCGGTAGATGAAGCTGTAACCAAACTGCCCCTCATTCAATACTGTATTATTGGTGTGGCTACCATTGGAGGCGTACTGCCGGAACATTTCAAACCTATTCTCCAAGCCTGTATTAAGAAAGGTATTTCTATTGTAAATGGCCTGCATGAATTTTTAAGTGAAAAACCGGAATTTGCAACCTTAGCTGCTGCAAATAATGTAACCCTGACGGATATACGCAAACAAAAATTGAAAAAGGATCTTCATTTCTGGACAGGTGATATATTTAAAATCAAGACCCCTGTCATTGCAGTTATCGGAATGGATTGCGCCATCGGAAAAAGAACCACCTGCCGCATGATCCGGCAGGCTTGCGAAAAAGAAGGTATCAATGCACAGATGGTTTATACCGGGCAAACAGGTTGGCTGCAGGGTGGTCAGTTTGGTTTCATCTTTGATTCTACCCTAAATGATTTTATATCCGGTGAACTGGAGCATGCAATTCTTTCCTGTAACGATACTACCAAGGCGGATATCATTTTATTGGAAGGACAATCCGCGCTGCGAAACCCCAGCGGGCCCTGTGGGTCGGAACTGCTGGTATCGGGCAATGCAAAACACACTATCCTGGTAGTATCACCAAAAAGAAAATATTATGAAGACAATCCCGAATGGGGTGAATTGCCTTCTGTACAATCTGAGATAGCATTGATTGCTATGTATAAATCTACCGTCATCGCTATAGCCCTGAATACGGAACATTGCAACAATGAAGAAGCTTTCGCATTTCAAAAAGAATATACAACCAAACTGAATATTCCTGTTTTGCTTCCATTGCAACAAGGTGTTGCTCCAATTATCCCTGTTCTTAAACAAATACTTCAATCTGCCATATGAAAATAACATCCGTCCATGCATATTTAGAATATTTACCACTTACTAAACCCTATACAATTGCTTATAAAATAACCTCTGATACGGAGATCGTTTTTTTGGAAATAATGCTGGAGAATGGTATGGCAGGTATAGGTGCAGCCAATCCTTTTGCGGATGTAGTAGGTGAAACACCGGAACAATCACTGGCAAACTTACAGTCAGGATACCTGGACGAGTTTATAGGAAAGGATATCTTGCAGTTTAATCATTTGATTGACGCGGCTATGCTGCATTTTCCCAAACAGCCCGGAACGATCGCTGCCATTGATATTGCACTGCACGACCTGTTTGGTAAGTTCCTGGGAATACCCGTCATGGATTTTTATGGCAGACAAACAGAATCACTCCCCACTTCAGTAACCATTGGAATAAAGGATATCAAAGAAATGCTGGTGGATGCTGCAGATTATTATAAACAGGGCTTCCGAATACTGAAAATAAAAACAGGTATTAACGTGGAGGAAGATATAGAGCGGGTGAAAAAGCTGAGTGAACAATTTGGCGCTTCCATGCGCATCAGGGTGGATGCGAACCAGGGATACCAACTGCCTGATCTTACTAAGTTTATTCAACAAACAAAACAGCTTGGACTGGAACTGATAGAACAACCTGTAAAAGTGGGACAGGATAAACTATTGACCGAATTGGATGAAGCCAGCAGAAAAATGCTTGTGGCAGATGAATCATTGCTGAATGCGTATTCTGCCTGGCAACTTTCAAACCTTCCACAGCCCTATGGCGTGTACAATATCAAACTCATGAAATCGGGAGGTATTAAAGGTGCAAAGGAAATTGCGGTGATTGCGAAAAACGCCGGCATTGATCTTTTCTGGGGTTGCAATGATGAAAGCATTGTAAGTATTACCGCGGCATTGCATGCAGCCTATTCCTGCAGCAATACCCGGTACCTTGATTTGGACGGAAGCTTTGACCTGGCGAAAGATTTGGTGCAGGGCGGATTTGAGTTGAAAGATGGTTACCTCTACCCTGTAGGTTTACCCGGGCTTGGTTTTATAAAGAGCATGCCGTCGTAATAATTCATCAATAATAAAAATGCCCCATTGCAAAAACTTCCGCCTTCGCTAGGCCTGCGCGCCTCCATCTTTGTTGTGATCAGTGTGATACTGGGCTCAGGGGTATTTAAAAAAGTGGCGTTGATGGCGTCCACCCTGCAGTCGCCCAAACTGGTATTGCTTTGCTGGGTGCTGGCAGGTTTTATAAGCCTGACAGGCGCACTCTGCACTGCTGAAATGGCAGGCATGTTTCCCAATTCCGGTGGTGAATATTTTTATTTTCAAAAAGTATATTCCCGTTTCTTCGCCTATATCTATGGCTGGGCAAATTTCGTAGTATTAAAAACGGCTTCCATCGCAGCGCTGGCTTATATATTCGCGGAGTCATTCAACAGTATTATTCCTCTTCCTAAATGGTCATTCAATATTGGGAAAAATGGCAGCTCCCTGATTGATAACCTGCCGGTAAAATTATTAGCTTCTTTACTGATCATTGCATTGAGTTATGTGAATTACCGCGGTATAAAACATGCAGAAAAACTCAGTCGTGTTATGACGGTGGTTATGTTGACTGCGGCTACTATAATAGTAATAGCCGGATTAAGTTCTCCCGCAGGTAATATAAAAAACCTGGTAACCCCGGGCATACATGCAGGCAATGGTCTTGACGGATGGTTATTGATCAAAGCTATTACGATTGCCAGCCTGGGTGCTTTCTGGGGTTATGAAGGATGGAATTGTGTAGGCCTGATAGGAGAAGAAATAAAAAATCCAAAACGCAACCTACCCCTTGCGCTGGGTATCGGCACACTGGTAATAATGCTGGTTTACGTTTCCTTGAACATTGTGTACATGTACATATTACCTATTGATACACTGATACAAATCAATGATCATCCCAACCAGATTGCAGCTGTGGAGGTAATGAAAGTGGTTTGGGGCAAATGGGGCGGGTTATTTGTAGCAATCCTGATATTAGTTACAACTTTCAATGCCAACAACAGTACCATATTAACCTCCGCCCGGATATTTTTTGCTATGGCACGTGACAAGAATTTTTACCTGCCGGCAGCAACGGTTCATCCTGTTTATAAAACACCTTCGGTGGCCCTGTTTTTACAGGCGGCATGGTCGGTGATACTGGTGTGGTCAGGTACTTTTGATCAATTAACAGACATGCTGATTTTTTCCTCGTTTATATTTTATGGAGCAACGGCATTATCAGTCATGCTGATGCGAAAGAGGGCGCCACTACAACCCCGTGCCTATAAAGTAATTGGCTATCCATTCACCCCTTTTCTTTTTTGTATGTGTTGTCTGCTGCTGATTGGAGTGACGCTGTTTAACCAGCCAAAAGAAGCACTGTCTGGTCTCGGCCTGATTGCAACAGGTATTCCTTTTTACTGGTATTGGAGAAAAAAGAAAATACTTTAATACGAACCAGGCTACCGGAATTGCAGTATTTAAAATTTAGCGGATCGGGTTAATTACTATGGTTAATCTATAAATCATTGCAAATCCATATGCTAACATCAACTGAATATTGGAATTGCAAATTATATTTCCATTTGCAACAATGCATAGCTAAGCGATTTTCCATGTGTGTCCAAGGCGAGTGAAGTAGTAACGCCGCCTGACAGTGCATTGTAGCAAACAAAAAGCAATGCAGAAATATTGGGCAATTCATACCGGATGATTTGCCCCTGCACAATTTCTTTCAAATGAATTTTCACTTTTTCAGCTGTAACAGTCGAACAAAGTCTTGGATAATCGGTTTCATTATAGGGAATAAGCGAAAGCATTAATGTATTTCCTTTATCCCCTGCCCGGCTATGTGCTATTTCAAAAAGTTTCATGATTCAAATATGGTTACCTGTGGAAAAATGGAATTACGGTCTATCAGTGTTGATACAATGCCTATCACTTCATGTACATACTTTCTTGCCCCACCCCCGCCCGCCGGGCCATTCGTATACAATGCCTCTACTTCTTCTCCCACCAAAGCCGCATCTTCCTGGTTCCGGGCCTTTGCCGCCACACGCAATCTTACTTCATATGGTTCTCCCTGGTGGTCAAAAGTTGATTTGTGCATGGATTGAACACCAATAAAATCTATCCTGATTTCTTTAAAATGAAGCTCAAGTCTTTTCCGGATAATAACAGCGGCAAGCTGTGCCCTTTTATAGGCGGCAGCGCCCGCATATGAAATCTCTCCCTCACCCAAATAAAACGCTTTGTACCCAAGGCTAACTTTAAAAGCGGAAGGTTTGCCTGCGCCGGTTCCACCAGTAATATAAACCTGGTCAACGCCAACTTCTTTCAAATGAACAGTAGTGAAATCGGCGATAACATCCGGTGTATAATATTCTTGTGGATTCATTACTTCATACAATAATTGTTCTTTAACGGTCTGCAGATTCACAACTCCGCCCGTACCATCCACTTTACCAATGATAGAAGAACCATCCATATAAATATCTGCAAAGGGATGACCAAGTTTATCGAGTCCTTCTACTTTTTTCATCACATCATCCGCAAAATATCCACCTGTAACCTGGCCTGCACATTCCAGCAAATGCCCGGTAACGGTACCTTTGCCTAACAGGTCATAATCATTATTCTTCCATCCAAATTCATGTAACATAGGCGCGAGAAACAATGAAGGATCCGCTACCCTTCCGGTGATAATTATATGTGCCCCTGATTCCAATGCTTGTACAATAGGTTCTGCGCCGATGTATGCATTTGCGGAAATGATATTATAGTCACTTAAAGGTTTATTGTTTTCACTCTCTTTCATGGCAGCTGCCTGTTCATTAATAATCGGCAGAACATCATCACCTGTAACGGCAGCTACCTTTATTTTAAGTTTCTGATTTTCGGCAATCTCAATAATTCTTTTTGCCGCTTCAACCGGATTAGCCGCACCCATATTCGTAATGAGCCTGGTATTATTTTTTATAAGTTGCGGTAGTAATAGTGTTATTCTTTTTTCAAGCAATGGGTCATAGCCTTTTGTAGCATCAGTCATTTTTCTTTTCTGTGCCAGTGCTATTGTTCGTTCGGCGAGACATTCCAATACCAAATAATCAAGCGCCCCTTTTTCAGCAAGCACCACTGCAGGCTCAGTTCTGTCACCTGAGAAACCTGCGCCGCAACCGATTCTTATTTTTTGTTTCATATATGTATAGAGCCTGTTAAGAGTGCTGCAATAGTCATTACAATGGTGGTACCCCAGACCCATTTAAAAATGAATTTCTGGTGCTCCCCCAACTCCACTTCAGCCAAACCAATCAATAAATAGGTAGAAGCTGTAAGGGGGCTTAAAGGGAACCCTACGGTCATCTGCCCTAATAAGGAGGCCCTCCCAATTTCGAGGGGATCAACGCCTAACTGTGCACATGCATGACTTAAAACAGGAACAACTCCAAAATAATATGCATCCGGGGTAAACAGGATACTTGCCGGCATACTCATAACGGCTGTAATAACAGGAATTAAAGATGCATGTTGCTTAGGAATAAGTTCCACAAGATAAGAAGCCATCGCTTCAATCATTTTAGATTCTGTTAGTATACCAGAATATACACCTGCGGCGAATATCATACCGGATACCAAAAAAATGTTGCTGCCATGCGCTTTCATTATTTTTTGCTGTTCTGCGATTTTGCTATAATTGATGATGAGAGCAAGCACACTGGCCGTTACAAATAATACCGGCGCAGGTATAACGCCCAATAATAAAAATATAATCAGCGAAATAGTTAAGACAGCATTTATGATAATCAGTTTTGGTCTTCTTAAGGCTCTTTGTTCATCCGTAAAACTTTCCTGGTGGTTATAGTCAAATACAACAATGCCAATTCGTTTTCTTTCTCTTTTACCAAAAATATAGGCGACAAAAAGCACCCAAATTATTCCGAAGATCATGGAAGGTATATTCGGGTTGACCATATGAACAACATCCGAATTTAGAGATGACATTGCCCTTACAGAAGTTCCTGACCATGGAACAAGATGCATGGGCCCTACGCTTAAGGCTACTATTCCTGCAAGTATCAGCCTGCTTATGCCAAGTCTTTTATAAATGGGAAGAAAGGTAGACAGGACAATCATAAACGTTGCAGTTCCGTCACCATCCAAATGAACGATCATTGTCAGAATAGCCGTTCCCATTATTACTTTTAGCGGATCTCCCTTTACTGAACGGACAATGAATGAAACTATCGGATCAAATAAACCTGCATCCAGCATCACAGAAAAATACAATACCGCAAACATTAACAAGATACCCGTCGGCGCTACCTGTTTTATACCAGCCAAAGCCATTTTACCAATTTCGGAATAATCAAACCCTGCAATAAAAGCAAATACAACCGGCACAATAACCAATGCAGTTATTACAGACAAGCGCTTTGTCATAATGAGCAGCAGGAAAACTACAATGGTTGCGAAGCCGCAGATGGCGAGCATATTAAAAATTATTGGTTCTTAAATATCCCTTGCTAATCAAACTGCAAATAATCATTAAAAAAAGGAAGCATCTCATCAAGAACCCTTCCATCCGTTGTCCAAATTTTATTTACGTGAGTTCCAATATATTCCTCAGCATAATGTTCGATCCCATGATTTTCCAACTCCTGGCTAAACATGCTGCATTGTACGGGGAACCTACCTGCATCATTTCTTCCCCAATCAAGTTTGATGGCTCTTAACTTTTTTAAATTGGGAAGGTATTTATCTATCATATAAAGAGGCATATTGGCGCGCCATTTTTCATAGACAGCTGTATCAACAATCAGACTATCACCATTATAATTGAAGGGAAGATCAAAATAGAATGGCGGTTTGTTTGGATTGGGTGACCATGCCCTTGCGCAGGCCGCTATTACTTTTGGATAGTACGTCTTATCCAGTTCTTCCTTTGATTTAATAGAAGCCAACTGTTTGTAAGAATCACTGTTTGGGCCAAATTCTTTTACAAATGCAAGCAAACCGGGACTCAAGGCATAGACACAACTAAATACCTCTGGATACATCATCGCTATTTTTAATGCACCATAACCACCCATTGAATGTCCTCCGATGCCACGAGCACTGCGATTTGGAATGGTTCTGAAATTTTTATCCATGTATGATACGAGTTCAATCGCTTCAAAGTCGCTCCAATTACCGGTCAGTGATGAATTGCTATAAAAACTTCCAGAATATAATGTAAAATGGTCTGCGATGACCAGGATATATGGACGAATCTTATTCTTTAAAATTCCCAGGTCAAGAATATTTTTCATTGAAGGGCTGATACTGTCGGTACCCGAAAAACCATGCAAGTAATAAATTACCGGGTAGTGCTGTTTGGATTGATCGTAACCTGGCGGAAGATAAACAGAAATTCTTCTTTCCGGGTTTTCACCACCTTTGTTTTTAAGGTAGTTTGAATTAATAACCCTTGTCAGGACCGTTCCGGTATTATTTTGGCAGAACGAAAACTTTACAGATACTACCAATAGTATGACGCTAAGAAACTTTTTCATATCGAAGCATAATTTCAGTTTGAAGGTAATGAATGCCTGGCAATTAGCGTTTCAGGGTTCAACCCAGTCAATACTTCGTCTAACTGGTCCCAGGAGGTTTATGTCCGCGGTCTTTCGTAATATAAGTTGCCAATAAATAATGAATGTTCGTAAAGCAGTCCGAAGACAGGCCAATTCGAAATAACCGGTAAAGGATCACAATTACTTTGAATTAACCCGAATCTACGCTTGATTTAATGACTTTTCGATTCTGTTATTTCTTTTTTTATGTGTTGCCTGCTGCTGATTGGAGTGACGCTGATTAACCAGCCAAAAGAAGCACTGTCAGGTCTGGGCCTGATTGCAACAGGTATTCGTTTTACTGGTATTGGGTAAGAAGGAAAGCAGCATAGTCTCGCCAGGCAATTTAATGCCGGAAACGACGCCTGATTCATTTGTTGTTTTTTGTAAAATAATCCCATGCTGCTTTTCCTATATCCGCAATTATCTTTTCATTTGTTGCCGCATTTTCTTTTGAGTTTGTCACGAAAACGCTGATAATGAAATGTTGCCCACTGGGTAAAAAGACAATACCAATATCATTCACGGCTGCGGTAATTCCCGCTTTATTGGTACCGGAAGATCCTGTTTTGTGTGCCACTACTGTTCCAGCGGGGAGTTGGCCTTTTAACCTGTCTTTCCCTGTTTCCGTTTTTTTCATCGTTGCCCAGATAAAATCATAACTGGCTTTTGATAACCATTTTGGCTTGTTATAATAAAAGGAGGACAATACCTGGTTGGCGGCATTGGGGGTTGTCCAGTTGTTGAATTGCAAATCCCAATTTGCCTGCATTAATTTTTCGCCCACTTTTATTGAAATATTTTTAAAATTATTCTTCACGAAATAATCTTCCACCACCTGTGGGCCTCCAAGAAGCTTTAACAACAGTTCACAGGCAACATTGTCGCTCTCTGAAACCATATACTTCAGTAATTCGGCAATGGACAGTTGCGTTCCCTTTGGATATTTTTCTCTTATTGGACTATAAAGATTTGGCAAGAGGTCGTTTGGCTCAATTTTTATTTCCTGAGCAAACGAAAATTTCCCTTTGTCAATTTCGGATAGCACTGCCAGGGCAATATGAAACTTAAATACACTTTGCATGGGGAAATGCACGTCGCCATTGATGGATAAAGTGTCTTTACCATCATTCCCAATAATCGAAACGCCCACTTGTGCATTTTTTTCCGAAACAATTTCCTTTATTTTCTGGCGCAAAGATTCCGTTGTTTGAGCAGCAGTTGGAAAATTGATAAGAAATAACAGTAGGGTGGTTATATAAAATAGTTTAGTCATAATTACGCACTTTATTTATTTGGAACTTCCCTGAATTTATTACCATCAATCAATATGGGTTTGCTTTGAAGGTTTAATCACGCAGGAACCGTTCAAGACGCGTTGATTGTACATAAATAAAGATACATTGCTGAAAATTCTAACTGAATAATTTTCTTTCGAAGAAAGAATGCGTATATTTTTTCCGTACTCAATTCCTGCAGCCATTGACCATTCCTTTGGTACGAATATTTTAGAATATTATTCTAATGACCTGGAGCAATAATATCCATAAGTCTGTAATTAATAAAATAAGTAGTACGTCCTTTTTTTTCCGGAAGCAGGAAACCGGAATTTACTAATTTCTTTAACCAGGCAGATGCTGTCTGCCGATGCGCCATCCCTTTTTTCTCCAATAATTCAATTTTTAAATAAGGTAGCGTAAACATTAACTCTAATAATTCATAATTATAGGATGAGCCCAGTGCCTGTTTCATTGATTGCTCATATTCATCCTTTAAATCGAGAATACTGCGAATCTTTGAAGTAGTTAGTTGGGCTGTTTCACTAATAGCTGTAAGCATAAACATTACCCAATCCTGCCAATTATTGGTTTCAGTTACTCCTCTCAGGAGTTGATAATATTCCGTTTTATATTTCACGATGTACGAACTAAGATAGAGAACTGGTTGAGAAAGTAATTCTTGTTGTACCAAATACAAAGCATTCAGAATACGGCCTGTTCTGCCATTACCGTCTGAAAATGGGTGTATTGCTTCAAACTGGTAATGTATAAGAGCCATTTTAATCAGCGGATCTAATGACGAAGTATTGGTACTATTGATAAATTCTTCAAGAGCTGCAAGTTGTCCTCTTAACACCTCTTCGCAACAGGGAGGCGTATAAATCACTTCCCCTGTAATTGCATTTTTTAGTGCCGTGCTTGGGGTATTTCTAATCCCCGCGTTATTTTGTTTAATTGTTTGCATGATCTCCACCATTGTATTGGTAAGAAGAAGATTCTTCTGAGCTTTCATTCTGCTGAGGCCTGAATAAAGAGCTTCCTTATAACTCAAAACCTCTTTTGCAGCCGGACTCGCTGTTGCCGATTCTGTAGTTGCCTGATACAGCTCATCCTGGGTGGTTACGATGTTCTCAATGGCAGAACTGTCTTTACTTTCCTGGAGTACTATTGTATTGATTAACAATTCTGGGTCGGGTAAGCTGGCGCAAAGGCCATTTAATTCGCCCAAATGCCTTGAGGCTTTCGATAAGTTCTTAAGAATGGAAGTTGTTTCTACATTTACTCCTTCGGGCGGTAAAGCCGGAAGATCATTAAAGGGCTGATTTCTATTAAATGGCATATGATGAAATATTAGGCATAATTCGACATTAAGGGAAATCATGTCGAACAGATGGATATAAAATTCAGTTAATGTCGAAAATATGACTAAAATTCGACATGAATGGAAAGGAATGTCGAATCTTTCGTCAATTTGGAAAGTCAATGATGAATATTACCCTGTTTTTCGACATGAATGATAGATTTCTCTTAAATTAAACCCTGCGATTAGCAAATTGTGTAATTAATTGAAAATTAAGTATATGGGAATAACGCATACCCTATCGTTTTAATCATAAACCTGAATTCGGTAATTGAGTTTCTTTACTCTATCGGACATAATACCCTTGTTATAGGTTTATACCAGCCTTTCTTCTACTATATCCTTCCAAATAACAAACCCCTTTTGCTCGTTAGAATAATCATGCAACAGGCGGCTGAAATTTTCAGGTGGCGAAGCAAGAAATACCTGCCTACCCTTGTTACGGATGATGTCTAGGTGCTGGTCAATTTCTTTCAATCGGAAAGACAGCATAGATATGTTTTTCTCAAAATGCCATAAATAAGTGGCTTCTTCTGTATCAAGTGTCTCCAAAACGATATGAAACTGATCTGCCCCTTCAAGAAGAAAGACAAAAGAAAAAGGACTCAGTACAAACCTAATTTTAAGGAGACTGCTTGTATGTTTCTCTGCCAGGTATCGTAACTGTTTGTGATGTTTGAAATGATTATGCCTTAATATATCTTCCAACAGTTCTTCACCTGATTCGTATAATGAATGACCCGACTGAATCTGTCCTATATCAAGTAAGTTTTCCTGTGCATCGGAAATTGCCTTGCTCCGGATATTTTTGGCGACAAAATGAAAGCGTACTCCCTCGATTACTTCTCTGTTTATTTTGGCAATATCTTTTGAAGTTGCAGATTGAGAAATCAAGTGACCATTTTCGATCTCAGCATAAACAGCAACACTTATATTTTTCGTTCTTAATGCTTTTTCAAAATAAGGTTTCAGCACTTCAAATTCGGGACGAATATCATCATTCTCTATTTCAAACTCCAAAGCGGTTTTTACTTCAGCCCCCATATAAGTGAAACTTACACTTCCATACTTAAATTCAAAGGATTCGATAGCCACCCTTATTTCCTTATCAACAATAATGATTTTGCTTTCTTCAACAGCCTCTTCACTCATATCATCAAATAATGTAATCAGCCTCTCCAATTTTCGATAATAGGTATTCCGTTTGAGAAATAGCTTATTCAAATAATCAATCTTTATATCTCTGTAATCATAAATAACAGGTATGACTTCGGAGCGTTGAACACGACCAATATATTGAATCAATTTCCCTTTAAATGAAAAGGGATAGACAAGAAATAAGACGGTTGCATTGTGCAGGTCCGTTCCTTCTCCAAAAAGCTGACCCGTAGTAATAAGCGCCTGGTAATTACCTTCTTTCAATAATTTCCATTTTGATACACGGCTGCTTTCAACATCATCTCCGCTCAAGGTTACTACATCATAAGATTGTTTCAAGTATTGATACAGTGAATCAATATGCTCTTTTCTCTCAGTAATAATTACAACCCTTTTCTCCGCATTTAATTCATTTGTTATATCTCGCAAAATCAGTTTATTTCTTGAGGAATCATGCACTAATATCTTAGACAAGATTTCAAATCTGTCTGTTTTCAGATTGAATGGAATGTCCAACTCAGTATTTCGAATTATGACCTTCGCCTGTTTTACATTTCCTATCTGCTGCGGTGTTATTTCGGCAATAATATCTCCTAAATGAATAAAAATCAGTTTGCCGTCGTTGTATTTTCTGAAAGGAGTTGCAGTCAACCCATACAGATAATAACTACTGAATTGTTGAATTGTATTTCTGTAGCTTTCTGCAGAAATATGGTGACATTCGTCTACTAGAATTATCCCAAAGGCATCCTTTAGCCCAGGGTTTTTTGCCACTTCTTTTGTCAGGGTCTGAATTGTGGCAACGGTAATGTGCTTACCCAACTTTGTCTTGCCCTGACCGATCATACCTATCTCATGTTTAGAAATTCCCAGAAAAGCTTGTATTCGTTCAATCCATTGTTCCATTAGCTGTTTACGATGGACTACTACGAGTGCCGGTTGTTGCTTTTCCGAAATGATCTTCAAACCAATAATGGTCTTGCCTGTTCCCGGTGGAGCGACAATAACGCCCATATCCTTTTTTGAGGATGCAGAAAGTGCAATTGCCTGGTATTCCCTTAAAGCTGTTTGAAACTGGAAATAAACTTCTTTTTTCCTATTTCTTTCATCCTTGAACTCGAAAGGAATATTGGTTTCCTTACAAAATCTTAAAAGCCTGCCTGCAACGCCTTTTGGCAATATGGTTTTATTTTCAATTTCTTTAATAAGATTGAAATACCGCTCTGTTCCAAATGTGCTTCTCCCGCTTCTCTTTTTGCCAATAAAAGCTGTGCTTGCGAAGTTTAATTCTTCTTTCAAAAAATTGATCAATGAAATAGGAATAGCCGGCCGGTTCATCTGTATAGTAT
>Ga0075024_100000155_pt1 | contig 20839 bp, 17 predicted proteins | sample Str013_2_FD_71389 | JGI IMG/M metagenome (GOLD analysis project Ga0075024, IMG submission 71389) | Freshwater sediment microbial communities in response to fracking from Pennsylvania, USA - Straight Creek_MetaG_SC_2013 | ecosystem: Environmental > Aquatic > Freshwater > Creek > Sediment... | reverse complement strand
GTTTTTAAAATCCGTTATCCCTTAAAGCCACAATATTGAAAATATTCATTCTTAAAAAATTATCGTTCCTGCTGCTTTTTCTTTTGATGCTGGGTGCTGCCAGGAGCCAGCAGATTACAGGCATTTGGAAAGGAAAAATAAAATCTACCAATATAGAGCTGAAAATCGTTAAGTCGGGCGACAGTCTCACCGGAAGCGCCTATTACTACCAGTCTAAAACAAATTATCGCCACTTTAGCATCAGGGGTTATTTTGATCCTGAAACAAACGATGTAATCTGGTGGGATGATGTATTATTAGATAGAAAGGGACCGATGGCGAGTAGTTCATCGGCTGAGGCATTATTAAGTGCAGCTGACTTCAACTGCCCGGGAGAAGATAGAATGCTACTCGATGGTAAAAGCTCCGAGCGTGATAATAAAGATATAATCAAAGGTTCAGTCCATTTACAAAAAATGATTACCAGTTCCTTTCCGGACGAATGGGATTGGGTGATAAACAATTATACAGCAGGCGCCAATGATCCCTATGTAATTGACAGTATAACACAACTTGTAGCAGGCCCAAGGTTCTTTCCGGAAGAAAAATTACCAGCTCCCTCAACTTCCATCAACACAATCGAAGCAAAAATAGAAGCGCCGAAAATAAGAGCACCGTCAATAAAAACCGAGCCGGTTCCCGTAGCGAAGAAACTTACCACCAACCAGGAAAAATTCACCAACAGGAAAAACAAACTGCAGATGGTGATTCCAGTTACCGCTTCATTTATAGAGCTACGCTTTTATGACAATGCAGCCATCGATGGTGATTCCATTGCAATATTTTTAAACGGCAAAGTTGTTCGCGAGCATATTTTACTTGGTAGTGAACCACAAACAATAAAAATCAACACAGAAGAATTACAGGATGACAATGAGCTGGTATTGGTGGCTGAAAACCTGGGCAGTATTCCGCCCAATACTTCTTATCTTGTAGCCATAGTTGGTAAAAAACAATATGAAGCACGTCTTTTTGCCGATGAAGGAACCAGTGCACTTATCCGATTGGTAAAACCGAAAGCTAAAGATTAAGGAAAGTTCAGCAAACCCAGGATTGTGGAAGACTTTGTAATCCCTGTTCTAAAAAACACTACACCACTACGTTTACCATTTTCCCTTTTACAAAAATGATTTTTTTGTGTGGTTTGCCTTCGAGCCATTTTTGAACTATCTCATTGCTCAATACAATTTGTTCCACATCAGGTTGTGCTGCATCCAGGGCAATATTGATATTTGTACGAACTTTTCCATTTATTGAAACTGGATATTCTTTTGATGATTCTTTTATGTACTGCTCTTCAAATTTGGGGAAAGCAACATCCAAAATACTTCCTTGATTACCAAGCAAGGACCATAATTCTTCGCTTACATGCGGCGCATAAGGTGTCAGGAGTATCATCACCTGTTCAAGTATCTCTTTCTTATGACATTTTACATCTGCCAGGTCATTCACACAAATCATAAAAGTACTCACCCCGGTATTGAAAGAAAAACGTTCCGTATCCTCTTCTACCCTTTTAATGGTGCGGTGCAGAATTTTCATTTCCGTTGCTGTTGGTTTTTCATCGTTCCAAACTTTCCCTTTCATCTCGTCGTAAAATAAACGCCATAATTTTTTAATAAACCGGTGCACGCCTTCAATGCCCTTTGTATCCCATGGCTTACTCATCTCCACAGGACCAAGAAACATTTCATACATGCGGTATGTATCGGCTCCATATTTATCAACAAGGTCATTGGGATTTACAGTGTTGTATAAACGCTTGCTCATTTTTTCGGTAAGGGTTCCGCATATGTATTTTCCGCCCTCTAAAACAAATTCAGCATTTGCATATTCATCCCGCCATTTCTTAAACGCCTCAACATCCAGTTCCACACCGTCCACTAAATTTACATCGACATGTATTTGATCAGTTTCATATTTATCCTTCAGGCCCATTGAAACATATTGCTGTGTGTCACGGATGCGATATACAAACCTGGAAGAACCTTGTATCATTCCCTGGTTAACCAATCTTTTATATGGTTCATCATGTCCAATATATCCAAGATCATATAAAGCCTTTGTCCACATACGACTGTACAACAAATGCCCTACTGCATGTTCGGTTCCTCCAATATATAAATCAACCTGTCCCCAATAATCACTCGCCTTCCGGTTACAAAATTCCTTCTCATTGTGCGGATCCATATAACGAAGAAAATACCAGGAGGAACCTGCATAACCGGGCATGGTATTGGTTTCCAATTCGCGCGCTACCCACTCCGGAATATTCGCCAATGGCCCTTCACCATCAGGACCGGGTCCATAGCTTTCAACATAAGGCAATTCGAGTGGCAGTTCCTTTTCATCCAACGGGTATGCAACTCCATTTTTCCACTTAATGGGGAATGGTTCGCCCCAATAGCGCTGCCGGCTAAACGCAGCATCCCGCATACGGTAGTTTACTTTAGCCTTGCCAATACCCATTTCTTCCAATTTCTTATTCACAATGCCAATAGCATCTTTCATAATAATTCCATTTAGAAATCCGCTGTTGGTGAGCCCTGCCTCTTTAGTGGGATTGGCTTCGTCTCCATTGTAATACTCACCAATAATATTTGTTATAGGGATATTAAAATGTTTCGCAAATTTAAAATCCCGCTCATCACCGCATGGCACCGCCATGATTGCGCCCGTACCATAACCAGCCAATACGTATTCAGAAATCCAAATAGGAATTTCCCTTCCGTCAAACGGATTAATGGCATAGGCTCCCGTAAAACAACCGCTAATCTTTTTTTCTGCCATGCGTTCCCTTTCACTGCGGCTTTTTACATAATCCAAATAGTCATTTACCTCTTTTAATTGTTTGGCAGACTTCAGGCTTTCCACGATATCTAATTCCGGGGCGATTACCATAAAATCTACACCGAATATGGTATCGGGTCTTGTGGTATAAACTTTTAGAGACGGAACTTCATTCGCCTCACTCTTTACCTTAAAATCGATTTCAGCGCCATAACTCTTCCCGATCCAGTTGGTTTGCATTTCCTTCATAGCATCACTGAATTCAACCTGCTCCAATCCTTCCAGTAACCTGTCGGCATATTCTGTTATGCGCAGGTACCACTGACGCAATTTTTTCTTTACTACCGGGTACCCACCTCTCTCACTAATCCCATTTATTACCTCATCATTGGCAAGTACGGTTCCTAGTGCTTCGCACCAGTTTACCTCTCCATAACCGCAATAAGACAAGCGGTAATCCATTAGTATTTCCTGCTTTCGCTTTACATCAAAAGCCTTCCAGTCTGCAGCACTAAATTGAAGAGAAGCATCGCTCGGGCATTGGTATACCTTGTTTCCCTCTTTTTCGAATGCCGTCATCAAAACAGAAATTGGCTCTGCCTTCTTTTTATTGCGATTGAAATAACTATTGAATAACTGAAGGAAAATCCACTGTGTCCATTTATAATATGAAGGATCAGATGTTTTTACTTCCCTATCCCAGTCGAAACTAAATCCGATATTATCCAGTTGCTTCCTGAAATTGCTGATATTCTGATCTGTACTAACGGCCGGGTGTACGCCATGTTCAATGGCGTACTGTTCTGCAGGCAGTCCAAAAGCGTCATATCCCATTGGGTGCAAAACATTATATCCTTTCAGGCGCTTGAATCGACTGTAAATGTCGCTGGCGATATAACCAAGTGGGTGCCCTACATGCAGTCCCGCCCCGCTCGGATATGGAAACATATCAAGTACGTAGCACTTGGGTTTGGCGCTTTCGTTGCTAACCTTATAGGCTCCGGTATCAATCCATTGCTGCTGCCATTTCTTTTCTATTTGCCTGAAATTATATTCCATTGTATTTAAATACTGTTGTTCTTTTAATTCTTTGTGCAAACTTGTTAAGACTCCAGTCTACCAGACGGCATTCGCCTTTACCGGAAGGCAAAAAACCAAATAACTGAATCTTGTTAAGAATTTTGCCGACAGGCTGATTAGTTGTGAAAAAAGACTTAAAAAACCATTCTCTCCCGAATTATATCCCTTTCACCAAAATAATAGCCAAATGCAATCGTTAGATGGGCAACAAAAATACAGATTTGCAGCAGTAAATCCGCTATTTTTGCCCGTCTCAACCACATTACTTACCCATAAAAAACTAAGTGCTCATGGTGCAAACTGGAAAAAGCTTAGGCAAACGATCCCAACCCTCTTATTTCATGGCTATCCTTGGCGTTTCGCTGATCCTAATCATGCTGGGTGTACTTGGCTGGCTGGTTATCAATGCCAATAAACTAGGGCAATATTTTAAGGAGAATGTGGAAGTAAGGGTATATGTGAGGGAAAACGTTTCGGCCAAAGACAGTACGGACCTTGTTCAATACATTAACACCAGGCCTTATGTAAAGTCTTCTGAGTACGTAACCAAGGACCTGGCCAAGAAAAAATACCTGGAAGACGGTAACAGCGACTGGGTGGGTGTTTTGCAAAATAATCCTTTACCGGCAAGTATAAATTTTAAGGTTCGCAGCCAATATGCAGTTACAGATTCCCTGCAAAAAATACAGGCAGATTTAACGCAAAACATTGCAGTAAGTGATGTACAATACCCGCAATCGCTGGTAAGTAACCTCAACAATATCATTCGCAGAATTAGTATCATCCTACTGGTTGTTGCGGTGGTAATTTCAATACTGGTTATCGTCCTGATTGATAATACCATTCGCCTGGCCATGTTCAGCAACAGGTTTCTTATAAAAACCATGCAAATGGTAGGGGCCACCAGGGGATTTATCGCCAAACCAATGAATATAAGGGCCATCATCAATGGCTCATTGAGCGGCTTAATAGCCGTGGTGGTAATATTCCTGGTAGTGATTTCAGCAGAAAAATGGTTACCCGAAATAAGGGCACTACGCGATTATACGCTCCTTTCAGTGTTATTCATTGCGATAATCCTGATGGGCATCGTTATTTCGGTAGTAAGTACCCATCGAAGTGTTATCAAATATTTAAAAATGAAGCTTGACGACCTGTATTAACAACTGGTGGTGAGATTCTGCCAGACTTTATTATATTGCAGCCTCAATTTTAGTTTATGAGCGAGAAAAAGAAAATTACAACAACAAAAACAACTTTTGACCTGTTCTCGAAAGAGAATTACCTGTGGATGGCCGCAGGTATTGTTGTTATTGCGATCGGCATGTTACTAATGGCAGGAGGAAAAAGCAATAATCCGGCAGAATTTAACCAGAAAGAAGTTTACAGTACCACCCGCATTACTATTGCCCCTTTACTGATCATAATCGGTCTGGCATTAGAGGTAGTAGCGATATTTAAAAAGCCTAAGACTCAACAATAAGTCAAATTATCATATTAAATATCCAGGGCGATGAGTATTCATCGCCTTTTTTATTTATGTTGCAAAAGCAAAAACGCGCTTATGACCACCATCGAATCAATTATCATTGCAATAGTAGAAGGTATTACTGAGTTTCTGCCAATTTCATCTACCGGGCACATGATCATCACCGAACAATTATTGGGTGTTGACATGCACCAGGGTTTTACAAAAACATATACAGTAGCAATCCAACTCGGTGCAATTCTTTCTGTGGTTGTTTTGTATTGGAGAAAATTCTTTGATTTTAAAAAATGGCAGTTTTATACCAAATTAATCGCCGCGGTTATACCTGCCTTAATACTGGGAAAGTTATTCTCAGAAAAAATAGACAATTTATTGGAAAGCCCATTAACGGTTGCTATTACAATGCTGGTTGGAGGTGTTATACTTTTATTTATAGACAATCTCTTCAAGAACCCTACCATTACCAAGGATGAAGATATTTCTTATAAGAGCGCCGTTGTTATTGGTTTGTGGCAATGTATTGCCATGATACCGGGTGTGAGCAGGAGCGCGGCATCCATTATCGGCGGCATGCAACAAAAACTAACCCGTAAACTGGCCGCTGAATTTTCCTTCTTCCTTGCTGTTCCAACGATGGCTGCTGCCACAGGCTACAAGCTTTTGAAAGACTATAAGAACATCCATAGCGAGGAAATCAAAACCCTTGCTATTGGTAATATTGTTGCCTTTCTTGTAGCGATTTTGGCCATTAAGTTCTTCATAGGCTTCCTGCAAAAACACGGATTTAAATTGTTTGGTTACTACAGGATCATAGCTGGTGTCATTTTGCTCATCCTGATTTATAGCGGAATAATGAAATCAAACTAAGTAATTTCAGAAAAGGAGGCGTATTAATTTTAAAAATTACTTCTTACCTTTTCATACCTAAACTAAGGCTGAATGCAGACTGCTTCCAAAAAGGTTATTACTGGTTGGGCTATGTACGATTGGGCTAACTCTGTTTATAACCTGGTTATTACTACAACTTTTTTTCCTGCTTATTATGCAGCCGTAACGGGTGCTGATAATCCTGAATTTAAAAATGGAGTACCCTTCCTTGGAAGGGTTTTTGTAAATACAGAATTAAAAGATTACGTGTTAGCTTTTGGATTTCTCTTTATTGCACTTCTTTCACCTATATTATCATCTATAGCAGATTATAAGGGTAACAAGAAAAATTTCATGCGCTTCTTTTGTTATATGGGCGCATTGAGTTGTTCCCTCCTTTTTTTATTTGATAAAAGTCATGTTTCACTTGGCTTAATGTGTTTCATGTTTGCCGGAATAGGGTTTTATGGCAGCCAGGTTTTTTACAATTCATACCTCCCGGAAATTGCCGCAGAACAGGACATGGACAGGGTGAGCGCAAAAGGCTATACGCTCGGATATGTAGGTAGTGTACTTATGCAGTTGATTGGATTTGCACTTGTATTATTCATGGCTAAAGGCACAGCCTTACCATTAAAACTTACTTTCCTTCTTGTAGGTGTCTGGTGGATAGCATTTGCCCAAATAACATTTAATGTATTGCCCATCAGCAGCAAATCTGAGCGACAGGCAAAAACGCATGTACTGGTTAATGGGTTCCTGGAGCTAAAAAAGGTATGGGACCAAATGGTGCACCTTCCGGTAATGAAAAGATTTCTAACTGCATTTTTCTTTTACAGCATGGGCGTACAAACCGTAATGCTGGTGGCCATCGATTTTGGAATAAAAGAACTGCACCTGGAAGATACCAAACTCATCATCACAGCCGTCATCATTCAGCTGGTGGCCATTGTGGGGGCTGTAGGAATGGCTAAACTTTCTTCCAGGATTGGAAACATAAAAGTACTCATCTTCACAGTCTGCCTTTGGATTGGCGTATGTATAACCGGTTATTTCATCACCACTGAAATTCACTTCTATATACTGGCATCACTGGTAGGATTGGTAATGGGCGGTATTCAATCTATGAGCCGTTCCACCTATTCCAAATTAATGCCCGAAACAAAAGATACTGCTTCCTTCTTTAGTTTTTTTGATGTAACCGAAAAACTGGCGATAGTAATTGGTTTGTTCAGTTTCGGCTTTATTGAAGGGATGACACATTCGATGCGTAACTCAATCCTGGTTTTAGTGGGATTTTTTGTACTGGGTTTGGTATTTTTGCTGCTTACTGCACAGAAATCAAAAAAGTTTGCCTGATATATGAAGCTGTATACAATTGATACAGGGTTCTTTAAATTGGATGGTGGAGCAATGTTTGGTGTAGTTCCAAAGACCATCTGGAATAAATTAAATCCCGCTGATGACAACAATTTATGTTCCTGGGCCTTGCGTTGTATGCTTATTGAAGATGGAAACAGACTGGTCTTAGTAGATAACGGGAACGGTGATAAACAGGATGCAAAATTTTTCAGTCATTATTTTTTACACGGCGATGATACCCTGGATAAATCTCTTAAAAAGCATGGTTTTTCAAGAGACGATATCACCGATGTCTTTCTTACCCATCTTCATTTTGACCATTGTGGAGGATCCATTGTATGGGAAGGCGGCAAATTGGTTCCTGCATTTAAAAATGCCTTCTACTGGAGCAATCGCCGCCATTGGAAATGGGCCACAGAGCCAAACGAAAGAGAGAAAGCCTCCTTTCTAAAAGAAAATATTTTACCCATTCAGGAAAGCGGACAGCTTAAATTCATAGAAGAAAGAAGAGATGGTTCCACCCTGCCTTCACCATCAGGCATAACTGAAAACATCAGCGTTATTACTGTAAATGGCCATACTGATGCGATGATGCTGCCAGTTATTAAATACTATGATAAAATGCTGGTATTTATGGCCGACCTGCTGCCATCCATAGGGCATATTCCTATTCCTTATGTAATGGCATATGATATGTTCCCGCTTACTACATTAATTGAAAAAAAATCATTCCTGAAACAGGCTGTTGAGAACAATTATATACTTTTCTTTGAGCACGACCCGAAAATTGAATGCTGCACTGTTCAGCAAACGGAGAAAGGTATCCGGCAAAAAGATATTTTCAAGCTGGCAGATATTTAAAAACAACAGGTAAGATAATTATTACTTTAACGAACAGAAACCAGTGAAGTCAGCGGATAACGAAGGTTGTGGTAATTCATCATATCCACTTTTATAGTTCCTACGCTGATGGGGCTTTCTACCCGAAGCGGCAAATGATTGGCATCATCACTTACCCAAACAGTCATTTTTTCGCCGCCTTCAAAAATGGTTCCTTTAATTAAAAGTGGTTTAAACTTGATGGCCCTGAATTTTCCATATTTAGTTTTTACGGTTTCTTTTCCCAGGTATCGGATATATAAATCATAGGTTTCGTTATCCAAAAACATGGAGAATGGAATTTTATCCCCTTCCTTGTATTTATTAAAATCAATATTACGGGCATAATAAATGGCGCCAATTACGTCCTGCACACAGTTGGGTACTTTAAATACGCCGTCGCTTGTAATAGCAGTATTGGTTTGCTGATTGAAAGTTACGTTTTCATATTTTTTATACCCCCCTTCATAAACATTTCGGATAAACTTTAGTGGCTGTAGGTTCGCGGTATCCATATACGTTTCATACTTATCACGAACCTTAAAGAAATTATCATAAAACCCATAGGTCTTTCCTTCACCGGTTATGTGGTATACAGGCTTATTATTGAGTTTCTCAAGGTTTACTGCAAAAGTGGCCTCCCCTGCCGCTATGTAAACACCCAATGTATAATAAACCTTAAAAGTGGTTATTTCTCCCCCCTGAAAAGCACTGTTCCTTATACCACAGAAATCATCTCCTGCAGTAAGCGTAATAGAGGACAATAACAATAGGGCACCGAAAAGAAGTTTCTTCATTTATCGGAAAAGATTTTAATACCTAAAAATAATAAACTACCAACGATTGCAGGTATAACCAGGTTAATAAACCAAATGGCCGTGGCCGCACTTACTATCCCCAGTTTATTGGAATTAACAAGTGCAAACAATATCAAACTCACTTCCCCCCTTACCCCTACCTCAGCCAGTGCCACAGTGGGTACAATTGCCAGCACAAGATACAATACACTTACCAGCCAAAATGCCTGCCAAACGGAAACCTGCACATCAAATAACTGCAGCAGTAAGATATACTGAATTACGAATACGAGATAGCGACCAAAGGAAAGGCTCAGGACTCTTAACAAAAAAGTAACAGGAAGGTTTTCTATCACCGTTAGTCTGTCTATAATCCTGTTCGAAACCGGTAAACGGTGCAACAGTTTAATCATCCACCCCAGGCGAAAATAAAAAGCTGTTATAAAAACAGTTATGATTAAAGAACCAAAGAATAATACGCGAATCCATAAGCGGTAAGGCTCAATACCAGCGGCCGTTACAGGATTTTCTAACATGAACAGCAGGCCACCCAGTCCAAAGAAAAAGGTGATGATAAGCTGGCTAAAACTACCTACAATCGTTAAGGATACTGCCTGCCAGCGGTGACCGTCCCTAACATATAAAACCCTTCCTCCGTATTCGCCTACCCTATTGGGTGTACTGATAGAAAATGCAATTCCGGATAAAATAGCCCTGAAAGAATGTAAGAATTTAATGGGTTCCAGCGGCCTTATTAAAACCTGCCATTTACGGGATTCAATTCCCCAATTAACCAGCATCAGCCCCAATGAAAGGTATAACATCCAGGAGTTTTTACCATTTATGTTGTTTTCAAGATTCAGTATAGAGTCGCGCAGGTTCGGTTGATGCTTAACCTGATGGTAAATGGAATAACCTAAAATCATGAATAATAATGGACCCACTCCATAATTGACGACTAATTTGATATTTTTGTTTTTAACCCACATGTACAATATTCAAAAATAGTTTTACTTCTTGCAAAAGTCCGCTAAAATTATATTAGGAATCGATCCCGGAACCATCATAATGGGATACGGAATCATTGCTATAAACGGCAACAGGGTGAGTCTTATTGAAATGGATGTACTTAAACTAGGTGGAAAAAAGGACATATACGAACGTCTTGAAATCATTCATACCACAGTCAGTAAATTGATAAAATCACATAAGCCCCATTTTTTCGCTATTGAAGCGCCTTTTTTTGGAAAGAATGTTCAAAGTATGCTCAAACTCGGCCGTGCCCAGGGTGTTGCGATTGCAGCGGCCATGCAATCTGGAATACCTGTAACTGAATATTCCCCCAAAAAAGTTAAACAATCCATTACCGGAAATGGTAATGCCGATAAACAGCAGGTTTGGAAAATGCTGCAGCATATACTTGAGCTCAAAGAAATTGATATGAAATTCTTTGATGCATCTGACGCGGTGGCAGTAGCGCTTTGTCATCATTTCCAAACAGGTAATGGTATTCCAATTTCTCATAAAAAATCAAATAGCTGGGAAGACTTTATCTCCAAAAACCCTGGCAGGGTAAAAAAGAAATAATTCAAAATATTACCGATAACCATTTAACTCTTTAAAGGAAATGTTATGTGCCGTTATTTTATCCTGTTTTTTGCAATTTTATGGACATCCGTTTGTTCTGTTAAAGCACAATCTATCAACGAGAAAATTAATCAGTACTGGCAAAAAAACGAAACCAGCTTAATAAACGAATACTTCGATTTTGTAGCCATTCCTAATGTTTCTTCAGATACTGCAAATATTTCCCGAAATACTGCCTTTATTATTCAAATGATGGAACAAAGAGGAATTAAAGCCATTCGTCTCAATGGAACTACAGCAGGCGTTACCCCGGCTGTTTATGGAGAGGTATTGGTACCAAGCGCCAAAAAAACAATTGCCTTTTATGCGCATTACGATGGCCAACCTGTCAATCCACTACAATGGGCTAAAGGACTGGAGCCATTTACACCCGTATTTTTAACGGCCCCTGTAGAACGAGGGGGCAGTTTAATCCCATTTCAGAAAGGGCAATCGGTAAATCCTGAATGGCGGTTAAGCGGACGGGGCAGCGCTGATGATAAAGCAGGTGTAATGGCAATTTTGAATGCCTATGATGCCCTGAAAAAAAGCAATACGGCCTTAACTAATAACCTCAAATTCTTTTTTGAAGGGGAAGAAGAAGTTGGCTCCTTGCACCTTGATGAAATATTTGTCAACAACAAACAAAGGCTGGAATCAGATATCTGGATAATTGCAGACGGTCCCCGACACGTATCCGGCAAAAAACTTATCCAGTTTGGGGTAAGAGGCGATGTGAATATGAACCTCACAGTATATGGGCCAAAGCGGCCACTACACAGTGGCAATTATGGAAACTGGGCCCCCAATCCAGCTATGATGCTTGTCCAATTGCTATCCGGTATGAAAGATGAAAAAGGAAATGTACTTGTAAAAGATTTTTATACCGATGTAACCCCATTAACCGTAAAAGAAAAAGAGGCCATTGCAAAAGTTCCTAATATTGAAGAAACACTGAAAAAAGAATTGGGTATCACCCAGCCTGATGGCGACGGCAAATCCTTCCTTGAACTACTACATTTGCCCACGCTGAATATAAATGGTATCCAAAGTGCCAATGCAGGCAAACTGGCTGCAAATATAATCCCTTCTAAGGCTGAAGCTACTCTTGACCTTCGGCTGGTGATGGGCAATGATGTAGTCAGGCAAATAACAAAAGTGAAGGATCATATTCAATCAAAAGGATATTATATTATCGATCACGAACCGACAGATGAAGAAAGAAACATGCATTCCCGTATTGTCAAGATTACAGTAGAAAAGGGTTACAATGCGCAAAGAACACCTATGGATTTACCCATAGCTCAAACCGTTATAAAAGCGGTACAAACTACAGTTAGCTATCCTGTAATACTCTTACCTTCTGCGGGTGGTAGCCTTCCGCTTTTTTTATTTGAAAAACAATTAGGAGCTAAAGTAATTACAGTACCCGTGGTGAATTACGATAACAACCAGCATGCTGAAAACGAGAATGTTCAAATAAAATTTCTTATTGAAGGCATTGCAACCTACGCTGCTATTATGGTGATGCAATAAAAATATTAACTACAGAAAGGATGTTATTTTTTGTTGTGCAAATTGCAATTGCTCAGGACTGGGTTTTAATTTTCCTTTTGTAAAATCTATATCATGAATGGAATTTATAGGAACCAGGTGAAGATGTGCATGCGGTACTTCCAGGCCTATTACTGATAATCCGCAACGGTTGCAGTCGAATGCATTTTCAATGGCATGTGCAATGGGTTTTGCAAACAGCAGCATTTTCGCTAAATAATCATCCGGCACATCAAAAAATTTATCTACTTCAATTTTGGGAATTACCAGCGTATGACCATGCCGCAACGGGGCAATATCCAGAAATGCATAAAACATATCGTCTTCTGCAATCTTATAAGAAGGTATTTCCCCCGCAATGATTCTTGAGAAAATAGTCATGGTAATTAATTAATGATTAGAAATTTGCCCTGTCAACCAAAAATACAAAGCCGGAAATTACTTTCCGGCTGCGAATTTAAATCCGGTTCAGCATTTTATGCCGAAATGTGTTCAACCTTAAATTTCAATACTCCGGCAGGTGCCTGTACTTCGGCAACATCGCCCACTTCTTTTCCCAGCAAACCCTTACCGATGGGAGAAGTCACTGAAATTTTACCCAGTTTAAGATCCGCCTCTTTTTCAGAAACTATCTGGTAGGTTACTTGTTTCCTGGTATTCATATTCAGCAGGGTAACCTTCGTAAGGATACTAACCTTACTCGTATCAATCGTTGAAATATCAACAATGCGCGCGTTGGCCAAATCGCTTTCCATTTTCTTGATATGTGCTTCCAGCAGTCCCTGCGCTTCTTTTGCAGCATCATATTCTGCATTTTCCTTCAAGTCGCCTTTTTCCCTTGCCTCAGCTATAGCCCTGGAAGCAGCAGGTCGATCCACTGTTTTCATACGCTGAAGTTCGGCTTTCATCAGATCCAGCGTCTCTTTTGTCACATACATTACATCACTCATAAAAACCTCCTTGTTTGTTGGTTCAAGAACAGAAAAAAAATACAACGCCTCAGATAGCGCTGAAGCGTTGCACGTATTTGGCAAAGATAATGATTATTTTATGTGAAAAACGCCTCACCCCCTATGGAATATTTTCCCGGGCTTAAGCCCTTACTCATTCATTTTCATTATCATAGAAGTTTTACTATTCCCTTGCAAAACTATACTCATAATGGTTCCCGTTTGAAAAATAAGTGGCTTTGAATACGCCAGCCCCGGTATAATCGGAATTGTCAAATTGCCAGTCAATTTCAGGTACATGGCTCCCTCCATTATACAGTTGCAGGGAGAAAACATTACGCTGCCCATTATGATAATTCCCGTAACTATCATAGTAGCCATCATTGGCAGGATACATATTCCAACTTCCATGAAGGTTGCCCAGGGCATCTGAATAATCCAGGTCGCCATTGGAATAAAAAATGAAAGTACCATTTTCATACCCGGTATTAACAGTTTGCCATTTATATCCATCATACCGTTCAGCGCTTTGCAGGTACCACCTTCCGTTCAATGGAGGTATGCCGGTAGTCACTATAAATTTTCTGCAGGAAGAGGCCATTAATGTAAAACCAACGACCAGGAATAAGAGTAGACTTCTTTTCATATACTATGCTTTTGCTTAGTATATATAAAAAATGATACCGGATGATTCTAAGCATCTGTTAAAACAAACAACAAAAAAGAAGACAATAGTTTAAAGTGGGGTTTCAACGATGTATTAACTTTTTTTTATACCATCCTCGTTAAACTTCAGGATTTAATCTGATCAATAGCAATTGTACAATTATCTCCTGAAGTCGCCATCTTATTTTTTTGAATACAGGAAGACTTAGTCAAACCCCAGTTTTTCCAAAATCACTTTCGACATTTTGAAAAATGCCTCATGGCTATACCCGGCTGTATGTGGAGTTATAATAACATTAGGCTGCGCCAATAACCAATTTAATTGGTCTTTTTGGTCTTCAGTATAGGTGTCCAGCTTTTCATTTTCTAAAACATCCAAACCAGCGCCTGCAATATAGTTATGCTGTATCGCTTTAATCACTGCGGCAGTATCATGTACTTTACCACGACATGCATTAATAAAAAATGGTTTCCTTTCCAATGATTTAAAAAACGATTCATTGGCCATATGCCTGGTTTCATCCGTTAATGGAACATGAAAACTGATAACATCGGCATACCTGCAAAGTTGCTCCAGGTTTGCCTCTTTGATATTGCCTTTCCCAAAGCCAAATTTATACTTATCATAAGCGAGAACGGTAACATCAAAGGAACCAAGTAATTTTGCCAAAGCGCCTCCTGTATTTCCAAAACCTATTATGCCAACTGTTTTCCCGGTTAATTCAAGACCCCTGTTCGCATCACGAATCCATTTACCCTCTTTAATCTCATTCATGCTGCTATTTATCTTGTTCATCAGGTTCAGCAGCATTCCCACCACATGTTCTGCAACCGCATTACGGTTACCTTCAGGGCTACTCACACAGGTTATACCTTTCCGCTCTGCATAAGGCACATCTATCAATTCCATACCACTTCCCAATCGCCCAATCCATTTAAGTTGTTGCGCATTATCCAATATGGCCTTATCAATTTTTAAACGGGTCGTTATTATTAGACCAGTAGCATCTTTAATTAATTCCGTTAATTCCTCATAGGTAATTTGAGGTAAATAAATTATTTCGAAACCATGTTTTGCGAATTGCTCTCTCAGGTAATCGTGTACTTTGGCTGTTATGATAACTTTTTTCTTCATTGTCCCTGTATATATCGGTTAACGCATTTTAAAAGTAAGTTCGGCAAATTGCTGCACACTCAATTGTTCAGCCCGTAAGTTAAATATCCCGTCGGTAAGCATATCCGGTTCAAACAAGGCTCTTAAGGCGTTCCTTAAGGTTTTTCGCCGCTGGTTAAATGCAGTTTTTACCAGCATAGTAAATTGCCTTTCGGATTTCATTGTATATTTCTCAGCTACTGGTAAAAGCCTTATAACTGCGCTTTTAACTTTTGGTGCTGGTGTAAAGCAGTTTTCATGTACCTCAAATAAATATTCAGCTGTAAAGAATGCCTGTACCAGTACGCTTATTACACCATACACTTTGCTCCCTTCCCTGGCAACTACTCTTTGTGCTACTTCTTTCTGGAACATGCCAACCATACATTCCACATCCTCTTTCCAATCCAGTATTTTAAACAGTATCTGGGAAGAAATATTGTAGGGAAAGTTGCCCACTACTGTAAATAAGCCATCAAAAGGCTTGGCAGTGTCCAATATGCTTTCGTGAATTATCTTATCTTTTAATAAGGGATAAGTCTGCAATAAATAATTCACTTTTTCTTCATCCAGTTCTACACATTTGAAATCTACCGCTGGTATTTCTAACAAATATTTGGTAAGGGCACCGCCACCTGGGCCTACTTCCAGTAATTTTGAAAACGGATATGCTTTTATTGCTGCCACAATGTCCCTGCATATCTGTTCATCTTTTAAAAAATGCTGTCCCAGTGATTTCTTTAAAGTATACATTCTTGCAAAAATACAGGTATGCAGTTCAACTTGCTAAATAAAAAAACCCCTCCATTACCTGGAGGGGTCGGTTATTCTTATTAAATTTTTATTGTTTAATCAATTTCTCCCGTATTATTTCATCATCCACTGAAAGCTCCAGGATATAAATACCGGTGCGAAGGTTACCAACATTATCAAGCTTTAGGTCATTATTTCCAACCAGTCCGCTAAAATTATGGTTATACACCATTCTTCCGCTTTGATCGGATAATCTTGCACCAACCATTGATGCTGATTTCAGTTGAACGCTTACATCAATAAAATTGACAAAGGGATTAGGCTTTGGCTTGCTTACCAGGTTTATTTTACTGTTGAAGGTAATACGCAAAACATTACTATAAATACGCGCGCCATTATTTAATACCTGCCTGATACGGTAAAAGACCGGTTTGCCAAAACCACTTTGCGGATCACTGTAAGAATAGGATTCTTCGCCATTGGTACTATTCTTAACGCTAAGCTGTCCCACCGTCTCAAAGTCAATACCATTGTCTCCACGTTGTATTTCAAAGTAATTTACATTGGTGTTATTGTTCACGTCCCATTGCAAATCTGAATGCCCTGAACTGTATTTACCCGATAATTTTACTTTGTTTTCATCCAGGACAATCAGTGGGAAATAGCAACTGCCTAAGTCAGCAATGGAATATCCAACTGTATGGGGAGTGAATCCGCCAACAAGAGTTGCAAAACCTGGGCCGGTGGATTTGTACAATTCATTTAAAAAGGGAGTGACAACCGGACTGGTCTGTACACCAGTAAACTTTCTTGTTGACAAATACATAGAACCAGTGGGATCGAAAGAAATACCATTTACCACTGTGCTATCCAGCATATTATAATCTGCAATAAAACTCATCGGGATTGTCCCTGTGCCCGGCACTGAAGGGATGTCAATTGCATTTATTTTAAATAACCTGGCATCGGAATAACGGGGTATACCATTTATAAATGCAAAACCTGCGGTCGCAAAGTATATATCACCCGCGCTGTTAAAACCAATATCACCATTAAACAGATTCCAGTATGACATAAGGGGCAAATTGGGAAGAAAGCCCAATAATTTTATAGTAGAACATCCTGCCGTTGTGCAAGTAGTAAAGCTTATCACTGGGTTAGCAAACGGAGCTGTAACTAATGTTGTATCCCGTATTACCCCAATAGCATACCCTATTCCCGTTGGAGAAATAGCCATTTTTACAAAGTGATAATCCTTTAATTTCATTGGTACATTGCCTGTAACGACTGCTGGAGTAGTAGCAATGATAGTCTGTACATTTGTTAATGTATTAATATTTATAAAATCTTTGTCTCCACCAGTACCACTCATATTAGTGTTAAGAAAAAACGTCCTGGTTAGTCCATCCACTGCAAGTGCCGAAGCACCATAATAGGTAGTTCCCCCAATTACTTTACTAATCAAAAAAGTAGTTCCACCCATTAATCCTCCTATTGCTCCGGTGGCATATGTCACTGGTCTTATTTCAGAGGGCTTATTTGTAAGTGACCCGGTAGAGTCATTCCAGATAGAATACATTACTGTACCAGTAGTACAGTCCGCCAACTGGGCATTTGCCATATTTGCAAAAATTATCATCACCACCATTAAAATGGTCAGCGGCTTCATACACCTCCAGGCATTGGCCGGAAGTAGAATTGTTTTCATACTAGTAGAGTTAACTGGTGACGAATGTTGTTTTCTTTTCACGGATATAAGTTATTATAATTCAGTTATTTCTTAATGATGCTTGATATATAATTAGTTGTTCCATTGGTACAAACCACACGATAATTACCTGTTGAAAGATTACTGATGTTCATCGGGAATTCCCTTATTGATGTGCTGCCTGTTACCTGTTTGTTCATTACCATTTTTCCTGCATTATCATAAATCATCAGGTTCAGTTTACCGTTCAGATTGCCAGGTATTTTTATCGTAAACAAGCCGGATGTAGGATTAGGATAGGTAATTAAATCGCCTGAAGATTGCATTGCCTTCACTTTCTTCACTACCGAGAATTGACTGGCCCCATCCAAATCAACTGATTTGATTCTGTAGTAACCGTCGACTGTATTGGTAATTCCATGAAGGAATTTATAGTTGGATTGCCCAGACAGATTGGATACTGGCACATCTCCAACCTTTGTATAATTTATACCATCGGTGCTGTATTCAATTTCGTAATGGTCAACATTAGATTGCGATGCGATTGTCCAGTTTAGCTCATTCCCTTTCTGGGTGACTGTAACATTAAAATCTTTAAATTCTACGGGTAAAGTGAAATTAATAAGGTTGTTCTCCCATAAACCTTTACCGTAGGTACCCATGCGTAGTTTACCATTTGGTGCTACAAGTAAATCCATTACCATGGTTGCATCAGTAAGTCCAGTATTGTAGGCAAACCAGGCTGGTGCTGAAGCGCCATTTGTAACGCTCTGCGCGGCATATACGCCAAGATCATTTCCTACATACACATTACTTGGAACGGTGGGATCAAATATTACCACGTTTGCAGGTACATCAGGAAGGGCGGTTGCACCGCCACCATTTATACTGGTCCAGGTAGCTCCCGCGTCAGTAGTAAGATACAAATGCGATGTTCCAAATCCACTAACCGAAACCGCTACTCTTTTTGAATTAGTAGGGTCCACAGCAATTGATGAAAAATAACGGTTGGGTAATGTCCCGGTTACATCAGTAAAGTTGGTCCCCCCGTCTATACTCCTAAGAATTTTCGGGTTTGCGCCTCCACCAGGACAGGTAGCAACATACACGCTATCAGGATAAGTAGCTGAAACAGCGATTGCAATGATAGGCGCTGACCCATTTACCAGGGGAGCGGCTCCAACGTTTGCAAAAGAAGATCCATTATTGGTAGATTTCTTGAAATTAATGGTTCCACCATACATTCTATTGTGATCGGAAGGTGCCATTACAACAGGCGCCACAAAACAAGCATTTTCTGTAGGAGTGCTTGTAGTTGCACTGGCTGGGTTACTAAATATTGTCGACCCTCCTAATGCACCCGGTCCGGTAGTAGAACGATACAAGGTCATATATGAATAAGTACCAAAACAAATATTCGCATTGGTAGGATCGATAGCTGTATAAAAACCATCCCCTCCGGTAGTACGTTTACACCCTGTAGAGCCAGTGTACCACAAGGTTGCATTGTCCTGCAAACCACATAACATATAAGTATTGGTGGCGCTCACGCTCATTTTGTGATAAATCTGCTGCGTCATTAACCCTCCATTCAGCCCAATAAAAGATGCTCCTCCGTTTGTGCTTTTAAAAACTCCACCATCTGTTACTACAAATATGGTGTTATAGGTAGCATCGAAAGGAGAAAAATACAAGTGGTGGTGATCCGCATGTACATAAGTAGTAGCAGTGCCTTCCGTTGTAGCACCAACAGTGGTATTTGTAAAATCCCATTGGCTCCAATTTGAAAGCTGGCTAAATGAAGTACCACCATTGGAAGATTTCAGCATATCAATCTCTGAAACATAAATAGTATTTACTGTAGTTGGAGCTACAATTACGTCATGTGCGTACCAACCCTGGTTTTGAATATAATTTGAACCACTTAACTGGGGCTGAGCTCCGTTCGCTGCCCAGGTAGTGCCCCCATCGGTTGATTTAAATAAACCATAAGTGACACCAGCTGTTCCTCCCGTACTTCCAGGGATTTTACCAATGCTTGCATAAATCAGGTTCACATTATTTGGACAAACATTCAACCTTATAGCTCCATTTATGGTTGCAGGAAGGCCTGTTGTTAATTTGGTAAATGTGGGCGAAGCCACCGATGCATTGGTACATTTATAAATTCCATTACCAGCTGAAGCAAAATCACCACAACCTACATACAATGTATTGGAATTCCCTGGTTCAAAACAAATATCCATGGCCATTATTACACTATGAATAAGTGTCCATGATCCGCCTGAATTGGTGGAGCGATATACGCCATCCGAGGTTGCGGCAAATACATTGGAAGGAGTAGTGGGATCAATTAATATTTCCTGTACTCCTTTTATGGATGAGTTTGTAAATGCAAGTGAAGAAGCCCAGGTGGTTCCGCCATCAGTACTTTTCAATATACCAATTCCATAAGAACCGCGATAGGTTCTGATGTTTTGTCCTCCAAATCCATTTCCACCTGTATTATAAACTTCACCTGTACCTATATATATTTCATTATGATTAGAAGGGTTAATTGCAATTGCAGGTACGCCCATTATTGGAAAACCGGTTTGAACCTGGGTCCAGTTAATGCCACTGACAGCACCCGTTCCACCATTGGTGGTTTTCCAAAGGCCACCGGATGCAGCACCTGCAAACATTATATTCGGGGTTGTAGGATCAAACGCCAGGCACAATATCCTGCCTGAAAAATTCATCGCACCCAACGGTGTCCATGCAGAAAATCCCTCGGTTCCCGAGGCAGACTGGATACCACTACGCGGAGCAGCAGGCATGGAAAGACTATGGTTAAATGCATCATGGTAGGATGCAGTTTGGAAATTGGCAAAATCAGGGTAACTACGCATTGCTCCCCACATATCAAAGGCACCTGTAACTTCTGCAGGGCTTTCATTCTCTTCATTTTCTTCCTCTTTTATTGATTCTTTGATAGTGTTCGAATGTGAAACTAAAATGAAGACAATACCCGCTAGTACGGCTGGTACTAAAAGTTTTAAAAGGGTAATGATGGATAAATTTCTCTTCATGGTAATCAAAGGTTTTTCAGCTTTCTTATGGAAATAGGTAATGGAATTAAATAAT
>Ga0075024_100000152_pt1 | contig 21088 bp, 18 predicted proteins | sample Str013_2_FD_71389 | JGI IMG/M metagenome (GOLD analysis project Ga0075024, IMG submission 71389) | Freshwater sediment microbial communities in response to fracking from Pennsylvania, USA - Straight Creek_MetaG_SC_2013 | ecosystem: Environmental > Aquatic > Freshwater > Creek > Sediment... | reverse complement strand
AGGTAGGCGGGGCTGGCGCACACGACCGGATGGGTCGTGCCGAGGCGCAGCGCCATCAATCGGCTGTCGGGCAGCGTGCCGACCCGCAGCGCCACGTCGAAATGATCATCGGCCAGGCTGAGGATCCTGTCGCCGAGAACGAGACGGACATTGATGTCGGGATAGGACCGCAGGAATTCGGCCAGGATCGGCACGAGATGAATGCGGCCGAGACCGACGGGCGCGGTGACGACCAGCTCGCCGGTCGGGACTGTATATTCGCCGGAGGCCACGCGCTCGGCCTCCGACAGGTCGGCGAGGATCCGCTTCAACGCGGCGACATAGGACAAGCCCGCGTCGGTGAGCACCAGCTTTCGCGCAGAGCGATCGAAGAGCCTGGCGCGCAAATGCGCTTCGAGCTCCGTGATCTTGCGGCTGGCTGTGGCAACCGGCGTGTTGAGGCGCCGCGCTGCGGCGGAGAGGCTGCCGGCCTCGGCCACGGCCAGCACGATCGACATGGCTTCCAGGCGGTCCATCGGAGTTCTTTCCACGGGGCGGAACAGAGGGTTCCAATATCACCCCGTAGGCGCGCATTTTGGAAGAGCTTACCTGATGCCCTGTCCGACGCCCCGCAAGCAGACCAGGCGGCGACCGGCTCGCAACACGACAGGAGATGCATCATGACCACTTCCGCCAAAGGCACGGCACTCGTAACCGGCGCCTCCTCTGGGATCGGCGCAGTCTATGCCGATCGGCTGGCAAAACGTGGCTACGACCTAATCCTGGTCGCCCGCAACGAAACCCGACTCGCGACCCTGGCGCGTCGCCTGAAGGCCGAGACTGGCAGGTCGATCGAGACGATCGCCGCTGATCTCAACGACAAGGCGGAGCTCGCCCGGCTCGAGACGCTGCTGCGCACCGACGCGCGCGTCACGCTGCTCGTCAACAACGCCGGCATCGGGGCGACGGCGCCACTGCTCCAGGCAGACGTCGAAAAGATGGACGCGATGATCCGTCTCAATGTCGGTGCGCTGACGCGGCTGACCTATGCTGCCGTGCCGGGCTTCGTCGCGCGGGGTGGCGGAACGATCATCAACATTGCCTCGGTTGTGGCGATCGCGCCCGAGACGCTCAACGGCGTCTACGGCGGCACCAAGGCTTTCGTGCTGGCCTTCAGCCAATCGCTGCAACATGAGCTTGGCGACAAAGGCGTGCGCGTCCAGGCCGTCCTGCCGGGCGCGACCGCGACCGAGTTCTGGGATATCGCCGGCAAGCCGGTGCACCAGCTGCCGACTGCGATCGTGATGTCAGTCGATGATCTGGTCGATGCGGCGCTCGCCGGTCTCGATCAGGGCGAGGTCGTCACCATTCCCTCACTGCCGGACAAGGCGGAGTGGGACCGCTTCGATGCCGCGCGCCGTGCCATGGCTCATCGCCTCTCGAGCGCACTTCCGGCTCCCCGCTACCGCGTCACGCATGCCGATCGAGCGAGCGGCTGAAGTTTACGCAACTTGCTGAATCGATGCTGCCAATTGGTGGTTGGAGCAGTCGCTCCAACTTCGGAGAGGACACGCGCCAGGTGTCAAGCCGCGAGGCCAAGACGAATTTAGGAGATGTATCATGATCATTACCCGAACAGACGCAACGGTCGAGTTCCAGCTGACCGAGACGAACAGAGTCGCCGTCGATGCGAGCCGCGTCGTGAGCGCCTCGCAAGTGGTGGAGCGTGGTGCAAGTGGCAAGCTCGTGAATGCGCTGGAGCTGATCATGGGGGGAGGCGAAGCGCCGGTCCGCGTGCAGGCAAGCGCAGCACAGGTTGCGGCAATGCACGCCAGCCTCGCCGAGGTCATGAGCCAGTCGCATGGGCCTATGCGCCTCCCCACTGTCAGGCCGGTCACCGAGCGCGGGCATGCCTTTTCCTGATCCAAGCAGTTGGCTGCGAGTGAGCAGCCGATGAAATCGAGCCAATGGAGACCCACAGTGAGCAAGACGATTTCGTGCGAGATCATCGACCGGCGGCGGCGCCGTTTCATCGGTGCGGGGGCGGCCGCTATCGCCGCCCCAAGTCTTGGGCTGAGCGGTACGGCAGTTGCGCAGGGGGCAGCGCCCGTTCGCGCTTCGCTGCCCGCTATCGCACCTGGATCCAATACGTTGTTGCGTACGGTGAAGCAGATCGACGCTGGAGTTCTCAATGTCGGATACGCCGAGGACGGCCCCAGCGACGGTCCGGTCGTCATTCTGCCGCACGGCTGGCCCTATGACATTTACAGCTATACCGATGTTGCTCCGCTGTTGGCCGAGGCGGGATACCGGGTCATCATCCCGTTTCTGCGCGGCTACGGCACGACGCGATTTCTTTCAGACGCGACACCGCGCAACGGCCAGCAGTCGGTTCTTGCAGCCGACATTATCGCTCTCATGGATGCGCTCGGGATCCATAAAGCGACCATCGCCGGATACGACTGGGGCGCGCGCACCGCCAACATCGTCGCCGCGCTCTGGCCTGAGCGCGTGAAGGCCATGGTCTCGGTGAGCGGCTACCTGATCGGCAGCCGCGAGGTCAACAAGAGGCCGCTGCCGCCGAAGGCGGAGCTCGAATGGTGGTATCAGTACTACTTCGCCACCGAGCGCGGCCGAGCGGGATACGAGAAATACCGGCGGGAGTTTGCGAAGCTCATCTGGCAGCTCGCTTCGCCCAAGTGGGACTTCGACGATGCCACGTTCGAGCGCAGCGCAGCGTCGCTCGACAATCCCGATCACGTCGCCATTGTGATCCACAACTATCGCTGGCGCCTTGGATTGGCGGACGGCGAGCCGAAATACGACGAGCTGGAAAAACGGCTCGCCACTGGGCCGGTCATCACCGTCCCCACCATCACGCTCGAGGGCGACGCCAACGGAGCTCCGCATGTGGAGCCCAGCACGTACTCCGCGAAATTCTCGGGCAAATACCAACACCGGCTCATCACCGGTGGCATCGGGCACAACCTGCCCCAAGAAGCGCCGCGGGCCTTCGCCGAAGCGGTCATCGATGTTGCCGGAAGTTGAACCCTAACCTCAGCAGCGACCAAAACAGGAGTATGACCATGAGCCAGCTCAAGCAAAACAGCACGCAGCCCCAAAACGGAAAAGTCTTGTACACCGCGAAAACCCACACCACTGGTGGTCGTGAAAACGGCGCCGCCCGCAGCTCCGACGGCCAACTGGACGTCAGGCTCTCGTCCCCCGGCTCGAAACTCCCCGGAACCAATCCCGAGCAGCTGTTCGCCGCCGGCTGGTCGGCCTGCTTCGAAGGCGCGATCGGGCTCGCGGCAAAGAAACAGAAGGTCGCCCTGCCGGAGGGCCTTGCCATCGACGCCGAGGTCAGCCTGAACCACGGCGACAGTGGCTACTTCCTGAGCGCTCGCCTCAACGTCAGCATGCCCGGCCTCGAGCGAGGTGTTGCCTCGGCCTTGGTCGAAGAGGCGCATCGGACCTGTCCGTACTCGAAGGCCACGCGCGGCAACATCGACGTCGAGATCAATCTCGTCTGAGCCATGGAGCATCCGGATGCGTGCGGCCGTTGACTGCGGCCGCGCGCACTCCAACAGGAGATTTGTCATGAACAATGAGCTAAAAGTCGTCATCGACACCGGTGCCTCACAGGGGATAGCCGACACCGCGAACCGGATGACCCCTCGATATCTCGAGGACTTTGCGCCCGGACAGAAATTCGGTTCCGGGCGACTCACAATCGACAAGGAACGAATTATTACGTTCGCCAAGGAGTTCGATCCGCAGCCCTTCCATCTCGACGAGCAGGCCGCGACGCAGACCATCTTCCGCGGATTGGCAGCGAGCGGCTGGCACACGGCCGCACTGACGATGCGACTTCTGGTCGAAAGCGAATTCAAGCCGGCCGGGGGGATCGTGGGAGTCGGCTTTGAAGAGCTTCGCTGGCCTCGGCCGGTCCGCCCCGGCGACGAACTCCACTTGGAGATCGAGGTGCTCGAAGTCCGTGCTTCGAAATCACGCCCGAACGAGGGGCTGCTCAAGGTACGGACGGCGACGCTCAATCAAAACAATGAACCCGTGCAAATCAGCGTTGTAAATCTTGTCGCAAGGCGACGGCCGCAGGCTTTGACCGGACAGCTCTGAGCCCCTAACCGAAGGCGACATGTCAAAGTGAACGACGAGCCAGCGACTGACGGTAGCTGGAGCGCCGACATGCACCAACCTGCACCAACGGGGAGCTCCCGAGCGACGGTAACACAATCGTGAATGTTCCAACCGGGCTTTGACAGGGAGATTGATGATCGCAAGTGGATTGGGTCAATTATGGGTATCTGCTCTATGAGCTCTCCAAAAGTGCTCGGTGATTTGGCCAGCCATTCGGCCGTGCAGAACTCTGGGTGCGCTGTCCGCGCAAGCAGGGGCGGCACGTTGGGTCGGGCGCTCGTATGCGTTGTCGGCATTCTGGGCTGCCTCGGCACTGCCGGCTGCGACGGCTCCAAGCCGGCAACCGGCGCGGCTTCGACGAAGGGCCCGCCGGCCGTGACGGTGGCGCGTCCGTTGCAACAGAAAATCAACGAGTGGGATGATTTCACCGGACGGTTCGTCGCCGTCGAAACCGTCGAGGTGCGCTCGCGCGTATCGGGCTTCATCGACAAGATCCACTTCACCGACGGTCAACTGGTGAAGGAGGGCGACGTCCTCTTCACGATCGATCCCCGGCCCTACAAAATCAGCGTCGACCAGGCGCAGGCCGAGCTCACGCGGGCGCAGGCCAAACTGAAACTGGCCGAGGACGATGTGACGCGCGCGACGCCGCTGGTACGCTCGGGCACCCTGACGGGGCGTGAGTTCGATACGCGCCAATCGAGCCAGGCCGACGCGGCTGGCGCGGTCGCCTCCAACGAGGCGGCGTTGGCGCAGGCGCAGCTCAATCTCGAATGGACGCAAGTGCGGGCTCCGATCGCCGGGCGCGTATCGGACCGGCGGGTGGACGTGGGCAACCTCATAACGGGCGGAACCTCGGGAACCACGCTTTTGACGGCGATCGTTTCGCTCGATCCGATCCATTTCGTGTTCGATGCCAGCGAAGCCGACTTTTTACGCTATACGCGCCTCGCCTCGGCCGGCGGGCGCGCCTCCTCCCGGGATGTCCCAAACCCGGTCAAGGTTGCGCTTTCCGACGAAACCGACTTCAAGCATGACGGTCGGATGAACTTCGTCGACAACAGCCTCAATGCCAAGACCGGTACGATTCGTGGCCGCGCCATCTTCGACAACAAGGATCAGGTTCTGACGCCAGGCATGTTCGGACGGCTGCGGTTGTTCGGCGGTAGCGGCGAGGCGTTGCTGGTGCCCGACAGTGCGATTTCCTCCGATCAGGCGCGCAAGGTCGTCTTTGCCGTCTCCGCCGACGGCACCGTCGGGGCGAAGCTCGTCACGCTCGGGCCGATCATCGACGGCCTGCGGGTCATCCGTTCAGGCCTTGATCCCAACGACCGGATCATCATCAACGGCTTGCAGCGGGCCCGGCCCGGCCAAAACGTTACGCCGGAGGACGGAAAGATTGAGGCCATTGCCGTCCGCTGAGCGGACGCTCGCACCGAGCCAATGAGCAGGTCCATGCAATTCTCACATTTCTTCATCGAGCGGCCACGCTTCGCCGCCGTCGTCTCGATCATCATCACGCTCGTCGGAGCCATCTCCTACCGGGCATTGCCGATCAGCGAGTACCCCGAGATCGCACCGCCAACCATCGTTGTCAGCGCGACCTACGCGGGCGCCTCGGCGCAAGTCATTTCTGATACCGTTGCGACACCGCTCGAGCAGGAGATCAACGGCGTCGACAACATGCTCTACGTCGTCTCGCAATCGACCGGTAACGGTGCGGTATCGATCAACGTCGTGTTCAAGCCGGGCACCAACATCGACCAGGCGCAGGTGCTGGTTCAGAACCGCGTCTCGATTGCCATTCCGCGTTTGCCCGACGAGGTGCAACGGCTCGGCGTAACCGTCAAAAAGAGTTCGCCAGATCTCATGATGGTCATCCATCTGGTGTCGCCGGACGGCACGTTCGATCAGCAATACATCTCGAACTACGCAACGCTCTACATCAAGGACGTGCTCGCGCGCGTCGATGGCGTCGGCGACAGCCGGGTGTTCGGTGCACGGGATTATTCCATGCGGGTTTGGCTCGATCCGGCCCGCACGCAATCGCGGAGTCTTACCGCCAGCGACGTGGTGTCGGCCTTGCGGGCGGCCAATGTCCAGGTGGCGGCCGGATCGATCAATCAGGCGCCGGCAACCTCGCCGGGCGGCTTCGAGCTTGCGGTTCAGACGTTGGGAAGGCTGGAGAGCCCGGAGCAGTTCAGTGACATCGTGGTGGCGACGGACACGGACGGCCGCACGACGCGGGTGAGAGATATCGCGCGGGTCGAGCTCGGCGCGCAGGACTATTCGCTGAATGCCTATCTCGACAATGTCACGGCGACTGCCATCGTCATCTTCCAGCGTCCCGGCTCCAATGCGCTCGCGACCGCCAAGGCGGTGCTGGACTCGATGGCGGATATGTCGAAGATCTTCCCCAAAGGGCTCGAATACCGTGTCGTCTATAATCCGACCGAATTCATTCAAGCCTCGGTCGACGAGGTCATTCGCACGCTCTATGAGGCCATCGCGCTGGTCGTGCTCGTGGTCATCGTTTTCCTGCAAACCTGGCGCGCGGCCATAATCCCGATCATCGCCATCCCGGTATCACTGATCGGTACGTTTTTCGTCATGGCGGTGTTCGGCTTCTCGCTCAACAATCTGACACTGTTCGGCCTGGTGCTGGCGATCGGCATCGTGGTGGACGACGCCATCGTCGTCGTCGAGAACGTCGAGCGCTATCTCCGCATGGGGGCAAGCCCGCGCGAAGCGGCGCACAAGACGATGGACGAGGTGGGGGGCGCATTGCTCGCGATCGCCCTGGTGCTCTGCGCCGTATTCGTGCCCACCGCCTTCATCACCGGGATCTCGGGAGCCTTCTACCGGCAATTCGCCTTGACGATCGCCGCGTCGACGGTCCTGTCCGCCATTGTGTCATTGACCTTATCTCCGGCACTTGCGGCTGTGTTGCTGCGGCCCCATCAACATGATGAAACGGCGACCACCGGCGTCCTGGCGGCTCTCACGCGTCCTTTGGACGGGTTCTTTCGACGGTTCAATGCGGCCTTCGATGCGCTGGCAGGTGGCTATGCCGCGCTGACGCGGCGGCTGCTGCGCCTGTCGGCCCTCGTGTTGTTGGTTTACGCCGGCCTGATCGGCCTCACCTATCTGCAGTTCGCGCGAACTCCCAGCGGCTTCATTCCGCAGCTCGACCGTGGCTATTTCATTACCGCCATATCTCTGCCGCCGGGGGCAAGCCTCGAGCGCACCGACAAGATTGTCCGGCGGGCTTCCGAGCTGCTGCTGACGCGGCCCGGCGTCGAGCACGCCGTCGCGTTTGCCGGGTTCGATGGCGCAACCTTTACCAATGCCCCCAACACGGGAGTCGTATTCGTGTCCTTGAAGCCGTTCGAGGATCGCGGGAAGCTGCGCCTGACCAGCGCAGGAATTCTGAATGACCTGCGCGCCACCATGAGCAGCCTCAGGGAGGCTTCCGTGCTGGTCATCCCGCCGCCCTCGGTGCCCGGAATAGGCACCGGCGGCGGCTTCAAGATGTATGTCCAGGATCGCTCCGGCCGCGGCACGTTCGCGCTCGAGCAGGCGGCCTGGAGCCTCGCCGGTCCCGCCAATCAGGTCCCCGGCCTCGTCCAGGTATTCACTTTGTTCAACACCGCAACACCGCAAGTCTACGCCGACATCGATCGAACCAAGGCCGAGATGCTCGGAGTTCCCATAACACGCGTATTCGACACGCTCTCGATCTACATGGGGTCCTCGTTCGTCAACGACTTCAATATCCTCGGACGCACCTATAAAGTGACGGCGCAGGCCGACAATCCCTATCGGCTGTCGATTCGCGATGTCGCCAATCTGCGCACGCGGTCGAATTCCGGCGACATGGTGCCGCTTGGCTCGGTCGCGACCTTCCGGGACATCTCGGGCCCCTACCGGGTTCCCCGCTACAATCTGTTCCCCGCTGTCGAGGTGCAGGGAGCGACGCTGCCGGGATTTTCGACCGGTCAGGCCATCACGGCAATGGAGCGGCTTGCCGCCACCAACCTGCCGCAGGGGTTCGGCTTCGAATGGACCGAGATCGCGCTGCAGGAAAAGCTGGCCGGCAATACGGCAACGATCGCGTTCGGGTTGGCGGTGGTGTTCGTCTTTCTGCTGCTCGTCGCTCAATACGAAAGCCTGACGCTGCCGCTGGCGGTTGTCCTGATCGTGCCCATGTGCCTGTTCGCGGCGATCAGCGGCGTCCTGTTGCGCGGCATCGACAACAATATCTTGACGCAAATCGGCTTCGTCGTGCTGATCGGCTTGGCGGCCAAGAACGCCATCCTCATCGTCGAGTTCGCCAAGCAGGCGGAGGAAGGCGGCGCCAGCCGGTTCGATGCCGCGGTTGCGGCGGCGCAAACGCGTCTGCGACCGATCCTGATGACCTCGTTCGCTTTCATTTTTGGCGTCGTCCCTCTGGTTATTGCGACCGGCGCCGGCGCGGAGATGCGCCAGGCGCTCGGGACTGCGGTGTTCTCTGGGATGCTCGGCGTCACTCTGTTCGGCCTCTTGTTCACACCCGTATTCTACGTCTTGGCCCGCCGATTGGCAGGATTTCGTTGGTCGCTTTCCGGAAAAGACTCTGAACGGAAATAGAGTGCCCCGAACAGCTGGCTGTCGAGCCAGGCCGCGGAAGCGCCGACAGCCTCTCGTGAGGAGACATGAATTCAACCTGATCGGGTCCTACATCGACAGGCGTCTGGTTTGCCACGCGGTTCCTTTTCGCCGACATCGCGCGACGCAACGCCTCGGTGTGGCCGACCGTGTCGAGAGCCATCCGGAGCCGACCTATCGCACACGCAGGTCCTGTTCTTTTTGCATGGCGACACTGGCGGTGGCCAAGGTCGGTGCGAGCCGAGTCGTGGTTGGCGAGGACGGCATCGGCACGCTCGGCCCCTCTCTGCTGCCCTATGAGGACGAATGCCCACACCGCACGACTAACCTCAGCCTTCAGGCGACGCGTCGCAGGGGTCATCAGCACTTTGTTTGGAGCGGAGATTTCGTTCGAGCACCCCCAACTCTTTCGAGCCAAAGGAGAGGTTCTCAGCCGGGCGCGCGGATACGGGGTGCAAGGCTGGGAGCTGACGAACTCCTGCGTGCACGAGGAGCCCGGACTGGACTCGGTGAGCAGGCCTGCGGGGTGTGCTCAGGCTGCCTTCTGTGGCGGAGGATGTTGATCGCGGCCGGATGCGCAAGACGGCGGCTTCTAACGCCGGCCGGGGTCAAGCTTTGGGCCGTTGGCGACGACGATCAGACGCTCTATGCCTTCCGCGCCTCCGACGTTCGCTACATTCTCGAGTTCACGAAGAAATACCCCCATGCTGAGGTGCACGTACTCGATCGGAACTACCGGTCCACACCCGACCTCGTACTGGCGGCGAAACGGCTGATCCGGCACAACCGGAAGCGCGTCGACAAGGATTATCAGCCGACCAGCACCGAGCCCGGCGAGCTGATCGTCAGGGGCTACTCCTCACCAGAGATCGAGGCGCGGCAGGTGGCGCTCGCCGTCGCCGAGCTGATCCGCCACGGCACCGTCCCCCGGGACATGGCCATACTGTACCGTGCCGGCGCCATTGGTCTGCCGTTCCAAACGGCGCTGCAGGAGCTGGAGATCCCCTTTGAGGTCAGGGGTGGAGCTGATCTCTGGCAGAGCGTCGCGGCCAAGCTGGTCGTCGGCTCGCTCACCTATTTGGTTCACGGCGAGACGCCGCAGGCCACGAGCCGGCTAAGCACCAACAAGCGCGGACAGATCGTGCGCGAGCAGCTCGACACGGTCAGGGCTGCCGTGCGCGGTCAATTCACGGCGGCCTGTCGGCACGTTCAGCGGATCGTCAGCGATGCGGTGCCAAGCCGATCCTCCGATCGGGAACAGGCCGAATGGCAGAGCGTTGTCGACGCGGTCATCGCGATGGCCATCTCATGCAAGTCGCTTGACGAGTTGGAGGCGAAGATCGCCGCGCAATCGCAGTCGCTGCGCAACCCGCCGGAGCACGCGGTGGTGCTCTCGACCATCCACTCGGCCAAAGGGCTCGAATGGGACACCGTGTTCATGGTCGGCGTCGAGGATGGTGTCCTGCCACATATCAACGCCGATGACATCGAGGAGGAGCGGCGGGTGGCGTATGTCGGCATAACGAGAGCGCGGCGGCGGCTCGGCCTCACGTATGCCAGTCAACGCTACGGCGACCGCTCCAGACCGTCGCCATTCTTGTTCGAGATCAGTGGAAAACAGAAGCGCTGCTGTATATGGACAGGGCCGAGACTGGAAGGTGCGGACGACCGCGTGCCACTGCCGACGCTGGATGAAAAGCGTCGTCTCGCATCACCCGACGACAATCATGCGGGCCCTCGGCATCGCGCGCTTTCATCTCGGCGGCAGCTCGATGGGCGGGCAGATCGCGCTCAGCTACACATCGCTTTGCCCGGCCGATGTCGCCAGCTTGTGGCTGCTCGACTCGGGCGGTGTGTGGAGCGCACCAAAAAGCGAGCGCCAAGAGATCGTGGAGGCCGGTGGACGCAACCCACTCATGGCGAGGACGGAAGCGGAATACGCGCAAATCTTGCCGTTCGTGATGAGCCGGCCGCCCTACGTGCCGCGGTTCATGCTCAACGTCATGGCCCGGGAGCGCATTGAAAATCTCGAGCTCGAGCAGCGCATCTACAAGGAGGACGTGACCTATCAGATGGAGCCGCACATCGCCGGCCTCGAAACTCCAACCCTGATTGTTTGGGGAAGGGAGGACCGCTCGCACAACGTCGCGGCGGCCGACATCCTGCACGGGCTGCTTCCGAACTCCAAGGTCATCATCATCCCGGACGCCGGGCATCTGCCGATGATCGAGCAGCCGGTGCGCTGCGCACGAGACTATCGGACGTTTCGACAGTCTCTCGTGAGTGCTGACGCCGCTGTACGAGCTGCGTGCCAATGACTGCGCCGCAGCTCCGTCCGCAAGGGGCTGGCGCTGCTGCTCGCACCCCGTGCCAACGCTGCGAAATCCGCCCTCGCTTAATTTCGCAAAATGGAGGCTGTCATGTCGGCAAGTTCGAAGTGGTTAGGATGGCTCTGCCTTATGCTGCCACTGCATATGGCCGAGCAGCTCGTGTTTGGAATCGATGAACTGGCGAAGCTCAAGCAGGTCCTTGCCATTTACTATGGCCGGTTTCAGGAACCCGACGCCGGAACGGTCCTTCTCGTGATGCTCCTCGGCTCGCTGGTCAACCTGCTGGCGTTCCTGATCGCGCTCGGGGGCCGTGGGCGCCGTATCGCGTTGTGCGTGTTCGGGCTCAGCGGCGTGCTCGAGGCTCACCATCTCATTGAGACCGCCGTGGCAGGGCATTACACACCAGGCACGGTCACGGCCGTTCCATACTTTCGCTTTGTGCAGGTTTCTCGGACGTCGGCCCCTGCACGTGGTTGACACCGTCACGCCGACGTCCGAGAAGCCTGCACCGATCACGACGAGCGAGCAGGGTTCTTTGTGCCCAAGCGGTCTTGGCCCCGCTGGCTGTCCGAACTCGAACTCCTCAATTCCCATTCAAGCCATGCTTCCGACTGAGCAGGACGCGCTTCCAATGGGCCTCCCTTGCCAGCACGTCGGCCTCGCCGGTATGGACATCGGCAATCTCGAGAGCCGAGAAGCGGAACGACCTGGCCCGATCGGTCCCGCCGTCGGCGATCAGCGACTTGAGCTCGACGTTGCCGCCGTGGCCGGACGCCGCGTAGTCGATCCACCGCTGCCAGATGCCGCCCGCTCCGGAGGCCGAGCCGACGTAGAGCTGCCCGGTCGCGGTATCCGAGATGAGGTAGACGCCAGCGACGTTGGAGAGCGCCGAGCGCCATGAGGCAATTTCATGGCTTGCAACAAGCCGCAACTTGTCGAACGACAGATCGACGGAGCGGAAGCCCGGAAACTCTCCGATCGTCAAGCGGGTCGGGTAGACCTCGGCCAGCAGGATTTGGTCCGTCCAGTTCTCGCCGTTGAGATAGGACTGGCGGCCTGGTCGGGCAAACCGGGCCACCAACCTGCCGGTCAACTGGGCGCCGGCAGGCTCATCGAGAAGCGGGTAGCGGTAGCAATCTTTGGCAGGCTCGATAGGGTCGGGTGTCAACGCGCATGGGCCATTCACACGGTGGAGCCCTGCGAAAAGCCAGCAGTCCCGCTGCTTCAGCTTTATGAGTGCGAGGATGTGCCGGCGCTCGAAATTCTTCTGGTTCTGGTAGCTCTGCCATTCAGGGAATTTGCCTGCCAGGAAAACATCGAGTGGGTCATCGTAACCATTCGACGTGGCGAGATGGATCTTGGTTTCGCAAGGCTGCAGGTCGGGTACCAGGAGCTTGATCATGTCGAAGACGCGCATGGGGCCCCTCTCCTGTTCGAACGACATTTAGGATGAAGCAGTTGTGTTGAGAAGCCGTTACTCGGTTTGGCGGGGGCCAGCGCAATTAACCGTAGTCCTGCTACCCCGGCGCAAAATGGCGAGATCGCCCGCATCGGCGGTCTCGATGCGCCGGCCCTGAAGGCCCTGTGGCCGGCATGGTACAACAAAGCATCTTCCGGCTCGTCGCCAGCACGTGCGCCCGCGAGAATGCAGCGGACAACGCTGGCCCTCGCGCTCGCGCATCGCATGCAATGCGAGGTGCTCGGTGGCGTGTCCAAAGAGTCCGCCCGCACCCTCGACGCGGTGGCCGCTCAGGAATTCGGCGAGACGTCGGCTCGGCCGAGCGTGCCACCGAGGCGGCTCAAGCCGGGCAGCAAGCTCGTTCGCGAATGGCGTGGCGTCGTCCACGAGGTCGCTGTCGTCGAGGATGGTTTCGCGTGGAACGGTGCGCGCCATCGCTCCTTGTCCGCGATCGCTCGCGCCATCACCAAAGTCCCTGCCCTTCCCGAAGATTATCGACCCCGCGGCGCCGCCCGTCCGCACTGAGCGCCATGCGCCCGATTCGATCGCAACGATCAGACGCGCCATCGCCATCGGCATCGCCGCCAATCTCGGCCGCGGCCCCTGCTGCACAAAGGTACAAGCCATGCGACAAAGTCGGCTACGGCTGTAACACAGTAGGATTAGGAGTACGGTCGGCACCCATCTCAACGCCGAAGGCACGCGGCTCGTTTCGCTCACTTCGCGGGGCTTTGGGTGGCGCGAGCGCCAAGTCCGGTGCCGCCATCAACCGGAGCCGAATCCCATGACCAAATCCAAGCGATCCAAGACCACGCAGCTTCATGCCAAACCGTCGGCCACGAAGCGCCTGCCGCGCAATCATCGCACTCCGGAGCCGGCACGTACCCCGGCCCGTCGAAGATTTCAAGCGCTGGAGACGCAAAACGAAGCTCGAAGCAGAACGCCTGCCTGACCCTGCTGGCGCGGCCCGATGGCGCCACCATTGAAGAACTGCAGTCGGCGACCGGCTGGCAGTCCCACAGCGTCCGAGGATTTCTCGCTTGTGCCGCAGTCAAGATAAAGCTCGGTCTCACGCACATTTCATCGAAGGTGGACGGTGACGTGCGCCGCTACCGCATCGTTGACGCGGGGGCTTCGGGTCGATGATCAAGCCAGCCCCAGCCGAGCAGGTTCGATCCCCGAGCCAAGCACAAGAGGTTGTCGCACGGCTCTCTGAACTGGCGGCCCTCGACACTCACGAACTTCGCAGCGCATGGCGACGGCACACCCGGATGGCGCCGCCCAAGGGGCTGAGCCGCGACATGCTGATCCGAGCCATGGCCTACGCGATCCAGGAGCGGGCCTTCGGTGGGTTGACCAAGTCGACGCTGCGCCGGCTGGCGACGCTGGCACGCACGCTCGACAGCCCGGAGGGAATGACCCAAGAGCCATATCCTTCACTGAAGCCCGGGACCAAGCTCGTGCGCGAATGGGGTGGAGCGACCCACACCGTTCTCGTTCTCGACGGCGGCTTTGAGTACCTCGGTCGGCACTACGCCTCCCTCACTGGGATTGCAGGGGTCATCACCGGCCTGCATCGGTCGGGGCCTATGTTCTTCGGGCTGAAACGGGCCCAGGCGCGTTTTGGCGGACGATCTCGTGCGTCGAAGTCCGAGGGGGTGGGCCATGAGTGACGAGATCAGCGGCAAGGCGCGGCGCAGCGGGGTCACCCGCTGCGCCATCTACACACGCAAGTCCTCCGAGGAAGGGCTCGAACAGGAGTTCAACTCCCTCGATGCGCAACGGGAAGCCTGCGAGGCCTACATCCGGAGCCAGAAGCACGGAGGCTGGACCATGCTTGGGAGCCACAATGATGACGGTGGGATCTCGCGCCACGATGGAACGTACCGCGCTGAAGCGGCTCTTGTGCGATACCGATACGGAAGATCGACACCGTCGTCGTACACAAAGTCGATCGGCTGACCCGATCCCTCAGCGATTTCGCATCCGCGTCGGGTGCGCACTCAGTCTGCCGCAGTCGCGCCCAGCCTGCTTGCCGGGTTCGTCCACGACGACAGCGGCGATCGCATGTCGCCGGCGCACGCAAACCAGAAAGCTGTGCGCTACCGCTATTATGTGAACCTGTCGCTGATCAAGAGAAGCTGGCCGAGAGCGCCGGACGCCGCTTGCCGGGTACCGGCCGCCGACATCGAGAGCGTCGTTCATCTGCGTGCTGCTGAAGGATGAGGCCTACGTCTTCGAGGATTCCGGCCCCACCCCCGTCGCGGCCGCCAAGTCCCTCATCGAGAATGCAGCCGACCTCGCGCTGCGGTGGCCGCAGCTATCAGTGATGGACAAGCGCGGCATCCTGCATGCGCTTGTCGCGCGGGCGGACGTCCCTTCCGAGGCGGTCGACGTCTCGATCCGCCCTGCGGTGTTGCCCCTTGTCGTGAGACCCGATCTTGACGTCCGTCGATTGCCGACAAGTCCAGATGGGCCGGCAAGAGTTCTGTCAGTGCCGGCCCGGCTGCGACGGACCGGCATGAATACAAGACTGCTGGTCCAGGGCGCGTTTGCGCATCTTCCGGCTGAGTTTTCTGGCGTCGGGAGATCACGAAGGCGATCATCCAGGGACACCAGCCGGGAGGCGGGCAACACGAGCGCTCCATGCAATCAAGCTCATGCGCGCTGGCCAGTTCGAACTCTCCTGGCCGGGTCAGCGGCGGCAGCTGGGTTTCGACTGAGCCCCTTAGGGCCAGTCACGACGATCTCAAACTCGGGACTTGAGTGCACCTGTGTCCAGGTATAGATTACGAGACTTCCCCATGAGTTGAGCTGTTGTTGAGCATATTACACGGAACGGACTTTGGGGATGTAGACTTTTTCCGTTCAGCAGGACTTGGATCCATGGGAGTTGCGGCCGAAAACGGTTGACGGAGGGGCGCGATGCGGATGTTACCTCCCGGATTATTATCCGTTCTCAGAGCGCTGGCGTTGCTCGCGGTGATCGGCCCAACCGATCTGGCGGCCCAGCAGCCTGCCTGTGACGCCGACACCTCCTGGAAGCGCGTCCGGCAGGCCTACCCGATCCATGCCCAAGTCATGGCCATGTGCCACGCGCCCGGCAGCGGCCAATTTGTCGTCGTCTTCACCGAGCCGCCTCCACACATCACCCGGATCAAGGCCGACGCGATTGTTCGCGCCCTGTTCCAGTCCACCATCACGGCCATCGAACGGCGGCGCCATCTGCTCGGCTTCGACGGCTGGGCCGAGGATCTCGTCATAACCGGGCGAGCGGCGACGCCGCAGCAGCTGCGTACTCTGTCCAACGACCTGGGATTGCTGACGTATTATGCGTTCGGCACGACCTATAAGGCGGAGATAGAGGACATCGCGCGATTGATTCCGGCGCCGTTTTTTGCCGCTCCGGCTTCGGTGGAAGTGCGCTCGAGCGAGCTGGACGCGTGGCTGTTCGGGGCCTCGGCGCTGCTGTTTGTCAGTGCCGAAGGTGGTCCGGCGGCCAAGCTGTCAGAATGGGCGGCACGCGATGAGACCGGGGTATTCTTGAGTGAGCCGCCGGGCCTTGTGGCTGCCATCGTGCCGAGGTCCCGGCCGCTCAATGGCTATCGTGTGGATCTGCGCCGCTTCACAGTCGATACCGACGCTTTCCTCGGCGCGGCATCCCTGGAAAAAGACCATGTCGCGCTGGTCGGCCGGGAGCGATCGTCGAGTTTTGCCGAAATGCCGCCGCTGCGGGTCGAGACCCTATTGCTGCTTGCCGCCGTCGAGGCACCGCAGATCGCGCAGAGCTATGAGCGCACGCGCGCTTTTGCTGGCAAGCTGCTCAGCGATGCGCGAACTCTGCAAGGCTGGGACTGGGCGCCGATCCTGCTCAGCGACGAACTGATCGATACCGAGTACGGCAGCCTGCTCAATTTTACCGACAACATGCTGAAAAGCTGGTCCGAGAGCGGCGAGGTCGACTATAAGGGGTTTCCTCACGATCGGCCGCCGCGTTTCCCGTTCGTCCCCGGTGGCGCCCTGCGACGCTTCGGTGGAAATCAACTGACTTACAACTGGAATACGGCCGGCGTCGGTTCGCTTGCCGAAAGCAACCGCCGGTTGATCTTCTCCGTGCTCAAGACTGGCAGCCTGCCGGTCTCGTATTTCCCGGAAGGGGCGTCCACCTCGCCGGCAGCCAAGGCCAAACTGGTTTCGGGCGAGGACCAAGCCTACGAATATTTCAGCGGCCTGCGCAGCCCCATGCTCGCCCGGGCCCTGCAATATGCCGCGCTCTACCAGGCTTTCCAGGCCTTCCAAATCAAGGCCACTCCGCCGCACGAAAGGGCTGCTGTCCAGGCATCGATGCGCACAGTCGAGGGTGTGCTCAAGACCCAGGTGCTGGAGGCGATCGCCGCATTCTCCCGGCCCGATGTGCCAACCACCAGCGAGTTGCAGACCGAACGTGCCTTCTTCGGACAATCCCCCTACGCCAAGGAAGGGCTCGCCGAGGTGCGCCGGTTGGTTGCCTCCGTGATCCGCGATCTTGATCAGTCGGAAGGCAAGGAGTGGCGCGAGAATTTCGCTGCGTTTCTGGCACGGGGCGGCGGCTCGACACTTTCCAAGGACGACAAACGCGGCAAGCAGTTGCGGCTGGTGTTCGACGCGCTGGCCATGGTGCGACTGCCGGAAACCGTCCGCAACACCGTTCTCACCGCCGCCGCGCATGATCCTTCAACCTGGATACGTACTCCCTCGATCGTGGTCTCTCGCGGCGCACAGCAGGGACGGACCGGAACCGGCGGCCACAACATCGGAGGACGCGTGACCCGCGTTGAGCCCGATGCCAGCGTCACGCGCGGCGAGGTTTGGGTTTCCGGCAATCACGAGGAGGGGCACGTTCTGCGGCTGCACCCCGATGACGCCGCCCGCAGCCGCGATCTCGTGCGCCTGTTCGACCGTGAGGTGGGCTTCCATTCCGACAACGTCGCCGCCGCCACCAGCGCGCTGGAAGCCCGGCTGCATGCCGGGCTGCCCAACCTGCCGCCGCCACGCTCGGTTGCCGTCGCGCTGAACCGGCCTGCGGCTCGCCCGGGCGTCGCCACGCCACGCGGCGCGCAGACCAGCTCGCACGCACAGCCGGCCGGATTTGTCATCGAGCGTCTGCCGCGAGCCGGCGATCCGCTTGCCGCCGCTCGGTCCGAGCCCGCCGTCTGGATCACGACGAGGGCCGACAATATCTATGAATTCCGCCTAGGCAAGCCGCCCTCGCCCGTCGTCGGCCGCGCCGCCAATGACGCCAGCCTGCGCGAGGCGGTGGACCTGCTCTCGCGATCGCCGCCAGGCGTCAGCGAGTTCTACTTTCTCGACCGCAGCGCGCAAGAAAGCAGCAACTTCGTGCGCTCGATGCAGGAGCGGATGGCCAATGCCGAGACCGCGGCGGGCCGCGGTGGCGGCGCGCCCCCCGGCGGCAAGCCCCCGATCGAGGTGCTGTCCATGGAGGGGCCCGAGCGCGGGCACCGCTTCTCTGGCTTCGCCGGCAAGGGGACGCCTCCGTCGGGCCACTCGCTGGGCTTCTTCGACCGCATTCCTCTGCCCGGCCGCAAGGCGGCGACGGTCAAGGCCAGCGGGCGCAACGCCGCCGAGGTGATGCAGTCGCATCCAAACTGGGCCAAGGCGGAGCTGAGCTTTCCCGATGCCGCTGGCCTGATCCATTTGGAGGCGCCCGGCATCGCTTCCCACCCCCATGTCACCATGATTCGCGTGCCGCGAGAGATCGTGTCCGCCAAGCCGAGGTGGTACGAGATGCGCCTGTTCGGCTGGTTCCGCGAGGCGCTGACCAAGGAAACGCGGGCCGTCATCGACAGCGAGGTCAGCGCAGCTTTGAAGGCCGCGGGGAACGCGAGCATGGAAGACTTCATGGTGAGTTTCAAGACACTGATGCTCAAGCACGGCAGCGACAAAACGTTTTCGAAGATCCTCGGCGAGGCGAGTGACGTGAGCGTCGTCGAGCTGCCGAGGCGCAGCGGATCAAACCGCGATGGATGAACACCGGGCAACCGCGCCGCACCGATGCGGCCTTGCCATCGCCCTGCCGTTGAGCCGCGAGGAGGTCGAGGCGGCGCTGGCGGGGGGACCTTATCGCGACTATGTCGGCCGCAACGGCGCCGTGCAGAACGCCAAACGATTGTGGAACGGAACATTTGCTGACGTCGCGCAGGCCGCAACCGAGCTTGCCGGCTCGGCCGACCGGCTGGGTGTGCAGGTGGTGATGCGTGCCACCCTTGCCGACCTCGGCCGGTTGCTGGCAAAATGCGACGTGGTGACAGTCGTCGCGCATTGGCGCGGCGCGGCCTTGAGCCCACGCGACCTGCGCATCGCGCCGTCGGTGATCAGCGAGCGGATCCTCACGCAAACCACGCCGTTTGCCGCCGCGTTGCGGGCGGGGTTGCCGCAGCACTGGTTCGGGTCGGCCTATGCTGCGGGCTCGGACCGCCGGTTCCGCTCGCGGCTCGCCGAGCTGCTGGATCAGCGCTTGCGGGGACAGCCGTTTCTGATGCCTTGCCCGGACGGCGTTCCCTGGCATGTCGACGCGGTCAGTCTGCACCATATGAACCGCGACGCGCTGGATGCCGCCTGGCCCGACGCTTTCGAGCCCGGCAACCGGCTGGAGCTGGCCGATGGGTTGCACGCCCCCAACGCTCTGGGGCGGTCGGTTCCGCCGCAATGGTCCGGCATTGTCGATCTGTCCAATTGCATGTCCGCCCAGCTGGTGAGCGCGATCAAGCAAGGTCATCCCGAGCGCTCTGTCATTTGCAACGAGGGCGCCACCGATCCACTGACGCGACTGCCGGTGCTGACAGCCTTGTATGGAATGCTGGCCCGCGAGCCGATCAATTACATCGACGCGCGGTTCAGGTTGGCCACCGTGCTGCGATCGGCAGCGCGGGCGAGGCTCCCGGCGCATGGAAGCTAGTACCCGGAATCATTAGTGCCTGACACACTATTGACCCGTCATCCCGTGCGCGTCATGGCGAAGGCATGCTTCCAGCATGACGCAGCGCTTTGGCGGTGCGGTGCAGACACGGGATCTTCGCGCAGAATGATGGATTTTCGGCGCGAAGATCCCGGATAATCGCGAAGCCGCGATTTCCGGGTGCCGTCCACACATGACGGGTGAGAGAGATGACCCGGGGACTTGTGATAGTGGGTACTAGTGTTCTGGATCAAACGCTTGATTCCGGGCGGAGGTCGTCAAGCGTTTGTGAATCCAGAACACAAACAAAGACTTGCCAGTGTTCCGGGCTGACGCTGAGGGAACGAAGCGTCAGAGTCGGAACACTAGTCGATCGCGAGGAGGCGGGCGGGCCGGAATGAAGACACTGAAAAGCGTTCTTGCCGACGCGCTGCCGGACGCCGGTCTGCTCGGCGGCGAATACGGCCTCGATCGCAAGCGACTGATCGCTGAGCTGGCGTCGCTCGCCGATGACCTGCGGCGCGGCTATTGGTTCCGGGTTTGTGGCGTCGCGACCGTGGTTGCCGGGATCGTCGGCATTGCCGTGAGCATGAATGAAATACCGGTGCTAGTGACCGCCTTCGCTGCCGCCGCGGTTTGCCTGTTCGGTGCAACAACGATGCTGAAGGGGATCACGGACGAACTCGCCCGCGTGCGCATGCTGCTGACCATCGCTCCGGAGCTGACCATCGAGGCTTTGGGCGAGATCGCGGAAAAGGCCAGCGCGAGCCTGTAACGACGTCCGTGCTTCGAGTTTCAGCCACGGGCGTGGAGTCCCGTCGATCGTGCGCAACTGGAAACGGAATTAGCAAGCCAAGGAGGAGCTCATGACAACCATCGTCCGACGCAGCCGCTTGGCGCTCGGCCTGGCCGCGCTGCTGCTACCATCCTTCGACATAGCCGCGTGGTCCGACGCGGTGCGACCGCAGTCGCCCGAGGGGGTGCGGCCGGGGATCACCCTGGTCCAATACGCACCCAAGACTGGCTTCGGTCTCGACCTCAACCTGATCGAGCAGCCGCTGCCCCCCAATGGCAGCTTGCGCCGCGAGACGAAGGGCGCCGCTATCGCACCGTTCAAGATTATGACCAGTGGCGACTCCCACTACATGGTCAAGCTGGAGGAGAGCGGCACATCGAAAACCGTTCTGACCGTGTTCGTCAGAGCCGGGCAGAACGCCGAGATCAAGGTTCCGCTCGGCAGCTACGCCGTGAAATACGCATCAGGCCGCAAATGGTATGGCTACAAGGACCGCTTCGGACCAGACACGGTGTACAGCAAGGCGGATCAGAATTTCCAATTCAGCCAGAACGGGAATCGGATCAGCGGCTACTCGATTACGCTCTATCCGGTGCCGGGCGGCAATCTCAGCACCTCCAAGATCAACCCCAACGATTTCTAGCGTTCTGGAACATTCAAACGATTCCCAATTTGTCATCCTCGGGCGCGTCCCGAGGATCCAGCGTCCAGCACGCTCCGAAGCCAGCCGATGGCTGGATGGTCGGCACAAGGCCGACCATGAC
>Ga0075024_100000151_pt1 | contig 21110 bp, 14 predicted proteins | sample Str013_2_FD_71389 | JGI IMG/M metagenome (GOLD analysis project Ga0075024, IMG submission 71389) | Freshwater sediment microbial communities in response to fracking from Pennsylvania, USA - Straight Creek_MetaG_SC_2013 | ecosystem: Environmental > Aquatic > Freshwater > Creek > Sediment... | reverse complement strand
CCCCTCCAACAAAAAACCCTGCAATGGAAATGGCAGGGTTTTTTTAACACGAGAAAACTTCTGTAAATGTTAAGAACTACAACGATCGCCTGATCTACTGCTAAAACAGTCTTGTAAAGAGACGCATAAAAAAAGCGACAGGCAATACCACTTTAGTGGTAATTCCTGAATTTTGGAAATTTCAATAGCCGGCATAAGCTATTCAGCATCAAATTCTGCTGATGCGGAAGCATTGCCGACTAATAAAAGACCATGGATCTACCAAGGATGTACGAAGGATGTACCAAGGATGGAACTTCTCAGAGCATGCACTAAAGAGCAAAATACCTATTAATGAATGAAAAACCTGTTTAGAGAAGTCCCGGTAAAACAACTGAAGCATTGTGCCGCCGATGCGTAGAAGAGCAAACAAGAAATCTCAAAAGTCAATAAGCCCAAAAAGGAGCTGATATTTGTTGCCAAAGGCGTTTTGGTAATGTAATTTATATATATGATTTTTATGTGCCATCCTTCAAAACCCGGATGGCTTTTTTATTTTTTACTTTTACCGCCGAATTCTTATGGCAATTGAAAAACTACATATTGAAGCATTCCTGGCGCTGTCGGTACAAAACCCTGTCCTGGACGTAAGAAGTCCGTCGGAATACAAACATGCCCATATTCCAGGTGCGTATAACCTTCCACTGTTTACCGACGAAGAGAGAAAGGTGGTTGGGACTACTTATAAACAAAACAGCCGGGAAGCAGCTATAAAAATCGGACTGGATTATTTTGGTCCTAAAATGCGTACCATGGTCCAGGAGGCAGAGGACCTGGTAACCAGCAGGAATAAGAATGGAAATGATGGTGCACCTGGTAATAAGATAGTATTGGTGCATTGCTGGCGTGGTGGTATGAGAAGTGCAGCCATTGCCTGGTTGCTGGATTTGTATGGCTTTAAGGTATACACGCTTACGGGAGGGTATAAAAGGTTCAGGAACTATGTATTGGAAACCTTTTCCTTTCCATTTCAATTTACCATAATCGGAGGATATACCGGATCCGGTAAAACAGAGGTATTGAATGTACTGGCCAAACAGGAACATCTGGCGATTGACCTGGAGCATCTTGCGGGGCATAAGGGCTCTGCATTTGGTAACCTGGGGTTGCCGGCACAACCTTCACAGGAAATGTTTGAAAACAAACTGGCCATTGAATTAAGGAAATATCAATCAGCAACTGAGAATATCTGGCTCGAAGATGAAAGTCAGCGTATCGGAACAGTTAATATTCCCCAGGCGATGTGGTTACAGATGAGAACTGCTTTCGTTTACTTCCTTGATATACCATTTGAAGAAAGGCTACGGCACATAACGAATTGGTACGGCAAACAGGACAAGGAAAAAATGATCAATGCAATTATCAGGATTAAGAAGCGGCTGGGGGGCCTGGAAACAAAAACCGCGGTTAATTATTTAATAGAGGAGAATGTAACCGAATGCTTCCGGGTGTTGCTGAAGTATTATGATAAATATTATTTAAAAAGCCTGCAGCAACGCCCGCACTTTACTGAATTGCTGAAAACATTACCCAGTGATAAAGTAGATGAAATAGCGAATGCAAAATATATAATGAATCAATTTCAAAAAGTAATTTCAACATAGCATATGTCTGACAACGAAATAAAGCTTACCCAGTATTCCCATGGAGCAGGTTGTGGTTGTAAAATATCGCCTAAGGTGCTGGAAACGATCTTGCAAAGCAACCTTGCTATGCCGGACAATGACAAACTGATTGTAGGAAATCACAGCAAGGACGACGCAGCAGTATATGATTTGGGAAATGGGACAGCCTTGATATCCACTACTGATTTTTTCATGCCCATTGTTGATGACCCGTTTAATTTTGGAAGAATAGCCGCAGCCAATGCCATCAGCGATGTATATGCAATGGGGGGAAGGCCTGTGCTGGCAATTGCCATATTGGGTTGGCCAATAAACAGTTTACCGGCAGAAGTGGCACAGAAAGTAATTGAAGGCGGAAGGAGTGTTTGCAAAGAAGCCGGCATCCCGCTGGCTGGGGGGCATAGTATTGATTCACCTGAACCAATATTTGGGCTGGCAGTAAATGGACTCGTAAGTATTGATAATATTAAAAAAAACAATGAGGCAAAAGATGGCGATGTATTGCTTCTTACCAAACCATTGGGCGTGGGTATTCTTACCACAGCAGAAAAAAAGGGAATTCTAAGGGAAGAACACAAAAACATAGCGGCAAACCAGATGATGCAATTGAATATAGTGGGCGATGCATTAGGAAAAATAAAAGGGATTTCAGCCATGACAGATGTTACCGGTTTCGGACTCCTGGGTCACCTGGTGGAAATGGCAGAAGGAAGCGGATTGAGTGCCACCATTTATTTTGATAAAGTGCCTACTATCATACCTGGCATTAAGGGTTATGTAGATCAAAAATCCGTTCCGGGGGGTACAGATCGTAACTGGGATAGCTATGGCAATAAAATAGGCGCCATAAATGATTATCAGAAGGCCATTCTAGCTGATCCTCAGACAAGTGGTGGGTTATTGGTAGCAGTAGATGTAAAATCATTACCAGAAGTGGAAGCCATCTTTAAAGCATATAAACTATCTGCATTTACAACTCCTATAGGAAAGCTAACTAAGAAAGAAGCTGCTGTTATTTCAATAATCTAACCGTAATATTATGCAATTAAACTTCAATGATTGGATTGGTTTTGCCGGTGTAACTATATTACTGATTGCATTTCTATTGAATTTAATAGGCAGGCTTTCAAAAGACGGACTGTTATATACGTTGCTGAATTTTATTGGTGCTTTCCTTGCATCTCTTGCTTCTTATTTGATCCGTTATATTCCTTTTATTATACTTGAAGGCACATGGGCGCTGATTTCATTTATCGCCTTTATTAATTATTTCAGAAGAAAAGTTATTGCTTAGGTTGAAGGAATATTTCAACCATCATGGACCGAATACCTCCTCCGCCTACCCTTTCAATGATGGGAATACTTACTGGTAATAAAGTAGCGTAGGAAGAAAGTTTCTTTACCTGCTCACGCGTAAGACTGTCAAGAGCCTGTTTACCTATTACAATAAAACGTTTGCCTTTATTATTTTTTAGCTCCAGGAGGTTGGCAGCATAACTTTTCATTTGATCGGTAGAAATTGGAATTACAAGGTGCCCGGTTGTACTTAATAATTGAGTAACTGCCACCCTTTCGAATTCGTCTTTAATTGCCGACTCACAAACGACTGCAAACTTCTCCCCGATACTCATCATAAGGTTTGTGTGAAAAATAAGCTGGTTGGCCTCATCCCGGGCGGTAAACCACATCACGCGGTACTGGTGATACCGTGCAAATCTTTCCAATAAGATTTTATGGGTTCTTACGGACAGGCCTGCGTAGATTATACGATTGTCATGATCCATGACCATACTACCCGTGCCTTCCAGGAAAAAACCTTCGGTTTCATATTCGCTCCAATCAAGATAATCTGATACATTAAACTTTTTCGATAATGCAATGGGAATATCATCTCTTTTTTCTATCCGCCGGTTGATGGCAAATAACGGAAACAGAGATATAACACCATTGCCCATGGTGCATAACCAATTGTTTACAAATACGGCATCGGGTTTGGCGGGAACAGGCTTGTCTTCCACCACCAATACTTTGATACCATTTCCCAGTAAGGTATCCACCACGGCATCAAATTCGCTTTCCGCCATTTCCTGGATGCTTTCAACAGAGGAGTTGCTCCATTGCTGAAAGGCATTGCTTTCGGCAGTTTCCCGGTTAAAGCCAAAGGCGGCGGGACGTATCATTAATATGGTATCGGTTACCTGTTTGGTCATTAAAGTAATGCATCAATCTTTTTGGCCAGTTTCCTGTCTTTTTCAGTAACAATGTCCCCGGCATCGTGGGTGGATAGCCAAATTTCTACAATATTATAAACATTCTTCCATAGGGGGTGATGATCCATTTTTTCTGCTTCAATTGCTACCCGGGTCATGAAACCAAAAGCCTCAGAGAAGTTTTTGAATTCAAATTTCCTGTACAGTGTATTGTTAGCTTCTTTCCACATAAACCAGATATTTAGAAATCAATTTAAAAATAAATACGGATGGAATAAGATTAAAATATAAGGTGTCCCTTGTTCTTAAATTTTTCGTTGGTCAATTCGTTAACCATTTGTACGGCATGCATTTCTTTAATCGACTTAACAATATTGTCGAAAGCGTGATCATCTACAGCATCGCCTTTCATGAGCCATAAAAAATCCATGTGTTTAAACTCGGGCAGCAGGTATTCGCCATCAAACTTGTTATTGTAGAGATAATGAACGAGTGAGGTATTTGGTTCGGAGTATTCAAAAACGGGGAAAAAATAATTTCGTTGTTTCTTGGTGAGTTGTATTTCTATGCTGATGTTTATGCGAAAATTGAACCTAAGTGTTTGGTTCAGCTGCCAGCAAAACTGGTAGTCTTTAACCGGGACCATAATACCCACAAGGCGGGTATCTTCAAAAAAATCCTCGGCCATCTCCTCTACGTCAAGCTTCAGTTTCATAATGTTGCCTGTTAGAATTGAATCTCTGCCTCAACATTCTCGTTCCCTCTTTTTACTTTTACCCTGGTCTTGTCGCCTTTTTTAAACTTGCCCAAAACCTGCATGTAATTTTCTACAGAAGTTACAGGATACTCACCCAACTGAATTACTACATCCCCTGTTTTTAACCCGGCTCTTTGTGCAGGCCTGCCTTCGCTTATGCCATCTACGCGCACACCATTTCCATTATAAGTATAATCGGGCATAATACCCATGGTTACGCTAAACCGTGCCGAAGTGGTGGTTTGTGTTTCGCGAGTTGGGCTAAAGGCAAGTTTACCCAAGTCGTTTGTTTCTTCCACTATCCTGTAAATATATTTTACAATCCTGAATTCTCCAGTATAGTTGATTTTATCAAAATCATCCGTTGGGCGGTGGTAGTCGTTGTGAAGGCCAGTAAAGAAAAACAGAACGGGAATATTTTTTCTGTAAAAGGAAGTGTGATCACTTGGACCCGTGCCGCTGCTGTCGTATTTATTGGAAAAAGCAGGGTTTGTGCCCATAGAGGCAAGCAGTGTGCCCCAGGTGGGCGATGTACCATATCCGCCCACGGTAATCATTTTTGTACTGTCGTTAAGCCTGCCCACCATGTCCATATTTACCATATAATTGGCTTTAGCCAAATCGATAGTAGGATGATCTACATAATACTTTGAGCCAAATAGCCCCAACTCCTCACCAGAAAAGGCAATTATGAGGTAATTGTTTTTTTTGAGTTTGCTGGATTTGAGTAAACGTGCAATTTCAATCAAAGCCGCTGTTCCACTGGCATTATCGTCTGCGCCATTGTGAATGAGTTTTTCCGGGCCGCGGTACATAGAATTATTGTCTTCCCCATAGCCAAGATGGTCGAAATGTGCCCCGAAAATAATGCTTGAAGGGGCATTGTTATCAATATAGGCAACTACATTGTGTCCTGTCCTTTTTCTTTCTGTAAAAACCGCCCTTAGCTTCATATCTACCGTAGCGGCTTCGTCATTAAAATATTTTTTAGCAATTTTTTTCCCTGTATAGATTACAGGAATTGGTAGTGGTGCCGCTTTTTCTTTCCTGTCGAATGTCAAACCGTCTTCAGCAATTCCGGTATTGTAAACCATTAAGGCGGTGGCTCCTTTCTTTGCTGCATCTTTTACCTGGTCCAGGACGAAAGCTCTTACATCAAAGTGAGGATTTGTTTTATTGGTTTCTAATTCTTCCTTCAAATTCAGGAACCAGGGCACACCCGATTCCCTCAGTGCAATAGCAGGAGCAGATTCAATTATTTTATCGGGCGAACCAATGAAAGGGAAATACTCACCAGCCTTTATTTCCTCTCCGTTTATAAACAGGTAGCTCCCCTGGCCTATGTCTTTTCCGTCATATATATCAAATGCCTGGAACCATCCGTTTTCATCACCCTTTGGTTGAAGTCCTTCTTTTTGAAATTGGATGGCTATATATTCCATGGCTAGTTTTTCTCCGTTTGTACCAGCCCTTCTACCCTCAAGTTTGTCGTCAGCCAGGTAGTGAACATGTTCCTGCAGGTTGGCTATTATGGCTTTGTCTGCTTTTTTTAATTTCTGAGAAAATGATAGGGCACTTGTTAATAAAATTAGGAATGAGGTAATAATGGCCTTGGAAATCATAGTAGGTATTTAATCCGACAAAGTTAAATGGGCAAATGGTATAACAACGGGCAATAGCAAAAATTTATAATTTATTTCGGTTGCAGCCCTCTTGACGGAGTAGGAATTCGCAAGTGTTGGGTTGTATCACTAAAAATAGTTTTATAAAAAGGGTTTACCCTGGGTATATTTTACACGGTAATATTACCTTATTGTAAACACGGAATTATCGGTTTTTCTTTTCTTCCTGCCCTTTTTTCCTTTACTTTTGCAGATCACCCTTTTTGCAACAGGCTGACAGTAATTTGGGTTGTGCCATTACTGTGAATCAGAATGTTGCCAATGGCAAATTGTATTAAGCATGGCGTTACCGCACCTTATCAAGTATGTATACACCAATGGAACCGATGAAGTAATCCGCAGGGGCAAAAAAATTCATGCCATTGGATTTGTAGAATTAGTGGAATACGATGAACTGCTGGGTTCAGTAACCTTTCGGGTCAAAGATGACAGCTATTCTACCTATTATAAAGTACATATACAAAGGTTTAAGGACGCAAAGGATATGTCGCTCCGCTGCAGTTGCCCCTATAACCTCGGGGATATTTGCCGGCACGAAGCTGCAGCACTGATTCAACTACAGGAACTACTGGATAAAAACCTGCTGAAAGCAGAAGCAATTGTTTACGACCAGCGGCATACGGTGGTAAAAATGAAATTCATTGATCTTAAAACCATCCGCTTACTCTGTTCTCCGGAAGCTTTGCTTGAAGCTGAAAAATACCTGCGTGACAATAAAGCAACCATTGAATATGCCAAGGATGAAATGGTAAAAGCATCGGTTGATCTGGATGGAACTGTATACAAGGTGGTGCTGCGCAAAAACGAAGAAAGAAATTTTGATACCAGTTGTGAATATGAAGACACAACCCATCCCCTATGCCTGCCTAAGGTAATCGTTCTTCTGCAATTACTCAATGCACATGGCGCTCATTATTTTGACAGTATCCGCAACTGGGATAATGAAAAGAATAAACTATTGGAGGCATATGGTTATACTTTAAGTGATGACCTTAAGGGTAAATTTGAGTTTGCCTATAAAGAAGGAAAACCTTACCTGAGGGTACTTGATATTTCTATTAAGAGAATAAACCCGCAAACAGTAAATAAACCAAGACCAGTATTGGTGGAAGAGGCTATTTTGCCAACTACTGAGGAGGAGCAGAAAGCAACTACCGGCCCCGCCCAGCGAATAGGCATTGTCTTTAATTTTAATCACAAGCCCTATCCAGGGTTCCTGGTGGAAATAGTACAGGGCGAAAGCGATGAAGAACAAAAGAAATTTATCAGCAAAGTTGATAAAATTGATCTTACCAAGTTTGTCAATATTGAATTATTTAATGAAGACGACAAGCAACTTATTCCATCTATCCGAAGGATGCAGGAAGCAGAGGTAACAAAATACCTTAACCGAAATTCTCCTTTCAGCGGAATATGGGAAAATATCATTCATCATGAAACGGATGAACTGCCTGGCGAGACTAAAAATTTAATGATTGAATACCTGTATCCCAAGCTAAAAAAATTGTTCGTGGATGTAGCCATCAATCCATTTGTATTTTATCTCAACGGACACAAACCGTTTAAAACTGAAAACCTTAAACCGGTTGGAATTGTACCTGAACCCGTAGCGCCATTCTTTAAAATTGGCCCAAAGAAGTCAGGATACGAAATTACCTGCTGGGTAAAATTGAATGGAAAGGAACTGGAGATAACCGAAAATCAATTGGGAAGTGGTCTTATGTTTTTCTTCGAAGAGAATCTGTATCTCTGGCGCGACGCGGAAGATGTGGAGAAAATAGAACCCTTTACCGTAAAAGGAAGTATTACCATCTCAAAAACAGACTGGCCACAGCAGTTGCGATCTTATATTTTGCCTTTGGCAAAAAGGTATTCTATTGAATTTGACCCTGCCCTGGTCTCTTCTTACAAGGATGGTGAACCCGAAAAGAAATTATTGTTACAGGAAAAGGGGGACTACCTGGTATTTCAGCCCGCCTTTATATATAAAGGATTTGAGGTACGTACAGGCGACAAAGATGAGATCATTGTACCTGATGGTGAAAAGGTGATGATTGTTCACCGCGATAAACAAACCGAACGCCAGTTTATCAGCAAGCTGGAAGCACTGCATTCCAATTTTATAAAACCGGAAGGATCTCATAATCTGGTTTTAAAAGGGGTGGATGTATTGCGCAATAACTGGTTCTTCCTTTTTGTGGATGCCATGAAAGAGATGAAAGTGCCGGTATTTGGGTTTGACGCATTGAAAAATTTTCGTTTTAATACCGCAAAACCACAAACGAAAATCTACATCAGTAGCCATACTGATTGGTTCGATGCAAAAGTAGATATCGTATTCGGTGACCAGAAGGTGACTATTGCCGAAGTAAAAAAGGCATTGGTAAACAAGCAGCAATTCGTACAATTGAACGATGGTACGCTCGGTATTTTGCCTGAAGAATGGATTAAGAAATACTCATTGTTATTCCGCGTGGGAGAAGGCAAGCTGGAACACCTGAAGCTGTCTCAATACCATATGAGTGTGATTGATGAACTGTATGAAGGAAGAAATGAAGAAGAACTGTTTATTCAGCTGGAACAGAAATATGACAAACTAAGGGGATTTAAGAGTATAGAAGAAATTGATCCACCAAAATCATTACAAGCTATATTACGTCCTTATCAGTCTTTCGGTTTTCAATGGCTCAATTACCTGAGCCAGGTAAAATGGGGTGGTATCCTGGCTGATGATATGGGTTTGGGTAAAACAGTACAAGCCCTGTCTTTCCTGCAACATTACCGTGATACCAATGGTACATTGAATGCCCTGGTAGTTTGCCCTACAACACTTATGTTCAACTGGGAAAATGAGATAAAGAAATTTACTCCTGGCCTTACTTACCATATTCATCATGGCGGCGATAGATCCAGGGAAAAAGAACGCATCAAAAAGTTCAATGTAATTATTACAACATATGGTACGCTCCGCAGTGATATTAAACTATTTGTTGAAAACGAATTTGATTACGTTATACTCGATGAGAGCCAGGCCATCAAGAACCCAGCCAGCAAGGTTACACGTGCAGCCTGTTTGTTAAAATCAAAAAACCGCTTGTGCATGAGCGGTACACCATTGCAAAACAATACTTTTGATATTTTCGCCCAGATGAATTTCCTGAACCCGGGTATGCTGGGTACCATCGAATTTTTCAGGAACGAATTTGCTATTCCGATTGACAAATTTGGTGAGAAAGATCAAAAGGATCATTTAAGGAAATTACTTTTCCCTTTTATATTAAGAAGAACAAAAGAACAGGTAGCAAAAGATCTTCCAGATAAAACAGAAACCGTTTTGTTCTGTGAAATGGAAGATGAACAGCGGAAAATCTATGAGGCATACAGAAATGATTACCGCGATAAAATCCTGGGCACCATTGAAGACCAGGGAATTCAAAAATCGCAGCTGACGATTCTGCAGGGGTTGATGAAACTCCGCCAGATATGTGATTCGCCGGCTATATTGAATGAAACCGAGAAGTTCGAAAACCATTCCATCAAGCTTGAAGAACTGGCCAGGGAAATAACCGAAAATATCAGCAATCACAAAGCACTTGTATTCTCCCAATTCCTGGGTATGTTGGCGCTCATCAAAGCAAAACTGAAAGAGCTGGATGTGAAATTTGAATACTTTGATGGCAGTACCTCCGCACAGGACAGGGAAAAGGCTATACAGAATTTCCAGAACCAGGAAGAATGTCGTGTTTTCCTCATTTCATTGAAAGCCGGTGGTGTGGGCCTTAACCTTACAGCTGCCGATTATGTATACATTGTGGATCCATGGTGGAACCCTGCTGTTGAGCAACAGGCCATTGACCGAACTCACCGTATTGGGCAAACGAAAAATATTTTTGCTTACCGGATGATTTGTAAAGATACTATTGAAGATAAAATCCTCCAGCTTCAGGAACGCAAACGTATATTGGCGCGTGACCTGATTACCGATGATGAAGGTTTCGTGAAGAGCCTGACCAAAGCTGATGTTGAATACCTTTTCAGCTAAAAGGTTTATTCTTATATACTATTTGTGGAAGAAGGCAGATTTTTACCCCCTCAGACCCACCATTCACCGAATATCCATATTTCAGGGTTATTCTAAGGTTAAACGAATAATTTCGTTATCGCAAACCATCTGTCTATGAGGCGCTCCTTTTTAATTCTTTTAATTCTTTCACTGGTAAGTTTAGCTGTATCTGCTCAAAAAAATATTAACGGCATCCTGCGTGCACGTGTAGTAGATACACTGGGTAAACAATCAATGGCAGATGCTACTGTTTCAATTGTTGATAAGAAAGACTCCAGTTCTGTTGCGTTTACCACGGTGAATTCAAAAAGTACTTTTGAAATAAAAGGTCTTGAAGCAGGAAGTTACCGCATGCTGATTACCTTCGAGGGTTACCAGACAGTAATTAAAAACTTCTCCATAACTGCAGAAAAGCAATTGGTGGATCTCGGTACCATCTATATGGAACACCAGACCACCACTTTGCAGGAAGTTATAGTAGAAAGACCCCCCATATCCATCAAAAAGGATACGGTAGAATACAATGCCAATTCCTTTAAAACAAAACCAAACGCCACCGCAGAAGACCTCTTGAAAAAATTACCGGGCGTACAGGTAGACAAAGACGGGAATGTAAAAGCACAGGGTGAACAAATTCAAAAAGTGTATGTGGATGGTAAGGAGTTTTTTGGAACAGATCCAAAACTGGCTACCAAAAACCTTACTGCAGATATGGTGGAAAGTGTTCAGGTTTTTGATGATATGAGCGACCAGGCAAAGTTTACCAAAATTGATGACGGTAGCCGCGCCAAGGTGATGAACATAAAATTGAAAAAAGATAAGAAGAATGGTTACTTCGGAAAAATAAACGCTGGAGTAGGTACTGATGGCCGTTATGACAATACCCTTTCTTTCAACCGTTTTAAAGGAAGTACACAGCTTTCGGTAATTGGCGCAGCCAATGATGTAAATAAACAGGGCTTTTCATTTTCTGATATCATCAGCACTATGGGCGGATTCGGCAGCGGTGGATTTGGTGGTGGCGGTAACCAGGGAGGAGGTCAGGGAGGTGGAGGATTCGGCGGTGGCGGTGGACAAATCATTTCAACAAAAGCAGGTGCAGGGGGATTTGGATTTGGCGGCAGTAACAACGGAGGCATTACTTCATCTTTATCTACCGGTATAAATTATAGGGATAGCTGGGGCCCTAAGATAGATATCAGTGGCAGTTATTTTTTCTCTCATACAAAGAACAACTCAAACCAGAATATATACAAACAAACATTCTTCCCGAACGACTCCACTGCTTTCTCCAATGATGACAAGGTATCCGAAAACGATAACAGTAACCACCGCTTCAATATGCGATTTGAGTACAGGATCGATTCTATGAACTCTATCCTTTATACACCAAGTTTAACTTTACAGCATTCAGACGGGTTTAGCAACGATACGTCCACCATTCGCTCTGTAAAAGGCCTCAATGATTACCTGGCGCTTACGGGCAAGTCATATAACGATAATACCCGGGATGGGATAAACCTGAACAACAATTTCCTGTACAGGCGCAAGCTGAATAAAATAGGCAGAACATTTACCCTTGGCTGGAGCAATGCTTATAATCACAGCGACGGAAGCGGGAACAATATTTCGCCACAAACCCTGTTCAACCCAGATGGTTCGGTATTAACCAATTACCTCAGCCAGAATTACAAAAGTTCACAAACCACCAATTCGAACAACAATGTAGTAAGCACTTCTTATACAGAGCCGGTTGGCAAAAACAAACTGATAGAAGTTAATTATGCTTATACCAACAACCAAAGCAATTCAGATAAGATTACCAATAACTATGATACACTTAGTGGTAAATATGAAATACCAAATGTGCGTCAGACCAATTATTTTAAAAACAGTTTTGTTGCAAATCGTTTCGGTGCAAATTTCCGCGTACAACAAAAGAAATACAATTACCAGTTTGGTGGTTCCGTGCAGTATTCAACGCTGGAAAGTCATGTCTTTAATAACGGCAGTGCCAAAGATTCTGTAGTAAAAAGAAACTATGTAAACTTTAGCCCCAACGCCAATTTTAATTACAACCCAAAAATGGGTACCAATTTCCGGTTTAATTACCGTGGCAGAACCAACCAGCCCACCACTTCACAATTGCAAAACGTACAGGATGTAAGCAACCCGCAAAATATAAGAATCGGAAACCCGGACCTGAAACAGGAGTTTTCGCACAATCTTAATGTTGGCTACAACACCTTTAAGATGGCCAACTTCCAGTTTATGGCGGTTAACTTCAATGGAGGTCTTACACAAAACAAAATTGTAAACAGTATTGACACACTCGGGCGAGGAGTACAGATCACAAAACCTATTAACCTCAATGGTGCTTATACAGCATTTGCCTTTTTTACCTATGGCAAAACATTGAAGAAATTAAAAGGTGGTAATATCAACGCTACTACCCTTATCAGTAAAAACCGCGATGTAAGCCTTTTATACAAACAAAAGAATTATACCAATATGTGGATACTCACCCAATCCCTTGGTATCAACTACAATCACAAACAAATCGACCTTGGCTTCAATGGAAGCGTAACCTATAACAGTACCAAGTACAGCTTGCAGCCAAATCTCAATACCGATTACTATACACAGGTATACTCTCCTGAAATAAGCTACACCTTTTTCAAGAACCTTATCCTGTCTACCGATCTGGATTATACCATCAATTCCGGACTCTCTGCAGGATATAACCAGAGCATCGCCTATTGGAATGCCAGCATTGCCATGCAATTGTTCAAAAAGAAGGAGGGGGAAATAAAACTGGGTGTTTACGATATCCTGAAACAAAACAAAAGCCTTAGCCGCACTACTGGCGACAACTATGTGCAGGATACCCGCAGCAATGTACTGCCGCGTTATTTCATGCTCAGCTTTACCTATAATATTCGCAAAGGCAGCCAGCAAAACAACAATATGCCCCCCATGCCAAAGCAGTTCCAAAAGGGAATGCGAAATATGCGGATAGTCAATTAGACAGTGTTCATTTTCTGTTCACTTATAGAAATGGGATTATAAACCAGACCCCAGCCTATACATGCAGATAATTTTATGCTGAAAGTCTATTGATTCTCTAAAGTCAAACCTGTGCACACGAATATTATTTTATTATAATATACTTTACGTTTATTGGGTACTTAAAGGCTTTGGCCTTGGCTAAGGAAGTTTATAACAAGTAGTATTCTCCGGCTACTCTCCGGCTATTGTCCGGCCCTTAGCCTTTAAACCTGCAGTAAGGTGCATATAGGAGCAAGTTGGATCAAGGGGATAAAGAATGAAACTTAGGGCGCCCAGCCAAGAATAAATCAAAAAGGAGACCCCGGAATAAACCGGGGTCATAGCACATACGTTGTGGTTTCAGAGGTAAGTGCTAATCAGTTATATTGTCAAATATTATGCTATTTTGGGCGTCGGGCGTAGTCTGGACGATGATTAATAGGCGATTTCCCCACCAATATAATACTCCATAAAAATTTAGCGAAACGACTCAGGTTTGAAGAGGGGCGGTACACACCTTCGTGAATCTTGGTCTGGTGCACATTGAAGTACATATCATTCCTTTTCATTGGTATTGGTTTGGTTTTAAAAGTTTAAAGATCAGCTTTTTAACGCAGAACTGCAAGTATTATTGCAAAAAAAAGTGGTTATTACACGTAGTTTTTCTATTTCTTAACAGGCTTTTAGTATCTATCTTGTATACCAAATCCACCTGTATGAAAAACATCTACACATTGCTTGTATTGACGTTATTTAGTACTGGTTTAACCGCCCAGGGCGTCTTTACCAACCAGACCAACGGGGCACTGGAAAAAGTAATACAAGATTATCCCAATAAATTCAGGAATATAAAGGGCAACCTGCTTAGTTCCAATCCACAGGAAGAAGAATACCGCTCCAGTATTAATATCCCGGGGGCATTGGCCACCTCTGTAATACAATTCAACATCCCGGAAGGCCATGCGCTTTGCTGGCAATCCACCCTTTATGCCACCCATACTTTTGACGACGCAACAATAAAATTCAGGGAACTATTCGGACAGATAAAAAATACCATCATCAAAATGGAAGGAGAAAGACCGGTTATCCTTAATGGTAAATTTGAATCGCCACTGGAAGAGAAAAAACTTACCACTATCTATTTCGACATACTACCCGCTACTTCGGCAACACAAAAAATAAAAGTCGATTTAACACTCGAAAAAGAAGCTGATTCATGGAAGATTGTATTAAGTGTATACGATAAAAGCAGGAAAGAAAATGAATCCATCGTTTCCACACGCGAAAAATAGTTTTACGGGTTAATGAAAAGAATAGCCGCCCGCATGTTTTGCAGGGCGGTTTTTTATTAACCTTCATTAACATTAAACCAACCACAGTTAACCTGCTTTCAGCCAGGGTAAGAATAGTTTCGTAGCCGAAATAAATAGGCTATGAAAAAGAATGTTACGTTTTTTCTCTTTTTATCCATTATTGCATTCAATGTTCGTGCCCAAAATAGCGGGCGGGTAAAAGGAATATTATCCGACACCGCCAGCCGTCAGTTTCTTTCCAACGCTACTGTTACTATTTTAAACGGAAAAGACTCTTCACTGGTAAGTTTTGCCAGAACCAATGGCAACGGAGCCTTCACTATCGGAGGTTTGGAAAACGGCAACTATCGCCTGCTCATTACACATGTAGGCTTCAGAAACGTCAGCAAAAATTTCATAATAAGCCAATCCTTCAGCGAAATTGATTTTGGAATAATCCCCATCGCTAACCGCAGCACCGTTTTGGAAGAAGTTACAGTATCACAGGAAAAGGCCCCCGTAACCATAAAAAACGATACCATCGAATTCAATACAGGCTCCTTCAAAACAAAACCTAATGCAGTAGTAGAAGACTTATTGAAAAAACTTCCTGGGGTACAGGTGGACAAAGACGGAAAAGTAAAAGCCAATGGCGAAGAAGTGAAAAAAGTATTGGTCGATGGAAAAGAATTCTTTGGCAACGATCCCAAGATGGCCACAAAAAACCTTCCCGCAGATGCGGTTGACAAAGTGCAGGTTTTTGATAGAAAATCAGATCAGTCGCGCTTCACTGGATTTGATGATGGCAACAGTGAAAAAACAATCAACCTTACCATAAAACCAGATAAAAAAAACGGTCTTTTTGGTAAAGCTACCGCGGGTGCTGGAGACAATTCAAGATACCAGGGCAACTTCAACATCAACAATTTTAGCGGCGATCGCCAGCTTTCAGCAATTGGTATGGCAAACAATACCAACAAGCAGGGGTTTTCATTTTTGGATATTCTCAATTTTAGCGGTGGTTTACCCGGATTGGGTGGGCGTGGCGGCGGGTCCATACAAATAGACGGGAACAATGGCGGGTTGCCCATACAGGGTGGAAACAACAACGCAGGCATCAATACCACCTGGGCCGGCGGTTTGAATTACAACGACACCTGGCAAAGAAAGAACGACTTCATGAGCAGTTACTTTTTTAACCGGATAGAAACCAATAAAGAAGAAAAAGTGCACCAGCAATGGCTCTTGCCGGGGAATAACTTTAATACTGATAAATACACCTTATCCAATAACAGGAACGAAAACCACCGGATTAATTTTTCCAGCGATTATAAACTGGATACAACAAATTCTATCAAACTAACCTCTTCCCTGAATATCCAGCAATCCATGTTTGGCGCAACAGGTTTGTATAGTTCCCTTGCGGCCAATGGCGACAGCCTGAACGATGGTAAGGCCGCCACCTATTCAAAGGGAAACGGATTTAGCTGGAACAACAATGCATTGTTTCGCCACCGGTTTGCTAAAAAAGGAAGAACATTTTCAGCCAGCATTTCAGCAGGTTTTAACAATTCTACCAGCAATGGTTGGCTCCAGTCACAAAACAATTATCACCAGCCTTCAGGTACAATAAGCGATACGATTAATCAAACAAACGACCAAAACAACAAAGGCAATACCTACAGTGCGGTATTATCTTATACAGAACCCTTGTCCAAAAAAATCTTACTGGAGTTTAACAACAACCTCAGTTTTAGTCACACTACGGCTGATAAGTCAACCTACGATTTCGACAACCTGAGCGGCAAGCACAACAAACTAAATGAACAATTATCCAATAATTTTTCCAGCGACTACACAGTAAACCGGACCGGGATAAATTTTCGGTTCCAGCAAATGGATTTCAACTTTGCAGTTGGAAGCGCGGTGCAGTATGCGGAATTAAAAAGCGCTTTTCACCTTCTTGGACAGGACAGTGCCTTAGGCAGGACCTATACAAACTGGTTGCCCAATGCCAACCTGCAATACAATATCAGCCGGTATAAAAATCTAAGGGTGTTTTACAATACCTATACCCGTCAACCCTCAGTTTCCCAACTACAACCGGTAGAAGACAACACCGATCCATTGTATGTGAAAAAAGGGAACCCCGATCTGAAACAGGAATACAATCAACGCGTGCAGGCCAACTATATGTCATTCGACCCTTACCGGCACATCAGTTTTTTTGCAATGCTGAACATTAGCAGTGTAGGCAATAAAATTGTCAATGCAGATATTAGCGGCGCACAGGGTCAAATTATTACACAGCCCGTAAATGCAAATGGTGCATATACTGCATCATTAAATACTTCCTGGGGTTTCCGGGTTAAAAAACTAAAAACCAATATCAACTTAAATTCAGGCATTTCAAAAAACCATACCATTGGTTTCCTTAACGGGGCAAAAAACAATATCAACACATGGACAGCCTCCCAGGAACTATCTTTAACGTATTCCTACAAGGAACTGCTTGATATAAACGCCGGCGCTACTGCTGGCTACAACAACGCCGATTATACCCTGCAAAAACAACAAAACACGCAATACTGGAACCAGGACTATTCCTTTGAAACAAACCTCTACCTGCCAAAAGGGTTTAGCATTGCCACTGATATTAATTATACCAAACGTAGCGGATTAACGCAGGGTTATAACACAGAGGCCATTATCTGGAACGCAGGATTGGCAAAACAACTGTTTAAAAATAAAAAAGGAGAGATACGCATCCAGGTATATGATATACTGAATCAAAACATAGGAGTTAACCGGAGCACCAATCAAAACTATATTGAAGACGATTCATACAATGTATTACAGCGATTCTGGCAATTGAGTTTTACCTATAATATCAGCCGCTTTGCGGGGAAAAATATTGCCGCTCCGGCTGGCAGAAACAATAATATTAAAGTAACCAGCATGTAAATTACCAGCTTCCCGGTTATAAGGAGCGATGGTAACAATGCGCCATCGCTTTTTTTCATATCCAACCTTCGGGCAATAGGTCAACAATTTGGGAAACGCCCTGTTATTAACCGGCAATTAGTTTGAATAAAAGCATTTTCTGGCTATATTGACATCTAAACCGGCCAGGTGATATGAAGGAATTTCGTTTTGTTGCAATTGTAATGCTACTTATCTTATTCCGGGTGGAGGTAAAGGCACAGGTGATGAGCAATTACCAGCGCCAGGCCATTATGGTAAAAAGGGTCATTGAAAAAAATCATTACAGCCCCCACCCGGTAGACGATGCGTTTTCTGCCCAGGTATTTGACAGGTTACTTGAAAGACTGGATGATGATAAATTGTATTTTCTGCAACAGGATATAAAGCAACTTTCGGCCTACCGTTTGAAAATAGACGATGAACTGAACGGTAAGAGTTGGGGCTTTCTGGATGAACTGATCAAACTCTATAAACAACGCTTGCTGAAAGCGGATTCAGTAATACTATTGGCTTCTCAAAAACCTTATGATTTTTCAATCAATGAATCATTGTTTATTTCCGCAGACAATAACCAATACCCGGCATCAGAAAAAGACTACCTCGAAAAATGGCGTAAATGGTTGAAATATGAAACGCTTGAAAAGCTGGAAGATGCCTTGTTGCTATCGGGGGAAAATGCATTAACTGATAAAAAACTGCTCGACCAGAAGGAACCTGAGGCCAGGCAAAAAGTAAAAATCCTGGAACAAAGAGCCATAAAAAAAATAATTAATAACCCGGTTGGATTTGAAAATTACATCGCAACACTTTTCTGCGATATTATTGCCAATAGCTTTGATCCACATACGGAATTCTTCCCCCCCGCTGAAAAAGAACAATTTTTTTCACAACTCAATAGTGACGGACTATTTTACGGCTTTTCTGTATTGGAAAACGACAAAGGTGATTTGGAAATCTCAAACCTGATGCCGGGAAGTGCTGCATGGAAAACCGGCGAATTGAACAAGGGAGATGTATTGCTCCAAATGGGATTCGAAGGTAAACCTGTCATTGACCTGGAAGGTGCTACACCCGAAGAAGCAACCTCATTCCTGGAAGGTTCAGGAAACGTAAAACTGCAATTGACTGTAAAAAAAGCAAACGGAATTGTAAAAACAGTTTCACTGGTTAAAGAAAAGGTACACAATGATGACAACGTGGTGAAGAGTTTTGTGCTGAAAGCGGATAAGAAAATAGGATATATTTCACTTCCCGGGTTTTATAGCAATTCCGAAGACGAGAATGCAGCCAATTGCGCCAATGATGTAGCCAAAGAAATAATAGTGCTGAAAAAAGAAAACATTGATGCGCTCATATTGGATTTGCGCTATAATGGTGGGGGCTCTTTAAGTGAAGCACTGAATATGGCCGGTATTTTTATAGATGAGGGCCCATTGGCAATCTACAAGGACAAAACAGGCAAAACCACTACATTAAAAGACGCAAACCGAGGAACAATTTATGACGGGCCTTTATTATTGCTGGTAAATGGAACCAGCGCCTCAGCATCAGAATTATTATCAGCCGTATTGCAGGATTATAACAGGGCGATAATAGCAGGAGGCACTACTTATGGCAAAGGAACCGCGCAAACAGTTATTCCATTGGATACTTCGCGTGAAGCGGGTAATGTAGTAATAAAGGATCAAAACCCCGAATTCGGTTATGTAAAGGTAACCGGGGCTAAATTTTTTCGCGTAACCGGAAATACCACCCAATATAGAGGTGTAAAAAGTGATATCCCCTTGCCGGACATATTCGACGTGCTGGGATACAGAGAAGCAAATAACCCAACTGCCCTGCCTGCAGATACAGTGAAGAGAAATAATTATTATAAACCTCTTCAGGCTTTGCCTATCAATGTGCTGGCTTCAAAAAGCGCGGAAAGGGTAAAGAACAGTAAAGCATTTGGAACGATTTTAAAAATGGAAGAACTCATCAAATCATCCAGTGGACAGGCAAAGACAATACCCCTCCAATGGGATAAATTTTTGGACTACGATAAAAACAGCCAGCAATTGAATGAAGAAAAACTACAGGCCGTTATTGCTGTTAAAGGAGAAGGATACCAGGTAGAAAATACCTTACCAGATAAAGCGTTTATTAAACAAAGCAACTTTGAATCAGAGATAAACAATAGCTGGCTAAAAAGATTGCAACAGGATGCCTATGTGGATGAAGCGGTACATATCCTTATTGACTATATTAACTTACTTTCGAAAAAAAATTAAACCCACTTTACTATGAACAAATATTTTTACGCACTATCTTTTCTATTAATCTTTTCACAGAAGCAGCTGAGAGCGCAAACTACCGATAACCCCGTTACCTATATGTCGCAGATTGAAAAAGCGGAAGAAGCGGTTTCAAAAAAATACATTTCCTATATGAGCACCGTATCGCATGGGAAAGGATCGAAAGCTGGCGACAAAAAAAGATCTGATTTGATCAATTCCATATACGAAGCAAAAGTGAAAGTAAGTGACATGCTCGCTTTTAGCAACGATAAATCTCTTCGTGATGCATCAGTGGCATACCTGAAGTTGATGTATGATGTATTTAATGAGGATTATGCCAAAATTGTGAACATGGAAGAAATTGCCGAACAATCATACGACATGATGGAAGCCTACCTGACGGCGCAGGAAAAAGCAGGAGAAAAATTGCAGGAAGCCGCTGAAAAAAGAAGTGCGGAGGCTAAAACATTTGCGAGTGCCCACAATGTGAACCTCATTACAACTAAAAATGAGATGAGTGAAAAAATGGAAAAGATTGGGAAAGTATCAGACTATTACCACCAGGTGTACCTCGTGTTTTTTAAATCCAGTAAACAGGAGGGATATTTAACAGATGCCGTGGGAAAAAAAGACATCAACGGAATTGAGCAAAACAAAAACGCCTTATTAAAGTATGCGGAAGAAGGATTGAACAGGCTGGATACAATGCATGCTTTTGAATCTGATAAGACCATTGTAACCTCCTGCAAAAAAGCGCTGGAGTTTTTTAAGGAGGAAGCCGGTGCCAAAATAGCTGTTACTACCGATTTTCTTTTGAAAAACACGGAATTTGAAAAATTGAAAAAAGCGCTGGATGCAAAGCCAACCAAAGAACGAACAAAACAGGACGTAGAAACTTACAATAAGGCAGTGAGTGATATCAATAAGTCAATGGGCACCTATAATCAAACCAACCAGTACTTAAATACCCGGAGAACGGATGTGTACAATAACTGGAACGGAACCGTGCAGACATTTTTCGATACACATATGCCATATGCCAATTGATTGTTATTAAAAACACATTTAAATAATAAAAGTCCTTTTAGAACGGCCCTTTTTATTTTGGGAATAATTTTATTGATGTACATCGC
>Ga0075024_100000149_pt1 | contig 21191 bp, 18 predicted proteins | sample Str013_2_FD_71389 | JGI IMG/M metagenome (GOLD analysis project Ga0075024, IMG submission 71389) | Freshwater sediment microbial communities in response to fracking from Pennsylvania, USA - Straight Creek_MetaG_SC_2013 | ecosystem: Environmental > Aquatic > Freshwater > Creek > Sediment... | reverse complement strand
CGCGCTGCGCTTCCGTGGGACGCTGATACGCAATGTCCAGGGCGGTGAGCTTTTCCGGATAGACCGAACTGTTGACCAGATACCTGGTGCCGGTAAGCGCAAGTTTCTTGAAGCCGCGCCGCTGGGCTGCGTGGCCCACTTCGTCCGCGATGTGCAGCCAGGGTAGCGGCGAGCGCGGCAGCACGTAAGGCAGCGCGTTGTGGATGGTGTTGTCCGGACAGATGAGAAAATCGGCGCCCGCGCGCTGGAGCGCTTCGGCAGACCGCAGCATCAACTCAGCGACGGCGGGCCAGTCGGCTTCGGTCTTATTCCTGCTGGCTCCGGCGTGAACGCCTGCGTTCCTGCTGGCTCCGGCGTGAACGCCTTCGCCCTTGCCGGCTCCGGCGCGAGCACCTTCGTTCTTGCCGGGATCGGGGCGCGGGACATCGATGTGCCGCATGTAGTCGGCCAGGCAGATGTTGTGCAGCGTAACTTCCGGATGAGCGAACTTGCCCATGAACGGCTCGGCTTCCAGGCAGATCGTCCGGTAACAAAGGGCCGCGCCTTCCGCGCTGCATCCGACAATACCGATGTGTTTGGGCATGACTAAGACACTGTGTTGCCAGACACCATGTTGCTATAGACCATGTTGCAATAGACCATATTGCTACATGCCATGCTGAAAGATAGCGGTCGCGTCCTGCAAGAAGTGCGAAACGATTCCGGGACGAAGAGTCTTTCGCCATTGCGCCAGCCCGCCCAGCATACAGCCGAGCAGAAAGATGACGAACACGTGTCCCCAGCCCTGGTAAATGTGGGCCACTCCAAAGATGGCGCCCTGAATGACGATGGCCGTCGGCGCACTCCTGGTCAGTGCGGTGAACTGCCGTTGCAGATAGCCTCGGGTGACGATTTCTTCACAGATGCCGGCGGTCAGCGAGAGGAGAATCCATAGAGATTTTTCCATCCCGGTATGTGGCAGAAACCCGCGAACGTTGTCCGGTGGGCCCAGATGCATCGCGCTGGATACGACCGAAAGCAACAGAATGGATGCAATCAAAAAGACGATGGCGATTCCCAGATCGCGAAAAAACCACTTGGCTTGGGACCAGTCACCGCCAATGAGTTGCCGCATGGTGGTTCCGTTCAGGCGTATACCCCAAAAAACAACGCCCACCAGCGCCCACTCCATGGCCATGGTGATCAGATATCGGGTAATACGAGTAGAGTTTGTACCGCCGAGCAGCCCACCGGCATAAAAACTTCGCAGAGCGATGGCCAGTAGCAGCAACACCACCAGAACGGTGTGCCACAGCGGAGCAACGAGTTTTACCGGTTCGGCTTTTTCGGGTTCCGCCGAAGGGGTTGCGGTATTTACAGAAGATGCCATGATGAATTGACGCTGATGCCTTGCTTTGGAAAGCACAGTTGCTGCGATTCCGTTGAAACAAGAGTGACGGCTGAAGCGCGCTTCGCCGCGCGGCATGAAAACCCTTACGTCTTTACAACATGAGAACTCTACGTCTTTACAAACAGATCAATCTGCTGCAGGAAACGCATTTTCTTGTCGACCGGCAGGAACGAAGCTTCGAACGAATTCCGCGCAACCTCGCGCAGTTGTTCCTCAGTAAAACCAAACTCTTGTTGCGCCAGCTCGTATTCTTTATTGAGCGAAGTCTGGAACATGGCTGGGTCGTCGGTGTTCAAGGTGATCATCAGGCCTTCATCAAAAAACGCTTTCAGCGGATGGTCTTTGGCGTCCGGGCAAACGCCGGTACGGACGTTGCTGGTCACGCACATTTCCAGCGGCACTTGCTTGTGTGCCAGCACTTCAGTCAATTCCGCATCTTGCGCAATCGACAGCCCGTGGCCGATACGTTCAGCGCCAATGTTCAGCGCGCCCCAAACCGATTCCGGCCCGGTGGTTTCGCCGGCGTGCGCGGTGAGACGAAGTCCGTTGTCGGCAGCTTTCTTGAAGAGATCACGAAACCATTCCGCTGGACCTTTACGCTCGTCGCCGCCGATTCCTATGCCGACAACGTTGCGATCGCGCAGCTTGGCCGCAATGTCGAAGACTTCAGCCGCCGCTTCCGGACCAAAATGCCGCACAGCGTCAAAGATCCAAAGCAGCGAAACGCCGAAATCGCGCACGCCGCGTTCGCGTCCGCGCTCCAGGCCTTCAAAGATGGGACCGAAATCCTGTCCGCGCCAGCGCACCACGCCCACGCTGACGTACACCTCGGCATGCACCACGTTCTGTTGGCGCAGCTTTTGCATCAGACGATAAGTGATGAGTTCGTAATCTTCCGGCGTACGCAGCCGCTCGGTCACGGCCTTGAAGGCCAGCATGAAGCCGGTGAAATTGTCGTAGGAATAAAGCCGCTTAACGTCGTCTTCAGTAAGCTCGTCGCCGGAGCCGCGCACGTCGTAACGATTGTTTTCCGTGGCCAGCGGTGTGTTGTGAAAGTGGCTCAGCTCGGCCAGCGTGGCCGGTTCCACCGAACCTTCCAGGTGGAGATGCAGCTCCGCCTTAGGCAGAGACTGTATGAACGAGCGGGCCATGGTTACGCCGCCGGAGTCTGATTGCCGGCAAACTCGCTGCGTTTGCGGCTGTAAGTGAAGTAGATCACCAAGCCGATGGCCAACCATGCAAAGAAACGCAGCCAGTTCATGATGGGCAGTCCGGCCATCAACAGCAGACAAAGCAAAATGGTCATGATGGGCGCGAGTGGACCACCGGGGGCCTTGAAGCCACGCTTTCTCTCCGGATCGCGATAGCGCAGAATCAGCACTCCGCCGGCTACTAGGGCAAACGCAAACAACGTACCGATGTTGGAGAGATCAGCGAATGTTCCAATGTCCAGCAGGCCCGCCGGAATTCCTACCACGAAACCGGCAACCCAAGTTGCGACATCCGGAGTACGGAAGCGGGGATGCACGTTGCCAAAAAAACTGGGCAGAAGCTTGTCGCGGGACATGGCAAACCATACTCGAGCTTGGCCGAGCTGGAATACCAGAAGCGACGAAATCATTCCCATCAATGCGCCAAACAACACAGCCAGGCGCACCCACGGTACGTTAAGTTTACGCAGTTGGTTGACGACAGGCGCCGCGTCACCGAGCGTATCCCATTTGCCAATGCCGGTAAGCACCACGACCACGGCGATATAGAGCACCGTACAAACCAGCAGCGTTGCAATAATTCCGATCGGCAGATCGCGTTGCGGATTTTTTGCCTCTTCCGCCGCCGTGGATACTGAATCAAAACCGATATAGGTGAAGAAGATGATCGATCCGCCCGTGAGAACACCGGGCCAGCCGTTGGGCATGAAAGGATGGTAGTTCGTTGGATGAATAAACTGTGCGCCCGCGAAAACGAAAATCAGGATCGCGGCGATTTTCACCAGGACCATAATGTTGTTGGTCTTCGCGGACTCGCGGATGCCGCGCACGAGGATTACGGTAAGAGCCATGACCACGAGGAACGCCGGGAAGTTGAAACCAAAATGCCAGCCCGGCCCGTAAAGGTCTTTGCCAGCAAGGTCCTGCAATCCAGACGGAAGATAAGCCGGCGAAACCCACTCTAGCGGCGGATGGATGCCAAACCAGTCCATTAGATCCACAAAATGGGCGGCAAAGCCCACACTCACCGCCATATTGCTGACGGCGTATTCAAGAATCAGATCCCAGCCAATGATCCAGGCTATGAGTTCGCCCATAGTGGCGTACGTGTATGTATAAGCGCTACCAGCGATGGGAATCATCGAGGCCAACTCGGCGTAGCATAGCGCCGTAAACGCGCATGCAACAGCGACCAGAATGAAGGAGAGCGCAATCGCAGGACCCGCTCCGGGACGGCCAAAAGTCGCCGAGTGATGGATCAGATACTCGAGGACGGGCGCATTCAGGACGGACTCCGCCGTGAACGTCTGCCCGGCAATAGCCGTGCCGACGACCGTAAAGATGCCTGATCCGATCACCGCGCCGATTCCAAGCGCAGTCAAGGACCATGGCCCCAGCGATTTTTTTAGCTGGTGCTCTGGCTGTTCGGAGTCAGAAATCAGCTTGTCAATGGACTTCTTGGCAAAAAGTTGGCTGGCCAGAAGCGCCTCCTTGAAAGGGTTCGTACGCCTGCAACGCCGGAAACAGCAGGGACGCGGCGAACTCCACTGCGAGCCGCCGCGTCTCTACTTCAACGCCTTACTCTTAGCGCTTGGACGTGCCGCGAGCCAGTTTCTTGACCTTGGGCTTCTTGCTGCCGCGCGCGTAATCACGGGGTTTCTTGGGAACTGCCTTCTTGCGCGCCGCGCGTTTTACTTTTTTGCGTTCTTCTTTGCCGAGTTTCTTGGTATTTGCCATTCACCTTGTCCTAATTGAAATATTGGAAATGATTGCGTATTGCTGAATTGCGCGCTGGGCGGCCGGATTTCTCGTTAATCCGAATCAGCGTTTATCCGCGCAAATCCGCGGCGAAAAACTCCCTCATGCCCGCTCCAGTTGCGCGTACTTCTCCACCAGTTTCTTCAAACCGAATCGAGGGAATTGTACCGTAATCTTGGCGTTTTCTCCTTCACCTTCACGTTGATAGACGATTCCTTCGCCAAATTTTGGATGTTTTACCTTCTGTCCGGGACGGAAATTGGCCTTCCCGCTGGGCGCTTCCACGGGGACAGTGGGCCGGTTGAATTTCTTTCCGCGTGAAGCAAAGAATTCCGCGATGTTATCGATGGAGTTGTATTTCGGCCCGGAATACGCAGGCTTCTTGGACTGGCCTGATCTGCTCGAAGACGCACTTGACGCGGCCGCGCTTTGCCGATCGCGCTGGCCAGCTTCGTCGCTAGGCGTCACACTCTGATCTTCGTCTTCGTAACTGTAATGCTGGTCTGAATATTCGGAATCACGGCGCTGCGATTGGGCGCTCGACCTGGATTGGCTGGATCGTGACACGCCCAGCTGCTCCATGAGCGCTCCGGGGACTTCTTCCAGAAAGCGCGACGGGATGCTGGCGTCCGGCATGTCGGTACCATAGCGGCGGCGATAGCGGGCCTGGCTCAGAATCAACTGGTCCATGGCGCGCGTCATGCCAACGTAACAGAGGCGGCGCTCCTCTTCCATCTGGTCAGGATCGTTGAAAGCCCGCGAATGCGGGAACAAACCCTCTTCCAGTCCTAACAGAAAAACCAGGTTAAACTCCAGGCCCTTCGCCGAATGCAGCGTCATGAGCGTGGTGCGTCCGCGCGGATCGTATGTGTCGGTATCGGCGACCAGCGCCGCGTGGTCCAGGAATTCCTCAATCGATTCGCCGCGATCGCGCGAATCCATGGCGGCGTTCACCAGTTCGCGCAAGTTCTCTATGCGGGCGAGTGCGTCCGGTGTGGCCTCTTCTTCCAGTTGCTTGATGTAGTTGGTGCGGTCAATCAAAAACTTGAGGACTTCCGGAACCGTCGCGGCGCTGCCTTCCGCGCGGAAACCTTCAATTGGCGGGGTGGTGGATTCAGAGGCGTTTTCGTCCGAAGACGAGAGCGGAGTCGATTCGGCGCCATCTTCGGAGCCTTCAGGTTTTACGGTTGCGGCATTCGATTCATCCTCATCAAAAGCCCCGAAGTCAAAGCTGATGTTTTCGCCCAAGGCTTCGGGTTCGAAAGAAACGTCTGCTTCTACCGAATCCAGTTCATCAGCCCCCTCTGGTTTTCTCCGTGCCTCCGTGTCTCCGTGGTGAGTTGGCCCTTCGGTTCTCTGCGTCTCCGCGTCTCCGCGGTGAAGATTCTCTTCGCCTTCCCCCTGCGCCGTTTCCGCCACACGGTCGGCAAACTTGCCCAGCAACATCGAACGCGCATCGTCAATCAGGTCTTTAAAATTCTTCAGCGCAGCACACGCGCGCTGCGGCAGCAACCGCCGCTCAATGGCCTCGCCCACGGCCGCCCACAAGGACGCACCGGTTTCCAGCGACAAACGCTCAACGGTCTCAACGGTGGTTTTGCCGATGCCGCGCGGCGGGTTGTTGATCACCCGCAGCAGCGCGATGGAATCCTGCGGATTATTGATCAACTTCAGATAGCTGATCATGTCTTTGATCTCAGCGCGTTCGTAAAACGAAAATCCGCCGACTACCTGGTACGGCAGCTGGTAGCGGCGCATGGCTTCTTCAATCAGGCGCGACTGCGAATTCAGCCGGTAAAGCACAGCCACGCGGACGTTTTCGATGCCATCGTTCCCGTCCTGCGCGGCTTTCTTCAGGTAGTTGGAAATAAAGTCAGCGGCAAAGAGGGCTTCGTTTTCGCCGTCCGGCGCTTCATAGTAGCCGATCTTGGCGCCGCCCTGGCGTTCGGTCCAAAGAGTCTTGCCTTTGCGTTTGGTGTTGTTGGCCACCACCGCGGACGCCGCTTGCAAAATATTCTGCGTTGAGCGGTAGTTCTGTTCCAGGCGGATGATGCGCGCTTCAGGAAAATCTTTTTCAAACTCCAAAATGTTGCGGATGTCCGCGCCGCGCCACGAATAGATCGACTGGTCCTCGTCGCCCACGACGCAAACGTTGTGCCGCTCACCGGCCAGCAACTTGATTAACTCATACTGCGGACGGTTGGTGTCCTGGTATTCGTCAATCAGCATGTATTCAAAGCGACGCTGGTAGCGCTCGCGGACTTCAGCCGACGACTTGAGCAAGCGCACGGTTTCCAGCAACAAGTCATCAAAGTCCAATGCGTTGGCTTTACGCAGCTCTTTGCGATAGGCCTCAAAGACATGCGCGACTTTTTCCGTAAGCGGGTCAGCCGATTGCAGGTACATTTCCTGCGGATCGAGCATGTGGTTTTTGGCCCAGGAAATTCGCGAAAGGATGGCCGACGGCTTGTGTTCCTTGTCATCCATGCCCAGGCGGCGCATCACGCCCTTGACCACCGTCTGCTGGTCGTTGGCGTCATAGATGGCGAAGTCTTTTTTGTAACCGACATTCCCGATCTTCATGGCTTCAATATCGCGACGCAGCACCCGCACACAGAACGAGTGGAAAGTTGCGATGAGCGGCTTGCGCAACAGGCGTCCGCCCAGCAAGCGGTCCACGCGCTCCACCATTTCGGCCGCGGCCTTATTGGTGAACGTGACGGCCAGGATGGAGTCGGCGTCCACGTTCAGGTCTTCAATCAGATGGGCAATGCGGAAGGTGATCACCCGCGTCTTGCCGCTGCCGGCGCCGGCCAAAATCAATACGGGGCCGTCAACGGCTTCCACCGCTTCGCGTTGCCGCGGATTGAGTTTCTCGAGTAAGCTCACGCTGTTGTCACTTCTGGAAATGCTCGTTGAAGTAAATGAATTGTCATTCCGACCCTGAGCCCGTCGAAGGGGAGGAATCTGCTTTTCTCGATTACGCGCGATCACGGCGATTCCGCGCGATTCCGGCGATCTCAGCTCACCCGATCATGGCGATCACCCGATCACGCGCGATCACGGCGATTCCGCGCGATTCCGGCGATCTTGCATTCTTCGCACTGGCACATGTCGCGGAGATAGTCCCAGGAATAGATGCCGGCGGTGTGGCCGTCGTTCCATGTGAAACTCAGGGCGTATTTACCCACGGCCGTGGCCTGCGTGGGCTTGGCCGGCTCCTTGTACATGGGCAGCAGAGTGGCGGACGCCTTCTTGGCCGATTCACCCGGATGGAGCCCCGTCTTGTTGCGTTCTTCCGCGCACGTGGCGCACGGACAGGCGTCACGCAGCCAGACAAAGTTGTAGTGGGTCTGGTGCCCATCTTCCCACTCAATGTCCACACCGGCGCCGGTGGAGATGTTTACTTTTACGGATTTTGGATTGGGGACAGCCATTGGGTTCAAGTATATAGGCTCGAATCAATCCCTAACGATCAGGAAAGGTAGCGCCTCGCGAGCTTATTGAGAAAGCTGCTTCTCAAGCAGGCTCTCGATCAGGCGCTCCATGGTGCTTAAATCGATCCTGCCCTTTTTCGAAGCGGCATCCGCGTCGTCAAGAGCTCGATAGTAGGGGCCTTTGCTGTCGATTATTTGGTCCGGTATGGTGGGTTCGCCCCGAAGAACTTGCCCAAGGCGAATGGTAAGCACGAGATATGAAACCGCTCGCGACGTTCTCCCGTTCCCATCACGAAACAGGTGTATCCAATTCAAACGCCACATTACATACGATGATAAGTGGATTGCGTCGCGTAACGGATCGCCTTGAAGGCTCCACTTTGCTTTGACGTAATTACACATTTCAATAACAAACTGTTCCACCTCTTCAGGCGGCGGAGGTTCATGATCGGTATTTGTAATGCCTATTGGTACTGTCCGCAACATGCCCGCTGATCGGCAAATTCCGGCAACCGCCAAGCGATTGAGGCCACACACAATCTCTGGAGTCAACTCAAATTCTTGGGCGGCAATAGCTTGTTCCGCTAAGCGCAGAACTTCGTCGAATTGTTGGAGGCCGTTTTCAGCCTCCAATAATGCAAGTGCTTGTGCGTCTTTAATGATTTCGTCATCTTCTTCAGAAACGACGAAGGTGCTGTGACGGTTACTTGGATTGGTTTCCATGTCGGGCAGTCAGGTTTCTAGAAGCGCGTTCCACAGTTTCCCTGGTAATCTGTTCGTTCTCGAACTTCGTATTCCCATAGGCAAAGCTCTTCCGTTGGGATTCCCGTTCTTCGTTGGACATTTGTTTCTTGCTATTGCGCTCCAGCAGTTCTTTCAAACGATCGGACATAGTCTTCGATCTCCGTTAATGGATACGATATTACTTTCGTATATTCTGCGCCATTAGGCAAGCGCATCCTTGGCTGTCCGCTTACGTTTGTGCCGCAAACCTGTTGAAATTGCTACACAATCCTACGGCTGCTGCACGGAGAAATAAACTGAATTAAGCTCTCGACTCTTTCAATCTGCGCATCACGCTCCCATCATCTCCGCCAGCTCTCCGAAATCCTTGGCAACATAATCCCAGTCTGAGTCGGCCTTGAAATCGCGCTGCTGTCGCGGACCATACTCCGTGGGCCGCGCAACGAATGCCGTCTTGTAGCCGTGTTTGCGCGCGGCGGCCAGGTCATAATTGTGCGCCGCCACCAGCATGACGTTCTGCGGCGCGGTGTCCAGCAGTTCGGCGGCACCCAGGTAAACTTTGAGATCGGGCTTGTAATGCCGGAAAAGATCGGAGCAAAGAATCGTATCCCACGGAAGCCCGGCATACTTTGCCATGTCGGTGAGCAGACGCAGACCTCCGTTGGACAACGTTCCGATGATGAATTTCCGCTTCAACCGAGTCAGTCCGGCCACCGAATCCGGCCAGGGATCAAGAAAATGCCATCCGCGGACGAGTTCTTCGCGAAGCTGGCCGCTCAGATCGCCCAAGCCATACTTCGGCAACAGGTTGTCCAGTGATTCGCGATGCAGCTGTTCGAGCGTGGTCCACGGACGGGCTCCGGAGCGGACGGCGTCCATGGACGGCTGGTAGGCAGCGCGCCAGTCGTCGACCAAACCAGGCCAGCCCAGATTACCGCCGTCAGTGCTGCCCGGTCTAAGGTTGTGGGTCGTCCCAAAGCGCTCAAATTGGGCGATTAAACTGGTTCTCCAGTCCACTACGGTGCCAAAAACGTCAAAAAGCAGAGCTTGAACCAAGTGAGCCAACCTCCCCCAATCGGCGTTTTGTTCGCCTTCTTAGTGATAGTAGCAGCCGAAGCTCGTAGCAGCTGAAGCGCGAGATTTCGCCGCGCCAGTTCATGTCATCACCCCTGCCCGGCAGTAACGGGCCGGAAACGGTCCCGTTGCCAATCTGTTCTAAGCTGATGTAAAATTGAGCCTTAATCATCCAGCTCTGAAGCTTCCATAAAAGCCCTTCCGAGTCGAACAATCAGGGAGTTGCCCGTCATGGCAAAAGTTTGTGAAGTCTGCGGCAAAGGTCCGCAATTTGGAAACAAGATCAGCCACGCCCACAACGTGAGCCGCCGCCGGTGGAATGTGAACCTGCGTCCCGTGCATGCAGTTGTGAAAGGCGCCAATAAACATATCCGTGCGTGCGCGCAGTGCATTAAGTCCGGCAAGATCAAGAAAGCCAGCTAGGATTCTTCCGGCAAGCGCGAACATTTTTGAAAACCAAAAACGGCCTCCCCCAGCGGGAGGCCGTTTTATTTCTGTCCAAAAATCCGGAGCGTAGTTTCTCGGAACGCGCCGCTTACGCCAGCGCGATCACGTCTATTTCCACCTGAACGTCTTTCGGCAAGCGCGCGGCCTCCACGGTGGACCGTGCTGGAGGAGCGCTCTTAAAGACCTTGGCATAGGTTTCATTCATCACCGCAAAGTCCGCCATGTTTTTGAGGAACACCGTGGTCTTTACCACTTTTTCCACGCTGCTGCCGGCCGCTTGAAGAATGGCCGCAAGGTTGTTCAGTACCCGTTCGGTTTGCTGAGCTATGTCGCCTTCAATGACATTTCCGGTTGCGGGATCAATGGGGACTTGTCCGGAGATAAACACTAAGCCATTGGCCTTGATGGCTTGCGAATAAGGGCCAATGGCCTTGGGTGCTTTGTCGGTGGAAACTACGTCGCGGGTAAAAGTCATGAAGGCCTCCGAAAGAAATCTCGCCGCAGATTGTCGCTGATAGACGCAGATAAGACAAATTGTGTTCTGGACCCGAAGGAAGTCGACCACTTCGAATACTTGGACAATGGCTGGCTTTTTGATCTGCGCTTATCTGCGTAAATCCGCGGCGAAAGATTTTAGATTTTATTCAATCTCTGCACATCCCGGATTCCCGGGATCTTCCGCAGTCCGGTCATCACGCGTTCCAGGTGTTTCACGTCTTCAATATCAATCACCATGTCGATGGTCGCCTGGCTGTCCGCGGTTTTCGCTTCAATGTTGCGGATGTTGGTATTGTCGTCGCTGATCACCGCAGTCAACTGCTTCAGCATCGCCGGACGATCATCGCAGAAGACCGTGAGTTTTACCGGATATGTTGACTTGTCACTGCGCTTCATCATCGCCGGTTTGGCCCATTCCACGGCAATGCGGCGGTCAGCTTCATACATCAAGTTGTTCACGTTCGGACAGCTCACCGCATGCACGGCCACGCCTTTGCCGCGGGTCACGTAGCCGACTATGGCTTCGCCGCGAATCGGATTGCAACACCGCGCGCGGTAGACCATCAGATCGTTGTAGCCGCGGACTTTAATCGCGCCGCTGTCCGCGCTCTGGCCAAACACGCGCCGGATGACCGTGCTGATGGTGCCTGGCGTCTTCGTCGGCTCTTCCGCCGGAGGCTCGTCGGAAAGCCCCGGAGAAAGCTTGGCCAGAATCTGACGCGACGAATACTTTCCGTAGCCGATTCCGGCGATCAGGTCCTGTCCGGACCCCAACCCGTATTCCTTGGCGATCGTATCCAGCTCTTTGTCGTTGAAGTCTTTCATGGCCAGGTGATACTTGCGCGCCTGTTTTTCCATGAGCTTCTTGCCAATTTCAATCGCCCGCTCGCGTTGGTGAATGTTCAGCCAATGGCGAATCTTATTGCGCGCGCGTGTGGACTTGGCGAACCCCAGCCAGTCGCGGCTGGGATTGTGTCCCGGCTGGGTCATGATCTCCACCACGTCACCGTTGCGCAGCTTGTTACGGAGCGGAACAATGCGTCCGTTGACTTTCGCCCCAACGCACGTGTGACCGACTTCAGTATGCACGGAGTAAGCAAAATCAATCGCGCTGGCATCACGCGGCAAAATGACTACTTTGCCCAGCGGCGTGAAGCAATAAACTTCTTCCGGATAAAGGTCCACTTTCAGCGTGGAAAGAAACTCTCCCGGATCTTTTACGTCCTGCTGCCACTCCACCACTTGCCGCAACCACGACAACCGCTGTTCGTCTTTTGCGCTCACCGGACTGCCGTCTTTGTATTTCCAGTGCGCGGCAATGCCTTCCTCGGCCATGCGGTGCATGTCTTCCGTGCGGATCTGCACTTCAAACTGGTGGCCATCTTCGGTGATCACCGTGGTGTGCAGGGACTGGTAAAGATTCGGCCGCGGCATGGCAATGAAATCTTTGATTCGTCCCGGCACCGGACGCCACATCTGGTGGATCGCGCCCAGCACCGTGTAGCAATCTTTCACTGACTTGGTGATGATGCGCACCGCCAGCAGGTCATACACCTGGTCCACGGTGATGCGCTGGCGTTGCAGCTTCTGATGGATGCTATACAGCCGCTTGATGCGGCTTTCCACGTGCGCTTCCACACCATTTTCTTTCAACTTCTGTTGCAGGATCTTGATGGCCTTGTTCAGGAACGTCTCGCCGGCTTTGCGCCGCGATTCCACCGCTTCATGCACCTGCTCGTAGCCGATGGGGTCCACATAGCGGAACGCAAGGTCTTCCAGCTCGCCGCGGACTTTGCCCATCCCCAGCCGGTGGGCCAGCGGAGCGTAAATCTCCAGCGTCTCTCGCGCTACTTTCTGCTGGCGCTCTTCCGGCAGATGTTTCAGCGTGCGCATGTTGTGCAAGCGGTCAGCCAGCTTGATCAGCACCACGCGGATGTCATCCACCATGGCCAGCACCATCTTGCGGACGTTTTCCGCCTGCCGCTCCTCGCGGCTGGCAAAATCAATCTTGTCGATCTTGGTCACGCCTTCCACAATGTGCACCACCTGCTCGCCAAATTCGCGGCGGATGTCTTCGTGGGTGACCTGCGTGTCTTCAATGGCGTCATGCAGCAAGCCGGCGGAAATGGCCGTGGAGTCCAGCTTCATGTCCGCCAGCACCAGCGCAACTTCAAGCGGATGAATTAGATACGGCTCGCCGGACGCGCGCTGCTGGCCTTGATGGTGTTTGAGGGAAAATTCGTAGGCCTTGCGGATGATCTCCAGATCGTCGTGCGGACGGTTCTCGGCAACCTTGGTCTGGAGCTCCTGAAACTTGGCAGCAAGCAGCTTCAACTCTTTCTGAGAAGCCGGCTGCGGGTGGGTCGCCATATTCAATTATAGCGCGGAAAAAACGGAAGGTCGGGGACGAGACTTGGCTCTGACGTTTTCCGATCACGGCGATGTCGGCGATCACGCGCGATCCCGGCGATTTCTTCGCCCCTCCCCCCCTGCCCCCTATGTTTCACCCAATTTCACCCAAGGTCACCCAATCCCACCCAAGATCGGCTGAGAGGTCGCAGCTCTTGCTTTTTGGTTTGGCTAGCTGCCAATTGCTAGTTGCTAATTGCTTCTTTTTTCAATGATCAACGCGCTTCCACCCCTCGGGGCTGCCGTATCTTAGCTCAATCCGTGTAGCGAATCAATGACGAAGTAGTACATATCTACGCGGCGCGTTCGTGGAAACGTTTGCTTTCGTGCTGTAGTGGCTGTGCTTTGTGGCTGGAGAGTACAATGTAGGGGCTACGAAGCTAACTCTTTCACTAGCGTCCTTGCGTGATCCAGGAAAGTCGTCGATTACAACCCTCAGCTACAGTGATCTAGTGTTTGATTGTGACGGTTCAGAATGTGGCTGCACAGTTTTTGACGAAAACGGAGAACCGGAGCTTCTTTCGCCGCATGTTCACATGTATGTGCGCGGCAGACAACCCGAAGCAGGGCCCCGGTGCCGCGCCATTCATTTCGGGAATCTGCCTGATTCTGTTTACGAGCCGTCACATTGATTCCATAATCGGAGAGCATGGCTTTGATCTGTTCAAACTGTGGACGAGAGCATGAAAATGTTAAGGGCCGTTGTCCGTACTGTTCTTCCAAGTGTGCCTTGACGCAACGTCAAAGGGAGCGGCCCGCCAAAACACAAGAAATCCGCACACCGATTTGCAAAAAATGTGGGCAGCCGTTTGAGGTCACATGGGTAAAATCGGCTCTTGGCAGTATCCGACTAGAGCCAATCCATACCTGCTCTGCAGGGTAGAGCAAGTCGGGTAGTAACTGAGGTTCAGCAAGTTAGCCTTTATGACGCTCCTGTTTCTGATCGCCGGCTTTGCTTTTTTTTGGGCTGTGATAGGTCTTTGCATCCGACCGCTGAAACTCGGAAATGTTTTGAGCTTCGGGTTTTTCGGGGGAATAACCGGTGCTGAAGCGGCTTTAGGATGGTGGCTTGCTTCTTTCGAACCCCACGGTTTCGCAAAATACCTGCTCGATGGGCTCATTGGCATTATTTGTTTTTTGTTTCTCTTTGGACTGTGGACCATGGTTAAAATGGCTCGGACAATTGCGTACGAGGGTCGACACACGGAAGTGAATCGCCAATAAAACGCCCGTCACCCAATGGATTCTCCCCAGCCTTTTCCCCATCCTTTAGCGCTTTTGCGAAAGGTTGGAACTCAGAATAACCTGCCCTCTGCTCATCGTGCACCCCGGCCCTCAGACAAGGGAACCTGATACGATTTTGGCAATGAACCCTGTGGTTCTGTCCTTCTTGTCAGGCGACTCGCTGTACTTCGGGGCGGCTCTCCTGCTGCTCGCGACCATCTCCTCGTCCTATCTGGAGCGCCGCTGGATACTGATATGCAGAAACGTCGTGGCGTTGGTAGCGTTGGCGATGATTGTCATGGCCTCTCCGCCGTTTCCATCATATGTAGACGCGCTCTTCCTTGGAGCGTTTGCCTTGTGGTTCATCCTATGGAACTCATCTGCGAGGGGCAAGACGCTGTTACGACTACGACTTGTCGTGACGGTAACATTTGCGTTGCTCTTGTTCGTGCTCCCGGCTATTGAGCTGACGCATCGCGCCATGCCGGACATTGTAGGTACGCCCAGCGATCACTTGGTGGTGATTGGCGATTCGATCTCCTCCGGCATCGATTCGCGGGTTCCCGCCTGGCCAGTCGTCATGCAGCAGATGACCGGCATCCCAGTAAAGAACCTGCCCAGAGCTGGCGCCGGCATCGTGGAAGCGCAGTCAATGGCCAGAGGGATCATGCCCGAAGATCGAGTCGTGCTCCTGGAGATAGGCGGCAACGATATGCTGGCTGGAGGGCCGTCGGGCGAGTTCGAAAAGGCCCTCGACGCTCTTCTGAAAAAAGTGGTTGCCCCGGGACGCACGGTCGTCATGTTTGAACTACCACTCTTCCCCGATAAAGTCGCCTATGGTCAGATTCAGCGCCGTCTCGCGACGAGATATGGAGTGTGGCTGATTCCGAAACGATACTTCATCGCTGTAATCGCTGGCGCAAATGCCACCTCAGACGGACTCCATCTTTCGGATGACGGCACGCGTCGTATGGCATCTCTGGTGACGCGAACTCTTTCACTTGTGCTTCAACCTCCCCCAAAAGCGGCCAACAGTCCCAAAGTACCTGCGGTAAGATGTTGCTCGAACAAATTCACACTCTGCCACTTCGTGTAGTGACAAAATTAGATCAATATGAAATTCGAATACGAAATATCGCGAGACGAGTACGCTGATGCCCAGATTCTCTACTGCAGATTGTCCACTGGCAGCAACAATTTCAAACGGGGGGCCCCGTGGGTTCTCGCCGGTGTTTTCTGCATCTTCATGCCTTGGTACGAAGGTATTCGCAACTGGGCAACTATGTTGTTGGCTGCTATTGGCGCGTGGTGGCTTTATGCGGGGTTAACCAACCTGTTTCCAGGAACCTATTTACGCCGACAATACCTGACAGCTGGTATGTCCGGCAAAAAGTATCAGGCCGAGGTTGATGAAAATGGTTTTGAGGTGACTGGAGACGTGTGCAGTTGGCACGCAAGATGGCCCGCTGTGTCGGTCAAAGGCGAGAACAAGCATATCTTTATGCTATTTGCAGCAAACACCGTATTCATATTCGCGAAAAAGTATTTGACTGCTGAACAACAGGACGAACTGCGAAGATTTGCCGCACTCCCGCCGCCAAGTCAAGATTGATCCCATTTCAATTCTGCGGCAGGCCCCCGTTGCGCAAGCGCACGGAAATCTTGATGTCCGCCAGCGTCTTTCCGTCCGCCTCAGCGCGGCATTCAATCTCTTGTGCGCCTTTCGTCTCGCCCTTGGTTTCGGCCTTGGGTGAATCCAGCAGCACTTGTAGGTAGTAATCGCTTTGCGGTTCCAGCGTAAAGCTACCGGCTCCGCTTTGTGTCGTCCAGCCGTCCGGCAGCGTGGCGGAAATGTTGATCGTCTTTGCCGAATCTGTGTGGTTGTGTAATTCCAACGGCACGGTCAAAGTCGTCCCGCGCTTGATCGCGATCTCAAGCACCGGAGGCCGGGGCAATTTCGTTAGTCCATGCGCGCGGTAGAATTTTTCATAGAAACCCCACGGTCCGCCCAATCCCACGGAGAGCGGCTCGGGATGTTCATAAGCCACACGCGCGGCCGGAACAAACGGAATCTGTGCCGAAGTAATTCCTTCAAAAACCTCGCCGGTCACGCTACCCGCTAAATGCGACTTGCCCAGCGTCAGCTCGATAGGTCCGCCCCAGTTTTTTTCCTGGGCCGCAATCTGTTTCTCGTCCATCTTCTTCAGGCCTTCAATGAAGCTGCGGTATTGCGTCAGGTGATATTTGAACGTCTCCATGGCAATGCGCCAGTAGGGCAGCTTGAGTGACGGCGAAATGCCGTTCGTCGGAAGGCTGGGGCCGGTGGCTTTGAAGTTCGTGTCGCCGCTGGAGTCGGGAAAGTAATAAAGCTTCTTGGCTTGCCACGGCTGCAAACCGTCCAGCAGGGTTTCATTGATTTTTACCGGTCCGGCCAGCTGTGCCGGAAAGACAGCTGGATCGCCCGCCATATCGAAGGCTTCTGTGGCCAACACGCCCGCGCCTTGGTGGTCTCCGTGGTTTTCTCCCGCAAAGAATCCCGGCATCCACGTGAGAATCACCTCCGGACGAGTCAGCCGCACTATGCGGACCATCTCTTCCTGCACTTGCCCATCGCCCCAGTTGGCCAGCGACTGCAATACATTCTGGCTCGGCGTATCGCGTCCGCTAAGAAACCAGACATTGTCGATCCCCACACTGGCCAGCGCATGGCGCAGTTCCATCTCGCGCACCGCGCCCATGGTCCGCGCGCGTTCAGGGCCCATGTTGTTGTGGCCGGCCTCTCCGTGCGTTGTATAGATCACGGCTACGCGTTTGTGCTGGTCGATCAGCTGGACAAGGTACGGCGTCATGCCGGTTTCGTCGTCCGGGTGCGCGACCACCAGCAGCAGATCAACTTTGAACCGGGCATCGGGCTTGAGCAGCGGCGGCGGAGTTGGCAAAGGCGTTTGTGCCGCGGAGATTGCAGAAACCAGCAGCAGCGCCGCCAGCAGGCGAAGAATCTTCATCAAGCTTCCTTTCCAGAAGCGTTTAGTTTTTGTCGTTAGACAGAAGGGAGTAAATTTCGTACGCCGCGGATTCAAATTTTGTGCCGAATCATGCGCGTTTCATTTGACTATGGATAGGGATTTGCGTGAGCAACCACACTGGACGAAGACGGTGCAGACGAACTAGTTGGCCAGGCTCTTCCGCATCCCTACTGGCCCGGGCCGGATGTTGTCAGCAGCCGGCGGCGAAAGAAATCAACGGCAGCGTCACCGGCTGGCGGTCCAATGGAATGTTCTTTGTCGGGAAACAACTTAATCTCAAAATCCTTGTGGAGTTGCGTAAGCTTGTCGCGCAGCAGCAGCGCCTGACGCACGGGAACGTTCTTGTCTTTTTCGCCATGCAGGATCAGCACCGGGCATTTGAGCTGGTCCATTCTCAGGATCGACGACCGCACTCTCACCGCCTCTTTGGTCATGCCCGTTTCGGCCATCATGTTGAAGCGGACGCCCATCAGCGTGCTGTCGTCATAGAGCCTGCGAAAATCGTAGATGCCGGCGCCGAAGACCGCGGCCTTCAGGTCGTCCAGTTCCACCGCCAGCAATGACGCTGCCATGCCGCCACGCGAGTATCCGTAAATTGCCATGCGTTTGGGATCCACATATTTTTCCTGCCGCAAACGCTGATACCCCGCTTTCATTGCGGCGATCGTTTTGGGACCAACAAAGTCTGCTGGTCCGTCCGATTCCCCATATCCGGGTTGCGAGACGGCCAAGCCCGCGAACCCCTCGCGCGACAGCCGAATTCCCAGAGGCGCAATGTCCCTGGCTGTGCGTTCGTAGCCCGGGATCAACAGCACTCCGGGGAAAGGGCCGGCACCCTTGGGTTCAAATGAGATAGCTTCCACGGTTTTCCCATCCACCACATAGTTGGCGCGGCAAATCTTTGCTCCGCCTGCTTCGGCGCAACCTGCCTTGTCCATTGTCGCAAGGGCCTGGTCGTTGCCATTCGGCGGCGTGAGTTGAGATTGGGCCCAGCGCACGCCCAGCACGAGAACCACCGCGCAGCTTAGAAAGATTACGCAGTTCCGTATCCGGTGAGTCTTTAAATTTGCGCTGATGATCGGCTCACTCATCGTTTGCTCCTTGCGCTGCAACCTACGCACTCCTTGCGATGCAACGTACGCGTTCCTTGCGCTGTACCTTACGGCCGTGCTCCGCCGGTATGCTTGCCCGTAGCCAGGTCCACCACGAACGCGGCTTCTTTGTCGGAAGCCGGGTCCCAGCCAAAACCGTGCAGCTCGCCGCCGGTGATCTTGCCCAAGCGTACACCTTCCCAGGACAGCCGCTCCGTGGTCCAGGCAATTCCATCGCGACCGAGCGCCACAACGCTGGTAAAACCGGTGAAGAGCAACAGTCCTGATTCATGCGGCGAGAATCCGCTTACTGACCGCAAGTCCGTGATGGGACGCTGCTCGATTTGCAGCCACTGCTTCGGATCGCCAGCGTTCACTACATGACCATAACCGCCAGCTACAACGCACAGCGAATCAGGATCAGGACACGACGCCACGCACGTCACAACCTGGTCGGAGTCAAATCCCTGGGCAAAGAACCCAGACCACGCAGGCCCTTTAGGCGGGACTACGCGGACATAAGCTCCGCTACGGTCGCCTTCCTCTAACTCCACGGGAAAGTGGTAAAGCTTTTCCAGCGGATGCGGCAGCGGCGCCAACTCCAAAACCTTGGCTTCATAGTTTCGCGGAAAGGCAAACTCAAACCGGAAATGGGGTTTCATTATTTCGACCCAAGCGCCGCCAGAAAATCCTGCGCGCGTTCGCGCACGCTCTTCACATGGACCGGCAACATCAACGCGCTACCTTCTTCGATCAGCGGAATCAGGCGGTCGAAGTCCGGTCCCGAATGTGAGCCGATCAAAGCAATGCGCACCGGATGAAACAGGTCTTTGCCCTTCACGCCGACCTCGGTCTTGATTTCGTTCATCGCGGCTTTGAATGTTTCCGGCGTCAGCGGCGCGCCCGCTGCTACACGTTGCGCGAAAGCCCGCACCACGGCCTTGCCCTTGTCGCCGGCAAATGCTTCGGCGTTTTCCGCCACAGCCAGCGCCGCCTGGGGATCATGCTTAAAGATGATGCCTGCTTTTTCCGGCAACTGGTCCAGCCGGTCCACGTAAGGCGCCAGCAGATCGATGAGTTTGTCCGCCCAGTCGCCCACGCTCGCGTCCAACTTTGCCGGCAGCAGGCCCGCTTGTTGCAAAAATCCTTTGCCCATCTCGCGGATCTTTTCCGGAGGACTCTGCTTGATGTAGTGCCGGTTCAGCCAGTTCAGCTTTTCGGTATCAAACACCGCGGGCGATGGCGTTACTCGCTCCAGCGAAAACTCTTTGATCAGCTCGTCCTTGGGAAACAGTTCACGATCACCACCCGTCGGCGCCCATCCCAACAGCGCCAAATAATTCATCAGCGCTTCCGGCAGGATTCCCATCTCGCGGAAGTTCGCGACGGACGTCGCTCCATGCCTCTTGGACAACCGCTCGCGGTCCGGAGCCAAAATCGTCGACAGGTGCGCGAATTCCGGTACCGGCAGTCCCAGTTGCTCGTACACCGCCACCTGCTTGGGAGTATTCGAAATGTGATCATCGCCGCGGATCACGTGGGAGATCTTCATATCGGCGTCGTCAATCACCACCACGTAGTTGTAAATCGGCATGCCGCTAGAGCGGATGATGATCTGGTCACCTACTACCTCGTAAGGGAACTCCACGTTGCCGCGGACGATGTCATGAAAACGAATGGGATGGTCCGGCGTCTTCAACCGGATGGCTGCCGTTTCGCCCGCCGCGCGACGCCGCGCAACTTCATCGGCGTCAAGCGTGCGGCACTTGCCGGAGTAAACCGGCTGGCGCTGTTCGGCCAGAGCTTTTTGCCGGTCGCTTTCCAACTCCTCGGCTGTGCAGAAGCAGTAGTACGCCTTGTTCTCTTTAAGCAACCGATCGCCGTAGGCTTGGTACTCGGCCATTTTGTCGGACTGGCGGTACGGCGGATACGGCCCACCCACGTCCGGACCTTCGTCCCAATCCAGGCCCAGCCACTTCAGGTCTTCCAGCAACTGCGTTTCATAGCGAGCTTCACTGCGCTCCACGTCAGTATCTTCAATGCGCAGGATGAACGCCCCGCCCTTTTGCCGCGCAAAAAGCCAATTGAAAAGCGCCGTACGTACGTTGCCGATGTGGAGCTGTCCCGTGGGCGAAGGAGCAAACCGGACACGAACTTTGTTGTCTGTAGCCATCTATTTGATGGTAGCAAATGACGCTTTTCCCGAGCAGGGCGAGGGAACCCACGGATTGTGGAAAGCCGCGTGTGATGTGGAATTGGCCCGCGTAAAAAAATTCTTAGTACGGCAGATCGGTTTCGCTCTGCACGGGAAACTTCTCAACTGGCTGATCAACCGGATCGCTTTGATCCCAGCCCACTTCAGGATCCACCGTGATGCAGGTTCCGGTAATCCGATCGTGCCAGCCGAGCTGGTCTTCGTCAACCAGAGCCCAGCCGTAGCCCAGTCCGACCGAGAAGACAGACAGTGCACACGATAGGGCCCGCATTTGTCGCGAGAAGAGTGGCGCGTGTTCGCCGGCAAACGTTTTAAGTTCCAGACCAGCAAACATCATGCCAGGAGTCTTACCGCGGTATACGAGAAAGAGATATTGATACGCCGTCCACAAGACGCCGCCAACAGCCAGCAGGCACGGGAACGCCGCACGCGGGAGCGGCGGAAAGCCGGCCATGCGCAAAAATCCGTAAGCGAGAGTGATAGTCGTCGCCAGCACAATCGCCATGTCCACCAGTCCGGCCATCGCGCGCAAACGTAGCGCTGCCGGATGCGGAACGGCTTCCAGGTCGTCCGTAAGACTTTTCTGGGGCGCTTCCAGACGGATGTCGTCAAAACTGGGCAGCAATTCCAGTTGCTCGGCTTCCACCGGGTGCTCCGTAGCGTACAC
>Ga0075024_100000146_pt1 | contig 21272 bp, 16 predicted proteins | sample Str013_2_FD_71389 | JGI IMG/M metagenome (GOLD analysis project Ga0075024, IMG submission 71389) | Freshwater sediment microbial communities in response to fracking from Pennsylvania, USA - Straight Creek_MetaG_SC_2013 | ecosystem: Environmental > Aquatic > Freshwater > Creek > Sediment... | reverse complement strand
CCGTCTCTGGTGGTCGTCGGCCGCCGTCGGCAGCGGAATAAAAATCGCCGGTTTCCCGGCTGCCGCAATTTCCGCCACCGTGCTCGCCCCGGACCGGCACACCAGCAGGTCTGCGCGGGAAAAAGCTTGCGGCATGTTGTCGATGAACGCCGAAACTTCCGCCGTCACTCCAGCATTCTTGTACGCTGCGGCAACCTCATTATAGTCGCGCTCACCCGTCTGGTGTATCACCATGGCCCCCGGAATTTGCCGCTGTACTTCCGGAATAGCCGCCGTAATCGCCTGATTAATGGCCCGCGCCCCCTGGCTCCCTCCAAACACCAACAATGTTGGCGGATCAGCTACCGGATCCCGGCCAGCCATTCCAGCTTTGGGCGAAATCTCAAAAAACTCTAGCCTTACCGGAACGCCTACCACCTGCGGGTTACGAAAATATTTCTGTGTCTGCTCAAAGTGGACGGCCGCCGCCGAAACTCGCTTGCCCACCATCTTGTTGGCGAACCCCGGCACGTAGTTCGGTTCAAACGCCAGCGTGGGAATGCGTTCCAAGATGGCCGCGGCCATCGCCGGACCTGACGCATACCCGCCCACGCCGACCACCACATCTGGCTTGAAAACGGCAATGATTTTTCGCGCCTGCAAAATCGCTCGTGGCAGATCAAAGAGGGTCCGCATGCGGGTAAGCATGCTTACGTTCTTCAGCGCGCCAATCTTCACGCGCATCAGGCCGAATCCTGCCGCTGGCACCAGCCGGTTTTCAATTCCGCGGTCCGTACCCACAAAGAGCACTTCCGCGCCAAATTTTGCCTTCAATTCCCGGGCAATGGCCAGAGCCGGGATCACGTGTCCGCCCGTACCTCCGCCTGCAATCAACACACGCATAGGAAGTGAGTCTAAACCACCCGGACAGGGTCAGCGGTGGCAAGCCGGGTTCCGCGCCGTCAGAAGCTATTCGCCAGTGGCGATTTTCATATAGACCACTTATTTTGACCATGGTATACTCTAACGACCATGGAAGAAATCTCCATCTCCGAGTTCAAAGCCAAATGTCTTGCCATTCTGGAGCAGGTGCGCAAAACAAAGAAGCCCGTCCGCATTACTCGCTTTGGGAAGCCGGTTGCTGAGGTAGTGCCCCCATCGCCCGACAAAGAGCGTGGCAGCTGGTTGGGGTGCATGAAAGGCCGTATGGAGATTCTCGGCGACATCATTTCTCCAGCTACTGACCCAGACGAGTGGGAGGTACTCCGCGATTGAAACTACTTCTGGATACTCACATTTGGCTGTGGGGGATTCGAGAGCCGCATCGCCTCGGCAAGTTGGTTCAGCGCGAAATTGCTCTCCAAACCAATGAACTATGGCTATCTCCTGTCAGCGTATGGGAAGCATTGGTGCTGGTTCGCAAGAGAAAAATCGCAATCACCGGAACCATCGCTGAATGGACGACATCTTCAACGGCACGCTTTCTCGAGGCTCCGTTCACGTGGGAAGTAGCGCGATTGAGCGAAGAACTTGCTCTTCCTCATGCCGACCCCGCCGACCGCTTCCTCGTTGCCACCGCAAAAGTCTTTGGCTTGACGTTAGTCACTGCCGATAAGAACCTGCTGGGTCTTGGCGATATCGCCACTCTCGCCAACCGCTAGAGCTCAAGCAAAAAATCGGTCTTTCGCGGAAACCGGATTCTCCCGTGTACAAACGCCCTCCTGTGATCTCCATCACATCTTGTCCGCTCACCGGAAGTGGTATCATGCCCGCTCATAGGCGAAGGATCTGTGGTTACTAGTCGCTTGTGGTCCTTCCGCTCGTCGGCACGCCCTGTGCCTGGTTACAGAAAGCAGTCACAGAAAGAAGACTTGACCGGGACGGCCCGGAACGTTCACGTGCAACCCTTAGGAGGCGTTATGGCCGCAGGCGCTCACACTGAAAGCGGGATCGAACAGCTTCTAAAAGCGGAAGTCGAGCTTCCTGCGCCGCAGTTCCTCAAAGACCAGGCGCGCCTCAAAGATTATCCCGGCGAATACAAACGCTCCGTAGAAGATCCTGACGCCTTCTGGGCCGGCGTGGCCCAAGAGCTCGAATGGTTCCAGCCCTGGAACAAGGTCTTTCAGTCCACCTATCCAACGTTTCAATGGTTCCTGGGCGGCAAGTGCAACATCACGCACAATGCGCTCGATCGCCAGGTAAAGAGCGGACGCAAAAATAAGGTCGCCTACATCTGGGCCGCTGAAGACGGCTCCGAGCGTCAGATCACCTACGGCCAGTTGCTGGATTTTGTTTCCCGCACCGCCAACGGACTGAGATCTCTGGGCGTAAAAAAAGGTGACCGCGTAATTATTTATATGCCGCTTGCGCTGGAAGGCGTGGTCAGCATGCTGGCTTGCGCGCGCATTGGCGCCGTGCACTCCGTCGTTTACGCCGGATTCAGCGTGCAGGCTCTGCGTAGCCGCATTGAAGACGCCCAGGCCCGCGTGATCCTCACCGCGGACTTCACTCACCGTCGCGGCAAGCGTGTTCCGCTGCGTTCCATCGTGGAAGAATCCATCGACGGTCTGGATATCGTGGACAAAGTCGTTGTCCTCCGCCGTGGCGAGCCGTTCAACCTGAATTCGCGCGAAGTTGATTTCTACGAACTGGTGAACAGCCAGAAAGCCGAATGCCCGGCTGAAGGCATGGACTCAGAAGATCCGCTCTATATCCTTTATACAAGCGGCACCACCGGCAAGCCCAAGGGCGTGGTTCACGTACACGGCGGATACATGGTGGGCACCTATTACCACATGACCCGCTTCTGGGACATCCGCGATGACGACGTTTTCTTCTGCACATCGGACATCGGCTGGGTCGTGGGACATTCTTATATCGTCTACGCGCCGCTGCTCGCCGGAGCGACCACCCTCTTCCGCGAAGGCGCTATCGATTTTCCGCATCCCGCCGTCGTCTGGGAAGTCGCGGAAAAATATCGCGTGTCTGTGTTCTTCACCGCGCCTACGGCCGTCCGCATGTTCATGCGCCACGGAGACGAGCTGCCCAAGAAATATGACCTCAGTACCATTCGTCTGTTCACCTGCGCCGGCGAGCCGCTGAACCCTGAAGCGTTGCAGTGGGCGTATCGCGTGATCTGCGGCAGCGGCAAGACCGGCTTCGTCGCGGACAACTGGTGGCAAACCGAAACCGGCGGCCCTTGCCTGGGAACTCTTCCCTGCTTCCCGCAACGCCCGGCCAAGGCCGGCAAAGCTCTCCCCGGCGTGGTCGCCGAAGTCGTGGACCAGCAAGGCAACAAGATGCCGCCCAACAAAGGCGGACTGCTCGTCTTGAAGCGCCCTTTCCCGCACATGTTCCGCACCGTGTATGGCGACGCCGCGCGTTACGCGCAAGACTGGGGACGGTTTCCCAACGCGTACACCACCGGCGACGTCGCCGTGTGCGATGAAGACGGTTACTTCACCATAGTCGGCCGCGCCGATGACGTACTCAACGTTGCCGGCCATCGCATCGGCACCGCGGACGTAGAAGGCGCGCTGGTCAGCCATCCTGCCGTGGCCGAAGCCGCCGTCATCGGAATTCCTGACGACATAAAAGGTGAAAACATCAAGGCGTTTGTCATTCTGCGAGTGGGCCACACCGGCTCACCCGAACTTGAAGCCAAGCTGAAAGACCACGTGCGCCATACCCTGGGATCGATCGCCGTCCCGGTGGCCGTGGCTTTCCCGGACAAACTGCCCAAGACGCGGAGTGGAAAGATCATACGGCGCCTGCTTAAGGCGCAGGAACTAGGCCGCGATGTCGGCGATCTTTCTACCCTTGAGGAGTAACGACGAGTAAAGACGAATAAGACGAGCAAGAACGAAGCGAATGCGCGTGCTGCAATCGTTTTATGAATCGTCGCAACAAGTTTCTTGAGGGCACTCCACAACCCGGCGCAACGTGATTAGATAAGCGTTGCGCTGGGTGCCAATCCTTCCTGCGAAAACCGCTCAACAGAATCGCATCACAGTGCAGTGTGCTGCGCCCGTTACGGTCGGACTCGGCGCGCGAACGGCTTCGTGCACTCACCTCAAAACCGATAAGCGCGAGCTCTCGACAACGATAGCGCGAAAACAGTACAGCGCCGCAGGCGCGACAGAGTCTAGCCCACCTCCTAGGCGAGCGAACGCGAAGCCGTAGGGGTGGGTTAGCGAGAGAAGAATGAACAGCCCCGCAGGGGCGGCACAAAAAACAAACTCTACAACGGAAGCACGATCTTCTCGCCGCCCATCGTGTATTCCAGCTGGTACTTCACGTTCTTTTTCCTTGGCTCGGAGAAATACAGATAGCCGGCAACCGGCAGTTGCGTAGCGCCTTCCGGCAGGCTTTTCTCGCTCAATACCATGACAATCGTGCCGCGGGCAGTTCCTTCCACTCGCGGCGGTTTATCGCCGCCTAATCCGATGCCTACGCCGCCTGAGTTTTTCGTGGTCATTCCTCCAGGCCGCTGTTGGCCGGAAACCGGATCGACTCCTCCGGTTTGATAGCCTATCCGCGACTTGCGCACGACCACCACGCCTGGATCGTTCGCGTCTTTGTCGCCGTCTTTGGGATGAATCACCTTGGCGACAAGCTCCGGCGTTGCCGGCTTGCTGGCTGCATCATTGCCGCCATTGTCTTTGTCGTCTTTACCCTGAGCCACAACGTGTAGTGAAAAATTCTCCGCCGCAATCTCCGTCATTCCTTCTTTGGGAGGATAGAGTCCTACTTCCACCACCATGCAGCATTTTTCCATCTCGCTTACCAGAGCTTTGGCGGCGTCTTTTGGAGGGAGCACAGTCGCGCCGATGGCCAGTCCTTTTTTTTCAGCGTGTGTGGCATATTGGTCCGCCGCCGTACGGGCCATCGTTCCCCGCGGACTCTGTGCCGCCAGACACATCGCGCCACTCATCCCCAGCACCAGCCATTTGGCTTTCTTCATTATTTCTTGTCCTCCCGCTGCGCTGCCGGACGCGAACCTTCCGGCTCCAGCGTGGTCTTGATCTTAATGGTTTTACCACTCAGAACATAGAGCTTCTCGGCGTACGTCGCGCGCCCCGGCGCGGAAACTGAAAGCGTGTGAACGCCCGGCTCCAGATAGATATGTTTCAAGTCTTCCGCCCGTCCGGCAAAAGCATCGTCCACATACACACGCGCAATCCCTGGCTCCACGGATAGTTTTATTTCGCCTCGGCCAACGCCATAACCGTATCCGTAACGTGCCGCCGGCGGATAGTAAGGCCCGGAATAAGGTCCGTAATAATAAGGATCATAGTAGTAAGGCGGATAGGGACCATAACTGGAATAACCAAATCCTATGAACGGCGAAAAGAACCCGCGCCGGTGGAAACGTCCAAAACCTCCACCCACCGCAACTGTGGTTACCCCAAACCGCGGACGGCTGCTGGAAACGCTTTCCACATTTCTGTTGTTTGGTTTCGACTGGGTAGGACTCGATGAAGCTGATGGCGAGGTTGATGACGCAGTTGATGACGAGGTTGATGGCGATTTCGACTCCGTCTGTTGCGCTGCCGATTTCGTTTCAGCCTGCGAGTTTGTTTCACCCGAATTTTGCGGCTGGCCGGCTTCCTGCGACTGGTTGTTGTCCTGCGCTTGCGCGTCGCCCTGTCTGGTTGCTGGCTGTGTGGGGCTGGACTGACTCGGTACTTGGTTCTGCATTCCGTATCCAAAAAGAACGGAACCCAGCAGGACGGTGGTTACTGAAAGAACTTTAATAAGGATGGTAGGACGATGGTTGCCCATAAGCGGCTCCCTTGGGGAAGTTTTAAGAAATTGCTATTCCGTTAGATGCACGTCCTGTGCCATCGCTGTCAGGCAAAGCTAGCTTTGATTTTCAATATTTTGGCGTCGCGTGGATATCCGATGAGCCGCCCGTGTGGTGGTTTTCAACCAGCGTGTTGGTCGATTTCAGCCATGGCAACTCTAGTCGCATTCCCAAAAAAAAAACTCCCTTCCGCAAGGGAAGGGAGTTAATCCCGCAAGTAACTTTCCTGAGCGTTAGGCTGCGACCACAGTACTTGTGGTAGTCTCGCCGCTGCCTTTCAGCACCGGCGCTTTCATCTTGCGCAGAACAAAGAAGGCCAGTACCGCGGCAATCAGATCAAAGCCAATGGCCACGGTGAAAACTCCCATCCAGCCCGCTGCCGGCAACGTCCACTTCGCGGCAAACGGAGTCCACGTCTTGGGCAGTACTTGAACGGTGAGGCCGTAAACAATCAGGAATCCCGCAAGGCTGAGCAAAATCGCCTTGGTCATCTTGCTCAAATTGATCTGCCATATGGTTGGGGCAAGGAACACGGCAAAAAGCACCATGATGCCACCGATCAGGAGCAGGATGTCAGCACGGAAATCGAACGCCTTGCCCGCGGCAAGCGCCGATCCAATCGGGATGAATACAGCAGCCGTGCCTTTGGCGGTGTACAAGAACCCATAGTTTGCCGTGGCGTACTTGCGGCCAAAGAAGTCACCACACAACGCCGGAAAGAGTGAGAAGATCTCGCCCCATCCGAAAAACGTAAATGCGCTGAAGATGACGAACATCAGCGGGTTAGCGGCCGTCTTGATGAGAATGAAGATAGCCACCGCTTCCAAACCGAATGCCATGGCCATGGTCTTCTCACGGCCAATATGGTCTGAAATCCATCCCCATAAAGGGCGGCAGAACCCGTTTACCAGACGGTCGGCAGAAAGCGCAAAGGTTAGAGCCGGCATGCTGAGCCAGAGAATATTAACCGGGATTTTATCGACCTTAAAGGAAGTAGCCATGGGTGCCAACTGGGCTACAGCCATCAGGCCTCCGGTGGCAACCATGGTCATCATCACATACATGAGCCAGAAATGTGGCGTAGAGACCATCTCGCCCGAGGTGAACGAGACAGGCGCTTGACGCGTTCTCACTTCTTCGCTGCCCTTTGTTCTCCATGTCTTGGGCAACCATCCGGTCGGTGGCGATTTCAGAAACAGCGCGGCGATTACGACTACGGCGCCCTGGAAAATGCCCCATTTGATGAACGCCGTCTGGTATCCTCCTTGTCCCCCGAAGGGGATTAGGTAGCCAAAAAGGAATTTTGTTGTCGGCCAGGAGTTTTGATACCAGGCTGGATCGCTGATCATCTTGGCAATGGGCGCAACCGTGAACGCGGAGCCCGCGCCGAAACCGGCTGCCGTCAATCCAGCTGCCAATCCACGATGATCGGGGAACCACTTCAACGCGCTGCCTACCGCCGTACCGTAGACGATGCCCGCTCCGATGCCGGCAATCGCGTAGGCCATATAGAGAGCAGTGATTGTTTCAGCCTTGCCGCTCAGCACCCATCCCAACCCGGCGAGCACGCCACCCAGCATGACAAGCAGGCGGGGACCAAACTTGTCCACCAGCCAGCCTTCAAACGGGACCAGCCAGGTCTCGAGCAGGACAAATACGGTAAAAGTCACCTGTATGAGCGCCTGTTCGACTTTGAGCTGTTTCTGGAGGGGTGAAACAAAAAGCGTCCAGCCGTACTGGAAGTTTGCTACGGCCACCATACTGATGATACTGGCCGTCAGAATCGTCCAGCGGTTTGATAAGAGAGACTCGGATACTTCAGGGGCCGGTGTTGCAGACGACGGTGCAGACATGGAAATGCCTCCTGACTTGCGTCACTAGAACTATCTCGCGTGCCGGTCGTACATTTGCAGCCTTTCCTTCTCGCTTGCACACAGGCCCAGGAGCCTCACGGGAGGCTCCTGGATTTGATAGCCCGATATACTACTCCGCCGGAGCCGAATCTGCTTCGATTTCTTTGCGGAATGGGATCACGCCTGGATACAGCCATTTGGTCCACATTTCATCGATCTTGCTCTGGAAGTAGTCGGTATCGTCCGCTGTGAAGTGGGCGAAACGTCCCTGCTTGGTCAGATAGTCACGCACCGGCTGGCGGCGGATCTTGCCGGCCGCAATCTGCTGCGTTCTACCCGTCAGGCGCAGGACTCCGTTTTCAATTTCGTACAACGGCCATACACCGGTGTTGACTGCCAGTTCGCCAATTTCGTGTGACAGGTAAGGATCGTAATCCCAGCCCTTGGGGCATGGATCGAGCGAGTGGACGAACGTGGGTCCGCCAATCGCCAGCGCCTTGCGCATGGAGTTCATGGCGTGCAGTCCATAGGACATCGAGATGGTGCTGACGTACTTGCACTCCGGATGTCCGGCGGCCATCATGCCGGCCATGTTCTTCTTCCAGCGGTGATGCATGATGCGCTTCACCTTGCCCGGCGTGCTGAAGGTGGTGTTGGCGCCCCATGGCGTGCTGCCAGAAAGCTGGATATCGGTGTTGGCGTACGACTCGTTGTCGTACATCAGGATCAAGCAGTTGTAGTCGGGATGAGTCAGCGTGGCCGAAATGCCGCTGATGCCCATGTCCGCACCACCACCGTCACCGCAGAACGCGATTACGTTGATGGGCTCATTCTTCATCTTGCCCTTGCGCATCAGCACTTTCAGCGCGGCGGCAGTTCCCAGCGCGGCGGAGCCGCTGCTGCCAAGTTGGGTGTGCATCCACGGCACCACCCAGCTGGTGCTGTAATACGTGGTGTTGGCCACGTACATACAGCCGGTGCTGCCCAGCACAATGGTGCGCGGCCCGGCCGCTTTGGCCATGAGTTTCATGAGCAGGGCGGATTCGCAGCCCTGGCATGTGCGATGGCCGGAAGTAAAGTACTCTTCCAGCGGAAGTTTTTTTACTGACTTAAACGGGTCCAGCGCCTGTGTAGGATCGTGTTTTACGACAGTAGCCATTTGCTTCAATTCCTTTCTGATGGGTCCAATTCACATCAGTGAAAAATGGTTTATTCGCGCAATCCAATCCATTGCGTGAGCGGCTGCGTTTTTCCTTGCGCTGCCTGTTGCACGGAAGCGGTGATTTTCTCCACATCCGGCACCGTAACTTCGCGGCCACCAAGACCGGCAATGAATCCCAGCACGGGTGGCTTGGCGCCAGACCCGCAATAAAGCGCGGTACGAACTTCCGTAGCCAGCACTCCGCTGTTGTAAGGCGAACCCATGGAGTAGTCGCGATCAATCACGCCCACCGCCTTGAAGCGGCTCAGGCATTTGGCCAGGTCTTCCGCCGCAAACGGACGGAACCAGCGCATGCGCACGAAGCCAACTTTCTTGCCTTCATCGCGCATTTTTCGGATGGCCACTTTTACCGGCGTGGAAAGAGTTCCCATGCCCATCAGCACGATGTCCGCGTCGCTGGTCATGTACTCTTCAAAGAACGGGTTGCCGTAAGAGCGTCCGAAGATTTTTTCAAACTCGGCATAAGCTTCTTTGATCACGCCGTAGCTGCGTTCAATGGCAGCGTAGTTCTGGCGGCGGATTTCCATCACCCAGTCTTCGTTGCCCTGGGGGGCCACGGTGATCGGGTTGTCAGGATGCAGCAACAAATCGCCGCGGTTGTAACGCGGCAGGAATTTGTTGACCTGCTCTTGCGAAGGAATCTTCACCACCGCCTGCGAGTGCGTAAGGAACGCGCCGTCGCAGCTGATGGCACAGGGTAGGAAAATTCGGCGGTCTTCAGACACGCGATATGCAATCAGCGCCGTGTCCAGTGCTTCCTGGGCGTTATCCACCCAGACCAGTTGCCAGCCCAGATCGCGGACGGCCAGCGCGTCATTGTGTTCCACGCCGAACGCGCCCGGATCGTCCAGCGCGCGGTTACCCACCATGGCAATCATGGGGATACGCAATGCCGGTGTGACCGTGAGGGCTTCCATGGCGTACATCCATCCCACGCCGCTGGAACCGCAGAACACGCGCGCGCCCACTGCGGATGCGTGTTTCACAATCTCAAACTGGGAGTGCTCGCCTTCCGCCACAATGTATTCGCAATCCATTTCGCCGTTGGCCACCAGTTTGCAGATGTACTGCATCACCGTGTCATAGGGCCGGATTGGATAGGCCGTGATCACGTCCACATCGGCCAGCTTGCAGGCGACCGCGATGGCTTCACTGCCCGTAATTAATGCGGTTTCTTCAGTTCCTTTTTGTTGCTCAACGACTGTAGCTATCGCCATGACAAACTCCCTTCCTTTGAATGTTTATCCTTTGGTCGCAATGTCCAGCATTTCCGGGACTTGTTCTTCATACTGACCCAGGTAGCGGAAGCCGTGCGACCGGTCGCCGTGCCCTTTGATTTTTTCCTGCACCCAACCCTTGTAGTTGGTTTTATCTTTGCGCCACGCTACCCACTGGCTTCCATTATCGTGAAAAGCCGCTTCGTTCACCATGGTCACGCAATTGGGGACCGGGCAAACCGCTTCGCAAACGCCGCAACCGCAGCAGGCTTCCATGTTGGCGTCATACAAACCTTCGGGCGTCACGTCAAAGCAGGAATCCGGACACTGCAGCCAGCACAGAGTGCATTTGATGCAAGTGTCAAAATCCACTACTGGACGCATGGTACGTGTGCTGAATTTCTTAAACGTGGGATTGCGATCCGGCTTGTAGCCGCCGGTGGCATGCGTTCCCGGATCTTCCATCTTGTGGCCCGCGGGAATGCTGGGGATAACAATTCCTTCGCCCATTTCATGCCACTTGGGCAGATCGAATTTGAACGGAACTTCCGGATTGCCCTGCGTGGGCTTCACCGTCACTGTGGTCAGTTTTTCGTACGCGCGCGCCGCCGACGTGACTTTCACGGCATCGTGCCATTCGTCGGTAATCGCCGCTTGTACGGATTTCAAACTGAACAGATCAGGAAGGATTTTTGCGATGGCGCCCAGGATGCGAACGTCCGTGTGGTCGTCTTTGTAAACCCACAGGCCAGAGAAGCTCGGGATCGCCTTCAAGATGGCCATCTCGTACGGTGTTTCCTTGCGGTGACACATCGCGATGATGGGGTCCGCTTCCAGCCGCGACGTCACGATCAGCGTGCCGCCTGGCTTCAACAGCTTGTTCACCGGCTGGAGTCCGTACCAGGCCCAGGATTCAACGCCCTTGGCCAGCGTGTCGTCCACGCAGATGGTAATGTCCACGTCTTTCGGTTCGTATTTCGCCATGCCTTCTTCCAGCGTTACGTCGTCCGTGGCGACGATGGCGAAGCTCTTGGCGGGAATACCGTTACGTTCCGGGCTGTCACCGTAGCGGCCAAAGGAAATTCCTGGTTTGCCTTCCTTGTGGGCAGCCAGCACGATGGCGCGGCTGATGTTCCTGGCGAGTGTTTTTTGGAAAATACCACGGTAGATGATTTCAATGGCGAATAGGCGACCCATGTGCTGCCTCCGTAGTCAAAACTTTTAGAACTTCTTCTTCTAAAACTTCTTTAGGACCATTCCTTCAACTTCCTTCAAATGCTGCTGCATGGCTTTTTCGGCGGCCGGACCGTTCCGCCGCTTGATGGCGGTCATGATCCGGCGGTGCCCTGCGATGGACTTCTGGGGACGGCCCGCTGTCTGCAAAGATTGCGCCCGCGTCTCCCGCAGCATGTCCATGATTACGTCCAAAACTTTCAGCACCACGCTGTTGCCAGACGCCGTACTGATGGCGTAATGAAATTCCGAATCTTCTTCCACCGCCAGCGAACCGCCGCGCAGCTTTTCCGCCTGGCGCCGCAGGATGTCTTCCATCCGAACAATGTCTTCCTTGGTTGCGTTCCGCGCGGCCCGCGCCGCCAGTGGTGGTTCCAGCATCTTGCGAAAATCCAGAAGCTCGGCCACCATCTGCTTGCGGTTGGAGATCACTTTGGCCAGAGGACTCACCAGCACGTCTGGTGAAATCTCCCGTACCACTGTCCCCGCGCCTTGCCGGGGCTCCACCATCCCCACCAGTTCCAGCCGCCTCAAACCATCGCGAATGGAACTGCGGCTCACACCCAGCAGTTCGGTCAGTTCGCGTTCCGAGGGCAGCTTGTCGCCAGGATGCAGCTTCTCCAGAATCAGCTTTTCAATTTGCCGGGCAACTTCCTCATGGACTTTGCCTTTCCGGATCGCTGCAAAATGTGACTTCATTCGCGCCACTACCTCAAATTTCAACGGCCGAACCAACTGGTCTGCTAACCGGACCAAAACACTATACCTGTTCGGCCATTGAGTCAAGCGTGATTCACATGTAACCCCATTCACGCAAATAAGAAAAATTGACACACCCTAAAAGAAATATCTTCTTGACAAGAAAAGCACCAGCGTACCCGCAACCACAACAAGACCATGGCGGGCACGGTCTCCCTGCTGCCCCCGCGTGAATTCGCCTTGCTCTGGGCCCGTATGGCCGGGGCTATTCTTCCAAACCTATTTCTGCCCGGGGACTAAGACGGTGACCGCTATCACCCGGGGGTGTGACGAAGCATCCCCAGGCCCGGCGCATTGGCCACTTGACCACATAGCCCGTGTGACCCGGCACCAAGAGAAGCAATCCCTCGCGAAAAAAATAAACTAAGAAAAAATTGGATTTACTAAGCGGCGTCGTATATGCTCTGTCGCCGCGAAGCCAAGCGTGGAACTCGTACTCAATCTCGCATGGCTCGTGTTGGCTGCGACACTCCTAATTCTTTACAGCGCGCGGGCCCCGTCGTCTGCCACCGAGCATCCCCACCTCACCAGTGGACTGGCGTTGCTATGCATCATCGCCCTGCTGTTTCCCGTGGTTTCCATCACAGACGATCTCAGTTGCAACCCGGACCTGGCTGAATCCAACACGTCAAAAAAGTGGGTGACTTCAACCCTGCTGGTCAAGCCGCTGGTTACGGCGCGGCACACCTCAGTTCCGCCGCGGCACTCCACACTCCGCGAAATCGTGCGCGAGGACGATTGCCGTGTATCGTCATACGAATTTTCCTGTTCCAACGTGAACCGGCGGCCTCCGCCGCTTCTCTTCCCGGCTTAGTGACTCACTGGCTCAGATAATCCGGCGTGTCCGGAGCGTCTGAGTTTGATCCCAATTTCAGCCTGCATCCTTTGAGTGGCTGCTCCCCTTGCTTACGCTTTTGCGTGCTGCGAGCCGTAGCAGATTCTGGCAGGCCGCGTTCCTAAAGCGGAATGGTCCGCTTTCCATACCAGACGGGGAAAATTCATCCCCGCAGGGCCCCATTTGCGTTCGACCCAAGCGCTTGCCTTTTCCAACCGCCTTTGTGCGAGTGGAGCGCTTGCCAGATCTGTCGTTTGTCAATCAAACCTGGAGAAGAAAATATGCGCTCCTCAGTAACCATAGTTCTATTCGCACTCTTGTTCCTCGCCATGGGTTCCCTTGCGGTAGCCCAGAGCGTGGGAACCGCGGGCCAAACCAGTCCACCGGCCCCAGCCACAACTCCCACGGGAGATAACTCCGCCGGCGCGAGCAAAGCGGAGGTCGACCAATTACGCCAGGAAATTGCCGCGCAGCGCCAGCTCATTGAGCAACTCAAGGGCCTGGTGCAGCAACTGGCTGACGTTAAAACAACCGCGTCCGCTCCCGACGGCAGCCGCCTGGTGAACGCCACGCTCACCCAACCCGCAGCTTCTGACGCGGAGCAAGCCGCCGATAAAAAGCCGGCGGACAAACCGGCGGGGGCCACTTCCGGATGGAACGGCGATCATTTCTTTGTCAAAAGCGCTGACGGCCAGTTCCAGCTCCAGCCTTATGGCTATTTCCAGACCGACTATCGCGCTTACCACGGTGACGCCGCTCCGCCGAACACGTTCGTCGTCCGCCGCGCGCGCTTCGGCTTCCAGGGCAACTACGGCAAGTACTATGACTTTGCCTTGCTGATTGATGGCGCCGCCGGCAACGGAATTTCCCTGCGAGATCTTTACATCAACATCAAGCCCAAGCCGGAATTTCAGATCACCGTGGGCCAGTTCAAGGAACCTTTCGCTCAAGATGAGCTGGTGGGCGTAACCAACATAGATTTCGTCGAACGCTCTCTGGCGTCTCTGCTTTATCCTTCCGCCTCCACTGCGTATCGCAGTCCCGGCGCATCGATCCACGGAGATTTATCCGGTGGCGTCGCCCAGTACTGGCTGGGAGCTTTCAACGGCAAGGGCATTCTCACCAACAACACCACGAACCAGCCGGAAGTTGTGGGCCGCCTCCGCTTCTATCCGTGGAAGAAACACAAAGACAGCATGATTCAAGGATTGGCCTTCGGCGGCTCGGTTGCTGTTGGCAAATCGCGCGGACTCTCCAATGAGACCAGCTTCACCGCCGCGCTGCCAGACGGTTCGTTCACTTTCTTCCCTTCGTTCCCCATCAACGGCCAGATACGCCGGTATAACGGTGAGTTTGCCTGGGTCCACTCGCGTTGGGGTGTACGTGGCGAATATGACGAACTGCAACAGCGCCGCACCGGCGTTGGCTCGCTGCAGTCCGGTGGTCTGGGCTTCCAGAGCCTGCCAACGATTAAAGCCAAAGCCGGATACCTGCAGGGCACTTACCTGTTGACCGGAGAAACCCGGCCGGAAAATGGCACGCCCAAGGTCAAACACCCTGTGCTCGCCTCCGAGTCCACGGGCGGACGCGCATGGGGAGCCTGGGAACTCGCGTTCCGTTACGACTACATTCAGGGCAACGAACCTGGTTTCGTTGACAACAATCCGTTCACTCCTTCAGCCGTGGCCCCGTTTTTCGACCATACCAGCGCGTACACCGCGGGCGTCAACTGGTATCCCAACTACTGGGTGAAATACATGGTTGATTTCAGCGTGGACCAGTTGAAACAGCCCAGCATCAACGCCGGCACGCTGCCGCAGAATTATTTTGTGGTGCTGCAGCGGCTCCAGTTCAGGTTCTAGACGTGCGATTCCATTTGGAAAATCGCAGAGGACAAATTTTATGAAATCGAAAAGAGTGCTTTATTTCCTTGTCGTATTGGCGTTTGTTCTGCTGAACGGTTGCGGCAGCGGCAACAGCAACTGCCCCACATGCGGCACAACCGTGAACGGCAGCTACGCGATCGTTGACATCATTCCGGTCCCGGAACACAACCCCACCGGCGCTCCCGGCGGCCCCTTCAATTCTTTTGACATCAGCTGGGTAGACCCGGGCACGCACCGGCTTTACGTGGCTGACCGCATCGGCCTGGTGGTGGACGTTTTTGACACCGTCAAGAACGTTGCCATGAATACCATTGGCGGCGCTAATGCCGTGGCCCAGGCGGGCGACAACGCCAGCAGCTGCGACCCCACCATTTCTCCCACGTTGTCCGCGCTGGGCCATTTCACCCGCTTTGGCTGCCGGACCGGGACGTTCTCCATCCCGGGGTTTGGCGCTAACGGCCTCTTCGGAGGATTCTCCGGGGCACAGTGTTGCGCGTCACGCGGCAACGGCGTGAACCCGCTGTCGTGTCCCTGCGGAATCCAGGTCACGGCGGACGGCAAAACCATGTTTGTCGGCAATGCCAGCAGCGCCGTGGTGGTGTTTGACCTGACCACCACCATACCTACCGTAATCGCCAACATCCCCACGGGGCAGTCGGCTGATTTTGACGGTCCAGCGGGTGTTGGACCATGTATTGTCTCCGCGGCCGGCCGCGCTCTGTCCGACCCGACCTGCGGCGACCTTCGGTCCGATGAAATGTCCTACGACGAAAAAGACAAAGTCCTTCTCGTGGCCAACGGTGATCCTGGCTTCCCGTTTGTCACCCTCATTAACATGACCGCGGTGGTGAACCGTACCGGACACTGTCTCGCTGTGAACCCTGCGTTGCCTTATGGCCCAACGAATTTCCCAACATGCATCATGGGCCAGATTTACTACGATGGCGCGCCGGCAAACAACATCGGCGTAGCTGTAGATGACCAGACCGGGGCCGGCTTCCCCTGTCCTGATCCATCTACCACTGCGCCTTCCGGCGTTTCCGGAACCGGCGTGGGAGCTGGCGGCACGAACGTGCCTTGCCATCACGGGCCCATTTTCCCCGGCTTCGGCGGCGTGGTCTCCCTGGCGGGCATTGGCGGCTCTACCTTCAATCCCAACACCGGCCATTTCCTGATCACCAATGGAAATGCCACCGGTGACCTAACCGTTGGAACAGTCGATGAAGTCGATCCGCGTATTGGAAACCCCAATGGCCCGGTGGTCGTCAACGCCTTCCTGATGCCCAACTGCATGCCCACCAGCATCGTTCAAGGCCCGGGCAACAACTTCCTGGTCGGCTGTGCCGACCACGATGGCGTTGTCTTCCCGCCGAATGAATACATCATCGACGGCACTTCAGGAAAAATCCTGGCGACCATTGACAAGGTCGGCGGGGTGGACGAAACCTGGTACAACCCAACCGACAACCGTTACTACCTGGCCGCACGCGATATGCCTCAGGGCCCGGTCCTGGGCGTGATTGACGCCGGCAAAAACCTGTGGCTGCAAAACGCGGCCACCAACGCCAACTCCCACAGCGTGGCGGTGGACCCCTCAAACAATCGTGTCTTCGTTCCCATGCAGTCCGGTGGCACGTGCAAAACACAAAGCGCCAACGGCTGCATTGCCGTGTACGCACAACAATAGACGGGAAGAACTTCTTGTCCCGCAACAACAAAGCCCGGACCAGGAATGGTTCGGGCTTTTTCGTTTCAAGGAAGTTTCTGTCGGCACGCTGCAAGAGCCTCACTCTGCCAAGACGCCGTGCGGCTCGTTGCCAATTGCTAATTGCTCTTTCCTATTTCACTCTGGTTTCCTGGTAGTAGTGCGCCTTCCATATCCCATCTTGCTTCCGCCATAATTCACAGATCAGTACTCTTTTAAAACGCGCCTGCGCTTTCAGTGGAAACTCCATGGTAAGTTCGTAACTCACAAAAGCCGCGTTCGGCTGAAGCGGCGTCACGCGCAAGGCATTCAAGTAATACCGGACCACCACCGAGTGTTCCACTTCATTGACCACCGCGGCCTTCTTGCGCATGCCATCACCGTCATCTTCCACGGCGACAAAGTCATCCGCCAGCAGATCGCTGTAGGCTTTTTTGTCCTTGTTTTTGAAAGCTTCCCATTCCGCGTGGACGTTAGCTTCCAGCAACGCGACGAGCTTTGCGGCGGCGGGAGATGACTCCGGCTTCTTGGGTTCGCCGGTTCTGTCTTGCGTGGCTGGTTGCTGCGCACAAGCGCACCCGACGATCAGCACAGCCGCCAGCGCACAACGCACAAGTCTTCGCGTCAAATTGTCACCTCAGAAAAATCAATCCGCCTGCTGCGTGATATTCAACAGCACGCCAACGCTGGCCAGCATCACGAACAGTGACGATCCGCCGTAAGAGATAAACGGCAACGGAATGCCCTTGGTCGGCAACAACGCCAGCACCACGCTGATGTTGAAAAAAGCCTGGGCCACCACCATCGTCGTAATGCCAACGGCGAGCAAGAGTGCAAAAGTATCGCGCGAGCGCCGTGCAGCGCGGAATCCCCGCCAGGCAAACACCGCAAAGAGCAACGCGATCGCCACCGCGCCGACCAGTCCCAGCTCCTCAGCCGTCACGGCATAAATAAAATCGGTATGGGGCTCAGGCAGGTAGAAAAGTTTCTGGTGGCTCTCCATCAATCCCTGTCCGGTCACGCCGCCGGTGCCCACGGCAATCAGTGATTGGTTGATATGAAAGTTGATTCGTTGCGGATCGCGATCACGGAACAGGAATGCGATCATGCGTTGCCAGCGCCATGGAACAAAGATGACCAGGTAGAGCAAAGCCGGAACAATCGGCACGAGCGCGTAGGCGAAATAGCGCAGCCGCAGACCCGCAGCGTATAGGATGGCCGCCGTCACTCCCAGACAAACCAGCGCGGTGCCCAGATCCGGCTGCGCGACGATCAACACCGAGAATAACGCCACAGGAAGCGCGACAGGTAGCAGTGTATGACGCCAGTCATCCATGGCTTTCAACCGGCCTTCCAAGAAAAATGCCAGGAAGAGAATCAGTGCGGGCTTGGCGAGCTCTGATGGCTGAAACGAAAACGCGCCCATGCGGATCCAGCGGTGCGTGTTGTGAGAGCGATCAAGAAACAGCACCGCGACCAGCAGCAAAGTCGTGATACCCAGAAACGTAAACACCACGCCGGGATGTTTCCACTTGCGATAGTCCACGCGCATCAGCACGGCCATGGCCGTCAATCCCGCCAGCGCCCAGCCCAGTTGGCGAAACAAGAAATGATACGGCGAGCCAAAGCGCTCTCCAGCCAGCACCGCGGACGCGCTGAACACCATCACCACGCCCACGCCGGTGAGCAGCAGCGTGGCCGCAAACAGAAGCTTGTCGATGCCCACACGCTTGGCCATTAGCTTTTGCCCCCGGATACCACGGGAGCCAGCGCCATCACCAGCTCTTTGAAGATGCGCCCGCGCTGTTCGTAATTTTCAAACTGGTCAAAGCTGGCGCAAGCCGGAGCCAACAGGACCACGTCACCCGGATTGGCCGCGTCAAACGCCTGCCGCACCGCGCGTTCCAGCGTGCCTGATTTTTCCAACGGCGTGGCGCCTTGAATCTGGGACGCAATTTTCTCCGCCGCAGCGCCGATCAAATAAGCCCGCCGCGCGCGTTCGCGCAACAGCGGCGTGAGGACAGTGTAATCACTGCCTTTATCTTTTCCGCCAAGAATAATGTGGACGTTGCCGGGAAACGATTCCAGCGCTTTCACCGTAGCATCAACGTTGGTGGCTTTGGAATCGTTGTAAAACGAAACGCCGTTGATGGCCGTCACCAGTTCCAAGCGATGCTCCACCGCGCGGAACTCGCTCACAGCCTGGCGCACTTGTTGCGGGGCGCACCCGGCGACCATGGTCATGGCCACCGCCGCCAAAACGTTTTCCAGATTGTGCGCGCCTTTCAGATGAATGTCGCCGCGGTTGAGCACAGTTTGCTCTTTGCCGTTTTGCCGGAAGATGATCTCGTCGCCCTTGAGATACGCACCGTCGGCATTGTTCGGGAGCGGCTGCTTGCGGCTGAACCACAATAGTGATGCTTTGACGTTGTCTTTGAGCGCAACGCATGCCGGATCATCAGCATTCAACACGACGAAATCGCCGGTGGTTTGGTTTTCCCCAGCGCCAGCAGCGCGCTGGTTTTCAAAGACCCGCGCTTTTGCATCCACGTACGCCTGAAACGTGTGGTGGCGATCGAGATGGTCCGGCGTGATATTCAGGATCGCGGAAATCCATGGACGGAATTGCTCAATCGTTTCCAGTTGAAAGCTGGATATCTCGAGTACGACCAGTCCATCCTCTGATGACTTGCCCGCCAGCGAAATTACCGGTGTGCCGATGTTGCCGCCCACCAGAGTTTTCTTGCCACTTTCGGCAAGAATCTCGCCGACCAGAGTAGTCGTGGTCGTCTTACCGTTCGATCCCGTAATCGCTAGCACCTTGCCTTGCAGAAAGCGAAACGCCAGTTCCACTTCGCCGATCACTGGAATTCCCAGCGTGCGCGCGTGCTGCAAGTTTGGCTGGTCCGAGGGGACGCCGGGGCTTACCACGATCAGGTCCTGGTCGCGAAACGTGCGCTCTCCGTGACGTCCGGTTTCAATCGATACGCCGCGGTCCAGCAGCGCGGAGATTTCGCTTTGCAGCTGGATTTCACTCTTGGAATCGGAAACCGTCACCTTGGCGCCGCGCTCCTGCAGAAAGAACGCCGCCGCCACGCCGGAACGTCCCAGCCCGACCACCAGCACCCGTTTGTTCTTCAACTCCATACTGGTTTCCATTGTGACATGCCTTGTAGCGGTCCGGTTACCTCAACTTCAAAGTAGTCAACGCAAACAGCGCAAAAATCAGCGCCAGAATCCAGAAGCGAATAATGATCTTGGATTCCGACCATCCGGCCAACTCAAAATGGTGGTGAATTGGCGCCATCTTAAAGATGCGCTTCTTGCGCAGCTTGTATGAGCCAACTTGCAGGATCACCGAAAGCGCTTCAATCACAAAAATCCCGCCTACAAACGGCAGCAGCAGCTCCTGTTTGATGATCACCGCCACGGTGCCAATGGCTCCGCCCAGCGCCAGCGAGCCCACGTCGCCCATAAAGATTTCCGCCGGATGCGCGTTGTACCAGAGAAATCCAATGCTCGATCCCACCATGGCCCCACAGAACACAGTCAACTCCGCCACCTGCGGCATCTTCTGCAATTCAAGATATTCGGAAAATACGGCGTGTCCGCTTACGTAGGTGAGCATGGTGAGTGCGCCGGTGGCGATCACCGTGCAGCCAATGGCCAGGCCGTCGAGCCCGTCCGTCAAGTTCACGGCGTTGCTTGATCCCACAACGACCAGCATCACGAACAGCACAAACGGAGTAAACGCCAGGAACCACAGGTGCGGATAATGCCGCAGGCTCTCTATCACCAGGTCCGGTCGCACGGTGCGGAAGAACGGGACCATCAAGTGAGTGGAATATTGCTTTGTGGCCGTCAACGTCACCAGCACCAGGCCAACCACGGCCGCCGCCAGGAATTGCAACAGTAGTTTCATGCGGCCGGTCAGTCCAAGATTGCGTTTATTTTTGACTTTCAGATAGTCGTCGGCAAAGCCAATGGCGGCAAAGGCTACGGTGGAAAAAATCGCCAACCATATATAGATGTTGGAAAGGTCAGCCCACAGCAAAGTGGGAACAATGATCGCCACAACAATCAGGACGCCGCCCATCGTCGGCGTGCCGGCTTTTTTCTGGTGGGCCTTGGGACCTTCTTCGCGGATGTACTGGCCAATCTGGAATTCACGCAGCCTTTGAATGATCGCCGGACCAATGATCAGCCCCATGAACAACGCCGTCAGGCTGGCAAAAGCCGTGCGGAACGTAACATAACGAAAAATGCGGAACGGAGAAAAATGAACGAACAGCCGTTGATAGAGAAGCCAGTAAAGCAATATTCCTCCGGCGCTTACGCAAAGCGCTGCATGGTGATCATATCCCGCCAGCGGCGTGGCGGGCACGCAAGCTTAGGGGCAGGAAACTTGTATGTAACCCTTGCGTGCGGTCATCTCCGGACCGCCCGGATTTGGATGCGGGCAACGGCCTAGGTTTTGGCCAGCTTGTTTTGAAGTATCTCGACCGCCCGTTCCAGCTTAACGCCGCGTGAAGCTTTGAAAAGGATGGTATCGCCCGACCGCACGATCCGCGCCAGAGTTTCTCCGGCTTGCTCAGGGGTCTCCAAAAACTGTGCCTGGACTCCCGCTCCGCACGCGGCTTCTGCCAGTGCTTTACCCAGCCCGCGCACTCCAATGACCAGATCGATTTTCTGCTCCGCGGCATGCCGTCCGGATTCGCGATGCAACTCCTCGGCCATCGGTCCCAGTTCCAACATTTCTCCAGCCACTAGGATGCGC
>Ga0075024_100000143_pt1 | contig 21420 bp, 18 predicted proteins | sample Str013_2_FD_71389 | JGI IMG/M metagenome (GOLD analysis project Ga0075024, IMG submission 71389) | Freshwater sediment microbial communities in response to fracking from Pennsylvania, USA - Straight Creek_MetaG_SC_2013 | ecosystem: Environmental > Aquatic > Freshwater > Creek > Sediment... | reverse complement strand
CGCATGTGGTGGGCGAAGCTTTGAGCAAGGCCCGAGATCCGATGGACCGGTTGGGGTCAATCGCGACGTCCACGCATCGTCCATCTCGCTCGTCGACCGCGTCAGCTTACCCCCGGTCAGCGACCGGTGCGGATTTTTCGCTCGAGCAAGAGGCCGCCCCTCACCGTGACCCTCGCCCCGTCGTTCACGGCGTGAGGGGCGGCCGCGGGTTCGATGCCGTCATTCCACGTCCGCCCGCACTCTGATCTCATACGAAACAGAACAAGTGGAGCACGAGGTCGCAGCGGGCCAAGAGCGACTGTCGCCTGTTGCTCATTGCGTTGCTTGCCCGACGGCAGCGTCCTGGATACGGTAGCCGGATGGCCGCCACCAACAACAGCGAAACGCCAATCGTCGAACCAAACCCATCCGGCGATAGCCCGGCCACGGGGATCCGTGCGCTGCAGGATCGCATTCGTCAGCAGGAACTCCTCGCCGAACTCGGCGTGACGGCACTGCAAGGCGCATCCTTGGATCAGTTGCTTACAGAAACCGCGCGGTTGACTGCGAAGGGCCTCGGCGTCGAGTTTTGCAAGATTTTGGAACATATCCCGTCCAGCAATCGGCTACTGGTTCGTGCAGGCGTGGGCTGGGACGAAGGTGTCATCGGCGTTGCAACCGTTGGCGCTGATCTCGAGTCACCTGCAGGTTTTGCATTGCGGACCGGCAAGCCGGTGATTTCAAACCATCTTGAGAACGAAGAACGCTTCCGAACCTCGGATCTGCTCCAACAGCACGGCATCCGACGCGCCATGAACGTCATTCTTCAAGGCGACGGCAAGCCGTTTGGGGTGCTCGAAGTGGACAGCTGCTCGGGCGATGAATTTCTCGAATACGACCTGGCCTTTCTGCAGGGCGCAGCAAACATTCTGGGGATGGCAATTGAGCGCGAGAGGCACGAAAGAAGGCTCACTGCCGCACTCGAAAAGCACCAATTCCTGCTCAAGGAAATGAACCATCGGGTCAAGAATAGCCTGTCGATGGTCGCGAGCATGCTGAACTTGCAGGCGCGCGACATCGCGAACCCTGAATTGACGGGTCATCTCAGTGAAGCTGCAAATCGCATTGCGGCAATTGGAAAATTTCATGATCAGCTGAGTTACGGGGCCGATATCGAACGGATGGACATCGGCCAGTACGTCAAAGCCATCTGCAAAAACCTGGATGAAAATGTCGCTCACTGCGAAATCGTCACCGACGTTGTTGACGGGATTTTTGTCGCCACGGATCGGGCTATTGCCATCGCTTTGATCGTCAATGAGTTGATCACCAACGCTGCAAAATACGCTTATACGAATGAGGCTGCCGGGAAGATTCTTATCAAAGTCGGTCCGGACAACCCGGATGCCTTTTCAATTTCCGTGCGAGATGAAGGCGCCGGACTACCCCTCAACTTTGATCATCAAAAAGCGAAGGGACTGGGTATGCGAATCGTTACGGCGTTTGCAAAACAGCTAACCGCTAAAGTTGTCGTCCGTTCCCGAGATCCTGGTACAGAATTCGTCATCTCCATCCCGCTGAATGCCGCGCCATTCTGATGCCCCTCGACTGAAGGCGGTCGCCTGGCCATTCTCACTAAGTTCCGCCACAACTCCGACTTCTCCGCAAGCACCGCTTCAATACGCCGCCTTCAATCCCTTCAGCATCGGGAAGTGCTTGACGTTGAGCGTCGCCAGCTGGAGCCCATGCTGCTCGGCGGTGGCGGCGATGAGGGCGTCGATGTCGTCGAGGCCGTGCGAGCGCGCATAGTGTTTCATGTGCTGGCCGGCGGCGCGTGCAATTTCGATCGTGACCGGCAGGACGCGGGAGCCCTGCAGCAATTGTTCAATGCATTTTTCTTCAGCCTTGGAGCTGGCGCCCGCGTAGGCCTCCATCGCGGTAACCACCGAGATCGAGGGTTTGCCGCGCATGCCATCGATCAACACAAGCGCCTTGGGGTGATGGCGGAGGTAGTCGATAATTACATTCGTATCGATCAGCAAGCTCATGCCTTGTCGTCCGGACCAAGCCCACCCTTCATGAGCTGCATCCTTCGTTGACGCCTTTGCGCCCGGCGCTTTCGGTTTTCAGCATAAAACCCATCGAGATCGTCCCGCCCCTCCCACATGCCGGCCGCCTGCCGCCAGGCCGCCTTCCAGTCCTCGTCGGCCGCGGCTTGCTTGGCGAGCCAGCCGTCCACGGCCTCGCGCACCAGCTCGCTTTCCGATCGCCGCGTGGTGGCGGCGATGGCTTTCAAGTGGCGGCACTGCTCCAACGTCAGCAGCAGCTGCTTGCGAACCGCGCCGACGTCCTTCCGGGATGCTCGATTGGACATACACATAATATATGTGTAATGGTGCCGTGCCGCAAGACCCGGCCGGCGGTGCCGGCCGGAGCGGTAACTGAGGATTCGCCGGCCCATGTCTCTTGCGCGACATCCCTACAGCTATCGCAGCGACGCCGCGGTCCCGGCTTTTCCCGACGATAAGCCGATCATCGTCTTCGATGGCCATTGCGTCATGTGCTCGGGCTGGGCGCAATTCGTGATCCGTCACGATGGCGCGGCGCGGTACCGCTTGCTTGCAGCGCAAACCCCGCTCGGAGGGGCGTTGTACCAGCATTACGGCCTCGACCCGCACGACTACGAGACCAACATTCTGATCGTCGAGGGAACGGCCTGGTTCAAGTCCGAAGCCGCGATCCGCATGTTCGAAGGCTTGGGTCGGCCCTGGTCCGGCATCGCCGTCTTTCGCCTGCTGCCTCTTCGCATCCGCGACGCTTGCTACAACCGGCTGGCAGCCAACCGGTTTCGTCTGTTCGGCCGGCGCGAAACCTGCTTCGCACCTACCCCCGATATTGCCGAGCGTTTTCTTTCATGACCGGCGGCCGGTTGAAGATCCTGATCGTCGGCGGCTATGGTGTGTTCGGCGGCCGCATCGCGCAACTGCTCGCGGACGAGCCGCGATTGACCCTGATCATTGCGGGGCGATCGCTCGCCAAGGCGCGGGCGTTCTGCGGGCAGCTGCAAGGGCAGGCGAGCCTGCGCGCCGAGCGTTTCGACCGCGACGGCGATGTGGCGGCCCAGCTGCGGGCGATCGCGCCCGACATGCTCGTCGACGCCAGCGGTACCTTCCAAGGCTATGGCGAGGTCCCATACCGGCTCGTCGAGGCGGCACTCGCACTGGGTATCGACTATCTGGATCTCGCCGACGGCAACGATTTCGTGGCTGGGATCGGCCAATTCGACGCGATGGCCCGAGCGCAAGGCGTGCTTGTGCTGTCGGGCGTCAGCAGTTTTCCGGTGCTGACCGTGGCCGTCTGCCGACGCCTCGCCCAAGGCTTGGCGCGCGTCGACACGATCACGGGCGGCATTGCGCCGTCCCCCTATGCGGGGGTCGGGCTGAACGTGATCGGGGCGATTGCCAGTTATGCGGGCAAGCAATTGCGCCTGACGCGCAATGGCCGACCGACGACCGGTTATGGCTTGACCGAGACTCTGCGCTACACGATCGGCCCGCCGGGATGCTTGCCTTTGAGAAATACGCTGTTTTCCCTGGTCGACGTGCCCGATTTGACGGTGCTGCCGCTGCAATGGCCGCGGCTGCAATCGGTTTGGATGGGCGCGGGACCGGTGCCCGAAGTGCTGCATGTCGCCCTCATCGCTTTGGCCTGGACAGTTCGCTTGAAACTTGTTCCGTCGCTTGCCTGGCTCGCGCCCGTGTTTTTCCGCGCCATCAACACTTTGCGGTGGGGCGAGCATCGCGGCGGCATGTTCGTCTGCGTCGAAGGAGCAAACGGCGAGGGGACCAGAATTTCACGTTCCTGGCATCTGCTCGCCGAAGGCGATGACGGCCCGCTGATCCCTTCGATGGCCGTCGAGGCCATTGTCAGAAAAGTCCTGGCCGGCGAGACGCTACCGGCAGGCGCCAGATCCGCGATCGCCGATCTCGACCTGGCGGACTACGACGCCCTGTTTTCCCGGCGTATGATCCTCACCGGAATTCGGGAAATCCGCTCCGAAGATGACAGGGCCCCGCTTTATCGCCGCATACTTGGTTCGGCGTTCGATGAGTTGCCCAAGCCGATCCGTGACATGCACGATTTCAACGGTGCGCGTGTTGCCGCAGGATCGGCCACCGTCGAGCGCGGCAGCAAGGTGCTGGCAAAACTCATCGGCCGGTTGTTTGGGTTCCCTCCGGCAGGCGGAGACGTGCCTTTGACGGTGCGGTTCGTGAGCGATGGCGGCACCGAGACCTGGATCCGAAGCTTCGCCGGCCATTCGTTTTCCAGCCGTCAGGCCGAGGGCCGCGGGCGCTCGGACAAGCTGCTGGTGGAGACGTTCGGCGTGTTTTCGTTCGCGCTGGCGCTCGTGTGTGCGGCTGACAAACTCTCGCTGATCGTCCGGCGCTGGAGCTGCCTGGGGGTGCCATTACCGCTGGCCCTGGCGCCATATGGTGACGCCTTCGAGTTCGTTCGGGATGGCCGGTTTCATTTCAACGTGGAAATCCGACTGCCACTGGCCGGCCTGATCGTCCGCTACCGCGGCAGCCTCGTTCCCACAGACCCGATTTCGCCGGCGCCGTGACGCCCGGGTACCCGCCGCGTGCCGGGATACGCGTCCGGACCGACACCTCATGAGTGGCCGAACCATCTTACACCCTCTGGGTGCTGGCCGCGGCCCTTATGTCGATGTTTTGCGTTCTGATCGCCGCTTGACGCTCCATGTGTCGATCACGTCGACGGTTCGGCACGGATATGTACGGAAAATCCGTTTTTATCGACGTATATGCCCCACGTCGACTGGATCGACATATGGGATCAGACATGTCTGCAAAACTCATTTTCATCGACATATTTCAATTAAAATGTCGACAATGAAACGATTTGTCGACATGTTGGCGCGCCCGCCACCCTGAGACCCCGCATGTTGGACCCGAACCGCCCCCACAATGCCCTGCCGCTGCTGCCGCCCGCGGCCGACATCGAGACCAGGCCGATCCTGAAGCAATGCGCACGGGCGCGGGAAGCCCTGGCCGGCTTGAAAATGGCCGGCCTGATCATCCCCGACCAATCCGTGCTCATCAACGTCATCCCCCTGCTGGAAGCAAAGGCCAGCTCCGCGATCGAGAATATCGTCACGACCAACGACGCGCTGTTCCGCGACGCCGGACTCAACGAGGCGGACGGCAATCCAGCCGCCAAGGAGGCGGTGCGCTACCGCACCGCGCTCTACCAGGGCTTCAAAAGCATGGAGCATCGCCCGCTCACCACACGCACGGCCGTCGAGGTCTGTCAGACGATCAAAGGCGTCGAGCTCGACGTCCGCGCCACCCCCGGCACCACCCTGCGCAACGGCTTCACCGGCGATGTCATCTATACGCCCCCCGAGGGACAGGACCATCTGCGCAATCTGCTGGGCAACTGGGAGCGCTTCCTCAACGATCCGTCCGACATCGACCCGGTGGTGCGCATGGCCGTGCAGCATTACCAGTTCGAGGCGATCCATCCCTTCATCGATGGCAACGGCCGCACCGGCCGCGTGCTCAACATCCTCTCGCTGATCCAGGCGGGACTGCTCGACATGCCGACGCTCTATCTCAGCCGCCAGATCCTGGCGACACGGAGCGAGTATTACCGGCTGCTGGCGGCGGTCACATCGCAGGGGGATTGGGAGCCCTGGATCCTCTACATGGTGACGGCGGTCGAGACGACGGCGCGATGGACCAATGCCAAGGCGGGGGCCATCCGCTCATTGATGGATGCCACGGCCCAGAGGACGCGGGAGCTCTCCCCAAAGATCCCCGCGCACGAGTTGATGTCGCTGATCTTCGGGCAGCCGTACTGCCGGATCGAGGACGTGGTGTCACGCGGCATCGCCAGACGGCAGACGGCATCGACGTATCTGAAGGAGCTGGCTGCGCTCGGCATCCTGATCGAGGAGAAGAAGGGCCGCGAGCTCATCTTCGTGCATCGAAAATATCTCGATCTGCTGGGCAGCGACGGGCACGCGTTCGAGCCGTATCCGCCGGCTTGAAATCAGCGCCGGAAAGGCAGCGACGTTTACGGTTTGGAGTCGTTTTGATGGTCAATTGACAGGTGCGCCGCGAACCCGGTTGATGCGTATCGGCGCAGCACTCCGGCCCACCGAAGCTCAGACCCTGCGATCGGTGGGCCGGTCTGTCGCTGCGGCCGCCCGGGCGACAGGCTGTCGCGCGCAAGGCTCATGGGATCTGGCGCGCCGACGGGCCGCCGAGGTAGCGCCAGTCGCCGGCCGGATCATCGGCCCTCATCGCCACGGCCGTGGCAATCTCCTCGGCAATGCGCGTCGCCACCGGCACGCGCACGTGCAGCGCATCCCAATAATTCACATCGTTGGAGGTCAGCCGCGAAGCTAGGCGAAAATCGATCAGATGGGCGCCCGCCCGCGCGGCGATCGCGGCGATCTCCGATCGGCAGGCAGCATCCCTCGCCGCCCCCTCGGAACCGGCCACGGGCTGCGTTGCAATATGGACCGGCATGTAAACCAGCAATACCTGCTGCCATCGTCCGGGCTCGATGATGTCGCCGAGCCAGGCGAGCGCCGGATACCGCCACGACGCCTTCTGCCGGTCGGTTGCCGCGAATGGCGGCACCACCGGAGAAATGACCCGCGGCCCCTCCTTGCCCCAGATCTTGCGGCGGGCCTTTGCCAAATCGTACTTGGATTCGGGCGGCACGAACACGCCATAGCCGTTGGCGCCGAGCGGCGCGCGCGCGAGGCCCAAAGCATAACCAACTCGGCGGCCGGCGATCTCCAGCGTGCGGGCGTTCAGCATGTAGGGCAGATCGTTCCAGACGTTCTCGTCGTACATCCACTCGGGAAAGCCACGGTGGGTGATGCGGTTCACATCGGCGGCCCCATCGCACCAGACGTAATCGAGGCCGACGATCAGGGTGCGGGGCGCGGGCGTATGGCGCAGGAACAACCGGGCGATCTGCGTCTGCTCCCAGGCGGTCGCCGAGTTCATGGCCAGCTGGGCGAAGCGGCCCGGAAAGTGGCGCTCGAGCACGGCGGGATCGAGCAGCCGCGCGGTCGAGGTGCCGAGCACGAGCGACTCATAACGGTGCGTGCGGATCACGGCCGGGTACTGGAAGCGCTGGTGCTCATCCATGGCGACGTGCTCGGCAAACAGCAGATGCGGCAGATTGCCGAACGGGTTCATCAGCGCGATGAACAGCGCGACGGCAGCGAGCGCGCCGACGAACGCCGCCAGCAGCGTCAGCAGAAACCGTCGCCAGCTGGTGGCCGCGCTCATCAGCACTCGCTCCGTCAGAACTGAAAATAGATGAAGCTGACCGGCGCGCCCTTGCCGACCTCGAGCACGGCATAGACCGCGGCCATGGCAAGTCCCGCCGCGAGCGCGCGATTGGGAACGAGCGCCGTCTCGATCAGCAGCGGATTGGGCTGCCGCGGAGCCAGCGCATAGAGCGAAGCGATCAGCAGCAGAACGAGGCCGGCCGATTCGGGAGCCGCGCCAACGCCGCCGAAGCCTGCAAGGCCCGCGAACATGCGGCCGGCCGCCGCAAACGTCGCAGAACGAAACAGCACGAAGGCGAGCACGACAAAGACCGTGGTCAGCAGCCAGCCGAGTAAGGCCGGCATCGGCAGCGCCCGCCGCTGCCAGGCACGGCAGACGATGAGCCCCAGCCCATGCACGAGGCCCCACAGCACGAACGTCATGCCGGCACCGTGCCAGAGCCCGCACAAGCCCATGGTCGCCAGCGAGGCCAGCACGAACCGCGCCTCGCCATGGCGGCTACCGCCCAGCGGGATATAGAGATAATCGCGCAGGAAGCGGGACAGCGACATGTGCCAGCGGCGCCAGAACTCGCGCAGGCTGGTGGCGCGATAAGGCACGTTGAAATTCAACGGGAAATGAAACCCGAACATCAGCGCCAAGGCGATCGCCATCTCCGAATAGGCCGAGAAATCCAGATAGATCTGCAGGGCGAAGCCGAGTGCGCCGTGCCAGGCCACCCAGAGCGCGGGGGTGGCGCTGCCCGCTTCCGCAAAAGCCTGATTGACGGGAACGGCAAGCCGGTCGGCCAGCATCACCTTGACCAGGAATGCGACGATGAACAAGGCGAGGCCGCGGCTCAGGCGCTCGGCGAGGCCGTCGCGCAATGGATCCTTGTCGAACTGCGGGATGATCTCGTTGTGGCGCACGATGGGGCCGGCGATCAGGTGCGGAAACAGCATGACGAACAGGGCGAAGCGCCGCAGCGGATAGAGCGGCGCCTCGCCGCGCAGCCGATCGATGAAGTAAGAGATGATCTGGAACGAGAAGAAGCTGATGCCGATCGGCAGCACGATGTCGCTGGCGGGGAGCTGCAATCCGGTCGCGGCGCGGGCGAGGTCGAGCGCGAAATTGGCGTATTTGAACAGGCCGAGCGTCGCCAGGTTGAGGGCGATGCCGAGCGGCAGCAACGCGCGGATGCCGGTGCGGGCGGACGCCTCCGCCATCAGCCAGCTGAGGCTGACCTGGCCGACCAGCAGCGGCAGAAAGCGCACGTCCCACCAGCCATAGAAGACGAGCGAGACGAGGATCAACGTCCATTCGCGCGCGGCCGGGCTGGCGGCAGCCGCATAGAACGCGGCGAGCGCCAGGGGCAGAAACATCAGCACGAAGACTTGCGAATGAAACAACATGGGTGCTGGCGGACCAACCGGTTGAGCGCGGAGGTCGATCGCCGCGCCCGGCGGTTCTGCCGCAGGATTGCGGCCAAGACCAGGATTTTCGACGGGTTGCGGCAGAACTGCCCGACGCAGCTCAAATCTCGATGTGAGGTCGGGAGAGCCCGGTTGTCATGATCGGCGCTACTCTTTGCCCGGTGGTACCTGCGGCCCCCTCACCTGTCGCTGCCGCGACATCCTCTCCCAAGGGAGAGGAAAGAAAGATGCGGTCGCGACGTGGGATGCGTTCGGCTTTCTTCCTTCTCCCCTGGGAGAAGGTGCCCCGGAGGGGCGGATGAGGGGTCTGCCATCACGACCGGTGCCAGGCTGCAGCCTCGGCTCAATCGACCGGTGTCGTTCCGAGCAGCTGGCGCAGCTTGGCGAGCTGGCTGGCCTGCGTCTCCTGGTAGCTCAGGGCAGCGGCGATGGTGCCCTTGCGGTCGACCAGAAATACGCCGGCGGAGTGGTTGAATACCGGCAGCTCGTCGCGGCCTGGGACGCGCTCGAAAAACGCCTTGTAGGTCTGGGCCGCCGAAATGATTTCGGCCGGGTGCCCGGTCAATCCGATGATCCGGTGGTCGAACGCGGCCAGATAGCTGCGCAGATGCTCGGCCGTATCGTGCTCGGGATCGACACTGACGAACAGCACCGTGAGCCTGTCGGCATCCGCGCCGAGCCTGGCGAGCAGATTGCCGATGTCGAGCAGCGTCGTCGGGCACACGTTGGGACAGCTGGTGTAACCGAAGAAGATCGCGTGCGGACGACCGGCGAGCGTCCGGCTGTCGAACGGCTGGCCGTCGTGCCGGATCAGCTGGAACCGTCCGTTGGATTTCAGCGGCCGAGATTTGAGCCGCGAGGCCTTGACGGGCTTCGCCGGGGACGGGCCTTCAGCCGCACGCACCACCTCGACCAGCCCCGCCATGCCCTTGTCCTCGTGCTCGACGATATGACAATGGAACGTGTATCGGCCGACGCTGTCGGGCCGCGAGAAGTCGATCTCGATCAACAGCGCGGATTGCGGCGGCAGCGGAAAGCTGTCGTGCATCGGCCGCACATCGTTGGACAGCACCACCCCGCCTGTGCTGCTGCCGGCGAACTCCGTGCCGAGGCAGTGCGCGTTCGGCAGCGCGGCGCGCTCGGATGCATCGAGCCGGTAGCCGAGCACGCCGAACCTCAGCTGGTGGATGTGGAAGTTGTGGCATTCGTCGGAATCGTTAACCACCAGCCACCTTTCGTGCCGGCCTTGCCGGACGCAGATCGGCGGCATATCCATGCGGAATCGCTGATAGGCTGCTTGCGGCAGCTCCGCGAGCTCGGTTTCGAGAATTTGCAGCGCCGTGGTCTTGCCGACGCGCAGGGTATCGCTGTAGATGCCGAACACCTCCTCGGTCTCGCTCTCCGCCTTGGCTTGGGCCTTCACCAGCTCGCGGGTGAAATTATTGAGCCGCACGACGCGGATAGCCTCGCTCATGTAGCCATCCGCCGGCGGGACGCAGCCGGCCGACCGCGCCGCCTGGCCCAGTTCGGCGGGCCTCGCCGGCAGCCGGTTCGCCAGTTTCGGTGTCATGAGCTCATAGCTCGCCCGCGCATTGCCGGGAGCGCCCGAACCCGGCAAGTCCCTGGTTGCCGCGGCCGCCGGCGCGGCGCCGCCCTCGAACACGACGTCGAGCAGCGGCATGGCCGGCCAGACATCGCCGGTCGTGTCCGTCTCGCCCGCGGCTTTTGCCGCGCGCTTTTCGGCCGCAAGCCCGGTCACCGCCCCCGCGGTTCTGAGCACGGCATGTCCGCCACCCGTCCGGAACTGCTGGCAACGGCTGGCATGCGTAACCGTTTCGTCGCGGGCAGCGCAGGCATTGAGCAGCACCTCCACCCGGGCGCTGGGCATCAGCACGATTTCCTTCACCCAGCGGAATTTGGCGTCCTGGATCGGCGGCGCTGCGCCCGAGCGCGCCAGCAGCTGCATGCGCAGCCTGTTGCCGTCGTCATCCACCAGCTCCAGCCGATAGGTCGCATCGGCGCTGAGGTTGGCGATGCGCCAGATCTCGCTTCCTCCCGAGGCCACCGTCACCCGCGGATAGGCCATGCCGTTCACCGTGAACAGCCAGCGGCCATCCTTGGCACCGCCGACATCCTCGGGCGTCTTGATGTCCAGCCGGCACCACGAGCTCTCGGCGCGGGTGGGCTTGAGCTGGTCATCGAGCGGGCAGGCGAGCTCTTTGTAGGTATTTTGCGCGGCATCGCTCTGGAACTCGAGGAAACGATAGGCGAGGCTCGGGCCATTGCGCACGAGCTTCATGTCCTTGAGGCCCATCGTCCGCACGCGAATCCGCTGAGGCTCGAGCCCCGTCAGCGGCTCGCGGTAGTCGAGCCTGGGATCGCCGACCACGACCAGCCCTGCCAGCCCGCCCGCGATTTGTCCCTCGGCCTTGCCGTGCGGATGCGCATGATACCAGTACAGCCCGCGCGGATGCGGCAGGCCCGACCGGAGCGAATTGACCTGATAGGCATACCTCAGCCCGCCACCCGGCGGCACGGCGCGCATGCTGGCGGGCTGCTGCTCGTCACATGGATCGCTGCTGTCGGCGCCCGCAGCCGGGTTGCCTCCGAACAGGCTTGCCGGCGCCGTACCCACCACCGGGAACACGCAATCGCCGAAGCGGTCGCCGATTTTTTTCGCCGAGCCCTGAAACCCATGGAAGTGCAGATTGGTCGCGTGGGCCAGCGCTGACGTCAGATCAATCGACAGTGTGCGCCCGCGGTCGGTGAGGAAGGTGGGCGCGATCAGCGGATTGGGATACTGCAACGGCTCCGTCTGCCCGGGCGGTGTAACCTCGTAGTGGTAGGCATTGAGCACCCGGCCGAATCCCGGGACATCGAGGCCTTTTTCGGCTCTCACGGCCCTGAGCTTGAAAGCCTCACCGCTCGGCGGTACGACCAGCTGCGGTGCCTCGAGCAGCTGCATCGGCGGGGGCTTCGGATTTGCGGTCTGTTGCGCGCCGGCAGAGGTGGCGGCGATCGTCATGCAGGCAAGGCCGCCGAGGACGAGACCGAGGCCCGCTGCGCGCACGTGAGCCGGCATATTCACCTCGCTACGCCAGACTTAGGGCACTTCGCGGCGCGCCACACCGACTCTGAGACATTGCCATGAGAGATTGCCAAGCTTCGCAAGCTCTTGCGGCGGAACGCTACAAATCTTATGAACTTCCAATTCCCTCCGCAATACGAATAAGCGAGCGGCTTGGGCCTGCGTCCAGGGCGGTTGCGCAGGCTGCGTCAGCGCGGCCACGCCTGTGACAGCGGTTCGCCGCCGTCACCCCGCCCGTGACCCAACGATAACCCAACCTGCATCAACTCGAAAACCGCACCACCGGCGCGGCGATGCTCTCCGTCATGATGTTGATGCAGGCGGGCTTGCCGCCGGCAAGCGCGCGTTCGATGGCGGCGGGCAGCTCGGCCGCCTTGGTGACGTGCTCGCCGTGCCCGCCGAACGCCGCCACGACCTGATCATAGCGCGCGGGCAGCAGCTCGCAGCCATGCATCCGTTCGCGGCCGTAGTCCCTCAGCTGGATCTGGCTTTCCGCATTCCAGCAGGCATCGTTGCCGAGCACCGCCACGAACGGCAGTTGGCGCCGCACCGCGGTCTCGAACTCGCTGATGTGGAAGCCGATGGTGCCGTCACCCAGCACCGCGAAGATGGGCGCCTTCGCGTCGGCGAGCCGCGCCGCCAGCGCGAACGACAGCGAGCCGCCGATCGCGCCGGCAACGCCATTGATCAGGCGCCGCCCCACCGGCAGCATGCTCTGGCCCCACTGCGCGAACTCGCCGCCGTCGCAGATCAGGATCGAGTTCGGATCGCGTTCAACGATCGGCCGCAAGGCGCGGAATACCTCGGCCGGATGCAGCCGCCCCGGCGTTTTTGCAACAATGCCGCGCCAGTCCTGCGGCCGGCGGTCGATGGCCTGGCGGGCCTGGCGAAGCCAGCTCTGATCGCGGGGTTTGGCGCGCCCAGCCCGCGCGATCAAGGTGTCCGCAGCGGCGGCGGCATCGGCGACAGTGCCGAGCACCAGCCGCGCGCCCAACTCCCGCATCGCGCGGTCGACCATCGCCGCTTCCGGATCGATGCTGATCAGCTTGACGTCCGGATCAAACATCGGCCCGCTCGCCCAGCGCAGCGTGAAATCGAGCTCCTTGCCGAGCAGCACGATCAGATCAGCCTCGCGCACGATTTCCGCGAACGCGCCGAGCGTCGCATCGTTGATGCCGCGCGGGCTCTCCAGAACCACCGCCGGCGCACCGGATGCCGCTTCGAGCGCGGCGAGCTGTCGGCGGCCGTCGGCGCCCGACAGCTGCGGCCCGGCAATGACCACTGGATGCTTCGCCGCGGCGATCGCCTGCAGGATGGCATCGGCCACCGGCTCAGCGAGCTCGCGTCCGCGGCGCTGCTGCCGTTCTGGCCAGCCGACCGCCTCCTCTGCGATTCGCTCGTCAAGCAGATCCGACGGCAGGCTGAGATGGACCGGTCCGGGCCGCCCGGAGCTCGCGATGCGGAAGGCCTCGGCCAGGTCCTCCCCGAGCCGCGGGGCGGAACGGGCCATCCACGACGCCTTGGCCGCCGGCGCCGCCATCTCGGCCTGGCGCAATTCCTGGAAGCCGCCGCGGCCGAGCTCCCAGGTCGCGGCATGTCCCGACAGCAGCAGCATCGGCGACTCGGCGCCTCGCGCGGTGAACAGCGCCCCGACCGCGTTGGCATGGCCGGGTCCCCCCGTCACCAGTGCAACGCCGGGCTCGCCGGTGAGCCGCCCCCACGCATCCGCCATGTGCACGGCGGCCGCCTCGTGCCGGACGTGCACGAGATCGAGCCGGCTGCCGAGAGCCGCATCGAACAGCGACATGATGTGGTTGCCCGACAGCGTGAACACCCGCCGGCAGCCGAGCCGCTCCAGCGTCCGCACGACAATGTCAGCGCCTCTCAGGGCCATGTCCAGCGTCTCTTTCCTGTTTTGTAGTGCCGATTGCCGGCCAACACTGCCACAGCCCCGATGCATTGCAAGGTCCTGGGCAAGGTCCTGGGCAAGGTCCCGGGCAAGGTCCTGCTTCGGGCCGACCGGCCCCGATGGGGCGATGGTTTATTCCCAGCACCCTTTGTTGAACAGGTTGATCCTGGGGCAGATGTTCGAGTTAGGCCGATGAAATAAGGGTTTCTGCCTCACAATAGTGGCAGCGCTGCAACGAAAGATCCTGATTTTTGCGTGCCGATGTGGATTGCGGTATCAATTTTTCTCAAACTGCAATATCTGCCAATTTATCAGCGAATTAGGCTTATTTACTGTATAGCCGCCTGAGCAGAACCCCAAACACGAAACAGATGGAATTTGCAAACATGGCCAAAGCACCCGCCAAATCCGCGACCAAGGCACCTGCCGCAAAGGCCGCCAAGGTCGCGACGGTAACGCTTCGTCACCTCGCCAACGACCTCGCCGAGACCCACAGCCTGCCCAAGAAGCAGGCGAACGAGGTGCTCGCCGACCTGATCGGGATGATGGGCAAGCACCTGAAGAAGGGCAGCCGCATCCGCATTGCCGGGCTCGGCATCCTGCAAGTGCGCAAGCGCGCCGCCCGCATGGGCCGCAACCCTGCCACCGGCGAGGCGATCAAGATCAAGGCCAGCAAGAAGATCGCCTTCCGCGCCGCCAAGGACCTGAAGGAATCGATCTGATCCCGGCCGGCTCGGCCTCACACGTTTCGGCCGGGAGCGGCGTCCTGCCGGCCCGGCCGAAACATTTGGATGGTAGGTTGGGGTTCGCCTGGCCGCTGCTCGCAGCCAACCCGTGTGGCTACTTGCGTGCCGTCCGGCCGGCGGCTTTCTTGGACGGCCGGCCGAGGCCGATCTTCTTCGCCAGCAGCGAGCGGGCGGCGGCATAATTGGGCGCCACCATCGGGTAATCGTGCGGCAGACCCCACTTCGAGCGATAGGCGTCCGGCGACAGGTCGTAATGGGACGACAGATGCCGCTTCAGCGACTTGAAGCGCTTGCCGTCCTCGAGGCAGATAATATAGTCGTCAGTAACGGATTTCTTGATCGCCACCGCCGGCTTGCGGTCTTCCTGCGCGGGGGCATCGGCTTTGGTCGCCGCCACCATCAGCGCTTGATGGATATTGGCAATCAATCCCGGCAGCTCGCCAGCAACCACGGCATTCTTACTGACATAAGCCGATACGATATCGGCCGTGAGCTCCACCAGTTCCGACTGCATGGCGGGGTTGGGTTGATCCAGCATGGTTTGTTATCCTCTCGGTTGTTGATTTTCAGCCTAAGGCGGCGCCAATTTGAGCCGCGCCAGCAATACATCTGACAGCTTGTAGAATTGCGCAGGTAAATTTTTTATTTACTGATGCACCCGAAATGGCGAGATGTCGAGCGATTTTTGCTGCACTTGCCAAGAACATCACAGCTTTGGCGGCGAATATCGATGGGTTTTGCTGCCATGGTCGAGTGATCCGTTGACGAAGTTTAATCGGCGGACGCCGCCGGCTCGCACGTGCTGCCGCACCATTTGGCCGATTGAAGTATTGAAATGATCCCGAATTATATCGACGATTGTCATGGGAACGGAATGCTCCCCGAGCTTGCCAACCAGTTCAGCAGATACTCGGCTTGAGTTGGCTGTAACGCCGGCGCGGTTGCAGTTGCAAGGATGCTTGCGAAATGACCGCACGTAAACGACCATTCAAAATAATACTTGATCACGACCTGGAATTATTTGACGTGTGTTGGAGCCGGCTCGCCAGGGGATACTGTGCAAATAGCCGATCACGCCGTCGATCTTGCCTTGACCGGAGAGGCGAGGAGCTTCGGCGGGGTGCCGGCTCTATCGACGGCGCATCAGACCCGCCGCAATCAACAGGGCCGCGAGCACGCCGGCCCGCACGGCAGTGTCGCGCCACGGCTGGGAAATCGTCAGGGTTTGCAGGGCAACAATCGCGCCGGCGGCAACCACGGCAAGGATCAGCAGGCGTTTGCGGGTGGAGGCAGTCACCAGGCATCTCCAGGCACGGCGACAATAGAAAAAGGCTCAATCTTGAGGCCGGGATCCACTGCCAGAATTGGGGGAAAGAGGCCAATGGATCAAGTCAGCCAGAAGAAAGAGCCTTTACGCGTTACCCGAAGACGCCACGCACCAAACCGACGCGCACGCTGACAGAGGCGACCGGCACACCTCACGCTGACACAACGCGAACCACGGAACGCCACTCACCAGCCAGTTTCAGCATGCTATCGCCGCGACTCTCATGCGTCATCCGAGAATTGCGCCGATGGCGGCCGGAGTGAGTTTATTCTGTGGATAACTCAATGCCACAGCTTGCGGGTGGCGGCCGATGCGCCAAAGCGATTCAAAACATCCACCCGGACATGGCCCGGCCTCGTGTCCGGGCCATCCAGGTGAACGGCGGAATCGCCCTGGCCGACCGCATCGCCGCCGCGTATTGCCTCGGCCAGATTTCGCGCGCAGACTTGGCGCTCGATTGACAGCGCGGGGGAACTGCCATGACGACGGTGCGCGGCGATGCTGCCAGGACGCTCGTCCAGGACGGCATGCGGATCCTGTTCGACGTGCCCGTTGTCATGGACGACGGCCTCACCTTGCGCGCGGATGTGTTCCTGCCGGAGGAGCCGGGCAGGTACCCGGCTATCCTGAGCTATGGCCCCTACGGCAAGGGTCTCGCCTTCCAGGAGGGCTACAAGACCGCCTGGGACATCATGGTCCGTGACTATCCCGATACCGCGCGCGGCACATCCAACAAATACGCCAACTGGGAGGTGGTGGATCCGGAAAAATGGGTGCCAGACGGCTATGCCTGCGTGCGCGTCGACTCACGTGGCGCCGGCCGCTCGCCCGGTTTCCTCGACCATCATTCGGCACGCGAGACCCGGGATTTCCACGACTGCATCGAGTGGGCCGCGGCGCAGGACTGGTGCAACGGCAAGGTCGGCCTCAACGGCATATCCTATTACGCCACCAATCAATGGCGGGTCGCCGCGCTGCAGCCGCCGCACCTCGCCGCGATCTGCGTCTGGGAAGGCTATGCCGACCGCTATCGCGACTCGACCCATCATGGCGGCATCGCCTGCACCTTCCAGAAGCATTGGCAGGAGATGCAGGTCAAAACCGTGCAGCACGGGCGCGGCACACTCGGCGCCCGCAGCCCGATCACCGGCGAGCTCGCCTGCGGCCCAGAGACCTTGAGCGAGGCGGAGCTCGAGGGAAACCGCGCCCGGCTGTGGCCGGAGATCCTCGCCAACAACCTGGACAGCGACTATTACCGGGTGCGCTCGGCCGATTGGAGCCGGATCAAAGTGCCGCTGCTGTCCTGCGGCAACTGGGGCGGCCAGGGCCTGCATCTGCGCGGCAATGTCGAGGGCTTCGTGCGCGCCGCTTCCACGCACAAGTGGCTGGAGCTGCACGGCGGCTCGCACTGGGCGATCTTCTACACCGACTATGGGGTGGCGCTGCAGAAACGGTTCCTGGGCCATTTTCTGAAAGGCGAGCAGAACGGCTGGGACCGGCAGCCGCGCATCCAGCTCAATGTCCGCGCGCCCGGCGAGAGGTTCGTTTTACGCCACGAGGACGCGTGGCCGCTCTCCCGCACGCGCTGGACGCAATTGCTGCTCGATCCCCATGCACGGGCGTTGTCGTGGAGCGAGGCGGGCGGGCCGGCGCGGCTGAGCATGGAGGCGGGCGGCGAGGGCCTGACGTTCCGGTCGCAGCCGCTCGAGCAGGAAACCGAGATCACCGGGCCGCTCGCCGCCAAGCTGTTCGTTTCCACTTCGACCGCGGACGCCGATATATTCCTGGTGTTCCGGGTGTTCGCTCCCAACGGGCAGGAGGTCGTGTTCCAGGGCGCGCTCGATCCGCATACCCCGGTCGCGCAGGGCTGGCTGCGCGCCTCCCACCGCAAGCTCGATGCGGCCTTATCCACTCCCTATCGCCCCTATCACACGCACGACGAGAGGCAGCCGCTGAAACCGGGCGAGATCGTCGAGCTCGATATCGAGATCTGGCCGACCTCGATCGTCGTTCCCAAGGGCTACTCGATCGCGCTCTCGGTACGCGGCAAGGACTACGAGTGGGAGGGGCCCGCCGCGCACCTCTCCAACATGAAGAATCCGATGAAAGGCTGCGGGCCGTTCCTGCACGACGACGAGGTGGACCGCCCGCCGGCGCTGTTCAACGGCACCACCACGCTGCATTTTGCGCCGGGCAAGCAGCCGTGGCTGCTGCTGCCGATCATTCCGAAAAGCTGACCCGAAACCGCGCGCGGCTCGACTATTTTCCGGCCCCGGCGGTAATGTGAACGCGGCTGACAATGGTGCCGCTCGGCAGATCGATGACGGCGAGGATGGTCTGGGGCACCGCATCGGAGCCCATTGCCGGAGACTCGTACTCAACGGCGAGGCGCGTCGCCTGCAGCTGCCAGCTGCGAACGCGGGCGCCCGCCGGCAGCGGCAGTGTGATATCCGTCGGCACACCGCCGCGGCTGACGCTCGCGGCCCCGGCAACGGCGGAGGCCGGCGGCGAGCGGCTGGCAAGGCGCGCGATCTGGACGAACACGGCAAGGAGGCCGACGATGATGGCGATGCCCATGGCCACCACCGCAAACTTGAGCCACCGGAGCTGGCGCGGATTGAGCAGGCTGGCGGCAGTGTCGTTGGCGCTTGCGCCGTCCATGAGTAAGCCCTTCAAAAACCTTATGGAGTCCGCCATGCGGGCTGTTATCGTGTTCCCTGCATGAGCGAGACACTGCACCACCTGACAGCAGAGCCGGCGGAAACCGGGCTGCGTCTCGACCGCTTCTTAGCATCGCGCCTTGCCGACGTCAGCCGCTCGCGTCTGCAGGCGCTGATCCGGGATGGCCGGTTGCACATTGCCGGGCAGGCCGTTTGCGATCCGGGACGGCGGGTGAAACCGGGGGAGCGAATCGAGCTGGTGCTGCCCGCGGCCATCGATGCGGCGCCGCTGCCCGAGCCGATCCCGCTCAGCGTCGTGTTCGAGGACGCGCACCTGATCGTGGTCGACAAGCCGGCGGGACTGGTGGTGCATCCGGCGGCGGGGCACGCCTCCGGAACGCTCGTCAACGCCCTGCTGGCCCATTGCGGCGCCAGCCTGTCGGGTATCGGCGGGGTCCGGCGGCCCGGCATCGTGCATCGGCTCGACAAGGATACCAGCGGCTTGCTGGTGGTGGCCAAGACCGATCAGGCGCACCAGGGGTTGGCCCAGCAGTTCGCGGCGCACGGGGCCGATGGCCGGCTGATCCGCGATTACCTGGCGCTGGTGTGGGGCGTGCCGGAGCGGGAGCAGGGGACGGTGCGGGCGGCGCTGGCCAGAAGCCAGTCCAACCGCTTGAAAATCGCCGTGATGCGCAGCGGCGGGCGCGCGGCGGTCACGCATTACCGGGTGGAGAGGGTGCTGCCCGGCCCGCAGCAGCCATTGGTAAGTGTGGTGCGTTGCCGGCTGGAAACCGGTCGGACCCATCAGATCCGGGTGCATATGCGGCACATCGGGCACCCGGTTGTGGGAGATGCAACTTATGGTAGCGGATTCGCGGCGAGTGCCCGCAACCTGAACCCGATGGCGCAGTCCCTGCTGAACACGCTGAACCGGCACGCCCTGCACGCGGCGACGCTGGGTTTCGAGCATCCCGTTACCGGCCGAGCCCTGCGCTTTCAAAGCCCGCTACCGACCGATCTGCAAGGGCTGATCGCCGCACTCGGCGGATGAAGGGCGGGCGATTCAATTCAAGCCCTGTCGTACCGGCGCGGAAAAAAGTTTTCCGGCGGCATTGGAAGTCGTGAAACCGATACCCATTTTGGTGCGTTACGCTGGCAAGGTAGGGATCTGCAGAGCGAAAAGGGCCACCATGGACTGCAAATTTTACGATCACGCCAAGTCACCCTCTCCTGAACAGGCTTGATTGGCGTATGCTGCGAAAATGCCGCATTGTGGCCATCGCGAAAACCTAAACCACACCGCATCAACTTAGCAAAAAGGGGTTCTCTGGCTTCGGTAAGACGAGGCGGGGGGCTGGGCAAGGACATGGCATCCAGAACGCTTCCGACTGTAGCGTCGGGCCAGGGCGGCCTGTCGCGATATCTCGAGGAAATCCGCAAGTTTCCAATGTTGGAGCCGAACGAGGAATACATGTTGGCCAAGCGTTGGCAGCAGCATGAGGATTCCGAGGCCGCCCACAAGATGGTCACCTCGCATCTGCGGCTGGTGGCGCGCATTGCGATGGGCTATCGCGGCTACGGCCTGCCGATCGGGGAGGTGATCTCCGAAGGCAACGTCGGGCTGATGCAGGCGGTGAAGCGATTCGACCCCGACAAGGGCTTCCGACTCGCGACCTACGCCATGTGGTGGATCCGGGCCTCGATCCAGGAATACATCCTGCGGTCGTGGAGCCTGGTGAAGATGGGCACGACCGCGGCGCAAAAGAAGCTGTTCTTCAACCTGCGCCGGGTCAAGGGCCAGATGCAGGCGCTGGAGGAAGGCGATCTGAAGCCCGAGCAGGTGAAGGCCATCGCGACCAAGCTTTCGGTGCCCGAGGACGATGTCATCAACATGAACCGGAGGCTATCCGGCGACAGCTCGCTCAATGCTCCGTTGCGACAGGATGCGGAGTCGGGCGAATGGCAGGACTGGTTGGTCGATGAGGGCGACAATCAGGAGGTCCGGCTCGGCGAGAGCGAGGAGCTCGCGCAGCGACGGGCGATGCTGAGCGATGCCATGGGCAGCCTGAACGAGCGGGAGAAGCGGATCTTCATGGCGCGCCGCCTGTCCGAAGAGCCGGCCACGCTGGAGGATCTGTCCGCGGAGTTCAACGTCAGCCGCGAGCGGGTGCGCCAGATCGAGGTGCGGGCGTTCGAGAAGATCCAGAAGGCGGTGCAGAAGGCGGCACGGTCCGGCGCTCCTGGGTAACCCCTGGGTAACCCCTCGACGTCACGGGTCTGGTGGCTTACCGTACGGGTCCCACCGTTCGCAGCCAACAGCCCGACCCCCTCATGAGCACCCCTCGCTGCGCCTACGCCGGTCACAATACGACCGGCACCCAGGGCCTCATCGGCATCGACAAGGTGGGCAATCAGATCCGCTCCTATGATCCCCTCACACTCGAGGAGATCACGCGCATCGCCGCGCCCGAGCCGACCGTGCACGAGCTTGCCATCTCCCCGGACCACCGGCTGGCTTTCGTGCCGCTCTACGGCGACGGCATTTACGGGGCCAACCGCCAACCCAACAACAAGATCCTCATCATTGATCTTACGGCGCAATCGATCGTCGACACCCTCGATCTCGGCGCTTTCGTGGCGCCGCACGGCATGGTCTGTGACTCGTCCGGAAAGCTGTGGGTTGTCTGTGATATTCCGGGCAAGCTGTTGCGCATCGACCCGGCGCGCCGGCTGATCGAGAATGCCTGGGACTGTCCGGCCAAGGGGCCGCATGTGCTGACCATGCTGCCGGACGAGTCGCGGATCTATGTCTCCGCCAAGGAGGGCGCGCCGGCCGTGTTCGATGTCGGCGCAAACCGTTTCTTGCGCCAAGCCACAGCGTTCGCCTGCCAGCCCGGCCGCGGCACCGACGGCATTGCGGCCAGCCCCGACGGCAGCCAGGTGCTGATGATCGACAACGACG
>Ga0075024_100000138_pt1 | contig 21713 bp, 16 predicted proteins | sample Str013_2_FD_71389 | JGI IMG/M metagenome (GOLD analysis project Ga0075024, IMG submission 71389) | Freshwater sediment microbial communities in response to fracking from Pennsylvania, USA - Straight Creek_MetaG_SC_2013 | ecosystem: Environmental > Aquatic > Freshwater > Creek > Sediment... | reverse complement strand
CATCATATAGTTCGTGGGTGAGCTCACAGCATGATTTTTGTGGACGTTGAACGACCAAGCTCACGGGCGCGTTGTGGCGCGTCCCGCGCAGCGATTTGTTAGGCGACAGTAACCGCCGAGTTGGGAACTGAGAAAAGAAAATACATGCTCAGCGATTAGAACGGCACCATCTTCATTCGGGTGACCGTCTCCTGGAATAACAAATGTGTTTCTAGAGTTCTCTCTGAGGCTCCATAGTTGAGAGGAGGTATCTGAAAATGGAATGTTTAACTCTTTGAATAGTGCATCAGCTCCTATCATAAACGCGCTCGTAGGCTCTGACTGAGTATATGGTGGTTGATGCCAACCAGTGGTAGTAACAGCCAGATAGACATTATGTTCCTTGCACCATAGTTGCAAACGGCTAAAGAGTGAGGTACCCAGCGCCTTAGCGATGCGAATCGTTGCGGCATCTGAATTGGAGCGAGGGCCAGTTTTCATTGGGTCAGGTGGTGGAGACCTATCGGCTGGATCAGTCGGGCGCCGTGCGCTACGCAAACTAAGTACTGTCGTTCGAGCTAATTGCATCAAGTGTGAATGCTCCAGGAGCCATTGATAACCAGGCATAGCATTCATGACTGTTTTGAGCTTGCTTCTTGGAGGGACTGTTCGCGTGAGTGCTTTACTGGCTTCATCGAATGTCCACAAAGGACTTTGTAGTGCCCTGCCGATGTCGTCGGTGTTGAGGAAGACAAGAATGAAATCCGGTCTGATTTCGCCGCTGAAATCCTCGACAAAGGCGACCTGGTCTCCTGTACCCCAACCACCTGCAGCAGCGTTAAGAAGAGCAATAGTCCCCGGGCCGAACTCCGTATTGATCTTCCGTTGCAACAAATTGACGTAATTGTTTTCGTTGCCTAGTAGCCATCCAAAGGTAAAGGAATCACCAAGAACTAATACCCTCACAGAACCGCTATGAACCGGCCCACGGAGATGCGGCGAGGCGAACTCGTAGCTTACGACCCTATTTCCGAGTTGGTGACGAGAACTGCCGCATGATTTGTTTACGAGTAGTCCCTTTTCCGTTTCAACTCGCCAGGACCCACTCAAATTCTGTGGTTGTGTGATTGATACAGTGATCTCTGCGGCTAGTATGGAAAATCCAGTTGAAAGGATCAGTAAAAGGGTTTTGCCAACGAAAGATTTCATATCAAGCACCGAGCTTGGTATTCATTCCTAACTCTCATTCTCAATCTTCCAGTGTGTGCGCCCGATCTGTACGACCACGGCCACATTACAATCACCGTAGGACATCCAAAATGGAATGACGTGCCTCTCTTGCCTCTTGCCACACATCGTCTCGTTTTTCGGAACACTCGTTTATAATTTCCCTTGCCAAATCTCTCACCAGATCAAGTTCGAAGAGGCCACAATTTGCGATCGCCTTAAGGCAGGATGGCAAGCGAAGAAGAAGTTCTTTTTCTATACGTTGTCCATTCAGTAGGGTTCGAGCTATTGCGTTGACAACATCAATGTTAACCGAACGACATCTGATAAAGTCGATGTATACGAGATCACTTCCGAATAGAGGAACTTGTTGCCACTCCCCCTCACCCCTGGGGACAACGCGAAGCTCATTACGGGTGTAGGTGAGCAACGAGGAGTGTTCGTCTAAGAGAAGATCGTGAAGATAATGGACCAACGTTGAAGGATCTATTCCTGCTTCTTGCAGCGTAAGGCAGATCAGCGAAGTTGCTCTACCGATGTCTTCATCGGCTCGAGGACGCAATTTCCTCTTCCATAGACAGTGTGCGTTCACCCAGATCTCGGCAGCCACAAAGCAAGAAAAGATTTCTGCTACATGTTCGGCAGGTAAGGAAAACCGAGACTTCAATGGACGGCGGAAGGCAGCGGGGCGTTCTTGATTGCACAGCAGGAACAAGAGTTCATCACGATACGGATGCGAACGGATTGCTTCTATTTCGAGGATCTCGACTGCTGAATTGATGCTGTCATTCAACATTTCCAGCAAAGTTTCCTGCTTGGGCGTTAAACGAATCTCTGAAGCGGTGCGGACAAGTTTTTGAAGGACACGCGTATCGAGCGTAATCCAGTCGAGACCAGTAATGGCTTTAAGCTGGGTATCCAACTCTTTCTCAGCGGTAATATTTTCATCCGTTAGAAAACCGCCGAAGTCATGTGTGAGGCAGAGCAGATGCAAGACCTCTCGCGCTGCATGAGAAAAGCCAAGCGGATCAGCAAAGATCTCCGCTACAGTTGTTACATCTATGAGGTGACGAATAAGACTCGGATCGTGCTTCTTGTATTTTAAAATATCGACGTCAAAGTCCGAAAGACGAGGACGCGCGGTGCCTACTGCTCGAAGACGGATAGGACTTCTTTCAATCCCGACCCCTGAGCAATAAATGGCAAGGGCTAGTCCATGTTGCGACTTAATATCACACTGACCGTGACACTGATGAGCTGCGTGATGTGGAGGAGCGTTCTTTGCTTCTATTCCGCCGGCAATGTACGGACGGAATTGTTCCACATTCTCGAACATCCGATACATAACCGGTAACGTCGCGACGTACTCTAACGGAAGAATGACTGCCGACTCAGTAAAACTATTATCAATGATGAGATGATCGTTGAGACCAACAACTTCAACAGGCAGACGATCTGATATCACAACATTCCGATTTGCTCTCAGAAATGTCACTTCAACGTTCAGTGGGCCAAGAACAACATTCCCGTTATCTCTCGCGAAGGCGGTGCCAGAAAAGAACTGGCGGAGATCCTTACCTGGGGCGCCAAGATCCACAAACCGAACAAGCGGGGGATATAAAGATACTGCCTTGCGATACGTTGGATTTTCTAAGATCAAGCGAGAGAGATCACCAAATGCTTTCGGTAGTTCATGAAGTATCTCATCAATATATCGACGCACGGAAACTACACATCCGCTGTCCCACGCGTATGACTCGTGTGGTCTAACCTCGAGCGGTGACTGTGGCTTTTCGACAAATCTTTCTACGATGTATACGCCGGGAATCGACTCCTGTGTTCTGTCATAGACGGCATGACCGAACCTTTGATCCCAATGCTGATTTGGAACACCTAAACTGACTAATCTTCCCTTTTCATCCCACCATGCCGAAAGGACAGCTTTGAGAAGTGTAATCCGAAAGGCTACTCGCGGTTCTATCAAATTATCTGCCATCGAGATGATACATATGTCTTGGGCTTTTCCCTCTAACTGACTCATGGCAAAACGAAGCGCTCCTAAAGTCCCCTCTGGATGCAGTTCTTCAAGGACGTTCTCCTGAGGAATCTGTAAACGTCCCATCTGCTGTCGAGCTTCCTGAAGACCGTTAGTTGAAGCAACAACAAACATATGAGCAGGCCTAACCATACCTGTATCGAGAAAACGCGACGCAGTCTCTTCAAGAAGGCTTCGGTCCCCGAGGAAACTTCGGCACAGTGCCTTTGGTTGTTGCAAACATGAGATTGGCCAGCACCGCGAGCCAATGCCACCAGCAAGTACGAGCACAGACGTATTTTTGTTCACCCAAGCTGTTGTGTATTCAAGGAGACTTTGAAAGGCAAAGGAATTCGTCCAATAACTGCGTGTGTTCGACTCTTGCCCGTTCTCATAAATGCCGTAGCGAAAGAATTTCCCTACAGGATGTTTCATTGCCAATACCTGAGCAGCAATCTCACCAAGAGATCCCCACCCGTCAGAAGGCAAACGACCCAACTGGATGAACCGGGCGCCAAGGCTGAGGACTTGAGCGAGGCTATCCGTACGGCAATGTATGTGAGACGAGCTAGTAGTAGGGCTAATCTCTTGCGGAATCCTACCGCCGAGACTCTGTCCTAATGCCCACAACACCGCCCGATACGCAGATTCAATAAAGCGTTCCTCGCGGAGGATTGTCCCAACCGCAAGAAGTCCCTCTGCAGCATAACAATGTGGATGGAGTTGCGTATTGCCGTGAGCATCAGTGATGAAACGCCCATTGTCCTGCTGCAAAGACATCGCATATTCGCACATACGCCGCGCTGCATCAGCATAACGTTCGTTTTCAGTGTATCGGTGAAGTTCAGTAAGAGCCTCGGCTACCTTGGTATGGAAGGCTCCGCTGCGTTGGGACCACCGTGGCTGATCAAAATGAACCTCTTGTCCATTGTTTTGGAATACTGCTGGTACGGAGCCGTTATCTTTCACAAGGCCGATAAGATTATTAGCAAGTATCTCCACATACTGACGGAGTTGCACATCCTGTATGAGAGCCCATAAGGCGGTAAGTCCCCACAGACATATTGCATTGTCGAAGGAGAAGAGGTTTCCGCCGGTGAAAGAGTCAAGGCCGAGTTGAGGATCGCCATCATGCTCGAAATAATATCTGGTACGCATCCAGCCTTTATCATCACGCGCTGTTTCAGTGAGCCAGTAACCCGCTTTCTTGGCCATCTCCAGATAAGACATCTCACCCGTGAGAAAATACAGATGAAGCAGATCTTTCACAGCATAGCCTGTAGCTTCACTGAACAAAAAAGGAGGCCTACCATCGTCCCTCGCTCCTTCTTTTACTGCACCGGTGTTTGCATCAAGAAAGCTATGAAAGGTACTTTTGTAATCGTCTATCAATACGGTTATAAATCCAGGACTAGGTACTCCCGCAAGCAAACCTACCCCTTGCATGCTTTCCATGATTACTCCCTATTGCAGCGATTATAGTAGAGGAGGGTAAGGGTCGTAGAGTCGCATAAGACTTCTATAGTGATCCTTTTTGAAATGGAGCGCGTTCGCCCCCTTCGACAAGCTCAGGACAGGCTTTGACAGGCTCAGGGTGAACGGGTCTGTTGTTGAAATCGTTGAGTATTGTCCGTTCGTGCTGAGCTTGTCGAAGCATGAACCGGCTTCACTAGGAACAAATGACTTAGGAAACCTATAGTATGTCGCGTCCTGTCTATGACTCGATACACTTATTTCATTCCACTATGCAAAGTCAAAGAAAAAGACCGCTTTCCTCACGCATAGGACGGTGATCCGTAGCCATTCATCCCTACGAGCTTACGAAACAGAATCTTGCGCGCAGGAGCGTGCCGCAGCAGTGCGTGTATGAGATTGCGATGCTGGTTAAATTGCGCAGTGCGGCGAATGAGCGGCATAAAGCCGTTGGTGCTGGCCAGTTCAAATAAACTGTCAATCTCTACGTCGGTCAAGCGCTGCGCCAACGTCCGTAATGAAAGCTGGGCCCGCAATTCCGCATCAAACTGTTTGTGCCATGCCGTCTCGTATTTACGTAGTACACGTTCACTCAACTGGTCTCGTTGTAATGCATTAATGAGGACCTCCGACGCAATTTTTGCACTCATCAAGCTGTAATATATCCCACCACCTGTAGTTGGCTTCACTAGTCCTGCAGCATCGCCAACAACGAGTAGCCGATCCGCGTAGGTCTTGCGGATCGGCGCCAAGGGTAAGATTTTGCGCCGTGGACGCACGTCCTGGTCAGTCGTGACTCCCCAACGCAAACTGATTCTCTTAATAAAGCGCTGGAAGTAGAGAGCCGCATTGCCGTCGCACATCAATCCGACACGGGCATGTGTGTTGGATCCGCGTCGTACCGGGACGGCCCAGGCAAACCCCTTGGGGGCAACTTCGAGCCCAAAGTGCAACTCCACATCTCCTAACCTCTCGGCCTGTACTTCGCATTGGGCGGTGGAGAGAAAGATTTCAGGCATACCTAACCCTAAGCGTTGTTGCAGTGCATAGTTGGCTCCACACGCCAGGATACAGGTACGCCCGTGTACACTCGGGTGTCCTATGCGCTCTACGACGATGCCACGGGTTTCGATGCTAACGTCGGAAACCTTTGCTCCATGACACAGGGTCACACCGGCCGCTTGCGCCTGCTGACTGAGTCGCTGGTCAAACACCTTGCGATCAATGACCAACACTTCACCTTTGCCGGTGGTATGGCTGATATTTTTGCCAAGGGGGGAATAGAAGTGCGCGGTCGTCAGCTCGTTGAGGATAGCGTCCTGTGGAAGGTCGAATTGGTCATACGCTTCGCCAGCAAGGATGCCGGTGCAATGTACTGGATCGCCGACCGTCTCATGTTCCTCGAAAACTACTACATCAAATCCCTGACGGGCCAGAAGTAACGCTGCATACAGCCCACCCGGACCACTACCAACAATAATCACATCATGCATGAGCGCCTACGTTGTCAAGCATAAATTTATCACTGCAACAAAATAACTAAAAGTGATACGAACGATAAAAGATAGGTCTTTCAATGGGGGGGAGTACGACTACAATACCGGAGGTTCGACCCTCAGTGACCAATGACAGCTTCTCCGGAGCTGAACCACTAACTCGCCGGAGCGAGCGAACGTTCCATAGGAGCGCTTGAGGGTAACGGGGAATTCATTCTCCGGCGCGTAAGGTGCTGCGTGCGCTAAAACTTGCCTCCCCGCACTTCCCACTTACCACGAAAGGTGATCCAGAAAGACAAAGCAATCAGGCGAATATCAAGCCAGAAACTTTGGTGTTTGATGTACAGCTGATCGTAGCGAAACTTCTGCCGCGGTGGCACATCACGATCAGCATAGATCTGCGCGACGCCCGTAAGACCCGGTGGAACGGCGTGTCGTTCATGGTGACCAGGGATTTTCTCTAGGGGGATAAACTGCCCGTCTCCACGAGCGTGCACCTCCCCTGGTCGCAGGGCACGCGGTCCGACAAAGCTCATATCTCCTCTGAAGATATTCCAAAGCTGGGGAAGTTCATCCATCGCTGTGCTTCTCAGAATTCGGCCGATACGGGTGACGCGTGGATCGTCCTCGGTCGCCTGCCTCGCACCGAAGAGTTGATCAGCGTTCGGGAGCATCGTCCGGAACTTGAACACTTTGAATTCATGGCCGCCTCGTCCAACCCGCCGATCGAGAAAGAACACCGGGCCGCCGTCGTGTGATTTGATCGCTACAGCAATGAGCCCCCACAGTGGCAAAGACGCAAGTAGACCAGCACCAGCAAGCCCTATATCTAAGGCACGCTTGGCTGGGGAGAGGTGGTGATAGTGGACTCGGGATTGACTCTCTTGGTTCGTTTGTAGAGTACTTGGATTACTAATGTTTTCGGTGAACATACTTAGGCTCTGGTTTAATCTGACTACATTGCATGGGTATTAATCACACTATGTGATATTTCACAAATAGCATTGTCTCACCAATTCTCCTAACTACTTGCTGCCCGACGATACGGATCATCCGGTAATTCGCGAGCAGCGGGCGTTCCAGTCAGTTCCCGAAACAAATCGTAGTACGCGCGCACCTGACGGGATCGGTCGAACATTAGTCCTGCGTGACGGGCATTGTTCCCCATACGCTTCGTCATTTCGCGATTCTGATAAAGCATGAGTATTATATTGGCGAGGTCCTGAGCGTTGCCGGGCTTGGTGACAAAGCCACAGTCGTACATTTTGGTGATGTCTGCTACCTCGCAGGCTTCTTCCACCGCCGCTACATAGGGACGGCCCGCAGCAAGAATCCCGTACAACTTACTAGGGACGATATAACCAGCGAGCCCACGCATCAGGGAGATGATAAACATATCTGCCGCCGCAAAGGATTCATGCAATAGTTCCTTTGGTTGATATGGGAAAAACCTCACGTTGGTCAGTTGCTGCTCGCGCACTCGTCGTTCCAGTGCTTCGCGTTTGTTGCCATCGCCGACGATAGCAATGATCAGATCTTGGTGTGGTCGTAGCAGCTCAGCCGCCTCAATCAGCGTATCCAATCCTTGTGACAAACCGATATTACCCGAATGCATGACCACAAAAGCGTCCGCGAGGCCATGTTTAGCGGTAAAACTGTTGTACTTTGGTCCAGGCACAATCGTAGAACAATCGGCCCAATTGTGAATAACTGTGACTTTCTGCGGGTCAGCACCTTTGCCCGTCACTAGTCGTTCCTTCATGGTATCGCCCAAGGCGATCACGCGATCGGCTTTTCGCACCAGAAATTGATTAATCCGTTGTAAGCTGCGATTGACAGTCTCGTTATGAAAGTCCTCTAACAGCACCGCGACTTCAGGGAAAATATCCTGACAGAGAAAGACAAACTTGGCTCTAGCGCGCCGTGCCATAAGTAATCCAACTAAGCCAATGATGGGAGGATCAGTGAGTGACACGACGATATCAGGCCGTGGCACCTTCAGACCTGCCAACGTCGCGGACAGAAAATAGCTCAGGTAGTTAGTAGCACGAGCGACGAAGCGCCGCGGACGCAGGGTCGTTCCCACGGCGCGAAAGATGGCGACGCCATTGTGCGATTCCCGTTGAACAGGCAACCATCCTCTATAACTCTGAGTTTGTTCGCTTCGTTTGAGGAGTGGCAGACCAGCTACCACCGAGACTTGGCAGCGATAGTCGTGCACCAAATCCTCGGCCAAGTCTGCGAGCAGCTGGCCAGTGGCAGCCTGATCGGGCCAGTAAGAACGGTTGAGGAAGGTTATATGCATAATAGGCGAAGCGCAAAGAGCCAAAGGCTTTAGCTCTTAGCACTCTGGTACCACTCAATGGTGCGTCGTAGTCCTTGGCGAAAATCCATCTTGGCGCGGAAACCGAATCGCTCCCATGCGCGTGAGGTATCCAAGCATCTGCGCGGTTGGCCGTTGGGCTTGGTCGTGTCCCAACGGATGCACCCACGAAAGCCGGTCAGCTCCGCAATCAGTTCGACCAATGCTTTGATGGAGATCTCGAAACCAGCACCGATGTTCACGGGGTCGGGATCATTATAACGTTCTGCAGCTAGGACTATCGCTTCAGCGCAGTCTTCGACATAGAGAAACTCACGTGTTGGTGAACCATCTCCCCAACACTCTATTTCCGGTGCCCCCTGCCCTACGGCCTCAAGACATTTGCGAATCAGCGCAGGAATGACATGTGACGTATCAAGGTCAAAGTTATCGCCCGGACCATACAGATTGACCGGCAGCAGATACACCGAGTTGAATCCGTATTGTTGTCGGTATGCCTGGCTCTGTACGAGCAGCATCTTTTTCGCCAGACCGTAGGGGGCGTTCGTTTCCTCCGGATATCCAACCCACAGATGTGCTTCATTGAACGGCAGCGGAGTAAATTTCGGGTACGAACAAATTGTGCCGGCACAGACGAACTTCTTGACCTCCGCTCGCCGGGCGTACTCCATCAGCATCGCACCCATCACCAAATTCTCATAGGCGAAGCGACCAGGATTCTGGCGGTTGGCACCGATACCTCCCACGACAGCAGCAAGATGAATCACCACGTCAGGTTGAGTGTCGTGATACAGTTGCTGAATCGCCGCCTCATGTATCAGATCATAGTCGCGGCGACGCGGAACAATGATCTGCGAACACCCATGCGCTCGCAACGCTTGCACAACATGCGCGCCAAGAAAACCAGCACCACCTGTAACAACGATACGCTGCGCCGGTAACGACATTATGGTTTCTTCAGCCACGACAGATGTCCTTCGCGGAGAATACGCTTGCCCACACCAGGAGAGGTGAGACCAGCAGCCTCCAAATCCGCATCGAGCATAATCTTTACCAGATCGTTAAAGCCGACCCGAGGTTCCCATTGCAATTGCTTGCGTGCTTCGCGCGGATCAGCAAGTAGAAGCTCAACCTCGGTAGGACGGAAATACCGCGCGTCGATATCGACATGCATCTGCCAATCTAGACCGACATAAGCAAACGCAGCTTGGACAAATTCTTTGACTGAGTACGTTTCGCCTGTTCCTAGTACGAGGTCTACCGGCGTTTCCCGTTGCAGCATACGCCACATACCTTCAACATATTCAGGAGCAAAACCCCAGTCACGACGGGCCTCGAGGTTGCCTAAGAACAACTTGTGTTGTCTACCAGCGACAATCTCAGCGACTGCACGGGTGATCTTTCGCGTGACAAAAGTCTCACCGCGTCGAGGTGACTCATGGTTAAACAGAATGCCATTGCTGGCAAAGATGCCATACGCCTCACGGTAATTGCGCACGACCCAATACGCGTACACCTTCGCAGCCGCATACGGACTGCGAGGCTGAAAGGGAGTGCGTTCGCTTTGCGGTGCTGGCGCATCGCCAAACATTTCGCTACTCGAGGCCTGATATAGTCGACACTGAATCCCGCTACGACGGATCGCCTCGAGCAAGCGAATAGTGCCGAGCCCAGTGATATCGCCAGTATAGTCTGGCATGTCGAAACTCACCCGCACATGACTCTGCGCACCAAGGTGGTACACCTCATCCGGTCGCACTTCATAGAACAGATTAGTAAGTCGTCCCGAGTCGGCAAGATCACCATAGTGAAGAAATAGACTCACACCAGTTTCGTGCGGGTCCTGATAGAGATGATCAATGCGTTGGGTATGAAATGAACTCGACCGTCGGATCAGACCATGTACTGCGTATCCTTTGGATAATAGTAGCTCAGCGAGATACGAACCGTCTTGTCCGGTGATACCAGTTATGAGTGCAACCTTTGTCATGAGTAATTCCCCCCTGTACGCGAGAAAGTACAAATAGCCCGGATGGAACGGAGTGGAATCCACGATTGCTACCGCTTTGACTGGTACTCCTTCCTGAATTGCGCTTCGCTTCATCCAGGCTACCTTCTGCTCCACACTGTCAGCTCTCTGCTCCTAGCCCTTCTCTACCACCCATTTCCCCATTACCAATACATCCATATCTGTTCGCAAGAAACAGTCTAAAGCCTCGGCTGGTTTCAGCACAATTGGTTCGTTTTCATTGAACGAAGTGTTGAGCAGCACAGGCACACCGGTATGACGTTCAAATGCCTTTATCAACCGCCAGTATAAAGGGTTAGTTTGCTGACTCACAGTTTGTAATCTACCCGAGCCATCTACATGGGTCACCGCCGGAAGTACGGAACGCTTTTCGGGGCGGACAGGATACACTTGAATCATAAAAGGGTCAGGCACTGCACCAACAAAGTACTCTGCTATCGCTTCTTCCAGGATCGAAGGCGCGAACGGCCGGAACTTCTCGCGGAATTTGATCTTGGTATTGATGATTTCACGCATATCAGCGCGGCGCGGGTCAGCGATAATGCTCCGATTCCCTAACGCACGTGCACCCCACTCCATCCGGCCCTGAAACCAACCAACGACAGCACCGGCAGCAATTCGTTCTGCTGTCCAGCGACACAGCTCGACCTCGTTCTCCATCTTTCGCACTACGCACGTTTTGCCTCCGCTTTCCCCGCTCCCCGCTTCCCGCTCCCTGCTTCCCGCTCCCCGCTCTCTTTCGTTCTCCTTACTCCGTACTCCTAACAGCTTACTCTTTTCTCCGTGCTCTGTGCTCTGTGCTCCTAGCGTCCTCGCGATCTCCTGATCCCCAAATTCCGGTCCCCAATAGCCGTGCTCCATCACAAATTGACGTGGTTGGTTAAGTTGCTGGTGATATGTGTACAGGGCGGCACCTAAAGCTGTCCCGTTATCACCTGCTGCGGGCTGGATGTAGATTTCCTGAAAGGGGGTCCGTTCGCGGATCTTGCCATTCATGACACTGTTCATGGCACAGCCACCGGCGAGACAGAGACGCGGTAATCGCGTCTTGTGGTACAAGGCGTTCAAGATGTGACAGGTCGCTTCTTCAAACACAACCTGCACAGACGCAGCGATCGCCTCGTGTTTCGGCTCCACCGGTTCTCCAAGTTTTCGTTGTGGGCCCAGCAACTCTACAAGTTTAGCAGTAAAAACAGGACCGAGCGTTGGTTCCCCTTCCTCCCACGTCATGTCAATACCTTCAGACCAATGGCGAAAGTAAGACAAGTCCAACGCAAAACTACCGCCAGGCTTCAGGCCTATTAATTGACGAATCTTACTGACGTAATCAGGTGAACCGTACGGAGCAAGACCCATCACTTTGTATTCATCACCATATTTGGGAAATCCAAGATACTGTGTCACCGCTAGATACAAGAGTCCCAACGAATGAGGGAAATAGACGCGGTTGAGCATCTGCAAACGATTACCCTGTCCCGTTGCCCATGAGGTGCTGACAAAATCACCGAAGCCATCGATCGCGCAAACAGCGGCTTCTTCAAATGGTGAAACAAAGAAAGCACTGGCTAAGTGAGCCGGATGATGCTCAACGTAATGCAGCCGCTTGCGAACCTCCTCTGTTCCAAGATGCCAGTCTGCGTTCCGCTTTATGTGATGCGTGTTCCATACTTGTTGCTCTCGGCTCCCCGCTCCTGGCTCCGTGCTCCGGGCGAGCAGCTCGTCACTGAGTACGGCAGCGATATCGTGCACACGGCCAGCATTCTTCACCCGGTCACGCACCATGCTCAAACTGGGGCGCGTCCGCACCGCAAAGAGTGCCTTTCTCCAAAGATTCGCACGCGGGTCACGGGAGATAGCGAAATGATCAACCTCTCTCGGAGTGATTCCAGCCATATCGAGACACGCATGCATTGCTGCACTAGGAAACCCAGCCCAATGCTTCACGCGCCGGAAGCGTTCCTCCTCCACCGCTGCGAGCAGTTCACCGTCACGCAACAGTACAGCCGAGACATCGCCATGGTAAGCGTTAATGCCGAGCGTAATCATTATTGCGAGATCCTAACTCTTGATCCCGTGCTCCGGGCTCGTCACTCCCCGCTCTCACCGCACTGTCAGCCAATAGAAGCCCAACCCCAGATACTCAAACAGTACCATCTTACGTCCGATGTAGCTTTTCCACCAAGTATGAAGCGGAAAGTTCTCAGGCGATGCGGTTACTTGTAGAGTAACGTCCGTCCCATGAAAAACTTGCTTGAATACCCACAGAGCACGGCGCTCATGATACAGAGAGGTCACAATTAGTATGGATTGGAAGCCATGCTGTTGTGCCACAGTATGTGTGGTCATGGCTTCATCAAACGTTGTGTAAGAAAGAATACCAGGATCGAGTATTTGCTGTGCTGGCACATCCAGACAGTGGTAATCGTTCGGGCGGACATCCGAGCCAAGAAAGATAATCCACCGTGCCTGTCCCTGATGTAACAAGCGTACGGCTTCTTCCTGACGTCTGCGATCACCACCCAGCGCGACAACCAGGTCCGCCTTCTCAATAGAATTTTCGACGACTAACCACTGACCAATGCCGATCAGAAGAGGTTCATGAAACCAGGCCAGTGGGACACATGCGAGAAGCACTATCACTAGGGTAACCGAAATCCACTTCCGCACTACTCACTCCTACTTCCTGGCTCCATGCTCTCGGCTCTTCACTCTTGACTCCTCGCTCCGACCCTTGACTCCGCGTTCCCTGCTCCGAGCTTTTTTCTCTTCGCTCTTTGCCCTTGGCTCGTAGCTCCCTCCTCATTGCTCTTAGGCCCCTCGTTGCGTGTGTACATACAGACTATCTGCAAAGTAAGCCATAGGCGGAATACTGGCGCTCAAATGTCGCAATAACTCAGAGGCACGAACAACCAGTTGGTATTTCCATGGCAACAGATGTGCTTCGGCCATTTGCGGATTGAGAGAGAAATAGCCATCCACAGAGATATCGGCTGGACCAATGAAGCCGCTGAAAGTAGATTTCAATTGAGCTAATGTCCAGTAGCGTACCTCAAAGTCTTTCGCTTCACGAAATCCGCGTCGTATTTGATGATAGAGAGAGCGAACACCGTACATGTTAGCCATCTGCACCAGACTGTTTCCGCCTGGTTTCAATACGCGATGGATTTCACCTAATGTGATTTTCACATTCTCCTTGGCGAAATGCTGCAGGACACTGTACGAAAAAACCACATCGAACGTCTGCTCAGCAAAAGGTAAATACCGAGCATCTGCGACGACATACCGGGTCTGAACTCCTAGTTGCTGGGCAACTCTCTTCGCTGCAAGAATGGCCTCTAGAGAAGGATCAACCCCTATTGGGTAATAGCCTAAGCGAGCTGCAGCAACACACCAGCGCCCCCAATTGCAACCGAGGTCGAGAAAATACGCACCATCCGACCTTGGTAAGCGCAAGTCGGGGATCGGGTATTCGGAAAGGCCACCCAGCAGTGGTTTGTACAGCATACCGTTAGTACCGGCGACTGCCTGTTGGACATAAGGATCTACTGCGGAGGCACTTCTCGGCTCTTCGGTCTTAAGAGGAGAAGAACAGTCTGACATCTGTAAAGAGGCCAGCGCCGCGCGATGCGTCTGCTGGACTTCTTGGAGTAGCATGATAGGAATGCCGTCGACAATGCGGTACTCATGGTCATTCAGACAGGTCAGTTTGTTCGTAGTAAAACGTAAAGAGGTCTTGTCTCTCGGACAGACTAAATGCTCAGTAGGGCACGGATTCACAGCTACCATTTTTCTCCCGAGGGATACAGGCAATTACTTAGATTTGTCGCGTGCTCTTGCTTCAGGTTCGTAGAGAACTGCGTGTGCGTCCTTTTTATTTCTAAGCTTCCGCGCTACCGTGCGAGCCAGGTTATCTACAGGGTAGAGAACTTTTTTGACGAACTCATCAGGCCGTGCCCGAAAGGTTGTCACATGATAGTAGTTAGTTCCATCAGGTGACTCTTCGGAAAAATAGTAGATATTAATTGACTTCCGTGTATCCCCATCAGGCGTGTTAACGCGACGGTATCCATGCCATGAGGTTTTGTCAGTCGCGAAAACAACCGCGCGATTAAAAAGAGGAGGTATAGCTGTGGTCTTTTGCAGATCATGCGACCACAGTTCAAATTCTCCGCCCTTCGTTTCGTTCCAATGTGGATTGAGATAAACGAGGATATTCAGGCGACGATACCACAGATTCACTGGATGTGAGCTGTTATCAATGTGTACGTTCAGGTAACTGCCATTTGCACCTTGTGCTAATCCTGCAGCGTATAGGTGCGGATCAGGTCTGAGGTCTTTGATTCCCGAAATCTCCGATAGGAGTGAGACAAGTCGAGGGGCATGCAAATGCTCGAAGATGATCTGTCGAAATAGCGGATCGAACTTATCAACGGCTGGGTCTTGTGCTTTCTCCTGTCGGTAGTCCTTCAACGCATCCATGTCTGCCATCTTGGGGAAGGCTTCATATGCATGGCGTGCCACATCGGGATCAAGAAAATTATCCACCACTAGGTGTTTCGGCAGCGGTGCAGTATTGTGAAACAGCTGCACGTACTTCTCAATTTGGTTTTCGAGTTTCGCATAGTCAATCATTGCTCACCTCAGCAATAGGAATTCACCTGGACAGTACTTACCTTCACTGTATATTCCTTACTTCTCACTCCTGACTTCTCAACCTTTATTCTTAGGTTCGTGCCTTTGGCCCCTCGTTCTTTGCTCCCGGCTCCGAGCTCTTCACTCCCTGCTTCTTGCCTTGGGTCTCGGCTCTGATCTCCCCGCTCCCTGCTTCCCTCGTTCGTAGTTCCTCCAGCTTGATATCCACTAGCAACCGATACCAAAAAGCGTGCAGAAAGTGAAAAATGAATCCCTCTTTTCCATCAAGAAAACCAAGCCGGAAAACATAACGATAGAAGAAATAGATAAACGGTCTCACAAACAGCGGCAAACGCCACCATAACTGCTTCAACCACAAGGTCCGCGCATCGGGATTACCTAGTAGTGACGGTCGTAAAAAGTGAGGCCTTGCTTCTGCCCGACGTTGCAATTCATCCTGAGCCAGCAGAGTTGCATAACGGTTATGCTTCTCAATCCAGAAGGAAATATCATCTTCTTTCTTGTTCTCTTCAATAATGTCGTACTGCAACGCTGCGGTCTTTCCCGTTACATAGAAATGATGGTCAACCAGGTCATTCAGATCTGTTTTGACTTGCTCACGCTTGAATAACTTGAGGAGATACTTAGGGTAATAGCCACCATGCTTGATCCAGCGACCGCGAAACACCTGCCGTCGTTTGATGTAAAATCCATCTATTCCTTCTAGTGCTTTCTTGCTCGCTGTTTCTAACGCCTGACTTCCGACTCTTGACTCCCAACCCTTTGCCCTTAACTCGTTACTCGCTGCTCCCAGTTTCTCGCAGATTTCTTGAGCTAACTCCGGTGTAACTCGTTGATCTGCATCGAGGCCCAGGATCCATTTAGATGTGACTGGAAGTTTGTCCAATGCCCACAGCCACTGCTGTGTATGTGTTTCAAAAGGATGCAACAATACTTTTGCTCCCTGATTCTTTGCTATTTCCACTGTGCCGTCAGTACTACCAGAGTCCACAACAAAGACTTCCACGTTCAGTCTTTGCACACTCTCTAAACACGCTCGCAGATTGCGCTCTTCATTGTACGTTAAGATAACAACTGAGAGGTTCGAATTGTGAGCTGCTGTAGGTATCATGCGTGTAGACGTATCAGGTGATTATCAAGTTTTTATGATTCACACACTGTGTTGACCAACTGCCCGTGGCAAGAAGAGCGAATGATCTGCTGATATAACGCAATCAATTTCTCCGTGACTACTTTGAGAGAACAGTGTCGCTCTACCCAACATCTCCCGTTCGCTCCCATTCGGTTCCGCTGTTGAGCATCGACAATAAGCACGGACAGAACCTGTGCTAGTTTGTTTACGTCACATTTAGTCACTATGCCGGCCTGCGCCGTTGCAATCTCCCGATGAATACCAACCTGATCCGAGATCACAACCGGCAGTCCAGCAACCATCGCCTCAACTACCGCAATACCAAAATTTTCTGAGTACGATGGAAGCGCAAATATGTCAGCATCAGCTAGCGCACCCCGTTTTTCTTCGCCGGCAAGAAAACCTGTCCACAGCACATCTTTGTCAATCCCTAAGCTCCTTGCTTCGTGTTGGAGCTGACCGATAAAGTCTGGTTCACCATTCCCAGCTATCACCAACAGCGCCTGCGAAAACCGGGCTTTCACCCGAGCGAAAGCTGGGAGAAGAATGTCGAGCCCCTTTTTTTGATCTATGCGTGAGAGGAAAAGAACAATGAGACGGTCAGCGACATGCGAATGCTGCTTACGAAACCGACCTCTCGGGCACGAGAAAGAAAGAAGCGTATCATCCACCGCATTCGGAATGATTACGGCCCTACTTCTCACCCCAAGCTCCTCTGCTTCTACTTGTTCCTGTTCGCTGGTGTAGTGAACAGCGGCAGCGTTAGCGAGGATTCTCCGTTCAATGAACCGAAAGGATAACTGCTTGAGCCAGGGCCGCCGGTTTTTTACTCCCCAGCGATTGAGTACCCCCAAAGGGCGCACAATATATGGCACTCCGTAACGCTTCGCATAGAACGCAGCAGGAATGGACGCATAAGAAAAAATTGCATGGATATGGACGAGATCATAGTCCTTCACATGCTGTGCTAACCAGCGACTCAGTGGCCAGGAGAAGGTGTAGAATCGTGTCTGTCGAGGAAAATATCGGTAAATAACCGCTTCTTCTACTATTGGTGTTGCATAACAGACTGACAAACGCCCCGGTCCGTTATCATCTGTCGTCGCGACGTGTACCTCGATCCCCACCCGAGCCAATCCTCTGGCCATCGTCTTGAGCATAACGCTCGGCCCACCTCGTAACGGACCGACGGAAGGAATGACATGAAGAATTTTCATAGCCACAAACAAATCACACCGGACAAGCCCTGTTTATATTGGCGAGTGTTACTCATCATTGCTTCTGAGCACTCAAAATCATCGACTTCCACAAGTATGGCATTCTCCCTGCGCCAACGAACCCAGTGATCAGGAATCCTTCTTCGTGTAAAAGCTTTGTGAGCGTGGTGCGGGACCAAAACTTAATGTGTCCACCATCCCATAGAGCCGTAAAATGGCTGTCAAACTTTCCAGAAAGTGCCAGAACAACATTCTTGATATAGCCATGATAAGGAGTACTCAAGACAAGATGGCCACGTGGTTGTAAAACCTGCACTGCAAAACGCGGGAGCGCACGGGGGAAAAAAAGATGTTCAACAACTTCCGTGGACACCACTACATCAAAGTGAGCATCGCCAAGGGTTGTCGGATCATCATAAACACCGAGGAGAAAAAACTGACAATGTGGATAGGTACGACGAGCAAACTCAATACCCTCTTCACTAGGATCACAACCAGTAACGTTGAACCCAGCGTCAGACAAGGCACCACATAGAGCACCATTGCCACAGCCAAGGTCCAAGATCCGACGTGCAGAAATCCGCCGACACATAGAGATAATATGAGTTGTGAGATAATCCGCTGTGTGCGGTGGAGCCGCGGAGTCGAATCGATACTGCGACGCGGGCAGAACAGTTGTCATAAGGTCGCCTGCAAACCTTTCTCATCTCCTAGTCTTCTAATAGCGCTGAGACTAATCGTCGCTGAAATTGGACCGCTGTAAATTGATTCTCGTATCTCTTCTGAGCTTGGTGCGACCACTGTTTCCATTCAGGTCCTAGCTTGAGAAGGCGGCATACCGCCTCGGAGAGATCCTGCGGATTTTCAGGATTCGCGGCTAGCCCAGCCTCAGGGGGGTTGACCACCTCACGACCTGCATCCAGAGTGCTCACAAGGCAAGGTCTGCCCAAGCGCATAGCTTCCAAGTAGACCAAGCCAAATCCTTCTCCTCTACTTGGCAATGCTAAACAACGACACCGGAGCAGGAGCTTTTCTTTTTCATCGTCCGGTAGCCGCCCACAGAAGTGCACACATGAGGTAAGCCCATGTGCCTGTACGATCTTTTCTAGATCTCCTTGCAAGTCCCCACTCCCGACAATCCACAGCTGCGCATCGGGTATTTGTCGTTTGACCAATGGCCAAGCACGAATCATCTCACGATGTCCTTTATAATCCTCGCCTCGATGTAAACGACCAATCATCAAGACTGCTGGTCGATGGTCAGGTGGTGTGATCGGAACATGAGCTGCCAGCGGTACACCAACCCCTAAATGCACCGTGCGTTGTGATATACTCTGTAACTGAGGATGGAATGTGAGAAAGTGTTGCCAGGTATAGTCACTATTGCTGAGGAAAAGATTGACTCGCCGTAAGAGAAGTCGAGTGAACACATCCTGTCGCTTCCATACCTCAATTCCATGTAGAAAAACTACGATTTTAGCACCTCGAATGCGAAACAACGGCAAAAGCTTGAGGAGATGCAGGTGCCATATCAACACCACATTCGCGTTCCATTGCCGCTGCACTGCTCGAAAAGCCGCCATGGGTTTAGAACCAACGCAAATCGAGTTCTCGTCCCGATCGTGCTTGTTCGTATCTCCCTTACCACCGTAGCAAAAGAGGAAAGACGATTGCGGTTCGTCTACTGAACCCATCGTACTCGCGCTGTGGCCACGAATCGTAATATCCGTAATCGCTTGCCATGCGACACGGGCGCTGGTTTCTATACCCCCGATCTTGTCGGGGCCAAAGGAAGGGAAAAGTCCCAGCACAGTCAGATCCACATCACTTCCATCATCTACACCGGAGCGAAGGCTAGTAGGTTCCGGGTTCCACATGTTCTGCTTGTCCGACGCTTTGCTTATTCTGGAAGCGATATGATAGGTACCTATTGACTGCCAGTACTAATACTAGGCTTGCAGCAGCGCTGCTTGTGATCTCAACCAATTGCCCAGCAACCTGCAGAAAAGGTATTCCAACTGTGAACCAGAGAGCAAATGCATACCAGTCTCCACTCACTAAACGTTGCCGTGCGAAATCATCAATAATGGTGAGGGCGACCCCCAGAACCAGGAAGCATAGCATGAGACCAGTTGTTCCAAAATTAATGTAGAATTCCATGACCTGCCCGATACCAACACTGGTACCCTCCGGGAATCGTATTCCTGTGTAGTCGCTGACAAGGGTCCCACTACCGCCGGAAGTAGGTTTGTTTGGCCATAACACGCGAGGGACAAGTCCGACCACCGCGTGCCATATCGTCTCGCCATAGGCGTAGGCTTGACTATTAGACAAGCTATCAACAGCAGCACCCGCAAGAAAACTCTGATTCATCCGGGTATCGATCAGCCACAACTGTCGCTCATTACTGGGGTCAAACCATTCAAATCCATTCATCATCTTGTAAACGCTGTCAAAACGATTCTTGGCCGCTTCCCCAGCCCATACCACCTCACGAACCTCGTTTCGACCGCGCATGTAGGTCACATAAAACGACAATCCCACGTAGCCAATCACAAGGCCGACTGGGATCACCTTCCAGCTCAGCCGCACAAAACTCGCTATAAAGGCCAAGACAACACAAGCAGCAGCAGCACCGTAGCCAAAGAATCCCCGAGTAAGGATTGTCACAAACGGAAGAGCAACAATAGCGCCCACGCATCGGACGAACGTCTTTTTATCTATGTCCAACCAAGCCTGCCAGCAATAAAGGCAGAGGCCGACCACAAAAAGATTCTGGCCATTCGTTAATATAGTACTAAGTGTCGGAATACTACCAATCGGGGTCGGGCCGAGAACAAAAGACGCAATACCCAGTGATAAATATGCTTTCGGTATATCTGTAGTTGGGGCAGCTAACGTTCCTGTACTGCTTGAAGCAGAAAAGAATTTTATCAGGATAGGGCTAAGAACCACACTACCAAATGCAAAGGCAAAAAGACCATAAGCGCTTTGCTTGAAGCCCTCTTGCACAAGTCCAAGCTCAAAGTGTGAATACCAAGGAATGAGATAGAGCGCCGTAGCGAGCCAGTAATTCAGCCAAAAGGACAAGAGATAGGCGAGAACTAAACCAGTCCCTTTTTCGGTTCCTCGCAAGCGGTCCCACGCAATAATAGCAGCCACTATCATCCAACCAATGAGCCATTGAGCTAAGGACTCCTCAGTCGTCATGCTTCTTCCTTACCTCTCTAGGAAGGTCACTAAATATTTTTACAGGCAAGATAAACCCAACCCTGATGCTGCCGATGACCGGTAACCCTTCTGGATCTAGACGATGACACTTTTTGTTCTTTCACGGATCATAGACTCACACAGGGTCTCAAAATCCTTTGCTACATCGGACCAATCCCGAGGCCGAAAGTCATCGTAGATGTGTTGCACCATAGCTGCTAACTGTTCTCGATGGGTATCGCACCACTGAAGGCGATCAACAAAAGACTCCGGACTACGAATGGGCAACACCCAACCGTTTTGCTCATCTTGCACCAAGTCCCATCCCGCCCCATTGGGAGTCGTTAGGATGGGAAGAGCTGATGCGGCAGCCTGACTAAGCACGGTTTGGAACCCATCTTCAATAGTTGGCAAAAAGAAGAGATCTCCCCAAGCGTACAACCTCGGGAGTTCTCTCTGGGGCTGTTTAGGAATAAAAGTCGCCGACAAATGTAACTTCTGGGCAAGCCGCGTCGCTTCTGGTGCAATGGGGCCAACAAAGCGGAACTCAAAATTGTGGTCCTTCAATGCATTGATGATAGGTGGAATATCCCACATTCCTTTACGGAAGCAAAAGGTGCCTACATTAAGGACTCTGAGGGGTTTACCAGAAAGGATGCGCGTGCATCGTTCCGCCACGATTTTCACGGTAGGACGGAATGTCGCAACATCTGCTCCAGCCGTGAGAAGGTACAGTCTTTCAGGCGGGATTCCTTCTTCTATAAACGATTGAAAGGAAAAACTCGAAAGAACAAGAACACGATCAGCCAAGGGGTATTCCCGTTCCTCACGAGCAATAATCCAAGGACTAGGCCGATCTATTGGCCCTCCTGTACGTCGTTCTTCTTCTTCCAAAAGCCGCGCCTGAGCACGGATATGAGTAGACAACCGGATGAGGAG
>Ga0075024_100000135_pt1 | contig 21833 bp, 28 predicted proteins | sample Str013_2_FD_71389 | JGI IMG/M metagenome (GOLD analysis project Ga0075024, IMG submission 71389) | Freshwater sediment microbial communities in response to fracking from Pennsylvania, USA - Straight Creek_MetaG_SC_2013 | ecosystem: Environmental > Aquatic > Freshwater > Creek > Sediment... | reverse complement strand
CGGCATGGTCTATTTCCGCGGCCATCCGCACGACTTTGACGCCTGGGCGGCGGCCGGGGCGCCGGGCTGGAGTTACCGCGAGGTGCTGCCGTACTTCCGCCGCAGCGAGCACAACGAGAATTTCGGCCCCAGCCTGTATCACGGTCGCGATGGCCCGATGAATGTCCGCACGGTCACGCACCCCAATCCCCTGAACTATGCGTTCTTCGACGCGCTGACCAGCCTGGGATACGGCTACTGCGCCGACCTGAACGGCAAGGATCCCGAGGGCATGGGACTGCGGCAGCTGTCGATCCGCGGCGGCAGACGCGAAACCACTGCCAGCGCCCTGCTGCATCCGGCGCGTGGACGCCGCAATCTGCGCGTACTGACCGACACGCAGGCGACTCGTGTCGTGCTGGAGGGGCGCCGTGCTGTGGCGGTCGAGGCCCGCGTTGCCGGTGGGAACCTGTGCGTGCGCGCGCAGCGGGAAATCGTACTCACCGCGGGCGCCATCCACTCGCCGCAATTGCTGATGCTCTCGGGAATCGGTGATGGCGAGCACCTCGCCAACCTTGGCATACCGGTGCGAGCGCATCTGCCGGGCGTTGGACGCAACCTGCACGATCATCTGGCCAGTCCGGTGCACATGCAGATGCGCGGTGCTGCCTCCTACGGCGTGTCGCTGCGGGCGATGCCGCGTAACCTGTGGCATCTTGCCGAATACCTGCTGCGCCGGCGCGGTCCGTTGGCCAACAACGTGTTCGAGTCAGCGGCCTTCGTCAGATCCGCGCCGGAACTTCGGCAACCCGACGTGCAACTGGTGTTTCAGCCTGCCCGGCGGCCGGGTCCTTCATTCCCGTTTCCACTGGGCCATGGCTTTGCGATCAGTCCGGTCGGACTCTACCCCCGCAGTCGCGGACGCCTCACGCTCGCCAGTGCCGATCCCGGCGCCGCACCGTTGATTGACCCGAACCTGCTGTCAGCGCCCGAGGACCTGCGACCCCTGATCTTCGGCATACGCCTGGCTCGCAGGATCTTCGCCGCGAGCGCCTTCGCTGCCTGCGGTGCGCTGGAATCCTCGCCGGGAGCGGCTCTGCGCAGCGATGCCGACCTTGAATCCTACATCCGCGCTGAGGCTTACACCGTGCATCATCCGGTCAGCACCTGTCGCATGGGCAGTGATGACACCGCGGTGGTGGACCCACAGCTGCGCATCAGGGGTGTGGACTGCCTGCGAGTCGCCGATGCCTCGGTGTTTCCATCCATCATCGGCGGCAACACCAACGCGACAGTGGTCATGATCGCCGAGAAAGCCCGCGACCTGATATTGGGTCGCGCACCGCCGCCACCCGATACCCTGCCACCGACTGACACCTCTGATGGAGCTCGAAATGACTAATGTACCCGGCGCCCTGGAACGCATGGAAATCGAACGCGCCTGCGAGCGCCTGATCTACAGCTACGTTCGCGCCCTGGATCTGGGCGATATGAGCGCCGCCGCAGACCACTTTGCCGAACAGGGCTCCTTCGCCCGCCCGATGGCACCGGACCAGATCATCCAGGGCCGCGAAACCATTCGTGCCGCACTGCTGACCCGACCGAAAAGCCTGCTGACCAAGCACCTGGCCAGCAATGTGATAGTCGACGTGGTGAGCCCCGACGAGGCACGGGGACTCTCCTACCTGACCATGATCTCGACCACGCCGCCCGCCGACGGCGCCGCACCCTATGTCTCCGCCGGACCGATCTATTTCGGAGAATTTAAGGATCGCTTCGTGCGCGAGCGTGGCGTATGGAAATTCATCGAGCGACGCGGCTCGATCCAGATGAAATTCTTCGGCGCTCAGACGTAGCCCAGCAGTGCCAGGGGCTTCGGGAGCCTGATCAGCAGCTCCTCGCTGAAGCGTGCGTCGAGGTGGAAGAACGCGGCGCGCGCCACCGTGTCGCCGCGATTCTCCCAGGCGTGATCCGTCCCGCGCTGCACGACCACGTCCCCCGGCTTCAGGATGGTTTCGCTGTCGTCGAGCATCAGCACCAGCTCGCCGGCGATCACCACCACATAGTCCAGGGTCCTGGTCCGGTGCATCACGGTGCGCTTGCCGCCGGCCGTGAGCGGGTACACATCCAGGATCCGCAGCAGATGACCGCTCACGGGCATCAGCGCAAAGGGGCGCTCGTTCGGTTCGCCCGCGGGACCCGCAGTCAGTACCGGGACGCTGGCGGCATCACCCCAGGTCTCGTGGAAATCGGCGCCGATTGCCGGACCGTGCATCGTATGATGTTGGGGCGGCGTCCCATCCGACACGATGATCGATTTGCCGTGCTCGTCGTGGCCCGTGACCACGCGCCTTGTAGAATTCAGCATCAACCGTCTCCTAAATTCACACCCGCGGCATCCGCTCAACCGATTCGAGGATAATCCACCATGCATTTCTCCAGTCCCGCCGTCGCCCAGGTGTTTGCCGAGTATGAGCAGCGCAATGCCGAGGAGCGTATCAAAGCTACCGCGGTGGGCAAGGAGATGTTTGCGCGCCGCGATGAGTTCCTGCTGCCAGTGGGACCCGAGGTGGGCGCAGTTCTTCATAGCCTGATACTGGCCAGGCGCCCGGCACGTCTGCTCGAACTCGGAACCAGCTACGGCTACTCGACCTTGATACTCGCCGACGCGGCCCGACAGGTGGACGGCCGGCTGGTGACGATGGAACTTGCTGACTACAAGCAGGCCGAGGCGCGCCGGCTGATTGGCAAGGCCGGGCTGGCTGACAGCGTTGATTTTCGCCTGGGCGATGCCGTGGCGATGATCAAGGCCGACCGTGGCGCGCCCTTTGATTTTGTACTGCTGGACATCTGGAAGGAGCTCTACGTCCCCTGTCTGGAGTCGTTTTATCCCAAACTGTCAGTCGAAGGCATCATCGCCGCGGACAACATGATTGAGCCGGCCGTGGCGCGCGAGAGCGTCCGGACCTATCGAGCTGCCCTCCGCGCGTTGCCGGATATGCAAACCACGCTGCTGGCCATCGGCAGCGGGATTGAACTGTCGGTCCGATGGCCGGCGGGCAGCTCCAAGCTCTGACGGCGACAAGTGCCTGGCACAGCGGTCTGGACCACAGCTCAACCGATTCCGTGAGCACGGTGCGCACCGCGCAAGTCGAGACGAAGTCCCAGGTTGCGGGACGCGACTACCAGAGCGCCAAACCCGGCCACGCCCCTTCAATGGCTGCGGGATACGCAACAGTGAAGTTCGCGAGCGACCAAAGGCTCGCGGCCTTGGTTGACGCCGCGCCTTTGCAGTCCACGCCTGCACATACGAACGAGGAATCACCAGTCGATCTTTACCGGCTCGTTGATCGGCAGCTGCCACTTGGAGTTTCTCTCGCGAGGCTCGGTAACCGACGCCACTAGCGCCTTCACCGCCGGATTCAAGCGCAGAGCTGCGTCAGCTCGACGCCTGCCACTTTTGCACAGATCTACTTCCGCCAAAGCCCTATTTGTGCCCCGAAGGCGACGAATACGAGGCTCAGCATTACGGAGACCATTGGAGGTCTTCGGAGCCATTGTCAGCAGTGTGCGCTACCAGTCCCCGTAGTAAACGGTCCAACGAGCGCAGGTACAGCTTTTGAAACGTGGCGCGAGGCGCGGCGATCCTTCCACAAAGATACAGTGTGATGAGCCCATGCGCATGCGCCCAAATGCTGAGCGCCGTCTCCGCGACGTCGTCCGTTCGAAGCACCTGCCGTTCCATCAGCTCGGAAACGACCGTTAACAGGATATTGAAAGTTGGCGACTTGCTTGCTTTGAGGTCGTACGGGAACACGAAGGCATCGGCACGATGGCTCGAAAACATGTACCTGAAGATCTGCGGGTGATCAAGCGCGTAATTCAGGTATCCAAGCATTCCCCGCATCCCCGGCACCTCTGTCCGAGCATTTGCACGGGCGAAGTAGCCTGCGATCCGCGGGTACTCGGCGGCCGTCGCAGCACGCAAGAGTGCGTCGCGATTCTTAAAGTGTTTATAGGTCGCCATCGTCGTAACGCCAGCGGCGGCCGCGACAGCACGCATGGTAACGCCGTCAACTCCGTCAGGACCTTCCATGAGTTCGAGCGCGACGGCGAGGAGTTTCTCCCGAGTCGACCGATTTCTCTGTTGGCCCATGAACTGACTTCTGCACTATTGCGTCAATTTCGTTTCCGGTGTACATTGTACACTAAATGAACCGTTACCTGAAGCGAATTGTGCGCGGCGCCTGCATCTCGCTGCTCATTTATAGCGCGATAGTTGGGGGATTGATTGCCTTTGGCACGGCAAAACCACCGGTCGTCGCTCCCGCCATTACGAAGCCGTTTGCGGACATTGACACCCAAGCCCTGCCTGAGCTGCTCCGTTACAAGGCGCGCGACGGTGCGCTCCTGTCTTATCGCGAGTACCGAGCGTCCGGTAGGCAGGTGGCCGTACTGCTGCACGGTTCGGCAGGCAGTGGTGTCGATATGCATCCCCTGGCGCTGGCACTTCAGCGCGCCGGCATCACGGCGCTCGTGCCGGATCTGCGTGGGCATGGCGCAAACCGTCCTCACGGTGACATTGCGTATGTCGGTCAACTCGATGATGACTTGGCGGACCTCATCAATGACAAAAAACCAGAGTCTTCACATTCGACGTGGACGATCCTGGGGTTCTCATCGGGAGCCGCATTTGCGTTGCGCTTTGCGGCCGAATCACCTGCCGGTCAGTTGGTTGACCGGTACGTGGTGGTCTCACCCTATCTGCGCTACGACGCTCCATCGGTCCGACAGTCAGAGCCCGGGTCTGCAGCGCCGCAGAGCTGGGCATCCGCGTCAGTGGGGCGAATTGCTGGGCTTACTATGCTGAATCAATGGGGTGTGCGTACCTGGAATGGTTTGCCGGTGCTTGCCTTTCCGGTGCCCGCAAGTATCGAAGCGGCGACCAGAACTTACTCGTGGCGCATGTATAAGAACTTTGGTGCCGATGACGATTATCTTGCCGATATGCGTCGAACCGTCCGCCCCATGCGGGTCTTCGTGGGCAACTCAGACGAACTACTCGATGCCCACAAGTTGCAGAACGAGTTTCACTCGCAGCGTTCCGATGTGCCGGTGTCGATCATTCCCGGTATGGGTCACTCGGATATGGTGACCCGGCCCGATGCAATCCTCGCGCTCGTGGCGGCATTCAATTAGAGCGCATTCGCCATGTGCATTGATCCCGAAAGCACTTTCTACTGCGCTCCCGGGGGACTGCGCAGTGATCTTTTCGGTGCATCGGCCCTCTTGATCTCAATTCCAATGCGCCGCCCTTTCAGAAACAACAGCAGATCGAGTTCTGCGCCGGCTTGCATTCGCCCGCAATAGCCGCTGGCATTGGGCAATTGAGCCAGTAGTAGCTGCCGCTCAGCGGGCTCGGGTGCGATAGTGGCGCGCAACTCGCGCCTGGTTTCCGCACCCGTCAGCCCGACACCAACGTCGCCCATGGCTCTTCGATCGATCAATGAACAGCCATGAACAGCGTTAGCATTCCCGCAATCGCGACAGGTCATCGCCCTGCATTAACTGCAACGCGGACAGCGCGATCCGCGCCAACGGAGTCTTCATCGATGTCTTACTCGGCCGAATGGCCCAGCTATAAATCCGATTCTTCTGCGTCAGTTGAGCGACGCGTAACGCGCCTAGTACAGCTATCTCCAGGCGCTCGAGGTCTTCTAGGGCCGGCGCGTGGCCTGCTGCTAACGCTGACAGTACACTAAATAGCACCTTGCGAAAGTTCAGCATGCTCTGCAGAGATCGCTTCGAGGCCGCCGGATTCCGCCTGGCAATCTTGCGAAAATCTTGCGCCTCCGTCGCTTTCAAAGCGCTGGTCGCTACCGCCCACTCGAGCAGAGCCTCCCAGTCCGTCAACCAATCAACGTCTCGTGTCTTCGTGCGGTCACCGACCGCGTTCGTAAATTTCAAGCACAGCTCGCCGGCGACAGAGTCTTGGGGAGACCACTCACGCATCTTTGGAATCATTGGACGGCACATTTTCGACTAATGGGTGAAAGTATCTTTAGACACTAGTTCGGGTGGCGCATAATGTTTAATAACTGAAGAGGTGTACAAGCATTCGGGAGGGCACCGATGAGCGACCGGACGCTAGCCGGCACCTACCAATTCCAAGGGCATAGGGTTTGATATGGCGTGAGCGGTGCGGGGCCGCCGGTCGTCCTCATCCATGGAACGCCGTTTTCGTCCTACGTGTGGCGCCGCATCGTGCCGTGTCTCGCCACGCACCGGCGCGTCTTCTACTTCGATCTTCTGGGCTATGGCCAGTCCGATCAATGCGATGTTTCCGACGTATCGCTTGGCGTGCAGAACCAGCTGCTGACCGAGCTGCTCGATCACTGGCAACTGGAGCGACCGGACGTTCTGGCACATGACTTTGGCGGAGCTACCGCATTGCGCTGTCATCTCCTGAACGGTCGCGAGTTTCGCAGTCTGACGTTGGTGGATCCGGTGGCCACGTCTCCGTGGGGAATCGGCTTTGACCGCCAGGTGCGTGCCCACGAGGGCGTGTTTCGTGCGCTGCCAGCGTCCATTCATGAGGCCGTTGTGCGCGCCTACATCAGCGGTGCATACAACCGCGTCCTACCGGAGACAGATCTGATCGAATACGTTCGGCCGTGGATCGGCGAGGTTGGGCAGGCCGCCTTCTACCACCAAATGTCCCAGTTCGACTTGCGCTACACAGAGGAGGTTGAGCCCTTGTACCCTAGCATTCGCTGTCCGACTCTGATCCTCTGGGGTGAGGCTGATCAGTGGCTCCCTATCGAAGGTGGTTACCGGCTGCGGGATCGCATTTCGTCGGCGCAATTCCAGGCGGTCGCGGGCTCGGGTCACTTGATGCAGGAAGACGCACCTGAGGCGATCGTCGGAGCCGTGTCGAGGTTTCTGCCGGAGGTCGTTGCCGACTGAGACGCAGCGGAACCGCGCGGCGCGAAAGTGCTGCAACTTCATCGGCTGATTGTGTTCAAAGGTGCAAACCGGCGCCCGCTTTGGACGCCGAGCGGCGCCGCGACGCGTTGCATCGGTTCGCGCGACACGCCATATTCCTGGTCAATATTCAGCGCCGATTCACAGTCTCTGGCACCTGTAAGCATCTGAATGTAGGTGATTTCGTGCTGGGGCGCGCGAATCTTACCGTCAGATACACCGTCAATTGGTCTTGCTTGGAAGCAATAGACGGCGATAGCGGCCAATAGCACGTTCATGTTCACCGCCAGCGTCATGCGACGCCGCTCGACGTCCACTCTGCTCGCCGGTTCACGGCGGCCATGCTCACTCAGGCAGGCTCGACGGCAACACCCAGCCCTTTCGCAGCTTGGCGCACGCGCTCGTCCAGGCTCAGCAGTCGCAGACCAACGACCGCGGAACGCGCAACGAGAAGCGATGCGAGGTGGATGGCATCAAGCGTCCGAATCGGGTCACCGGGAAACGGCTGACGCGCGCGATCGACTATCTCGCCCGCGATTCGCAGGACTTGCCAATGTGCGGCAGCCGCGATGAGGTGCGCTCGACGATCGGCGGCTTCGGCCTCCGTCATTTCCTTGAGCGCCACCGCCCGCAGCAATACGCGATCACACTCGATCAAGGTCAGGTCGGACGCGACGATGACTTCGGCCGCGCCGAGTAGGCGGCGCACCGCGGGTGCGGTCGGCTCGTCCACGAGCCATGCCAGCACCGCGCTCGACTCCGCGTAAAGATTCACCGGGTGCCGCGCTCCTCGTCGAGCAATCGGGCGACGATCGGCCGACGTACGCCATCTGCGCGCGGCAGCGCAGGATATAGCTTCGTCCCAGCCGGAGCACCCAGGGTCAAGAGGCCCCGTTTAACCAGCGCCTGAAGTCCCACCGGCACCGACGGATCACCCTGCCCCTGCCCGGGTGGCAGGAGCTCCGCCACGACTTCTCCCCGATCGGTGACCAAGACGCTCTCCCCCAGTCGCACGCGGCGAAGGTATTCGCTCAGCTTGTTCTTGAGGTCACGGACGCCAACGGTCTTCATAGGAAACATTGTAGCCACATGTGGCTACATCGTCAACCAACTACCCTACCCGAGCCGCGGGTCCAACCAACGGCCGGGGCGGCTGAAATCGCCTGCGAACCGGCCTTAACGATCGACCAGATTCCTGGGCTAAACGGCGTCAAAGGTTGACCAGGGCTCAAAGGCCCAGTCCGATATTCGAGTGGTTGTCGAGGTCTTGAATTGCAAACCGGCGCCCGCTTTGGACGCCGACTGGCGCCGCAACGCCTAGAATCGGTTCGCGCGACACGCCGTATTCCTGGTCAATATTCAGCGCCGATTCATACCCCTAGCCGTCGGTCGCTAACGGCAGCTTCCGGGCGGCGAAATCAGCTCCCCTGCTTTGCGACAGTATCGCGCGCTTCCTTGAGTTGTTTCCAGTGCGGCGCGTACTTGAGCGCCTCGTCGTACTTCGTGAGCGCCTCTTGCGGGTGTCCTTGTCTCACCAGCACATCGCCCCAGGCTTTTAGGGAGTCGGCCCAGTGCGGGCCGCGTTGGTTCGCTGCCTGGAGCTTGGCAATCGCTCCGTCAAGGTCGCCGTGCCTTGCCAGTGCGGCTCCCCACGAGTAGTAGCCGGCTGGCAAATCAGACGCCAGCGTGACTGCGCTGGTGTAGGCCTGTTGCGCCCCGGCCCAGTCATTGCGCCCATCGAAGATGTCGCCAGAATACCGATAGCAATCCACGGACCGACCGCTCCGCAACAGCGAAACAGCCTCGGCGGTGTCGCCGGACGCGTTGGCCACCCGCGCCAGTGAACAAAGCCAGTCAGCCTGCCCTTTAGAGATCAGGTCAACGACAACCGGCGAAGCTGGCGCCATCGATCCGATGGCGGAGAATTCGGTCGCCGCCAACCGCTTGTTGCCCGCATCTAATGCCAGCGTGCTGCGAATGATATGGGGCAGCGCGCCGAGGACGGCCGCATTTTTCTGATCGGCCGAGAGCGTGTGCAACGCTAGTTCGGCGCCGGCTGGATCATGAAGATTCGCCTGGGCCCGTGCGATCAGAATGCCGGCCGCAGAGGAATCAGCCCAGACTCCGCTGCCGTTCACCGCCCGGTCATCCTCGATCAGGCGCAGCACCGCAGCGTTGTCTTGTGGGAGCCCATGCCAAATGACGTGAGCCAGCGGCGGCGCTCGACTAGGGCGCCCGCCCGCGGCGACTCGAAAATCCTCCTGCGTACGCCAGGCCGCTTCTTCGTTCCCTCGCTGAATCTGGATCGAGCTGATGTTGTGATAGGCTCACCAGAATTCCGGATCGGCCTGCAGCGCGGCGCGGTGCAATGCTTCAACTTCGGAGTTCGCGGTGCTCGTCGTGACGCTCAGCGCTATCGCCCAGCTGGTCAGCAGCCGGGCCTGCTCAACGGGGTCAGCGGTACGGGGAAGTTTTAGCCGCGCAAGAGCTATGGCGTCATCGAATCGCGAAACGTTCACGAGGTAATACGCGTACGTTCCTGGAAGCGCCTCGGCGTACACGTACTCGGCCGCCTAGGCTGCCAACCGGTCGAAGTCACCGGCGCCGCCGGCGAACACCCTCGGCAGTACGCCATCGCCCCGGACGGTAAGGGCGAGCCCGCCGCCATCGCGCTCAACCAGATCCCCGTCGATGTGAGTATCGTTGCCGAAGCGCGCCTTGAGCAGCCGTGAGAATTCGCTCAACGAGAATCCCGTCTCCGGTACCGCTAACTTGACCTCGCCTGACCACGCACTCCTCGCGCCGCGTTCATAAATGTAGGCGTGATTGGCCGCCTGCAACCGCGTCAATTCGTCCAATACCTTGCTGGCCGCGACCTCACCGTTGAGGCCACGAGCCGCGGTCGAAGCCGGGGCCTGAAACGGCTCTACAACCACATTGCGAGAATGGAATGCCTCATAGACAAGCGTCACGACACCGCTGGCGACCAGGATCACCAAGGCCGCCGCAACGAGTTGTATCGCCGCCCGGATCCTCGCCCCGAAACGCCGGATCGCGCTCTCCCCAACCTGGCCGCTCAGGTACCGCAGCCGTAGCCGCTGTTCCTCCTTCAGGTGTTGCGCCTGAATCTTCAGCAACACTGATTGGTCAGTCAGAAACTCTTCGGTCTTTCTGGCGACACCCGGGTCTTGATGAGCAGCTATGGCCGCAAGGGCCGCAGCGAAGGTGTCGGCAGCAGTCGGCGCAACCGAAGGTTCAACTTCAGGCTTGCCGCTCTCTTCCTCCAGAATTCCGCCGAGCAAACCCTCTGTCATCCCCGTCTCCGTTTTTTTCTCATCCTAAAACGATGACGCCCGTTTTGAGTTGATTGGCGATCTTGGCGAGACTGGGATCGGCCGTCAGCATCTTTAGGGACTCCGTAACCGCCGCCGCCAAATGCAGCGCATCCAGCGTCCGCAGGCCATTGCCAGCCTCCGAAACCAGTTGACGCGCCTTAAGGTCATGTCCGGTCGACAGCGAAACGCGACGGTAAATCCCCTGCGCCACGTGCGAATCAAATAGTGCGAGAATTTCATTCGCCTGAAGTTCACCTAGTTTTCTTAGCTGGCGCCTCCTTGAGATCAGCGAACAAAACTCAACGTGGCTCAAGCTGCTGATGACCTGACCCGGGATCCTGCGCAGAGCGTTCTCCGCCTTATCACTCAGCGTCTCAGGACAGTGGTACGCACCGGGTACGCTGGTGTCCACATAGACGCCCTCGCTGGGCGTCGCGTTCATCACGAATCAGCTGCACGGCGGCAGTACCGGATCGACCAACCCTAGCCCTGAAATCTACAAGCGATGGCTCGTACGGCCGCCGATGTAGGCAACGGCAGCTAGGTGGCAAGCAATCAATGGGTGCTACTGGCGGGTCATGGCCGGCGGCGGTGGCGCCTTCACCTGCCCGGTTAGTGGCGGACATGCTCTTTGCTGCGTGCCGCCCCCTCCCCGCAAGGCGGCCTGTCGGCGGTGCGCAACTGGAGAGCAGCTGCAAGTCCGGCCTTGTTAACGCTGGCGTCGGCAAGAGCCGATGTGGCCCAATCTAGTATTCGCCATAGTGACCCTTCACGGACTCAAGTAGTTTTCTGGTATCAAATCCGGCCCCGTCCTTAAACACAATCTCCACGTTCTCGATATCCGTAACTCGAGTGGCCGGATCCCCTTTGATCACAATAAGGTCCGCGTTCTTTCCAACAGAAATGGAACCGATCTGATCCTGCCGACCAAGGAATATCGCGCCGTTCAACGTTGCAATCCGTATCGCCTGCACCGGGCTAAATCCTGCGTCAACCAGCAACTCAATCTCACGTTGATCGCCAAAACCGGGAATCAAGCCATTCACGCCGACTGCATCCGCTCCGGCCAACAAGAGCCCACCCGCGGCGACAAAAGCGCGTTCAAGGTCCATTTCTCGACGAAGCCGGGTTGCAGTAGCGGCCAACGCGGGCTTATCGACTTGCCGATTTCTGCTGTAAAGGTAAGCCTCTCTAACAGACGGTGCCATGGCCTGCAACACATCAGGTCGTACCGTTGGTCGATCATCGGCGGCAGCCCCTACGCTCTGCAGCGACGACGCCGTGCCGGGCAGCGTAGAGGTAATCGCCACATGATGGCTGACGAGCGATGTGATCAGGCGGTCGGCCTCGGGGCCACCGGGCACCAAGTGCTCAAGGGTATAGTCACCGCCGTCCGCACTGCAGGTATCCGGCTTCTTGTCGGGGGCAAGCGCGGTATTCTCGAAAAATCCGTGCTCGAGGTTGTCAATCCCCAGCGCGATTGCCTCGTCATAGGTCACTGAGCAAAGGTGCCCGGTCATCTTAAGGCCCCGGCCATGAGCTGCTTCGATCGCAGCACCCAATTCCGCTCGCGTAATGTGCGCGTAAGCCTTAAACGACGTAACGCCTCGATCTGCCCAATAGCTGACTGTCTGCCGGGCGTCTTCCGGGCCGGCCAGCTCTGGCATTTGCAGATTTCCACCGGGCCCGTCCAAGTAGGGGCCTGTCACATCCAAATGTGGACCAGGAACCGCTCCGCTTTCAATGGCGCGTTTGAGCTTAACGTCAGTATATGGCTCCACGCTGCCGGCGGTTCTCATCGTCGTGACGCCGTTAGCCAAATACAGACGAGGTGCCGAGTAACTCATCTCCAGAAAGAGCGCTGGCCTTTCATAGCTCCCGTCTGCGCCTCCGTTTGGCCTGGCAAAATAGAACAGATGATTGTGCATGCCAACAATGCCAGGCATGACCGAGTAACCCTGCAGATTGAGAATCGTCGAGCCAGCGCTGGTGGGTTGATCCATACCGGCGGAAATGGCCGCAATCTTACCGCCCTCGATGTAGACGTTCTGATCCGATCTCGGCGCGGCTCCCGTTCCATCGATAACCTGGACGTGCTCAAGAATAACCTTGTCGCTGCTGACTGCCAGATACTTTTGCACCTGTGGCCCGAGTATATTGGCGCGCTGAGCATCGGCGACTCCCCAAAAGCACAGACACGCCATCCAATAGACCGCCCGCCACACGCATCGCCGGCGACCCTCAGTCCAAAGCTGCGCGCAAATAATCACATTCTTCATGATGTCAGCCTTCACTAACCTGGGTGATGCACGAGTGTTGACTTTGTTTGGCACTCTGCTTGGGGCCAATCCGTACCGCGCTGTCGGGGCGATTGACCAATGCTCTCGCAGCGCAGGCTAGACAACGTTCGCATTTTCATAAAGCGCATTGCGATCGCAGCTCCGGCGAGCGCGCCGGCCAGAATCGTCGCTGCGAGGAGTCTGCTGACGGACGATAACGAGATACCCCATGCGAGCTCAATAAATATTGGCGCGCGTTCTGCAAACACCTATAGCATTTTCATTTTAAAATTACTTCACGAATCAATTCAATGCCCAGAACTTTTCTGTATTCACTCCGTTGCACTCTTTTCTTGTTTTGAAACTCGGTGCTACCGATTACTTTCCTGGCCACATATTCCCCCTCGATGCCTTTATCGCCGATGTTCCCACCATAAGCCGCCATGTTTTTAAATGTGAGATATAAAAATCTATTGGGCTGATCCGGTGATTTTGGACTAGCCTGGAAGATCTTGTAATCGATGATTAGCCCAGCCTTCTTCATGGCTTCCATGGTCGGTTTCCAAGTCGAATTTAGCCAATCGATGTACTCTGGAAAATGCCCGTACTCAACTTGTATGTAATCCACTTCAGTGACCGGGCCGTCGGTATACTGGCGGTCATTCTGGGCAAGTGCATCCCGGGTAAGTGTATTTTGGGCACGTGCATCCTGGGCACGTGCATTGAGCGAAAGTAGGGAAGCTGCGAGACACATTGATAAAGTAATAGTCTTAATCATTTTCTCCTCGCCTGTTGTGATATAGCCAAATTTCCGCAAACACATGAATTCCCCAATATTCTGGTGCACCACAGAAACTTACGCCGCATCATTATTATCACGATGATAGTACCGTCTACGCACATTTTTGTTACCCGTCTGGAGAGCGCTTTAGGCCGCCCCGCATTGCTTCGAGCCATATTCCTGAAGCACCCCTTTTTGATGCTCGCGCCTTATCGCGAGGCCTGTTAGCAGGAGCCTGCGGCCGCTCTACTGCGAGAGCCCCCGGGAGGTAGCCAACTCTATTGCTTGGGTTTGCGGAACTTCAGGATGAACTGATCGGTGTGTCCGCGAATCGTCTGGTCGAACACTTTGGCCGTGCGGGGGTCCACTGGATTGGCGAGAATCGAACTCTCAGAGTCGAACTTGAATCCCGCGGCTTCGACCTCTCGGCGCACGGTCGAGGACTCGATGCGATGCAAGGTCTCGGTTACATCGGCGGCAGCGCCCGGAGCGGCAGAATGATCGAGAACTACGTAACAACCACCGGGCTTCAGCGCACTGTAGACGGCCTTGTTAAACGCGGCGGTGTCAACCGGACCCATGAACTTGTCATGCAGGTCGTGATAATTTCTGGAAATCCAGAACAGGTCGAGCTGCTCGGGGAACCTTAGTCCCTCGAGCGCCGCGGCAGTCGTCACTGTTACATTCGGATGGGCGACGGCATAGCCCTGAAGCTCCGCGACTGCCCTAACGAAATGCTCGAACTGGAAGAAGGCGGTGGGCTCGACCGCGTAAACGTGACCCGTGGAGCCGGCGACGTTAGCGAAGAGACGCGTGAAATAGCCTGCGTCGGCGACATAGTCGGCCACCTTATCTCCCGATTTGATGCCAGCAAACACTAAGGTTTCCGCAGGCTTTCGGTCGGCATCCCGTGCGGTGTCAGAGTCCGGGCGCGACGAATCGGCGACCGCCATGGTGGCCGCGGCTGAGTTACTCGCGTAGTCTGAGGCATTCGCCCCGGAAACAAGCGCGACGACTGTGATCAAGGCAGCTATAACTTTCATATCGACTCCTGTTAAGAAAATAGTCTGGTTTGCCGCCGCGTCCCACCAGAGCGCGGACTTGCCGGGACGAAAGCGCAATGTCGCAAGCATCTGGTCCACAATGCTTAGCTATTGGCTGATTTGCCAACCTAACCCCTTTAGAACTCATTGCAGTCAAATAGGCTCTCGGAATGGATCGGTCTCACCGTCCTCGGCGGCTTGCGACACAAGCGCAAACGGCGGTACCTCGATCTCGCCGCTGGCGATGCAGGTTGTTGCGCCGCCTACACTGACAGAGGTCACCACGCCGTCGCGCTTACGCGCCTCCGCTTCGAGTTCGCTGCGGCGCCCCATCGAGACGCCTTGCAGGATTGAAAGACGATAGGTGGTCCCGCCAAAATCGGCTTTCGATGCCATGGCGCCGACGAGGGCGGCACAAGCGCTGCCTGTGGCGGGATCTTCTTCGACGCCCAGCGCGGGCGCACACATGCGTGCATAGAGCCCACCGCCGTCCCGAAGATTTCCTGCGAAGAAGAAGACTTGGGGACCCCACCCGCGCGCGAGCGTTGCCGCCCAGGCCGCCCGATTGATCACCGCCCGATCAACGACCTCGTTCGAGCTCAGTTGCGCAATACAGAATGGAAGACCAACACCCGCGAAGAAGATTTGGCTCACCTCGGCGGGATCGATGGACAGGACAGCGGCGAGATCAGTCGGAGACGGTGCGCCGGTCGGCGTGTCGATCTTCCCCGATAATGTCAACGTGCCGTGGAATCCGCCGTTTCGCTGAGCAACGTCAACCGTCACGGGACCGACATTCTCCTCCAGAATGAGCCGCATTGGATCACTAGGCGGTACGTGCTGTTTTATCACCAGCGCACAAGCTGTGCCGACCGTGGGGTGCCCTGCAAAGTCGAGCTCCGCCCGAGGTGAGAAGATGCGCACCCGACACGTAGTCTCAGGATCCCTCTTCGGCAGGACGAAGGCCGTTTCAGCGAAATTGAATTCGCGAGCAATCTTCTGCATGCCGTAGGTCGAAATGCCCGCTGCGTCAGGCAGAACCGCAAGTTGATTGCCGCCGAATGGTGCCGAACTGAACACATCGACGATGTGAAATGTGTACTTCATGAGACTACGCTCCGTGCGTTGCCTCAAGCCTTGACGACGAGGTCGATCTCCACGCAGGCCCCCAGCGGCAGCGCTGCCACCGCGATCGTCGTGCGGGCGGGATAGGGTTGGTTGAAGTGCCTCGCGTAGATGCCGTTCATCGCGCCAAAGTCACTCATGTTCGTGAGATACACGCCGGCGCGCGCCACGTGATCGAAACCCTTGCCGGCCGCCTTGAGAACCGCGGCGAGATTCCAGAAGACGCGCTCTGTCTCGGCCACAATGCCCCCCTCGACCACCTTGCCATTAGCCGGGTCTTGGCCGACCTGACCGCTGAAGTAGAGGAAACCACCGATTTCGATCGCCTGGGAAAACGGGCCAGCCGGCGGTGCCTGCTCGGGCGCGGTTATTGCAGTCTTTTTCATAACAAAGTCCTGTGGTTATTGCGTTAGATAGTCAGGATGGTGGAGCCCGAGGTGGCGCGCGCTTCCAAGGCCTTGTGGGCGTTGGCAGCATCCTTTAGCGCAAAGCGCTGATTGACGTTAATGCGCACCTTTTCCGAGGCCACCACCTCGAACAGCTCGTTCGCGGCAGCTTCTAGCGCATCGCGTCGCTCGATGTAGTGGAAGAGGAATGGGCGCGTCAGAAACAGCGAACCCTTCTGCGACAGCAGCACGGGCGCAATGGGATCGACGGGACCGGAGGCTTGCCCAAACGTAACCATCAACCCACGCGCTCTTAGACAATCGAGCGAGCGCAGGAAAGTGTCCTTGCCGACAGAATCGAAGACCACTGGCAGTTTCTCACCGCCAGAGATACGGGACACTTCCGCTACGAAATCCTGCTTCGTGTAGAGGATCGTATGGCTGCAGCCGTGGGCATGGGCTATGTCGGCCTTAACTTCCGTCGAAACGGTACCGATGACCGTTGCGCCGAGGGCGGCCGCCCACTGACAGAGTATGAGACCGGTTCCGCCGGCCGCGGCGTGCACGAGGATCAAGTCGCCCTGCTTGACGGGATACACCTGCCGGATCAGTACCTGCGCGGTCATCCCCTGCAGCATCATCGCAGCTGCTTGCTCGAAGGAGATCGCCTTCGGTAATTTCACCAGCCGATCGGCCTGTATGAGCCGCACCTCGGAATAGCCACCGGTTGGACCGGCGTAGGCCACCCGATCACCGACTTCCAGACCGCGCACATCCGGAGCTACTGCCTCGACGGTTCCGGCGCCTTCGAGGCCCGGGATAAAGGGAAGCGGTTGCGGGTAGTATCCAGTGCGGTGATACACGTCAATGTAGTTAAGGCCCGCGGCTGCCTGGCGCAGGCGTACCTGACCCGACGCGGGCTCACCGATTTCGACAGCAGTCCAGTTCAGAACCTCAGGACCGCCCGTCTGATGCATTTGGACCGCATGAGGCATACAGATTTCCGCAAAAAGATGTACTTCTTGCTATTTTGCTGCAAAATCAACAATTCCCCTACTTCATTATTCTCACGATGATAGTGTCGTGGACGCACGATTCTGGCATTCGCCGGTAGCACGCTTAGGAGGCCCTGGTGCTCGATGATTTACGCGCCCTCGTAGAGTTCGCCCATGCCGGGTCCATCGCCGGCGCAGCTGGACGACTATTTCGGACACCCTCTGCGATTACCCGGCAAGTGCAAAGGCTGGAGGCCGCGCTGGGCGCCGAGTTGCTCGACCGCTCGGTAAAGCCACCGCGTCTGAACTCGCTCGGCTCCAGGGTACTCGAACAAGCGCGAGATCTGCTGCAGCGAACCGAGGCGCTGAAGTCTCTTACATCGGGCGACGCCGAACCTCACGGCCTCTTGCGCATCGGGCTTGCGCATGCCCTGGCCGAAGGGTCGCTTATCGAACCTATTCGGGCGCTGACTGAGAAATACCCCAAGGTTCGACTGCGCCTGTCGAGTGAACTGACCGGTGAGTTAATTAACCGGCTGCTGGCGGGTGAACTCGACGTGGCTGCCGTGCTGTTGCCCGAAAGTAAAACCGCTCCTCCACCCCTTCTGACGAACGTCATCGCTAGCGACCGCATGGAGATCGTTCAAGGCGCCGCAGGCAATGTTGATGGTGATTGGAAAACTTTGGGTCGAGCACCCTGGGTCCTCAATCCGCCCGGGTGCTTTTTACGGGCGAGCCTCATCGATCGGATGGAGCGCGCCGGCTATACCCCCATGATTGCAGCTGAAATCCACAACATGCATATGCAGCTGGCGTTCGTTCAGTCCGGCTATGGTATCGGGCTGCTACCCGCTCGCTTTATTGCCCGGAATATTGCTAGTGTTCCTGTAAAAGTACTGCATCCGCCGTCATTTGACATGCACCGATCTGTCGCGATTGTCCGGGTGGCGCAACTTGGCGCCTTGGGGAAAGCCGTCGAACTTTTGGAACACGGGTTTCGGCAGTTGTTTGAGGCAGCCGACACCACGAAGTCCGTGACGAGGCAACGTAGAGGTGTGCGCGCGAGTCGGCGAATTGCGCGACTGCCTAAGTAGGTCTCGGGTATCGCTTGTTGGAGCTGAGCCGGGTTGAGTACTTTTCGTTCTCGGCTCTTTACCGCCCGGAGAATCGAGACAGGCAATCCGTGTGCGCTGAACTCATTCGACACTACGACGCTGGTCGGCGCGGCCAGCCCACTTTCCCAGGTGCCACCCGCCACGAACATTGACTGCCGTTTCGTCCATACGCCAGGACGAACCCGGGGCTCGTGCGCAGCGCGACCAGCGACGCTCGTGTTCCGGCACATACTGCAGCACCCACCGCATGATTGTCGTGTGGGAAACGACGACCTCGCGCTCGGCCATCGTTGCGACCAAGTCCCGATAGCTAAGTCGATAGGTAATGTACCAGCGAACGCAGAGTTCAATCGTCTCAGCAGAAAACCGCCGCCGCCGATAAATCGGGTCGCTCGATATGCAAACCGGCGTCCGCCTTGGACGCCGCCCGGCGCCGCAACGTATTGATTGGGCTCGCACGAGACGCGATATTCCTGGTCTATCCTCAACGCCGGTTCACAGCTTAAACCTCGTGCATCTCGAATCCGGCGTGTCGGCGGCCGTTCTTCCGGCGCGGCCGCGGGCGCTACCAGGGCACAGGCAGGCCGCGCCGGTCGAAGAAGCCGCCGTTGGCCTCGGCCGTGAGTTCATCGACGACGGCCAGCAGATGGCGGGACGCATCCGCGGGCGTGTGGGCCTGCAAACCAGTCGCTGCGAAGGGCCCGGAGAGTGCAGTCGCGACCGTACCAGGATGCAATGCGCTACAGATTGCTTCCGGGGACTGCCGCGCCAATTCCACGGTCGCAGTCCGCACCAGCTGGTTAAGGGCCGCTTTTGACGCGCGGTAGGCGCAGCAGCCGCCGAGCCGATTGTCGCCGATGCTGCCGACCCTGGCAGACAGGGTCGCAAAAACGACCGTGCCCGACCGGGGCAGCAGCGGAAGCACGTGCTTCATGATCTACGCAGGTCCAATCGCGTTCAGCGCAAAGGAGCGCGCAAGATTGCCCGCGTCGAGTTGGCGCCAACTCTTCTCCGGTCTTTGGCGATCGTCGTGGAGGAACCCCGTCGCATCGATCACGAGCCGAAGTTCGCCCTTCCTGGCAGCGAACTTCGCGGCGCGCTCGAGGCTGGCTTCGTCCTGCAGGTCGATCAGCGGCGTAGTGCTGCGACTGAGCGCGACCACCTGCTCGAATCGTTGCGCGGCCCGTATCGCTTCGACCATCGCCCCGCCGATACCGCCGCTGGCGCCGGGGAAGGATCCGAGGTCAACCATGGCAGCCGTTGCGCCTTGCTGATCGCCTGAGTTTCGGGTGGTCAGTTGACCAGCACAGGAGCTTTACGCACATAAGTCCTGTCCTCGATCTGTCGAACAAGGAATTCGGCGACGTCCGACCGCGAGATGAGCCCGTTCCGCCACTGTGAAGGCTCCGCCAGAATCTTGTGGCGCCCGGTCCGTGGCCCGCCAGTCAGGACTCCGGGCCGCGCAATCGTCCAGTCGAGCCCGCTTTCCTTGATCAAACCCTCCTGCAGGCTCTTGTCATCGTAAGCACGGCCAAAGGCGATGCGGAACGGCAGGCGCTGCAGGAGGCTGATACTCGCGCGGCTATCGCCGGCCCCGAACCCGGTCACGCAGATCAGGCGCTTCACGCCTTGCGCCCTCATCGCCGCGATCAGCACCCGGGTCGCGTCCGAAAAGAGGTGCACGGGCCGGATCAAGTCGCCCAGCCCCACGCCGAGAGTCTGTATCACGACTTCCACCCCAATCAGGGCGGACTCGACGTCCGCGCTTCTCAGCGCATCGCCGCGAATCTTCTCGAGCTTCGGATCCGAGAGCGCCATCCCGGTGGCCGACCGTGCGAGGGCGCGCACCTGATGACCGGATTCAAGGGCCTGGCGCGTCGTTTCCAGCCCGATCCCCTTGCTGGCGCCGATGATGAGTACACGTATCATGCAAACCTTCCCTCGACAGGGCGAAACACAAACGCAATATCGCCGCGTATCGACACAGCCATGGCAGACACCTTGTCAGTTCTGTCCACCGGTTACCAGAACCCGCTGCCCGGTGCGCCCTTGAAGGGGCCGCCGACGTCGGCGGTGATCCAGCCACCATAGAAGTTTCCGGGTTGCGGCGTCACGCGCTCGTCATCGACAAAGCAGCCCTCAAAAGACCCTGCGTCAAATGCGACGTGATCGCACAGAGATCTGAAAGACGGGGTCGGATCAGGATAGCTCCAAGCGACATCGCGCAACGATTCGCCGCGCACGAGGACATCGAAGTAGACCGCCTCGCCTTTCCACTCGCAGAAAGAGCGGCGGCGCGCGGGCTGCAGGACCAGCGGTGCGCTGGCGTCCGGTGGAAAATAATAGCTGGGCGGATGGCTGGTTTCCAACGTGCGTATGCCTCTGTGCGTTTCGGCGATGACGAGATCGCGATGCACGATCCTGAGGCGGCGTTGGCATCGCTCAGCCACGGCGGGCCGCGGATAGGACCAGACGCTTTCCTGTCCCGGCCCGGCAGGATCGGGGATTACCTTCATGGACAGGGCTCCTCTGTCAACCTCGGCGCCCTCATGAACCGCAGCCCACCGAGGGCAAGATCGGATGAGAAGGCGCGGCCTATGGCTACCAGGCCAATGCGCCGCAACCGATGCGTATCGAGTGGAATATCAGTGCGATAGGGAACAAAGTCGTCGAACGGCAGCTGAACCGTCCGCCACTCTGCGCAGGCCGTAAAGACCTGGCGATAGGATTGCCATGGCCTCCACAAGGCGTCCGTCCGCAGATGCACGCCGTACTGCTCGTCATTGCCGCAGACGTCGAGTTCGATCCCGCTCCAGGCGCTGGCATCGACGCTCCCACCATCAGGCGAGAGAGCGAGGGCGATCTGGATGAAGCCGCCATTGCTCTCGAGGCTGACGCCACCACGCATGCGGATGGCGGCCCGGCCGGCGATTGCCTCGCGGGCCATGGTCCCTTTGGAGACACCACCCATGACCTGGTCGGTCAGGAGCTGCCAGTTGCTGCCGATCGCAGCAACAGGTGGCTCGCGGCTCAGGTCGTCTATGATGGCAGACGTAACCGACATTCCTCTCCATGTGCTGGTCTGCACTTTGTCGTCAGCTGGCGGGTCAATCCTCGAGCAGACTGCGCAGCATCCACGCGGTTTTCTCGTGCACTTCCAGACGCTGGGTCAGCACATCGGCCGTAGGCTGATCGTTGGCGGCCTCGAGCACCGGGTAAAGCCTGCGCGCGGTGCGCGCCGTGGCTTCCTGAGCAGCCACCAGATGGCGGATCATCTCGTCCGCATTCGGCACACCCTCGGCCTCCTTGATGGAGGCGAGCTTGACGAACTCCTGGTAGGTGCCGGGCGCAGCATGGCCGAGCGCCCGAATGCGCTCGGCCATGATGTCGAGCGCACTCCACTGTTCGGTGTACTGGGCCATCAACATTTGGTGCAGGCTGTTGAACTGCGGCCCGGTAACGTTCCAGTGGAAGTTGTGGGTCATGAGGTACAGCGTGTAGCTGTCGGCGAGCAGCGCCGAGAGCCCTTGCGCGATCTTCTGCCGCTCGTCCGCGCTGATCCCGATATCGATCGTAGGAACCCTGGCTGCCGAAGCGTTCAGGGTCGTTTCTCCCTGTTGAAAAAGCTCTGGGATCACGCCAGCTCGAAGCGATCAAAGTTCATCACCTTGCTCCACGCAGCGACGAAGTCATGGACGAACTTCTGCTGCGCGTCCGAGCTTGCGTAGACTTCAGCCAGGGCGCGCAGTTCCGCGTTTGAACCGAAGACGAGATCGACACGCGTGCCGGTCCACTTGAGTGAACCCGTCCT
>Ga0075024_100000134_pt1 | contig 21864 bp, 20 predicted proteins | sample Str013_2_FD_71389 | JGI IMG/M metagenome (GOLD analysis project Ga0075024, IMG submission 71389) | Freshwater sediment microbial communities in response to fracking from Pennsylvania, USA - Straight Creek_MetaG_SC_2013 | ecosystem: Environmental > Aquatic > Freshwater > Creek > Sediment... | reverse complement strand
GGCGATGGGACTGAGGCATACGGCAGCTTACCGCAGTGCAATGCCGCGGTCAAAGCGTCATCGGGCGCATGGTAAGCAAATTATTGCGAGCGTCCCGGCCTTCGCCGGGGCAAGTCATCGTGTAGTCCTGCACGGCTCGGGAGCACTGGATGCGCAAGGGCACGACAACGCTGGGATAAAATCCGCCCCGGCCTTCCCCTGGCCGCCGCCTCAGCCCTGGCGGGCCTTGAAGCGGCGGTTGGTCTTGTTGATGATGTAGACGCGACCGCGCCGGCGCACGATGCGGTTGTTGCGATGCCGCGAGCGCAGCGACTTCAATGAGTTCTTGATCTTCATGGCGGTCTCGTTCTGGTTCAGCGTGTTGGCGTGCCAGGGCGCACGCCCAAAGCACGACTGCCTCGAACGAGCCTGATCAGCCCGCAAGGCGAGTGAATTCGAGCGCGGAACCTACGAGGGCGCCGCACCCCTGTCAACCGATTGTCTGCGGTTGTCTGCGGTCTGCCAAGGCGAGACCATTGTGATCCCATTCAAGGGCTGTCAGATACCGCGCAAGGCCGTCGTGTTGACGGCATGACTGGCGGCTGCTTCAGTGCTGCCGGTGGCGAGCCGTGGTTGCGCCGCCGACGGCATGCGGTTGCAACGACCATGGCGGGCAAGATCTTCGTCAATTACCGGCGCGACGATGAGCGGGCGGCGGCGGCACGCGTGCGGGACCGGCTGGCGACCGCGTTCGGTCGGGCGAACGTGTTCATGGACGTCGACAATCTGGTAGCCGGTCAACGCTTCGACAGGGAGCTCGAGAAAGCGCTGGCTGAGACCGACGTGTTCATTGCGGTGATCGGCGCGCGCTGGATGCAGCTGCTTGCCGATCGGCAGGCGGCCGGCGAGCGCGACTACGTTCGCGAGGAGATCGCCGGCGCGCTGCAGCGAGACATGGTGGTGATCCCGGTGCTGATCGAGCGGGCGCCGCTGCCTCGCGGCGACGCGCTGCCCCAGGACATCCGCGCCCTCGTGCTGCATCAGAAGCATTCCGTCGAGCACGACCAGTTCGGACGCGACGTGGCGAGCCTGATCGAGGCGATCCGGTCCGCCCGCAAGTCGGTCCGGAATGCCACCGGCAGGCCGGAATTCGCGGCGAGATGGGGCTGGTTCGCCGTCGCCCTGTTGCTGCTGGGCATTGCCGTGGCTGCGGGTGGCTATGTCTTCAAGTCGGTTACACCGCTTCCGGTTGCGACGGGTGCGCTGGAGCGGGCCTGGGGAAAGGCCAAGGCCCTGCTTGGGCAGAGCAAGGACGCCGCGCAAAAGGGCATGGAAGCGGCCAAGCCGATGGTTGACAAGGCGAAGGAGGCAGTCGGCACTGCCGCCGCAACGGCCAAGGAAGCCGTCAAGAAACCGAGCCGAACAAGGGATGAACCTTCCGAGCGAACAAGGGGGAAACCCGATCCTCCCGAGCGAACAAGGGAGAAATACGATCCTCCGTTGCGCGAAGCGCCCTCCGATGGGACGAGAGGACTGAGTCCTCCCGCCGCACCGCCCGGACAGTGAGGGCGGAAACGGATCCTTCAGTCCGCTTCCTCGACCATCACCTCGACATCGATCCTTCCGGCTTTTTCAAATAGCAGGCTCACCTGGAAGATGTCGTAGGCGTAGAGGGGCTTGACGAGGCCGTGCATCACGAGACGCGGACCGGTCGGTTTCATGGCCATTTCGGCGCCCGGCTTCAATTCGATGCTGTCTTTGGCCTGGTTCTCGCCGGTGTTTTCGGTCGCACCCGAGCTCTGCAGTTCCATGCTCGCCGCGCGCGCCGAGGACGCACTCAACAGCCGATCCGGGCCCTTTCCCCGGTTCCTGATTTTCATATAGATGGCCGCGTCGGGCGCCGCCGGCTCGGACGAGGCGGCCGTCCACGGGTGGATTATTTCCAGGTTCTTTTGCCTGATCTCGTGGGCCGCTACGCCGCCGGCGGACAGCAGCACTGCGCATCCGGCTACTATGTTTGCCAATCTCGCCATGCGTTTTCCTCGCCAAGTTGCACTGGTTTGGCGCGCCGCCGTTTCCCCGGACGGACGGCGCGCAACACCGATCGCCGCGGTTTCTCAGTAGCCGCGATGCCACCAGCCGAAACGGCGGTGGCAGGGGCCGATCGGCGCCTGTTCGGTCACCTCGCCATAGAAATTCACATGGACGTGAAAACGCTCGCCCTGCCGGCACGCATTGACCTGATAGTGGCGCGGGTTGGTATCGAGGAAGTCGATGTTGTAAAAGCCACGATCGCGCAACAGGTAGCGGACCTCTTGCGCGGTATGCGCGTCGGCGGCGGTTGCCGAGGCGAGCACGGCGGCGATGCCGGCTCCTGCGATTGCACTGAACTTCAGCATGTTGGTGATCCTCGCTGCTTCGCTTCAATAGGTGGACCCGGTTCGGTCCGATCCAGCCTGCGGAGCGTACAGACCTCGAAATGAACTCCCTCGGAATGAGCGGTTCATCAGGCATTAATTCGGCCTCGACAGCCTCCGACGTCCAGGGCGATTCAATTCAACCGGCGCAACCGTCAGTTCCCCTCACCTGTCGCTGCCGCGACATCCTCTCCCAAGGGAGAGGAAAGAAAAATGCGGTCGCGATGTGGCATGCGCCCGACTTTCTTCCTTCTCCCTCGGGAGAAGGTGCCCCGGAGGGGCGGATGAGGGGTCTGTCGCCGACGGGTGAGACGCTGATTTGAATTGCCCTGCCCCGACGTCCGCGCGGAAACATCCGCGCTTGTCATTTCCATGCCTGCCCCCTATAACGCGCCCATCCCACACGCGGACACAAGCGGGTGCGGCTAGGCTTTGGCCTTGTCGCGTTCGCTCCGGTGGATGATCCCGGCCTACTGGCCAGGGCGTCTCACGTCCGCGGCGGCTAACCGGAAAATGGAGCTCATCGGTATGACTTTGCCAACGTTCTCAATGCGTCAGCTATTGGAAGCCGGCGTTCATTTCGGCCACCAGAACCACCGCTGGAACCCCAAGATGGCCTCGTTCATCTTCGGCGCCCGCAACAACATCCATATCATCGACCTGGCTCAGACCGTGCCGATGCTGCATCAGGCGCTGATCACGGTCAGCGATGTGGTGGCGAAAGGCGGCCGCGTGCTGTTCGTCGGCACCAAGCGGCAGGCCTCGGACGGCATTGCCGAGGCGGCCAAGCGCTCGGCGCAGTACTATATCAACCACCGTTGGCTCGGTGGCACGATGACCAACTGGAAGACCATCTCCAACTCGATCCGGCGCCTGAAGCAGCTCGAGGAGATCATCTCCACCGAGGCGCAGGGGCGCACCAAGAAGGAGCTGCTGCAACTGACCCGCGAGCGCGACAAGCTCGAGACCGCGCTCGGCGGCATCAAGGACATGGGCGGGCTGCCCGACATCCTGTTCGTGATCGACACCAACAAGGAGCAGATCGCGATCGCCGAGGCCCGCAAGCTGAACATCCCGATTGTCGCGATCGTCGACACCAACTGCGATCCGGACGGCATCACGCATCCGATCCCCGGTAACGACGACGCCGGCCGCGCCATCACATTGTATTGCGATCTGATGGCTCGCGCCGCCCTGGATGGACTGGACCGCAGCCAGCGCGGCGCCGGCGTCGACGTCGGCGCAATGGCGGCACCGCCGCAGGAGAGCCTGGAGGAGGCGTTGCCGGAAGTCGCGCCGCCGTTCCAGGGACTTGAGGCGCCGCGCGGCGAAGCGGATGATCTGAAGAAAATCCAGGGTGTCGGCCCCAAGATCGAGCAGCGGCTCAACGACATGGGCGTCTATCACTATACTCAGGTCGCCGAGCTGACCGCCGAGGGCGTCGCCCACATCGACAAGACGCTGGGCCTCAAAGGCAAGATGACCCGCGACGACTGGGTCGGCCAAGCCAAGAAGCTGACCGAGGACGTGGCGGCCTGAGCACCACGGTGGCTCGCGCGAACCAAAGAAAACCACCGTCCGGCCGTGACTGCGACCCACTCGGTTGCGAAGCTGGCGGGACGGCTCAAAAATCGACCTGAGCGCGGCGTGCTGCGCCGGAATGTCTGCATGTAACGCGCAGCCTCCGAGCGGTTCCGCCCTAATCCACGCGCCCACGCAACCGACGTGGGCGCCGGCAACCTGACGAGGCAATCCATGACGATCACCGCGGGACAAGTGAAAGAGCTGCGCGACCGCACCGGCGCGGGCATGATGGACTGCAAGGCGGCGCTTGGCGAGACCAAGGGCGATATCGAGGCGGCGATCGATTGGCTGCGCAAGAAAGGCATCACAAAGGCTGAGAAGAAATCGGGACGCATCGCGGCGGACGGGCTGATCGGGTTGACCGCGGATAGCCGCTCGGGCGCGGTGGTCGAGGTCAACTCGGAGACCGACTTCGTCGCCCGCAACGACAAGTTCCAGGACATGGTGCGCACCATCGCGTCGCTGGCGCCCAAGGCCAAAAGCGATCTGGCCAAGCTGCTGGCGGCGACCTATCCCGGCACCAAGCTGTCGGTGGAGGCGCATCTGAAGGAGATGGTGGCAACCATCGGCGAGAACATGAGTGTGCGCCGCACGCGGGCGCTCGAGGTCAAGCACGGCACGGTGTCGTCCTACATGCACAGCCAGGTCGCGCCCGGGCTCGGCAAGATAGGCGTGCTGGTGGCCCTGGAGTCGCAGGGCAAGGCCGAGGAGCTGGCTGCGCTCGGCCGGCAGCTCGCCATGCACGTGGCCGCGACCAACCCGATTGCGATCGACCTGGCCGGGGTGCCCCCCGAGGTGATCGCGCGTGAGAAGGCGATCCTTGCCGACAAGAACCAGGGCAAGCCCGCCCAAGTGCTCGAGAAAATCTTCCAGAGCGCGCTGAAGAGCTTCGCCAAGGACAACTGCCTGCTCGATCAGGCCTATGTCCACGACGGCTCCAAGACCGTTGCCCAGGCGATCAAGGAGGCCGAGGGCAAGGTGGGCGGGGCGATCAAAGTGGCCGGCTTCGTGCGCTATGCGCTCGGCGAGGGCATCGAGAAAAAAGGGGACGACTTCGCTGCCGAGGTTGCCGCCGCCGTCAAGGGGCGGTAGGGCGGATGACTTTCCTTCTCCCCGTTCTGACGGGGAGAAGGTGGCCGGAGGCCGGATGAGGGGCGGCGGAAAGCGACGCGTTCGCAAGCTTCCGCCCCTCACCCCGATCCTCGCCCCGTGAAGGATGGGGAGAGGGAGCAGTATCCGAGATCCCAACCACTGGGCGGCACCCATGCTGAAATACCGGCGCATCCTGTTGAAGCTGTCGGGCGAGGCGCTGATGGGGCAGGGCGCGTTCGGCATCGATATGAGCGTGGTGATGCGCCTTGCCGGCGAGGTGCGCTCGGCGCAGCAGGCGGGCGCGGAGGTTTGCGTCGTGGTCGGCGGCGGCAATATCTTTCGCGGCATGGCGGCCGCCGCCAAGGGTATGGATCGGGCCAGCGCCGACTACATGGGCATGCTGGCGACGGTGATGAACTCGCTCGCCTTCCAGAATGCGCTCGAGCTGCTCAAGGTGCCGGCACGCGTGTTGTCGGCCATCCCGATGCCGACGGTGTGCGAAGTCTTTGTGCGGCCGAAGGCGCTGCACCACCTGGAGAAGGGCCGCGTGGTGATTTTTGCGGCCGGTACCGGCAATCCGTTCTTCACCACCGATACGACGGCCGCGCTGCGGGCGGTCGAGATGAATTGCGATGTGCTGCTGAAGGCGACCCAGGTCGATGGCGTGTACTCGGCCGATCCGAAGAAGGATGCATCCGCCCACCGGTATGATACGCTCACCTACACGGAAGTGCTGGCCCGCGATCTCAAGGTGATGGACGGAGCTGCCATTGCGCTTGCCCGCGATAATGAACTTCCGGTAATTGTGTTCGCTATCGGTGAGGAAGGCAACCTGCTGAAGGTGTTGCGCGGCGAGGGCCGATCGACGCTGATCCGCTGATGCTCTGCCGCGGGTTCTATGGAGAGGAAGTGCCATGTCGGGCGGCAAGTTCGAACTTAGCGAGCTCGAGCGTCGCATGAAGGGAGCGCTCGCCTCCTTGAAGCACGAATTCGGTGGTCTTCGAACCGGCCGTGCCTCGACCAGCCTGATGGATCCGGTCATGGTCAATGCGTACGGCGCGAAAATGCCGCTGACGCAGGTGGCGACGGTGAACACACCGGACGCCAAGACCATCACGGTGCAGGTCTGGGACCGCAGCATGGTGCAGGCCGTCGAAAAGGCGATCCGGGAGGCCAATCTCGGTCTCAATCCCATCAGCGACGGGCAGGTCTTGCGCTTGCCGATGCCGGCCCTCAACGCCGAGCGGCGGCAGGAGCTGGTCAAGGTGGCGCATAAGTATGCCGAGCATGCCCGGGTCGCCGTCCGCAACGTGCGCCGCGACGGCATGGACCTGTTGAAGCGCCTCGAGAAGAGCGGTGATATGACCGAGGACGACCACAAACGGTTCGGCGGCAAGGTGCAAGAGCTGACGGACCGCCACATCAAGGAAATCGATCAGTCGCTGGCCGCCAAGGAAGCGGAAATCAAGCACGTGTGACCGGCGTTATGGTGGAGCGGCACCGCACACGTTTGCCGAGCCGCAGAGTTGAACTCAACCCCGAGCCGAGGCCGCAGAGGCTGTGACCAACACGACGGACGAAGCGGCCGGTGCCGCCCGTGAGCAGCGGGTCGCGGAGGGCGTCCGGGAACGGATGCCGCGGCATATTGCGATCATCATGGACGGCAATGGCCGTTGGGCAAAAAGCCGGGGATTGCCGCGGGCTGCGGGTCACCGCGGGGGTGTCGAGAGTGTGCGGCGCACGGTGCGGGCCGCTATCGAGCTGCAAATCCCCTATCTGACGCTGTATAGCTTTTCCTCGGAGAACTGGTCTCGTCCGCAGTCCGAGATCGAGGATCTGATGGGGCTGTTGAAACGTTTCATCCGGCGCGATCTGGCCGATCTGCATCGTGAGGGTGTCAAGATCCGCATCATTGGCGAGCGCGCCGGGGTCGATCCGGAAGTGGTGTCGCTGCTTGCCGAGGCGGAGGCCAGAACCGTCGATAATGCGCGGCTGACGCTGGTGATCGCCTTCAACTATGGCTCGCGGGCGGAAATTGCTGCAGCGGCTCGGCGGCTCGCGCTCCGGCTGCAACGCGGGGAAATCGATGCGGATGATATTACGCCGCAGTCCATCGCCGGGGAGCTCGATACCCGGGGCCTGCCCGACCCTGACCTGCTGATCCGGACGAGTGGGGAGGAGCGGCTTTCCAATTTCCTGTTGTGGCAATGCGCCTACACGGAGTTCGTGTTCATGGACGTCAACTGGCCGGATTTCAATCGCGTGGAATTGGAACGTGCGATCGGCGAGTATCAGCGCCGCGACCGGCGTTACGGTGGGCTTACCCAACGGTCCATGGCGTGAAATTCATTCGGAGATGGCACTGATGAGCGCTCCGGAGGCCAAGCCGCGGATGGCGGTAGGGGAGTTCCTGCTGCGATTGGTTTCGGGGGCGGTGCTGGCGGCGATTGCGCTTGCGCTGACCTGGTGGGGCCCGCTGCCGTTTGCGGGGTTGGTGCTGCTGGTTTCCGCGGCGCTGTGCTGGGAGTGGGGCCGTATCGTGCGGGGTAATGAGCTCGACGCGGCGCTGGTCGTGCATCTTGCCATCGTGGTCGGTGCCATCGCGCTTTCGGCGTTCGGGCAGGCGGCGTTGGGCGCATTGGCCGTGCTGGTGGGTGCACTCGTCGTCGCGGTCCTGCGGTTCGGCGGCACCAGTTTCGTGTCGGCTCTCGGCGTCGGCTATGTCGGCCTGCCGGCGGTGGCGCTGACGTGGCTGCGCGCCGACGGCGAGCTGGGTCTGATGGCCGTCCTGTTTGTGTTCGCTGCGGTGTGGGCGACCGATACGTTTGCTTATTTCTGCGGGCGCTTGATCGGAGGCCCGAAATTGGTTCCAAGGGTTTCGCCCAACAAGACCTGGTCCGGATTGCTCGGCGGCAGCCTGGCCAGTGCTGCGACAGGTGTCGCTTTTGCCACCGTATTGGGAAACACCTCGCCGGCGTATCTCGCGATTCTCGGGCTGGCGCTGGCGCTCGTATCGCAAATGGGGGATCTGTCCGAGTCGGCGCTCAAGCGACAATATGGCGTCAAGGATGCCAGTCACCTGATCCCCGGGCACGGCGGCTTCATGGACCGGGTCGATGGCTTGATCTTCGCGGCGTTGGCGGCAGGACTGCTGGCGCTGTTGCGTAGCCCGTCGGCACCCGCCAGCGCCTTGATCGGCTGGCCTTGAGCGGCTGTAGGTGCCATGACACGAGTTGCAGATGGGGGAGATTTTGGACAAGGCCCTGGGCATGGCTCGCGAGACCCGCCGACGGAATGTCGCGTGCCGGCAGCGCTCGGCAGGGCAGGCAGAACTCAATCCGCGACCGCGCCGCATATCGGTGCTCGGTGCAACGGGGTCGGTCGGCCTCAGCACCCTCGATCTGATCGCGCGTGACAGCGCGGACTGGCAGGTGGTTGCGCTTACAGCGCATCGCAATGTGGCCGAGCTGGCGGCGCTGGCGCGCAAGCATCGGGCCGAGCTGGCCGTCATCGGTGATCCGCGGCTGTATGGCGAGTTGAAGGAACGGCTCGCCGGGACGGGGATTGCGGCGGCCGCGGGGGAGCCCGCCCTGATCGAGGCGGCCGGTCGGCGGGCCGATATCGTGATGGCCGCCATCGTCGGCGCGGCCGGGCTCAAGCCAACGCTCGCGGCGGTCCGGCAGGGCACCCGCATCGCGCTCGCCAACAAGGAATGCCTGGTCTCTGCCGGGCCGGTTTTCCTTGCCGCGCTCGAAGCATCGGGTGCCCAGCTGCTGCCCGTCGATTCGGAGCACTCGGCCGCATTTCAAGCGCTGGATGGCACAGCGCCCGAGCGGATCGAGAAAATCGTGCTGACGGCATCGGGCGGGCCGTTCCGCAATTGGAGCGAGGCTGAGCTCGCTAAGGCGACGCCCGAGCAGGCGATCAAGCATCCCAACTGGTCGATGGGCCCGAAAATCAGCGTCGACTCGGCGACTTTGATGAACAAGGGACTGGAAATCATCGAGGCGTATCACCTATTCCCGGTGGAGGCGGGGCAACTGGAGGTGGTGGTGCATCCCCAATCGGTCGTGCATGCCATGGTGGTGTATACCGACGGGTCTGTGCTGGCCCAACTCGGCTGCCCGGACATGCGTACGCCGATCGCCTACAGCCTCGCCTGGCCTGGCCGCATGGCGGCGCCGGTCGAGCGGCTCGACCTCGTCAAGATGGGCACTTTGAGTTTCGAGGCACCGGACCTGATCCGCTTTCCGGCGCTGCGCTTGGCCCGGGAGAGCCTCGATCGCGGCGGAGCGGCGCCGACCGTGCTGAATGCGGCCAATGAGGAGGCGGTTGCGTCATTTTTGTCGCGCAACCTCGGCTTCCTCGAAATCGCCCAAGTGGTGGAGGAAACGCTGAATCAATGCGAGCGAGCGGGCATGCTGGCCGAGCCCGAGACTCTCGACGCCGTGCTCGATATCGATGCCGCCGCCCGGGAAGTGGCACGGTCGTTGCTCCGGTCCGCCATATGAGCCTCGCGTATGGTTTGCGAATCCTTTAGCTAGTCCAGCTGGGCGGAGGCTCCCGGCGCAGGCCACAACATTGGAGTGAGCCAAGTATGAGCTTTCTGGCACAACTGAGCGGCGGCCTGGGAAACACCCTGAGCCTTGCGTTCGGCTTCCTGTTCGTTCTGACCGTCGTGGTGTTTTTCCACGAGCTCGGACATTTTCTCGTGGCCCGCTGGTGCGGCGTCAAGATCAGCGCGTTCTCGATCGGGTTCGGCCGGGAAATCTGGGGCTTCAACGATCGGTACGGCACACGCTGGCGGCTGGCCTGGATCCCGCTCGGCGGCTACGTCAAATTCATCGACGACGAGTCGGCTGCGAGCACGCCCGACCGGGCCGCTTACGAGGCCATGTCGGACGAGCAGCGCGCCGGCACGTTCCAGGGCAAGCCGATCTGGCAGCGTGCCGCGATCGTCGCGGCCGGGCCGATCGCCAATTTCCTGCTGGCCATCGTGATCTTTGGCACGTTTTTCGCGGTCCACGACATTCCTTACATCCAGGCGCGGGTGGGCGATGTGACCTCCGGCAGCGCGGCGGAGGCGGCCGGGCTGCAGAAAGGCGATCTGGTCGTGTCGATCGACGGCGTCGCGATCGAGAGCTTCGATGAGATGCGCGCGATTGTCAGCAGCAGCCCGGGCAAGGCGCTGCAGTTCGTGATCGATCGCCAGGGCGCACAGCTACCGCTCGTGGCAACGCCGCGTCTCGATGAGAAGAAGGGTCCGTTCAACTCCACCATCCGTGAGGGCTTGCTGGGGGTGCGGGGCGATGCCCGGAAGGAGGACATCCGTTACAAGCACTACAGCCCGCCGGCGGCGTTCGTGGAGGGAGCGCGGCGCACGAAGTTTATTGTTGACACGACACTTAGCTACCTCGGGAAGGTATTGACCGGGCGCGAGAAGGCCGACCAGATCGGCGGACCACTGATGATTGCCCAGGTTTCCGGAGAAGCCGCCAAATCCGGCCTGATTGATCTGCTGAGCGTGGCCGGGGTGATCTCTGTCAGTATCGGTCTGATGAACCTGTTTCCGATCCCGATGCTGGATGGCGGGCACCTTTTGTTCTACGCCATAGAGGCAATTCGGCGACGCCCCCTCAGCGAAAGGACCCAGGAGATCGGATTCCGGATTGGCCTGGCCGCAGTGCTCATGTTATTCGTTTTTGCGACTAGGAATGACCTCGTGCGCATGTTCGGATGACGTGCGCACAAGAGGAATGTGCGTTGGACCGGGACAAGCCAGCGCAAATAGCGTTCGAATGAGTTAAGATTGCCATAAAGGCACTGATTCGAACGTTATGAAGGGGTCTGCAGGGGAAGATGCCGCCGGAAAAATGCTGGTGGCGTTGGAGGGATCGGCGTGAAGGGGCGAAAACCGGGCATGCCAAAGTTTCGGACCGTGCTGGGAAGAGTGGGAACGCTCTTCCTGTTTTGGCTCGCTGTGCTTTCTGGTGGCGTCATCATCGAGGTGGCGGCACTGACAGCACCCGCGCTTGCACAGGAAGTTGTGCGTGACATCCGCGTCAGCGGCAACAAACGCGTGGAGCCGGAAACCGTCCGCTCCTATCTCGCGTTCACCTCGGGCGATCGCTATAGCCCGGCCAAGGTGGATCAGTCGGTCAAGGCCTTGTTCTCGACCGGGTTGTTCTCCGACGTCAGCATCGATCGGCAGGGCGGCACCGTGATTGTCACGGTCGTCGAGAACCCGGTCGTCGGTCGGGTCGCGTTCGAGGGCGCCAAGGACGTGGAGTCCGCGACGCTGAAAGGCGAGGTGCAGCTGAGGGCGGGGCAGGTGTTCACCCGTGCGAAGGCGCAAGCCGACGTGCAGCGCATCCTCAATGTGTATCGGGCTCAGGGCCGCTATGCTGCGAGCGTCGAGCCCAAAATCATCGAGCAGGCCAACAATCGCGTCGACGTGGTGTTCGAGATCAATGAGGGCGATTCGACCAAGGTCAAGTCGATCCAGTTCATCGGCAACCATGCCTTCTCCGATTCGCAGCTGCGCGACATCATCACCACCACCCAGACCAATCTGTTCAGCTTCCTCAAGCCGACCAATATTTATGACGGCGACCGGGTCAATCTGGATCGCGAATTGCTGCGGCAGTTCTACCTCAAGAACGGCTATGCCGATGCGCGGGTGATTTCGGCGACCGCGGATCTTGATCGCGACGGCAGCGGGTTCTTCATTGTATTCACAGTGGAAGAGGGCGACCTTTACTACTTCGGCGACCTGAAGATCGAAAGCGCGCTGACCGGCGTCGACCCAGTACGCCTGCGGTCGGATCTGCTCATGTCGAAGGGCGATATCTACAACGGCTCGCTGATCGACAAGACGGTGGAGAAAATGACGCTGTCGGCCGCGGAGCAGGGCTTTGCCTTCGCCCGGGTGCGTCCGAAGGCGGACCGTGATGCGGCTACGCACAAGATTGCCTTGTCGTTCCTCGTCGATGAAGGACCGCGGATCTACATCGAGCGCATCAATGTCAGCGGCAATACCCGCACCCGCGATTACGTGATCCGACGCGAGTTCCGTCTGGCGGAGGGCGATGCCTTCAATCCGCTGCTGGTGGACCGCGCCAAGAAGCGCCTGACCAATCTCGGGTTCTTCAAGGGCGTCGAGGTGAAGCGTGAGCCGGGGTCGTCGCCGGACCGGGTGGTCCTCAACGTCGAGGTGACCGAGCAGTCGACCGGTGAACTGTCGTTCGGCGCGGGTTACTCGACGAGTGAAGGTGCGATCGGCGACGTATCGATCACGGAGCGGAACCTGCTTGGGCGCGGTCAGTTCCTGCGGTTCAAGGTTTCGGGCAGTGCGCACCGCATCGACGGTACGATCAGCTTCACCGAGCCGCGCTTCCTCGACCAGAACCTGGCAGCCGGCTTCGACCTGTTCTCGAAGACCACCACCGCCAGCAACTATCAGACCTATGACGCAAGCAAGACCGGGTTCAGCCTCAGGCTCGGCATGCCGATCACCGAGAACGTCTGGTTCACACCGATGTACACGCTGTCGTATGACAAGCTGTACAACGTCGATCCGAACACGGCCTCGCTCGCGGTGATCCAGGCGGCGGGGGATACGCTGACCTCATCGGCCGGGTTCATACTCACCTACGACACGCGCAACCATCCGAAGAATCCCAATCGGGGTCTGTATTTTGCTCTGTCGCAGGAAGTCGCCGGGCTCGGTGGCGACGTGCAGTACTATCGGGGGACAGCGGAAGCCCGCGGCTACTATCCGCTGACCGAGAAGATCACGCTGGTTGGCCGTGCCGTCGGTGGCGTGATCGAGGGATATGGCGGTCAGCAGGTGCGGCTGATCGACTCGTTCTTCCGCGGCGGCGAGACCATTCGTGGTTTCAAGAACTCAGGCTTCGGCCCCCGCGACTTGGCGGCCCTCAACCAGGATCCGCTCGGCGGCAAGTACTTCTGGGCGACGACGGCGGAGGCACGGTTCCCGCTGCCATTCGTGCCGGATGAGCTGGGCATGTCGGGTGCGGTATTCGCGGACGCCGGCTCGCTCTGGGGCTCCTCGGTGCCGACGAACCTGGTGGGCTGCGGTCAGCAGATTACCATTGGCGGCGTGACACGAAACAAGGTCTGCCTTGCCGACGAGAACGTGATCCGCGCGTCGGCCGGTGTGAGCCTGATCTGGAATTCGCCGCTCGGACCGCTGCGCGCCGACGTTGCCTGGGCTCTCAAACAGGCGACGTTCGATCAGACCCAGGTGTTCCGGTTTGGTGCCTCGACACAGTTCTGATCGTCGTGCAAATATATACGGGGAGCGGGCCTACTGGCCCGCTTTCACGTTTGTGGACACGAGCGCTCGCGGGGCTGGGTCGCTGAGAGCGAGATGCCACTTGCCCGGGCTGTTGCAGGCCCGCGCTGTTGCAGGCCCGCGCTGTTGCAGGCCCGCGCTGTTGCAGGCCCGCGCTGTTGCAGGATTGAGTGATGGAGCATCCTGGTTTTTTCCATCGGGCGGGCCCGTTTCGCCTGAGGGAGGTCGCGGCAGCCGCCGGGGCCGAGCTGCCCGCGGGCGCCGCGGACGATGCATGGATCGAGGACGTGCGTCCGCTCGATCTTGCCGATCACCGGCACGTGACATTCTTGGACAATCGGAAATACGTGGCGCAGCTGGCTGTGACTCGGGCCGCCGCCTGCCTGATCGTGCCGCAGCTGGCGGACAAGGTGCCGGCGGGAACCTCCGCAATCACCACACCGACCCCCTATCGTGGCTTCGCTCAGGCGCTGTTCCTGTTCTATCCCGATGCCAATCGCCCATTGACAGCGGAAGCCGGAGCCGAGGACGGCCTGGTGCACCCGACGGCGCGGATCGAGGCGGGCGCGCGGATCGAGCCGGGGGCGGTGGTGGGGCGCGAGGCTGAGGTCGGTCGCGGCACGATCATCGCTGCCGGGGCGGTCGTCGGATACCGCGTGAGCATCGGTCGCGACTGTTTCATCGGGCCACATGTCTCGCTGACCAACACGCTCGTCGGCGACCGGGTGGTGGTTCATGCCGGTGCGCGCATCGGCCAGGACGGCTTCGGGTTTGCGATGGGCGCCGGCGGCCACCTCAAGGTGCCTCAAATCGGCCGGGTGATCGTCCAGAACGATGTCGAGATCGGCGCCAATACCACAATTGACCGCGGTGCGCTCAAGGATACCGTCGTCGGTGAAGGGACGAAGATTGATAATCTGGTCCAGATTGGGCACAACGTCGTGATCGGACGGCATTGCGTGATCGTCTCGCATGTCGGCATCTCGGGCTCGACCGAGCTCGGCGACTACGTGGTGATGGGTGGGCAATCGGGCTGTGCGGGTCATCTCAAGATCGGCTCGGGCGCGCAGATCGCAGCCGGCGGCGGGGTGATCGAGGATGTGCCGGCAGGAGCAAAATGGGGTGGCGCGCCGGCCAAGCCGCTCGGGCAATGGGCGCGTGAGGTGGCAGCGATCCGCCGCTTGGGTCAGCGCAAGCCGGGCGCGGCGCCGGATGATGAGACGTGAGGCGACTGTTGCGGGGTGGCCCGATCGTGCGGGAGAGGCTCACAGGCGGCGAGCGGACGAGCGCCAGCCGGGCGGCGCATAGGGAGTTGCGGAAATGAACGAAAAGCCGAAAACGAAGCAATTGGCGACCGCGGATATCGCCCGCATCCTGAAGCTGTTGCCACATCGCTATCCATTCCTGCTGGTCGACCGCCTGATCGAGATGGACGGCGGCGAAAGCTGCATCGGTATCAAGAATGTGTCGATCAACGAGCCGTTCTTCCAGGGACATTTCCCCGGCTTTCCGGTTATGCCGGGGGTGCTGCTGATCGAGGGGATGGCGCAGACTGCGGGGGCGCTTTGCGTGCACAACCTCGGCCAGGACTACAAGCCGCAGCTGGTTTATTTCATGGGCATCGACGGAGCCAAGTTCCGTAAACCCGTGCTGCCGGGCGATCAGGTCCATTATCATGTCAGGAAGACACGGGGCCGTGGACGGGCGTGGCGGTTCTATTGCCAGGCAAAGGTTAATGGTGCACTGGTCGCGGAGGCCGAAGTCAGCGCCATGATCGTTGATTCCGAGCAGGTCGAGGCGCTGGCGCGCAATCAAGAGGCTGGTCGATAATGCCGAAGATCCATCCGACCGCCATCATCGAGGCTGGTGCCAAGATCGGATCGGACGTGCAGATCGGCCCTTATTGCCTGATCGGACCGGAGGCCGAGATCGGCGACGGCTGCCAGCTGTTGGGGCACGTGGTGGTGGCGGGCCGCACCAGCATCGGTGCAGGCACGCGCGTGTTCCCGTTCGCTTCGATCGGTCATCAGCCACAGGATCTCAAATTCGCAGGCGAGCCATCGACTCTCAGCATCGGTGCCGGCTGCACCATCCGCGAGGGTGTCACCATGAACCCCGGCACTGCCGGCGGCGGCTCGGTGACCAGCGTCGGCGATCACTGCGCCTTTCTTGCCAATTCCCATGTCGGCCATGACTGCCGGGTCGGCAACAACGTGATCTTTTCCAACAACGTGATGCTGGCCGGCCATTGCAGGGTCGGGGACTTTGCCATCCTCGGGGGCGGTGCGGCCGTCATCCAGTTCGCACGCGTGGGGGCGCACTCCTTCCTGGGCGGCATGTCGGGTCTCGAGAATGATCTCATTCCCTACGGCATGGCGCTCGGCAATCGCGCGCACCTGTCGGGTCTCAATATCGTCGGTCTGCAACGGCGCGGCTTTGCCCGCGGCGACATCCACGACCTGCGCCGTGCGTATCGCCTGCTGTTCGCCAATGAGGGGACGCTGAACGAGCGGCTGGAGGACGTAACGGCGGAGTTCAAGCAGCATCCGATCGTGCAAGAGATCGTCGAATTCATCCGAGCGGGCGGCAAACGTTCGGTCTGCACGCCGCGCGGCGGCGCTGAAGGTTGACCATGGCTGGGGACCGCGAGGCGTCGTGCCTCGCCATCCTGGCAGGCGGCGGTGACTTGCCGCTCGAGGTGGCCGACCGGGTGGTGGCGGCGGGGCGGCCGGTTCACGTGATCGCGATCCGCGGCGAGGCGGATTCCCGCATCGAGCGGTTCTCCCATAGCTGGATCAAGTTCGGTGCGTTTGGCCAGTTCTTGCGGACCATCAAAAGCCAGCGCTGTGGCGAGCTTGTCATCATCGGCAAAGTGTCTCGCCCGGATTTGCGCAATGTCCGCCCCGACCTTGGCTTTGTCACGCATCTGCCGGCGATGCTGCAGCTGATGAGGGGCGGCGATGATGCGCTCCTGACGCGGGCTGTGCGCTTGTTGGAAGCCAAGGGCGTTACGGTTCGCGGCGCGCACGAAGTGGCACCCGATCTGGTGGCATCGGCCGGTGTCATCGGCCGAAATGAGCCGGACGCGCTGCATTGTGCGGCCATCGAGCGCGGCTTTGCGCTGATCCGCGCGCTCGGTCCCTACGATGTCGGCCAGGCGGCCGTGGTGTCCGGACAAAACGTCATTGCCATCGAGGCGGCGGAAGGCACCGACCGCATGCTGCAGCGGGTGGCGGAGATGCCCCGAGTTGGCGGCGACACGCATGCTGTGATCGTGAAATGCCCGAAGCCCGGGCAGGAGCTGCGAGTTGACATGCCGGTGATTGGTGCACAGACCGTCGAGCGCGCGGCGGCTGCGGGGTTGGCTGGCATTGCCGTTGAGAGCGGGACCGTGATCCTGGCCAATCGTTCGCAGCTTCGTGCGGCGGCTGATGCCAAAGACATGTTCCTTGTGGCATCGCGCCAGCCGGCTACGACGACAAGCGCGCGTTTCGCGCCGCATCGAGCCAACGCGAATCGCGTGCTGTCACGGCGGCGGCCGGGCCAACAGGCGCGCCGCGACATCGCCTTCGGAACCGGTTTGATGGATGCGGCGCGGCCGTTCGGATGTGGACGTGCTGTCGCGCTGTTCGGTGGTTATGTGATCGCCGTGGAGGCTGGCGAGGGTCTTGAAGCGCTGATCAGCCGCTATCGCGCGCATCGGCCGTGGGGGCGGCTGATGTTCTGGCGGGGCAGTGGTGTGCTGGTGGTTGACGCGGGCGCGCCACCCAACGCAGGTGATCCGCCAGCGAAAATCGCTGCGCAGGTGGCTGCGGCCGGGATCGGTGGGGTGGCCATTCGTGGCGGAGCCGCCATGCAAGCTGATTTTATTGAGCCGTGCAACCGGCACGGATTGTTTCTGGTTGCGGTTCCCGCGCGGGGCCATGCGTGATGCAGAAAGGCATGGATCAGCAACCCGAGACGCCGCTCAAGATCGCGTTGGTGGCGGGTGAGCATTCAGGCGACGCACTCGGCGCCAAGTTGATGGTGGCGTTGAAACGGGCGCGGCCACAGCGGATCGACTTCTCGGGGCTCGGCGGCGAAGGCATGGTTCAGGAAGGTATGGCGCCGCTGTTCCCGCTTTCAGACGTGGCGGTGATGGGGCCGCTGCCGATCCTCGCCAGTCTGCCGCGGTTATTGAACCGAGCCTTTCGCGTCATCGATACTGTGGTGGCGGCCGAGCCCGATGTGCTGGTGATCATCGACAGTCCGGAATTCACGCACCCGATCGCCCGTCGGGTACGCAAACGCCGCCCGGCGATGCCGATCATCGACTATGTGAGCCCGAGCGTATGGGCCTGGCGGCCAGGGCGCGCGCGGCGGATGCGGCCTTATGTGGATCACGTGCTGGCGTTGCTGCCGTTCGAGCCGGACACCCACGCGCGGCTCGGCGGCCCGCTGTGCAGCTATGTCGGCCATCCGCTGATCGAGCGGCTCGAATGGATCACGGCGCAGGACGGGGCGGAGCTGGCTCGGCGGCTGTCGCTGCGGCCGGGATTGCCGGTCGTGGTCGTGTTGCCCGGCAGCCGCCGCACCGAGGTCGGACGGCTGATGCCCTGTTTTGCCGAGGCGATGGCGGGCCTCAGCCGGCGGCTTGGCGGCGATTTCGAGGTGCTGATGCCGGTGGCGCCCGCGATGCGGCCCATGATCGAGGACCACCTCTCCGATTGGGTCGTGCAGCCACATCTGATCGAGTCCGATGCCGACAAATTTGCGGCGTTCCGCCTGGCGCGCGTGGCGCTGGCAGCGTCCGGCACGGTGGCGCTGGAGCTGGCTCTGGCCGGCACGCCGATGGTGATCGCCTATCGGGTGGACCCGCTGGCGGCGCCGATCTTGCGGCGGGCGATCAAGGCGCGATCCGTCGTGCTGCCCAACATGATCCTCGATGAGAATGCATTTCCTGAGTTCCTGCAGGTCGCCGACATGGGCGAGAAACTCGCAGAATGCCTGGCGGAGTTGATGGGGGATACCCCGGCGCGGGCGGCGCAGCTGCAAGCGCTGGCGGAAATCCCGGCGCGCCTCAGGCTAGCCGCAGGCACGCCGAGTGAGGCCGCTGCGGCGATCGTTTTGGATTATGCCGAGGGCCGGCGGAAGGCAAATACCAACGGGTGATCGGCCCCGCTCCCCTTGATGGGAAGGAAGCCGGTTGCCTCAGCTGCGCTTTCCGATCGCGGTGTAGGGGCGGCGGTCGGCGCCGATGTAGAGCTGGCGCGGGCGGCCGATTTTCTGCTCGGGGTCCTCCACCATCTCCTTCCACTGCGCCACCCAGCCGACCGTGCGGGCGACCGCGAACAGCACCGTGAACATGTCCTTGGGGAAGCCCATCGCCCGCAGCGTGATGCCGGAATAGAAGTCGACGTTCGGATAGAGCTTCTTCTCGATGAAGAATTCGTCCTGCAAGGCGATCCGCTCAAGCTCCATCGCCACCTTGAGCAGCGGCTCGTTCTTGACGCCGAGCGTGTCGAGCACCTCGTGGCAGGTTTTCTGCAGCACCTTGGCGCGCGGATCATAGCTCTTGTAAACGCGATGGCCGAAGCCCATCAGGCGGATGCCGGAACTCTTGTCTTTCACCTTCTTGATGTAGTCGGGGATCTTGTCGACGGTGCCGATCTCCTCCAGCATCTTGAGCGCGGCCTCGTTGGCGCCACCATGGGCCGGACCCCACAGGCAGGCGATGCCGGCCGCGATGCAGGCGAACGGATTGGCGCCCGAGGAGCCCGCCAGCCGCACGGTGGAGGTCGACGCGTTCTGCTCATGGTCGGCGTGCAGGATGAAGATCCGATCCATGGCGCGCGCCAGCACCGGATCGACTGGGTAGGCCTCGCACGGAACCGCAAAGCACATGTGCAGGAAGTTGGCGGCGTAGTCGAGATCATTGCGCGGATAGATGAACGGCTGGCCGGCCGAATACTTGAACGCCATCGCCGCCAGTGTCGGCATCTTGGCGATCATGCGGTGGCTGGCGATGATCCGCTGCATCGGATCGGTGATATCGGTCGAGTCGTGATAGAATGCCGACAGCGCACCGACGCAGCCCGTCATGATCGCCATCGGATGCGCATCGCGGCGGAATCCGGAGAAGAACCGCGTCATCTGCTCATGCACCATGGTATGGCGCGTGATCTTGTTGCGGAAATCGGCAAGCTGGGCCTGGTTCGGCAGATCGCCGTAGAGCAGTACGTAGCAGGTCTCGATGAAGTCGCCGCGCTCGGCCATCTCTTCGATGGGATAACCCCGATACAGCAACTCGCCCTTGTCACCGTCGATGTAGGTGATCTTGGATTCACAGCTGCCGGTCGAGGTGAAACCGGGGTCGTAGGTGAACACGTCGCCCTGCGCATAGAGCTTGCCGATGTCGATCACATCCGGCCCGATGGTGCCCTGTCGCATCGGCAACTCGAGCTGCTTGCCGTTGACGTTCAGGGTTGCTGTCTTGGTGTTGGCCAGTTTGCCTGAGGCTGAAGTGGTCATACGTTTGTTCCTCGAAGTGGGGCGAGCGGTGCCGTAAGGCGCTCCCGAGCGACGCTTACCCGTCCACGCGATGCACTTGACCTAATACACATTTTGCACTGCGGCAATACGGGTTCAGACAAGTTTGCTTTACCGGGCGTCGCCCGGAGAATCGGCGGTCAAAAACTAGGCAGCGGCGCCTCCGGTGGCGCCAGTCACTTGATCGCCCAGCCGTGCCAGCGCTTCTTCCCGGCCGAGCACCTCCAGCACGTCGAAGATCGGGGGCGATACGGTCGAGCCGGTCGCGGCGGCCCTGAGCGGCTGGGCGACTTTGCCGAGCTTCAATCCTTTGGCCTCCGCGAAGCTTCGCACTTCGGACTCGATCACAGCGGCAGTCCAGTCCGTGAGACCGGCGAAGCGCGGCACCAGGTCTGCGATCATTCGCCTCGACTCGCCGTCGAGCAGCTTGGCGGCCTTCTCCTCGAGTGCGAGCGGGCGCACGGCGAACAAATACATGGCGCCGTCGATCAGCTCTTTCAATGTCTTGGCCCGCTCCTTGAGGCCAGGCAGGGAGCGCTCCAGTGCCTGCCACTGCGTGGCCGTCAGGCGGTTTGCCAGCGTGGCGCCGTCCTCCATCTCGGGGAGCGTCGCTTTGATGCGCTGCAGCAACTCCGCGTCCGGCGTGTTGCGGATGTAGTGGCCGTTGAGGTCGGCGAGCTTGGCAAAATCGAACCGGGCCGGTGACTTGCCGACGGCATCCAGATCGAACCATTCGACCATCTTCTGGGGCGGGATGATCTCCTCATCGCCATGGCTCCAGCCGAGGCGGACGAGGTAGTTGCGCATGGCGACGGGCAGATAGCCCATGGCCCGATAGGACGCGACGCCTTGTGCACCATGGCGCTTGGACAGCTTGGCGCCGTCGGGTCCGTGGATCAGCGGCAGGTGGGCGAATACCGGCACAGGCCAGCCCATGCCGAGGTAGATCTGGGTCTGGCGTGCGGTGTTGGTGAGGTGATCGACGCCGCGGATGACGTGGGTGACGCCCATGTCGTGATCATCGACCACGACCGAGAGATTGTAGGTCGGCGTGCCGTCCGAACGCAGGATGATGAGATCGTCGAGATCCTTGTTGGGGAACGCCACACGTCCGAGCACCTTGTCCTCGACGACGGTCTCCCCCTCGCGCGGCGCCTTCAGGCGGATGGCGGGCTTGATGCCCTTGGGCGCCTCGGCGTCGGACTTGTCGCGCCAGGGCGAAAGGAAAATCTGCGGACGGCTCTCCTCGCGCGCCTTGCTGCGTGCCGCCCCGATCTCCTCCGGAGAGCAGTAGCACTTGTAGGCCTTGTTCGCGGCGATGAGAGCCTCGGCGATCTCCCGGTGACGGGCGGCACGGGAGAACTGGTAAACCGGTTCCTCGTCGGGCTCGAGCTCCAGCCATTTGAGACCATCCAGGATGGCGGCGATCGCCGGCTCGGTCGAGCGGGCACGGTCGGTGTCCTCGATGCGCAGCAGGAACTTGCCGCCGGTGTGGCGGGCATAGAGCCAGTTGAACAAGGCCGCCCGGGCGCTGCCGATGTGCAGCTCTCCGGTCGGGGAAGGGGCGAAACGTACGATGATCGGGGTTGCGGTCATAGCCGGGGCGGGCTCCAGGACGAAACTTCGGATCGGCGATTTGGCGTGCTGTGTAGCACAACGGCGTGATGCCGGTCAGCCCTGCGCCAAGCCGGCCGGTGCACCGGTTGGGCCAGCATGAGCACCAACCGCATCGACGATCATCCCGGAACGGCGCTGACTGCAGGGTTCGCGCGGCTCACCAGCTGGGCCTCCGGCTGGTCGCTGGCGGGAGTGCTGGAGGAGGAGCGCGAGCGCTGGTTCATCTGGGCTCCGGTGGTATTCGGCCTCGGCGTGGCGGGCTATTTCCTGCTCACCGAGGAGCCCGCGCTCGCCCCTGGCCTGCTTGCGCTGGCGGGCGCGGTGGTGCTG
>Ga0075024_100000132_pt1 | contig 21920 bp, 21 predicted proteins | sample Str013_2_FD_71389 | JGI IMG/M metagenome (GOLD analysis project Ga0075024, IMG submission 71389) | Freshwater sediment microbial communities in response to fracking from Pennsylvania, USA - Straight Creek_MetaG_SC_2013 | ecosystem: Environmental > Aquatic > Freshwater > Creek > Sediment... | reverse complement strand
CGGCACCGCCACACTCGTTCCGCCGAGCGTGAGTGGTTGTCCTTCAGCGCTCAAACTAGTGATGGCATCACCGGGTGCGCATAAGCCTCGCCTGCCGATCGAACTGCCCAGATTCGATTCGTTTGTTGGTCTGCCTGCAAGGTTACAGGCTACCACCGGGATGACCCACGGATGGCGGGTGATGGCGGAACTGCCGAGGGTGCCTTGATTGCCCGCCGCCACAACGACAATCACACCACGCCTGACGGCTTGATTGAGCGCCTCTTCCAACACCAGTTCCTCTTTGATGGAAGGTTGTGCAAGAGCAAGGCTCAGGTTGATGACTCGCGCACCGGCGTCAATGCATTCGATGATCGCCGTGGCAAGCTCCTGGGGCGTTGCGCTCGGCATGTGTTCGCTGCCCGAGGTCGTTTCGGCGAAAATGGGGCGGATGAGGAGGGTACAGTTAGGGCAAATGGCAGGGGCGGGAGAATGCCGCTTTGCGGATAGGATGCCGGCGACAAAGGTTCCATGCAGGCACGCCATGCTGTTGGCCTGCGTGCACGTGACGCCGTTATCTCCGGGCATCTCGCGGAGGTGATCGACTGCCAGATCGGGATGTTGGGTAACAACCGGTCCATCGATGAGCCCGATCTTCACTTCAGGGCGACCGCTGGTGCGATCCATCAACGCAGTGAGCTTGACTAAGTTCAAAGGGTCCATAAGGAACTGTCCTCGTTGCACTGCTTAACTGCAAATGTACTGCACTCACGAGTTTCCATTAATAGTAACAAATTGTCATTACGAGAAAAAATTCCTACATATACAAACAGTCAGGTTACTTGAGTGACCTACCTACGCGAGTGGACCAAGCCATGTGTGTGATGGGTGTGTAATGTCGACAGCGATCGGTGACGCATGACTATCTGTGACGCAAAGAGCCTTTGCCCCCTTCCCTTATTACGGGATGTTTCTGTTCATCAAGAGGTCGAGGTTCGAACCTCAATCTGATACCTGCCTCATGCCTTTTTCATAGCGAAAAATGAGCCATTTAGGCGACGCTGCAAAAAAACTACGCTTTCGCCCAGTCACGAGAATGTGACTAGCAAGCGTGCTACAGAAAGTGGAAACTTTCGTTGACGTGGATTTATTGCGCGATGAGAAAGCCGTATCAAGGCGAGAGGTTACATGGCACTGTCAACAAAAGTTGACAGTGCAAAAAAAGTTTACACTGCCCTCATGGTAACTGTTCACGAGGTGGACTGTGTGTGCAACCCGCGAAAAATGAACAGAGATTGCTTCGTCGCTCCGTTCTCCGCATTGACACACGCTCTGTCATTGCGAGCGCAGCGAAGCAATCTCCTCTATAAAAATGGTCCAACCGGGCGGGACTTCTTCTACAAAAGCTGGTATCTTTGCAGCCACTGAATACAAAACCCAAGCGATCGTAGCGAAGGAGGGTCAGATCTATGCAACGGCAAGGATATCGTAGCGGTACGACTACCCAAGGACGCCGAATGGCAGGTGCGCGCGCGTTGTGGCGTGCCACTGGCATGAAGACGGAAGATTTCCAGAAGCCCATCATCGCCATTGCGAACTCTTTTACACAGTTCGTTCCCGGCCACGTCCATCTGCATAACGTTGGTCAACAGGTGAAAGCCATTATTGATGAGAACGGTGGCTATGGCGTGGAGTTCAACACGATTGCCGTCGATGATGGGATCGCGATGGGCCACGATGGCATGTTGTATTCCTTGCCCAGCCGTGAGCTGATCGCCGATAGCGTCGAATATATGGTGCAAGCGCATGTCGCTGATGCGATGATCTGCATCTCCAATTGTGACAAAATTACTCCGGGCATGCTTCTTGCCGCGATGCGCCTCAATATCCCTACCATCTTTGTTTCCGGCGGACCGATGGAAGCGGGTAAAACCGAACTCTCAACCGGCGCGGCGAAACTCGACCTCGTTAACGCCATGATCGGTGCCGGGGATGACTCTATCAGTGATGAAGATGTGCAGAAAATGGAAGAGGAGTCGTGTCCTACGTGCGGCTCGTGCTCAGGTATGTTTACTGCCAACAGCATGAACTGTCTCAATGAAGCGATTGGTATGGCTCTGCCTGGGAATGGGACAATCCTCGCCACCCATGCCTTACGCTGGGAGCTGTTCGAACGAGCAGCGAAACGCATCGTGCGCATGGCGAAGGCGTATTATCTTGATGGTGATGAATCTGTCCTGCCACGCAGCATTGCCACCTTCCAAGCCTTTGAAAATGCGATGACGCTTGACATCGCTATGGGTGGCTCGACCAATACGGTTCTCCATCTGCTCGCCGCGGCCCAAGAAGCGGGAGTAAACTTTACCATGGCGGACATTGACCGCTTGTCACGTCAGGTACCGTGTATTTGTAAGTTGGCTCCGGCCTCGGCCAAATATCATATTGAAGATTGCGCCAGAGCTGGGGGTATCGCCACGATTCTCGGTGAACTTAATCGAGCTGGGAAGATTCATCAGAGTGCGTTGACAGTAAGTGGAGAAACCATTGGTGAGATGATCGAGCACAACGATATTCGCATGGAAAAGACGGATGATTTTGCCATGCGTCGCAGCTTGGCCGCTCCGGGCAATGTCCGTACCAAAGAAGCGTTCTCGCAAAACAAACAGTTTGATACTGCCGATCGCGACTCGATCAATGGCTGTATTCGTGCAGCCGAGTTCGCATACAGTCAGGATGGTGGCCTCGCGGTGTTGTATGGCAACATCGCCAAAGAGGGTTGTATTGTCAAAACTGCCGGAGTTGACGAGTCCATTTGGGTCATGGAAGGTCCTGCGCGCATTTTCGAGTCGCAAGAAGAATCCTGCATGGCTATTCTGGGCAACAAGTTGAAACCCGGAGATGTCGTAGTGATCCGCTACGAAGGTCCACGTGGTGGCCCAGGAATGCAGGAAATGTTGTATCCAACCTCATACATCAAATCGAAGCATCTCGGCACAAAGTGTGCCTTGCTGACGGATGGACGGTTCAGTGGTGGCACGAGTGGTCTGTCGATCGGTCACGTCTCGCCAGAAGCCGCAGAAGGCGGTGCGATCGCACTCATCGAAGAAGGCGACATCATCCGCATCGATATTCCCAAACGGACGATTGATGTGTTGTTGTCTGCCGAAGAATTAACCGCGCGCCGACAGCGCATGGAAGCCAAAGGCAAGAGCGCCTACAAACCTGCCAAGCGGCAACGCCAGGTTTCCGCAGCCTTGCGTTCCTATGCTGCCCTCACTACCAGTGCCGCGCGTGGAGCGGTGCGCGATATTTCACAGGTCGAGCGCGAATAAGGGCGAGCTGGACACAGGTTCCTTCCGATACCCGCGCATATAGTGCTCCTATATGCGCGTTCCACCATGATCTGTATTGGTACTTGAGGACATCGCAGCGGGCTGCGCCTGACATCACCGACTGAGATTCAACAGCGTAGCGAGAATGGTTTCGTCCAGAGATGAGGGGAATGAGGGGATGCACCAGGCAGAGATAATCTACGCTCAGTTGGTGGATGAAGTCGCAGCCCTTCGTCAAAGGATTGCTGAACTAGAGACACAGCTGCAAAACCCGGAGCGAATCCCTGCTGAAGATTCTCATGTTGGCGTGGCGATGGATGTCACCCAGCGAACAGAGAAAGAACTATTGGGGCAGGAGCGTCAGCGGTTCATCGAGAGTATCATCGCCGTTGCTCCAGGGGTGATCTACCTGCATGAGGTGGCGGAACAACGCGTCACGGTATTATCGTCTCAGACCTTAGAGGTGCTGGGGTATACGAGCACTGAGTTTCAGGCGCTCGTGGGGAATGGCACACTCAGTTTGATTCACCCAGACGATCGCGCGCGCGTGGCGAAGTACCAGCAAGAACTCGCGCAGGCGCCCGCAGGGCAAGTTATGGGTATTACGTATCGCTTGCCACGCAAGGACGGGACATGGAACTGGTGCCTGAGTCACGAGGTTGTCTTCTTGCGTAACGCCGACGGACAAGTGACACAAGTTGTGGGTGTTGGGCTTGACATTGACGAGCGTCAGCGTGCGGAGCTCGAACGTGACGAGCGTCAGCGGTTTATCGAGCGTATCATTGCCATCACACCTGGTGTTATCTATCTTCATGATCTTCTTGAGCAACGGTCCATCGTGCTGACGCCGCAAAATCTCGCCATCCTGGGCTATACCAGTGCTGAATTTCAGGGAGTCGCTGGAATTGGAGGATACCTCCATATCCACCCGGACGATCGCTCGCGAATTCTAGAATACTTCCGAAAGCTGGATGACGCGACCGACGGACAGGTAGGGAGTATCGAGTATCGTATCAAACATAAAGACGGGACGTGGCGTTGGGCGCTCAGTCACGACACCGTCTTCTCGCGTACGGCTGAGGGAAAAGTTCACCAAATGCTCGGAGTCGCGGTGAACATCAATGTCCGCAAACAGGCAGAAGAGGCATTGCAAGCGCTTTCTCACCGCCTGCTACAAGTACAGGAACGGGAGCGCCAATACCTTGCCCGTGAATTACACGAGGAAATCGGCCAAAGCCTCACCGCGCTGCTCATGCACCTACAAGTATTAGAAACAGAGCTTGCCCAGTCGTCAGGCGGACCCCCTTTGCAGGACAATATCTCGCTCATCCAAACTATGGTCTCTCAGGTTCGTAACCTATCGTTAGATTTGCGTCCGCCGATGCTCGACAATCTTGGGCTTGTTGAGGCGTTGCGATGGTATCTGCGACGACAATCTCAGCATACTGGTATTAGCATGGACCTGTTTGCCACCGGTGCGGGCATACGACCGGACCGTGTTATCGAAGAGACCTGTTTTCGTGTAGTCCAAGAAGCGATTACTAATGCCGTTCGGCATGCCAATGCCCAGAACGTCTGGGTCGAGTTGCAACAGACAGAGGAAGCGCTGGAGTTATCAGTGCACGATGACGGCAAGGGGTTTGACCTCGATGGCACTCATCGAGAACCGAAAGTGGAGAGTGGCATTGGATTGTTGGGCATGGAAGAGCGTTTGCGTCAGATTGGTGGACGTCTGGTAATTCAGTCGACGCTCGGTGAAGGCACGGATGTACAGATCACCGTTCCCTTACAAGAACGTATGAAATAAGGCGGATTGCCGGATTCATGTCGTCTTTCTTAGCGCCGTATTGCTGGGCTTTCTACCGGCAATCCTCGTGCTCGCCATGCCATGTACAGTTCAAGATTTACATACTCGTCAGAGCCAAGTGCGAAGGGTTCAGCCCGAATTGCCGTATTACACCAAGCAAACATATGGTGAGACGAGCCAAGTGTCTGCCATAACTGACGGTAAATAGGAAACCCATTGCTCTGCCCTTGACTGATCACTTCACCGCGCAATCGCTGGCCCGCCAATTGGTCGTGGCAGTGGGTACAGGCAAGATCGAGCTGTCCGCGTCGTTGCATAAAGAACTGCTTGCCAGCGATAAAGAATGATCGCGTTGCCGCGTCAATCTGCGGTGCGATAGGTACACCGCGAGACTGATAGGCAATATAGGTAGTCAGGGCCAGTAGTGCCTCAGATTCATATGCATACGGAGGGACGTGCAAGCGCTCTTGGCGACAGCGGTTAATCTGTTGCTCCAGATTGATGAGCTTTTTTCGTCGCCCATCAAAGCGAGGGTAGCGAGCACGCACTCCACGCATGCTCTCCCGTGCCTCTCCGTGACAATTTGTGCAGGACTGGTGTGCGCCACCTTCGGGCTGTATCCACATCTCCCCTCCCCGTTCAACCCATAACATGCCCGGATTGGCAAATGCGTCATTCTGGAGCTGCTGCGTATCAGCAGCAAGGTATGTGTACCCAGAGCGACGACCGTCGACAGCATATGCAGGCTGTGCGGGTTGCGATGGCAGCGCGGATGGCGCCATTGCTGCTGACACAGGGTTTATGGGTTGTGAAGATTCAGTATCTGTCGATGTGAGCGTAGCTAGATAGGCAACCACATCTTCGATTTCCTGCGCCGTGAGGATCGGTGTATTTCTCAAGTCAGGGCGAACAGCAAAGAGGTCGCGCACTTTGTGATAAGCGGGCATTACGGACTGCGGATTGAATGCTTTTGCGTCCACAAGGCGAAGCCGTAACGCGCCGGATGTATACTTGCGACCGACACCCTCAAGCGGAGGCCCCACCGTGCCATGAAACTCGCGGTTCGGCAGAGGCATAGCATGGCAAACCACACAATCGCCACGCTCGCGGTCGAGGACGATCTGCTCCCCACGTTCAGGATTCCCGGCCTCACGGGTGAGCGATTTGACGATCTCTCCATTGCTGATGTCATAGCGGCTGGGCGAGTCGGCTGCGCTGCCGATACTCACTTGATACGTACAGTTATTTGCGATGATGAATAGTAGGACGAGAGTGATGGTCGGCAATCTAGTATGCATGCTCATGTGAACGTATCGGCCATGATGTTGGCATACCAGGAACGCGCGTATGCTGCTTCGCTAGCACGAACCTCATCCGAAGCGCCGAGTGGACTAATCCCGTCGCTTCCAGGGACGGTTTGGATTGCGTCGTCGACGGCACGATAGACGCCGGTGATGGAAATGCCGTAGTCAGGCGCGACTAAACTGTAACAGGTATTCATCAGGACTGGTGGTGGGACAGCCTGTCCGCCGATGAGTGATACGATCGCTGTTGCACATGCCTTCGCTTGCACATTGGCAGCGAAGGCTGACTTCGGCATAGGATTCGCAATCGCCGCATCGCCGATGATGTGGACACCTCGGTGTACCGTCGACTCAAACGAACTGGCGTGGATTGGGCACCACTCCTTACCGTCATCAAGACCTACCGAGCGTGCGATTGCTGCCGCGCGTTGTGGCGGAATGATATTGGCCACCGCCGGTTTGTATTCTTCAAATTCTGTATGTACCGAACGAGTAGTGATATCAACTTGTGTCACCCGTCCACCTTGTGAGCCTGATATCCATTCCAGGTGATTCGGATACAAACGGCTCCAGGCAGCGCGAAACAGTTCGTGTTTAGTAAACACGTCCTTTGCATCGAGAAGGAGAACCTTCGAGCGCGGCTTGTGGGTTTTGAGGTAGTACGCAATAAGACTGGCGCGTTCATAAGGACCTGGCGGGCAGCGGTACGGATTGTCTGGTACGGTGATAACCACCAAGCTGCCATCGTCCATTGCTGCAAGTTGTTGCCGCAGGAGCTTCGTCTGCGTTCCTGCCTCCCAGGCGTGGGGAAATATCTTACTGGCAACTTCATCGTAGCCCGTCAGCGCGTTCCACTGGAACTCGACCCCTGGCGCGAGCACAAGGCGATCATACGTCAGTTTGGTTCCATTACTGAGACGCACCTGATGGGCGACCGGGTCGAGGTCTGTCGCCTGGGCATGGATCATACGTACGCCGTAACGACGATGAAGCACATCATAACTGGCGCTCAGCGTGTTGAGTTCTTGGAGTCCGACAACGACCGCATTACTAAATGGACACGCCAGGAAGCGTGGCTCCGGAGTTACTAAAGTCACTGCGAGTGTCTTATCGAAGAGTCGCAAGTATTTTGCGCAGGTGGCGCCGCCGAATCCTCCGCCGACCACAACCACATGCGTGCGTGCTTTTGCCAACGCTGGCCGGGCGAGAATGTTTGCCGTTAATCCGCCACTCACAACCTGGAGAAAGGAACGTCGGGTGAACATGGAAGCCCCTAATATCAGCGACGCGTCGAAAAGTATGTTGCGACCGCCTCGATGTCGGCATCATCTAAGCCGCGAGCCAATCGATTCATGACCGTCCCTGATCGTTCACCGTTGCGATACGCCAACATGGTTTCACGCAACGTTTGTGCTGGCATGGCTTTGAGCGATGGAATTGCTCCCGTACTTTGGCCATCCGGACCGTGGCAGATCATGCAGGCATACGCCACCGCTGCTCCACGAGAGACGGTTTCGTTTGCTGCGGATGAATGCGATACCCATATAGTGAGAAGCAAGATGAGCGAAGGCAAACAGACACTCAATTGCCTCTGATCTGACGAAAAGACGTTGCGCTTCATGTCTTCACAGTAATCGGGATGCGTTCAGTCTCATGTTGACCAGCATCGTCGCTCCATGCGAGGTCTAGCTCGCCGGAGGTTGTCGCGGTGATGAAAAACGAGAGATAGGGATTGGCTGCGATGCCTGGAAACAAATCGGCACGAAACACTTCAACACCGTTATAACGACATGTGAGCTGGGTGATCACATTCTGCGGAATGACCTTGCCAACGTCATCATGACGGAACCCGGTCTCCATCGGATGACGAATAAGCATGCGCACTTCGAAGATCTGCCCTGGTGTTACTTCTGTCGGTACTTGGATTCTTGTATTGGCCATGAGTGCCTAACTCATCTTGTCTGAGTATCACGCATTACGTATTACGTGTTGTGTGTTGTGTGTACCTGAGGGGGACTTCATTCCTATTTTTCATCGATACATGCTGCCGCAGTAACCACAACTTCAGTGGAACCCAACCACGCTGAACCATCGCTCATGATCGCTACGGCAAGAACGTGCTGCGTTCCAGCCAGACGAATACGGGTATTGATTTCAGCCTTGCCTGTTTGCGGGCTCAAGTGAAAACGCGCAATCACCGGCCGCGGGTTCTTCTCCGAAAACACATGGATGCTTTTGACGTACTCCTCGGCAGTCATCGGACTCTCGATCTGGATTTTGAGCGGGACAGAGTTGCCACTCTCAGCCAGCGGCGGCAGTGTCAGTTTTACTTTGCCCACTGTCGGTATAACACTTCCAGTTACTTCATAGATGAGCGACTGTAAACGTTCCGGGACATCGGCTGCGGCGTGGCTTGTGTTGATTGCCGGAAGCAGCACACTAGCGACGAGTGCACCGAGCACTTGCCGCCGCGTGAGTCTCACATGTGCCATGCGTTGTCGTGTGCGTTTGTTATCATGCCTTGCGTAAATCATGATTCTTGAGTGGCAGCGAACGGATCCGTTTGCCGGTTGCGGCGAAAATCGCGTTACACAATGCCGGTGCTAGTGGAGCCAGAGGCGGCTCTCCAGCGCCACCCCAAAAGCCGCCAGTGGGGGCTAACACGACTTCTACTTTCGGCATATCGGCGATCCGCATCATGGGATAATCGTGAAAATTCGATTGTGCAACGCGACCGTCCTTAATGGAGATCTCGCCATACAGTGCTGCGGTCAGCCCGTACGCAACGCATCCTTCCGCCTGTGCGCGCACAGAGTCTGGATTCACCACATAGCCTGGATCGAGGCCCACCACGACACGATGGATTTTTACTTCACCTTTCTCACTCACAGACACTTCTATCACCGCAGCCGTGTAACTCCCATAGGCATCTTGCACGGCAATGCCACGATAAACACCGGCAGGAAGCGGCTTTTCCCATCCGGCGGCTTTGGCAACTGCATCAAGAATGCCTAAATCCTTGGGCGCTTTTTCTAACAGCTTGCGACGGAACTGATAGGGGTCTTGTTTTGCCGCTACTGCGAGTTCGTCGATGAAACATTCACGAAAAAATGGATTGTGCGAATGCGCGACGGCCCGCCATGGCCCTACGGGGACGTGGGTATTGCGCATCGCATATTCCATGCGTTGGTTAGGGAATGCATACGGAGCATCAGAGAAGCCACGGACAGCAATCGTATCCACCCCGTTCTTCACCATCTCTGGGCGGACAGTACTGAAGATCGATTGATCAGCTTGCCGTACATACCAGGCAGTCGGCGCACCAGCGCTATCGAGCGCGGCGCGCATGCGGACAAGGGCAACCGGACGATAGCGACCGTGTTGAATGTCTTCTTCTCTGGACCAAATCAGCTTAATCGGTTTTCCTGGCAGTGCTTTGGCGAGGGTAATGGCTTGGCGACTGGCGTCGTGAAACAAACCTCGGCGACCATACCCTCCACCGATATGGACCTTATGCACCTCGACGTTACTAATCGGGATTTCAGAAATTTCTGCGGCCTGTGCGGCGGTGGCCTCGCTATTTTGCGAAACCGCCCAGATGTCTACACGCCCATCTTTGTACAGCACCGTGCAATTCTCTGGCTCCATAGTGGCGTGTTCGAGGTAGGGTGCGAAATATTCAGCCTCAATCGTCTGCGCTGCTGCGGCAAAGGCCTTCTCGGTATCGCCTTCATTGCGCGAGACCGGCGCATCCTTCACGGTTAGACCTTCACGGAGAAATGCCATAATGCTGGCGCTGTCGACTTTCGCGTTGGCGCCGAAGTCCCATTCGATCGGCAACTCTTTGAGGGCTTGCTGGGCATACCACCAACTGCCTTTGGCGACGACAGCGACAGCCCCATCTAACGGCACGACTTTGACCACGTTGTCCATGGCCGTGATCTTCGCATTATCAGTCCGCTTCAGTGATCCGCCAAATACTGGACACTGGGCAATCGCTGCGTACAACATGTCAGGCAAGTGGGTGTCGATCGCGAAGGTCGTTTTCCCCGTGACTTTGTCTGGAATATCGAAGCGCTTCACAGGTTGACCGAGGAGTGTCCACTCTTTCGGATCTTTGAGGGTGATATCCTTGGGAATCTCTAATTTTGCCGCATCGCCAGCCACCGCGCCAAAGCTCACTGTGCGTTTGCTGGTAGTGTGGGTAATCATGCTTTTGCTGACTATGCACTCAGCGGCTGGCACGCCCCAGCGCTGTGCTGCAGCACTGACTAACATCGTGCGGGCTGCGGCTCCGGCTTTACGGAGATATTCATGACTATCGCGGATCGAACGACTCCCGCCGGTCAACATCTCGCCAAACACACGGTTACGGCGCAGATGTTCGCTGGTAGAGGCATATTCCGCCTGCACTTTTGTCCAATCGCAGGCCAGTTCCTCTGCGACCAACATAGGCAAGCCGGTAAAACTTCCCTGCCCCATTTCTGTACGGGCAACGCGTATAGTAACAGCGTTATCTGGACGTACTAACACCCAGGCTGTGACTTCGGCTCCAGCCTGAGTAGACGCCTGTTTTTGAGCTTTCTTGGCGAGCGCAGCCGGTGCCCGATAAAGCTCAATGAGCAACCCACCACCAACGGCAGCAGAGCCGACGAGGAACGCTCTGCGCGAGAATGACCTTGAGGAATCCATTTCTATGCACTCCTTGTGAAGAAAAGTCTATTGCGGCTACTCATCGCGGTACGTGGTACGTGACACAACGTTCCTATATGGAGGCCACACCAAAATTTGGCAGAGTAGGGGCGACCGGCCGGTCGCCCCTACGGTGAGACATTCCGTTCACCCAAAACTTGGTGTGTTCCACATATAGGTGTTTCTCTTTCACTCATCACTCATCACTCATCACTCATCACTCATCACTCATCACTCATCACGTTTCACGCCTTCCCCGCTGCCGTGTGGATAGCCTTGCGAATGCGAGTGTAGGTGCCGCAACGGCAGATATTAGTTATTTCGGCATCGATATCGGCGTCAGTTGGTTGTGGCTTCTTTTTCAACAAGGCTGCCGCCGCCATAATCATCCCAGACTGGCAGTAGCCACATTGGGGAACCTGCTCAGCGATCCACGCCTTCTGTACTGGATGGTTCCCGTTGGATGCCAACGCTTCGATCGTCACAACCTGTTTTCCTACTGCAGAAGAAATTGGGAACACACACGACCGTACGGCCTCGCCATCAACATGAACGGTACAAGCGCCGCACAGCGCCATGCCACAGCCAAATTTCGTTCCCGTCAATCCAAGAATGTCACGGAGTACCCATAACAGTGGCATCTCCGGTTTGACCTCGACATTGCGGGTTTGGCCGTTCACCATCAACTGGATCATACGTCCTCCTCTTCTGGTTACAAGCCTTTGACCGCTGGTATGACTTCCTGCACAAACCGGCGCATACTCGTGAGTACCTCTTTGTGAGGAACAAGCCCGCCCGGATTAAACCAACAGATCAATTGATTGAGCCCGGTTTGTCTGTGGGCTTCGGTAATTTTGCGAATGCAGGTGTCAGGCGAACCATAGATGCCCATGGTTTGATCGATATCATTCCATGTGACGGTGTCGAACCGCTGTCGCACCTCACGCAGATACGTATACGAAGCACCTTGCTCACGTTGCCCTAACTTGGCTTGGTGACTGACGGTCCGGAAGTAGTGCATGGTACTGGCTTCGACGGCGTGCCGTGCGTGTTCAGCACTATCAGTGACAAATAATTTGAAGGCGACCGCGACGTCTTCGCGCGCTGCTTGATGGCCCGCCGTCTGGAAGGCATCACGGTAGATCTTGATGTGATCTGGGAGTTCAGGGAACGGATGAATCGTGGCAGCAACGAGGATGGGGTAGCCATGCTCCCCGGCAAAGGTTGCTGTTTCTGGGCTATTGGCAGCGATACGCAGTGGTGGATGTGGCTTTTGCAGCGGCTTCGGCGCAATCGTCGTCTCTGGAATCTGAAAGTGTTTGCCCGAGAACTGACAAGTGCGCTCCGTCCAGGCATCTTTGATAATGGCGACAGCTTCCTCAAAGCGCTCACGGCTATCGTCGCGTGAGACATTGAAACCTTGGAAGTGCAGTGCGATCGTCCCGCGCCCGATGCCAAATTCTAAACGACCATTGGTGAGAATATCGACAGTGGCTGCATCTTCGGCTGCGCGCAGAGGATGGTGGAGAGACAGTAAGGTGACTGCCGTCCCCAGGCGAATGCGTTTCGTGTGTTGCGCAATAGCTGTCGCAAGGAGTAACGGCGCAGGCATAATTGAGAACGGACGATTGAAATGTAATTCTGCTAACCAGGCGATATCAAATCCCAGCTCATCCGCGCAGACAATCTGCTCAATGGTCTCGTGATAGCGAGTCACCTCGTCCTGTCCAGGGCCACACGGCAGTTGGTAAAAGAGTCCAAATTTCATGCTCCCCCCTCCTTGGCGTCGTGACTTCTTGCAGACCGCGAAACTGACATCCCTTACGTCGCGACAGTACACTCACGTGCTCTTGTATTTGACTGAAACAGCAAAGACAAGGTCAGCGTGAGTTTATAACTATTAGTCACATCCACACGTAAGTTCTCCATACCAAAGGGGGAATAGTGCGAAGGTGCTGAGGTCAGATTTTCCGTGCCACAAAGACGATCCACGGACTCACGCTCGTCATTTTTTGCAACCCAAGTGTGCTCTCGATCCGGGTACACAGAGGAATGAGGGGGGAGTCGCTTTTTCTTGGGAACGGGAACCAACAGAAGCCTTGCTCGTACACCACCTCGAACGAGTACTGTGGCAAGCGTTGTTTCCACTCTCCATAGGAGCGAGTGTATAAGCGATGTTCATTCTCTTCGGCCTCTTGCCTCTGTAATGCGGCGCGACTGTGAACGAAAGCTCCACGTAAAGATCGTTTGTTGATGAACACCCCAACCAGCACGCCATTGTCACTGAGAACACGACTGGCTTCGGCGGGAAACCACGCACCTTCTATGACCGGGAAGACTTCAATGCACAGCAATAATCCGACGGCGCCAGTGTCACAGGGCAAGGTGGTATCGGTAGGTTGAACGAGGACGCATCGCGCCTCAGGAATACGTGCTTGACACTTGCGGAGCGAATCTCGATTCACATCGGTACAGACAACCTGCCAGCCTTTGTCCGCGAGCATGCGCGACCATCGCCCACCTTCACAGCCCACCTCAAGAGCACGCGTTGGTGCTGAGACCAAGCCCTGCGCGTATTCGATGGCGTGTCTTTCAATCTCGCTTACATATCTTCCCCAACGGCGAGTTACGGCTATGTGCTCCCAAAACGTTGGCGATTCATCGTCAATTGACGATTGCTGCACGGAGAAGGAATTCGTCGGTACAGTTTCCATTCCATGACCTCCTGCTGCTCATACTGAAACAGTGCATGCCTATGAGGCGGTTGTATAAGTCCGTGTTGAGGAGATCAAGGCAATTCATGACGTTTTCACTGCGCAGGCGATTTCGACGCTCATAGCCTGCAAATCATTGCACATCCGGGTTCTTCTGCCCAGCATAAGTAATGGTCCGCGTGACGACCGCCGTGGGAGTACAGGAGTCTGTTGTCGACTCATTGGAAGGGTTACAGAGCAACTCTGTCTGTGAGATCCAGTTCCCGACCGCGTCGAATTCGTAGGTGTAGCGCAGGTGATCCAGCAATGCCCCATCAACCGCGTACACCCGCCGTTCGGTCAGGTTCCCTGTGGGATCATAAGCGAAGGTGGTCTTGGTAACTGAGCTGCCACGGCCAAACGTGAAGCTCTGGGTTTCCTGTCCCTTTTTGTCATACCATCGCGTCACACGAACAGTGATGGAGCGGTGGGTGTACGTCGTCGTTTCATCAACGGTGTGCTTGTTCATGTCATAGGTGTACGTGGTTTTGTCGATGATGCCGGCGCCGTCGAGCGTCGTCATTTCGTTGAGCCGTCCCTGCAGGTCATAGAGATAAAGTGTTCTCGTCAGCAACTCATCTGCAGCATTCTTCGTCGTCGTTTCGATGCGGTACCCTGTTGCATTGTAGGTGTGAGCAGATCGTTCCATGAGAACATTCGCGTCGTTGTAGCGCACCACTTCGGTCTCATGGCCGTTGGCGTCGTAGTGCGAGACCACGCGCTCCCCTACTCTCCCTGCAATTGTCGTTACGGTAGTCACTGTTTGCACGGCGCCAATGAGCCCGACTCGTTCCCTGTTTGTTTTGGTCTCGGCAGTAGCAGAAGAGACAAGAAGAAGAATCAGAAGAGCGTGCCAAGCAATCAATATCTGCATTGCAACCCTCTTTCAGTAAAGTGATCAGCGATTGCGCAAGAAATCGAGCACGATGCGGTTGAACTCTTCTGGTTTTTCCATCTGTGGCAGGTGACCAACATTCGGAACAATTGCTTTCTTTACATTGCTGACTTTCGTGGTGAGCACATCTGCGACGGCAAACACTTCCGGTACGTCCAGTTGCCCCAGAAGTATCAACGTTGGAGTGTGCAATTGTGAGAGTCGATTGAGTGCTGGCGGCTTGGGCGTACGAGCGAGATACAGCGGGGCTAGAAAGCCATGATAGTTTTCGATGAAAAGCTGCCGAAACCGTTGGCGGACGGCGGGGTTATCTGGCGCTGGGATTAGGTGGGGATCAGCCAGCCAGAGGTCGGCCCCTTTTTCTGGACCTTCGTCGACAGTAGACAAGGCAATACTCATTCCGCGCTGGGTGAATGCTGGAGACCACTGCCATCCGCTCACCACCGCACCAACCAAAACGAGAGCCTCGACCATATCCGGATGCTCTAAGGCAAAATCCACGGCAATGCCTCCTCCCAGCGAACCACCAATGACGGAAGCCTTAGTAACCTTGAGTAAGCGGAGTAACTGGTACAAGTCTTCACTATTAGAATATGGCAATCGGCGTGTCTCTGACTTTCCATGTCCACGTACATCATAATGAATGACTCGATAGTGCTCGGCAAAGGCAGTAAATTGGGCATCCCATTCAGCACTGGCGATAACACCGCCGTGGATGAATACCAGCGGATCACCGTTCCCTTGCTCCTCGTAGTACAATTTGGTCCCATTCACCTCCGCCATACCAGAAGTGATCTCTCCACCGTAAGCGATCGAAGCGATGCAGAGGAGTGTGATTGCAGTGTAGACAGTCGCTCTTTTTGTGTTGCTTCTCATGTCTTCCTCCCATTACGGTAGACTCAAAGTACTGTACTGCTCGATTTCCGAATCGAGATTATAAGTGTGCGCGAACTGAAAAGCTTCACGAAAAGGAAAGGATGAGCGAAGGAAAGGTGAGGATTGGCGAAGGAACAGGTGAGGATTGCCTAGGGATGTCCTGCCCGCAGAAAAATTTGTCCTGAGCTTCGTCGAAGGAGCGACTGAGACGGTTGCACTCGCGAAGACGAGAACACAGAGCGCAGCGAATCACTTTACGAAGTCATGTACAAAGCAGAATAAGGAGTCGTCGTTTGTCGTTCCTATGTGGAACGACTTCTTTGTGATCGCTCTATCTGTTCCAAAGCATCCAGAAATGCGCGGATGCGAACGATCTTGATCCCTTGGTATTCTTTTGGGGGAAAATGGCGAATGTTTTTTGTGACCAGGTAAGTAGCGTTTCCGTCAACTGCACATTCGAGAAAACGGTTATCAGATTTGTCAGGGCAGACATCCAAGGAGATTGTTGGTTCAATCCACTCCGCCTGCAGGTGTAATATACGCAAAATACGATCTTTTTCCTCGTGTCGTTCCGTTGGGATGAGCCAACCTGCCACCGTATGATACTCGTCCCAGATCGGCTGAGAGAGCAACAAGCGAAAGTAATCCTCCTCTCGCGTCATCCAATCAATCAACTTTGCGGACGCTCCTCGTGCACTGAGAATCGCCGACATAATATGATTCGTATCAATCACGACACGCAGGCGGTTCGACACCGTATCACCCTGAAATGTGTCGATACTTATGTATTGCAGCGTCAATCGCTTTCGCTTTAATTCCCCCTCTTCGACGGACCTCTTCACGTACAACATGCACATCTTGCCGTAACTGTTCTTTCCAGCCGTATCTATCGTGTAACTGTAAGAATGCAGCGATAGCGGCTTGCAAATTGTCGTCGTAGCTCTTGCGAACCACCTCACGAAAGTGTTTCTCAAGAGAGCTCGGAAGATTCAAGGAAATCATGGTTCACCTCCTCTCGTCTATACTGGCGCACGAAGTCCACCGCATCCTCCTCACGGACACCACTACGCTGGGCATCACGCTGCATCTCTATATCTAACTGTTGGTCTTCCCAGATTTCTAGATGCTCTCGCATGTAGTCGGTGAGCAGCCGTTCAGGATTGCGTCGTCGTTCCTGTGCGGCTTTTTGAAACTGGCCCCACAGTGGCAGGGTTGCAAGTGGATCTTTTTTCATCGTTCTTCACCTACTCGTACGTTACTGTACCGTATCCGAGAGTGCACGAGAACCCTGTCGGATGTTGACCTCGTGGAAACGAGAACGCGACGCAGGGGAAGACTCAGCAGGTATAGGAAGGGGAGCAGGACGAAGGTGACGTTCTGCCTCGGCGATCGCCTGTGCCTGCCGTCGTTGCGTGAGCAGGACTCTGGAAAGCAATGTCAACACTTGTGGACATGATGAATCCAGCGCCGCGGCCTTTTGCAAGTAGAGCGCCGCCTGCTCAAGGCTCCTCACATCCGGACTCCACGACAGCCAGTCCTGCCAGGCAAGCACACCAAGACTGACGTACGCCGCAGCATAGGTGGGATCGATATCGATCGCGCGCTGAAACTGCCACCGCGCTTCAACATCGGTTGCGGGCGTAGAACAATTGGCATACTCCCACCCCTGCAGTAAGGCCGCTCGGGCTGACTGCTGCTGTGTCGCCTGCACCCACCAGGAACAGAGTTTGCCGCCTGTTTGCGTGATGCTGGATGAGGAGTGATACGCAGCGGTCTGTAACGTTTTCAGTTTCCACGGCGACTGCACGTATATTTGCCACAGTGAAACAGCCCAGCCACACACGAAGAGACACCCAACCAACGTGAGTTGCCTCCGCTGTGGCGAGACTGAGAACGAAGGCCGCACGGAAACGTTTCTTTCTCTTGATGCAGATACAGGAAGTGATGCAGTTTGTGGTGCCGGAGGAATATGCTCTTGTTGAGGTTCTATAGGAACATGAACCCCAGAAAAACTAGTTTCAACTGATTCTGCCTGAATTGGCACATGAGCAATCAAGCGATAGCCATGCCCGTGAATAGTTTTGAGGATGCGTTGCTGCGTTCCGGTATCCTGTACTGCTTTCCGTGCCTTGGCGACACAATAAGTGAGTGCCGCATCACCAACCACCTGCCCTGGCCAGAGCTTCTCAAACAGTTCGTCTCTGGAGACCACGCGTTCACGGTGCGCTAGTAGGTAGGCAAAGAGTCTGAAGACCTGTGGTTCAAGCGGGACGACTTCCCCACATCGTCGCAATTGATAGAGTTGCTCATCTAACTCGCAGTCTGCAAACCTGTAGAGCATAAGCGACCTCCAACCGTGATAATTCCCAACACAGCAGAGGTGTAGCGCGAACGCGCAACTGTCGTCAACGCACACCATCGTGTGCAGATGTTGAAATTACCCAAACCGCACTATAAGAACGACCCAAGGAGACATCTATGCACTTTCATCACATGGCCGTTTTTGTCAGCGATATGGAGAAAGCCGTGCGCTTGTGGCGCGATGTGCTTGGCTTCAAGGTGGCCGTCGACACCACGATCCCGGATGGCTCAGAGCCAGGACCGAAAACCTTCATGTACCCAAAACTCCTCGACGATATCTTTAAGGCGAAAGGAGCGCGTTCAAAGATGGTGCTGCTGGCCTCCGAGGAAGGTGCGCTCATCGAGTTGCAGCAATGCGAGACCCCACTTATCCAGAAAACACCGCCTGAGAACTTGCGCTACGGACACACGGGGTTTCACGAATTAGGGTTGCTGGTCAACGATATCGACGGCTGGTTCGAGAAGGTGCGTGCCGCAGGTTACGAGACACAAACTGAGTATGTGTGGACCTGCGCGAACATTGGCCGTTCATTTTTGTTCTACGACACCGATGGCAACATGATTCAGCTCTGGGAGCACATGGGAAGTCCTACGTGGCAAACCGAATAAGGAGCAAGGTCAGGTTTTAGATTACCTGTTGGCGCCTCGGTAGGGTATCGAGCAGGAAGATTAAGGAGCACGCGGATGGCTGATTCACAGATCGTAACTTTCACGATCGTGGCCGCCGCGTTGTGACCCTCAGACGCGGTGTTGCAGAAGTCGCTGTTATTGGCTGGGATCCACTATGCAGAGGGGATCGTGTGGTTAGTCACCATGTCGATGGTGGTCGATCACACGCGGCGCTTCTTCCTGCAGCCGGCCGTGCGACGCTGGCTGGATGGCGTATGTGGAGCAGTACTCGTTGGTCTCGGGCTCCGTCTCGCGTTCGAACATCGATAGTGCGCAGACAATGGGATGAGGAGCATTGACTACCCAGAACATTATGTGAGCACGTCACAGTGTAAGGGAACAGGCAACACTGGCGTGGGAGCCGTTCGAGGATCTCCTTGTGGTGGTCAGCCAGGAAACAGATCGTGCATCTCCGGGATAATCCACAACGGCGCATGACCACGGGCGACACGCTCAATATTCGCGTAGCCATTATGGAACCGCTTGTGATAGCTATCCACCGTCGGCCCGGCGCTATGCGGGGTCAACGTTACGTTCTGGAACGTCAACAGCGGATTGGTCGGATCGGGCGGTTCTTTCGCGAGCGTATCGAGACCGGCCGCCAGTATCCGTCCGTGTTGTAACGCGTCGATCAACGCGGACTCATCTATGACCTCGCCACGACAGGTGTTGATCACAATCGCCGTGGGTTTCATGCGACTAAGAGCCTGCGCGTCAATCATATGGCGAGTACTTTCGTTCAAAGGCACATGCAGGCTGACAATGTCTGCGCTCTCAAGCAGCGTCTCGAATGGCACATACTGGACACCCAACTGAGCCTCCTCCTGTGGGCTGCGACGGCTGGCATCGTAATAGATCACCTGGGCATCAAAGGCTTTCACTCGCCGCGCCACCTGCGCGCCGATATTGCCCAAGCCCATCAGACCAACGGTTTTGCCTTCCAGTTCGTAGATATGCACAGTGCGTGGGATGCCCTGATGCCACTGGCCTGCAGCGACGTTCTGATGAAACATCACCAGCTTGCGGTAGACCGCCAACATCAGCATCACCGCATGTTCGGCCACCGCGACGGAGTTCGCACCGCCATTCGCGCAAATGGGAATGCGCGCCTTGCGCGCTCCAGCGATGTTGACGTAATCGTAACCAGCGCTGAGCACCTGGAGGAGTTTGAGGCGCTTCGCTTCTGTGTAGGCTTCATCCGGAAGGAAACGTGGAAAGCCCAAGAGATACTCAGCATCGCGTATTGCGGCGGCAATCTCCTCGGCACTGGCACTCGGTGGTAGCATCTGCAGCGTAAAGCCTGCCGGTTTCATCTCTCGTACGAGTGTGAGAATATCCGGCGGCATCTCGATCCCTTGGGCAAAGACAATCGTCTGCTCAGCCATGGTGTCGTTCCTCTTTTCTCGATATCACTCTGTGATTAGTCTCACGTGTTACTGAGCGCGGCACGTAGGTCTGCATAGGACACGAATCCTAAGGTCGCTTCGATTTCCTCTTTCCATATCCGATCGCACTCCGCACTCACCTCTTCTGATAATTCCTTCGCATGATCACCCACATTGCCTGTCCGCACCTTCGAGGAGTCGCCACCGGGCGGTAATCCACATACCGCATCCCGCGCTTCCCGGATCAGATGATCATCAAATTGCCGTTGATGGGTGCGCATAAATTCCAGCGATGATTGGCGGACGACAATGTCTCGTAATTCGTCATCTAACTGACAGTTAAGGAACACGGCAATACGCTGCACAGTACGCGCCAGATCCTGTTTCATATCCTCGTAGCATAAAAACAACACGTTTGGGTCATGACGATGCGGCCACCAGGAGCGGATATGCGCCCAATAGGCGTTCGGACTTTTGGGGTGCAGAAATTGCTCGCGCGCAAAAGTCGCCAGGGAAATCGCTGCGGTTTCGAACCACCACCCGGCCATGAAGTGATACATGGATACGACAACATCCTTGGGGTCGCGGATGACGTAGATATAACGCGCGCCTTTGGGGACCAGCTCCCATGAGAGATGGCTCTTGAACGCGCGCGGCTCTCCCACTTGGGGTTGGTCGAGGTCCATGCCTAGATCGTACGCCATCTCAATCCACGGAATGGCGGAAGTAATCTCATCAAACCGCATATCACCTCGTGTGCGTAAGCCATGGACAATTTGCTGCACCCACGTCGTTCCCGACTTGGCGAAGGGCGTGATGATGACGTCCGTTGGTTGGGGTTGGAAAGCGAGCGCGCGGTTCCAGCCCTCTCTTGTCAGCATGCGTGCTTGTCGGACGCGAACTTCGGCCAGCGTAGTAGGACGACTCGGGCTTGTGGTCATCGAATACCCTCTTTTTGTGAATAGGACTTTCCATTGTTGCACGATACTCCGCGACTGAGGTTTATGCCGTTGTCATACCAGGCGTTAGTCGTAGGCGACAGAGCCAACACTGGCGAAGGATTGTATTGGCTGCACAAAGATAAGAAGATCATATAAAACAATATTTAGAGTATAGTCAATTTTAGAGTTCAACTTCATACTTTTTTCTCGATCAAAAGAATACTGTGAAAAGGTAGCTTTGGTGAATTGAGAAATTTACAAAATTGAGTATAGTCAATAAATATTTCAAAGAATGAAAAATGGTTACGTCGTGTACCAAAAATGACGATGACTACTTTTTTTATGACAGCTCTACGGTCTCTTTGAGAGTTTGCTCAGACCTAACTCCTAGGGATTACGACCGCATTTGCTGCAGACGTGCATCGTAACAATCGGCGAGTTGGCGTAGTGCTGGCTCGCAAGCTCCGTGATACACAGGGCCGTGCATCAACGCCAGTTGCTTGGGTTGCAGTGTTGCCAAGCGACGAATTGTGGCTGCCGTATGCGGAGTAAGAGCGGTAGCGCCAAACTGGTCTTCCGCTGCCATCGCCGGACCGATGAGATCTGCAGTCGACAACGCCGGACTTTTGCCGATCTGCGTAAACAAATCGCCGCAGAGCAAGGTCTGCGTGGTCTCCTCAAAAATTACACCGGCATCCCAACAGTGCGGGACATGCGGCGTCGCCAGATACCGGACACGCTTCCCGCCCAAATCGAGCACAGCGCCATCTTCAAGTGGCTGAGGCGGACGCGGGGCGAGATCGTTGACCGAGATCATGCAACCCACAGTGCCAACCGCCACCTGCGCCTGTGGTGCCGCGGTGAGCCATTCGTTCATGGCCCCGGATTCATCCGCTTCCCAATGGCCAAAGGAGAGCCAGCGCAAC